>Ga0307475_10002883_pt1 | contig 10392 bp, 7 predicted proteins | sample atmos_gasesECM1C_FD_203317 | JGI IMG/M metagenome (GOLD analysis project Ga0307475, IMG submission 203317) | Hardwood forest soil microbial communities from Morgan-Monroe State Forest, Indiana, United States - atmos_gasesECM1C_515 | ecosystem: Environmental > Terrestrial > Soil > Temperate...
ATACGGATTCCGGCGACGCTTACACGCTCGCCGAGTATGAGAAGATGTTCCGCAACACGGGATTTGCGAAGACAACTCTGCATCCTGTGCCGGACATGCCCCAACAGGTGCTGATGTCGGAGAAAACGGCTTGAAGAAAAAGAAGGCAGTGAAAAAAGCGGGCGCGAAAGCGAAGAAGAGCTTGAGCAGAAAAAGTTCGGGTGCGAGCAGCGATGCATCGCTCCGCAAACATTTGATCGACGTGCTGAAGGGCGGAGCGGCGCACGTGCACTTTATGGATGCGCTGGAGCAATTCCCGGTAAACAAACGCGGCACTTTTGCGCCGGGCCTGCCGCACACCGGGTGGCAACTCCTGGAGCATTCGCGCATCGCGCAGTGGGACATCCTGGAATTCAGCCGCAACCCCAAGCATGTCTCGCCGGGATTTCCGGAGGGTTACTGGCCAAAAACCCCGGGGCCGCCGAGCGAAGCTGAGTGGGACAAGAGTGTGCAATCGTTTCAGCGTGACTTGGCGGAGATGATGGGCTTGGTGAAAAGCTCTCGCACGGATCTCTTCGCGAAGATTTCCCACGGCGACGGGCAAACAATTTTGCGCCAGGCGCTGGTGCTTGCGGACCACAATTCGTATCACCTCGGCCAGCTTGTCGATCTGCGACGAGCGCTCGGCGCCTGGCCCCACGACTAAGAAATCGTTCACGCGCGACTGATTGGCGTTACGATAGGCATGATTTGACGGGAACTGCCAGAAATCTGGGGGGCGCATGATCTCCATTGAAAATGTTAGCCGGCGTGGATTCCTGAAGGGCGTGGTAGGCACGGGCGCGTTTGTGCTGGGCGTGCGGCTGATGCCGGTGAATTTGCTGGCGAGCGGCGACGTGGGCGCGCTGGACCCAGGAACGCCCATGAATAAGGCGCCGCTGCATCCGAGTGTTTATGTGGCGATTGATACGGATGGGACGGCGTACATCGTGGCGCACCGCTCGGAGATGGGGAACGGCGTGCGGACGGCGCTGCCGCGAATTGTGGCGGATGAACTGGATGCGGATTGGGGTCGCGTGAAAGTGGTGCAAGCGACCGGCGATGAAAAATATGGGGATCAGGATACGGATGGTTCGCACTCGGTAGTGAGCTTTTTTGTGCCGCTGCGCGAGGCGGGCGCGACGGCGCGGTTGATGCTGGTGCGGGCGGCGGCGCAGCAGTGGAATGTGCCGGCGGGGGAATGCTCGACGGAATTGCACACGGTGGTGCACAAGAAATCGGGAAAGAAGCTGGGCTATGGCGCACTGGCGGAAGCGGCGTCAAAGCTGGAAGTGCCGAAGAAGGAGGAATTGAAGCTGAAGCCGCGCAGCGAGTGGCGCTACATCGGAAAAGACGCGTCGGGCTACGACTTAAAGGATTTCTGCACGGGCAAAGCGACTTACGGGCAGGACACGCGAATGGAAGGGATGCTGTACGCGGCGGTCCTGCATCCGCCGGTGATGGGCAGCACGGTGAAATCGGTGGATAACAAAGCGGCGCTAGCGGTCAGCGGCGTGAAAGGGACGGAGACGATTGCGACGTTCAAGCCGCCGGTGAATATGCAGGCGCTGGGTGGCGTGGCGGTGCTGGCGGACAGCACGTGGTCGGCGATGCAGGGGCGTAAGAAACTGAAGGTCGAATGGGAAGAAAGCGCGAACAAAGTTTTTAATTCCGGACCGTACCGCAAGGAGTTGGAAGAGACCGCGCGGAAACCGGGGAAAGTTGTGCGCGAAGTCGGGAATGTGGACGAAGCGTTTGCGAAGGGCGGGAAAGTTGTTGAGGCCGAATATTATGCGCCGCTGCTGGCGCACGCTTCGATGGAGCCGCCAGCAGCGCTGGCGGTATATCGCGATGGAAAAGTGGAAGCGTGGGCAGCGACGCAAAATCCGCAAGGCGCGCGGGACGCGATCGCGGAAGCAGTGGGGGCGAAGAAGGAAGATGTGACGGTGCATGTGACGCTGCTGGGCGGGGCGTTTGGGCGGAAATCGTTTCCGGATTTTGCGGTCGAAGCGGCGGTGCTGTCGAAGAAGACTGGGAAGCCGGTGAAGGTAGTCTGGACGCGCGAGGACGACATCCGCTTCGACACATATCATTCCGTTTCCGCGATGTACATGAAAGCGGCGGTGGGCGCGGACGGAAAACCCACGGCTTGGCTGCAACGCACGGTGTTCCCGCCGATCGGATCGACGTTTGACGCGAACGCAGTGTACTCGTCGGCGGACGAGTTGGGATTGGGATTCACGGATCTACCTTACGCGATTCCGAATCATCGCTCGGAGAACGGGCCGGCGACCGCGCACGTGCGCATAGGATGGCTTAGGTCGGTGGCGAACATCTATCACGCGTTCGCGATTCAGTCGTTTACGGATGAGCTGGCGCACGCGGCGGGAAAGGATCCGTTGGAGTACACGCTGGCGTTGCTGGGGCAGGACCGCATCGTTCCGAAGACGGAGCTGCCGAAGGATTACACGAATTACGGCGGCGATTACGAGCAGTATCCGATCGACACCGGGAGATTCAAGCGCGTAGTTCAACTTGCGGCCGAGAAAGCTGGCTGGGGCAAGAAGAAAAACGGAAATGGATTTGGGATGGGCCTTGCAATGCATCGCAGCTTTTTGACATATGCGGCTTCCGTGGTGCAGGTGCAGATTAATGACGCCGGGAAAGTGCAAATCACGCGCGTGGATTCGGCGCTGGACGCGGGGACAGTGGTGAATCCGGAAATGGCGCGAAATCAGTTTGAGGGCGCGGCGGTGATGGGGACGAGCATTGCGTTCTGGGGAGAGATTACCGCGGCGAACGGAGCGATCGAGCAATCGAACTTCGATACGTTCCCGGTGGCGCGTATGAATTCGGCGCCGCGCGAAACGCACGTGCACATCGTGGACAGCGATGCGGCGCCTGGCGGAATCGGCGAGCCAGGTTTGCCAGCGATCGCACCCGCGATTTGCAACGCGATTTTCGCGGCGACCGGCAAGCGCATTCGCGAATTGCCGCTGACTAAAGCTGGGCTGGCGTGAGGTAGGTTCTCGCAGCGCATCTACGAAAAAGCCTCAGGTCCAAAAGGCGGACCTGAGCTACAGGTTATGTCCCCGCGACCTTGCTAAGGCAAGGTCTCTAGTGCGGCTTCTCCGCTGAATACTCCAATTGATAGAGCTGCTCGAGGCCAGTGCGCTTGAGCAATTCTTGCACTTCGGCTGGGGAAAGTCTGCGGCCGGGGCGCTGATCGGCATTTGCGAAGGAATATCCTGCGACGGCCATCACCGCGGTGTGAATCGCCAGCATGCGCGGATCGACTCTCTCAAAAGTGTCGATGATGGTGTGGTGTCGCGTGTCGTAGTCGCCCGGGTCGACTCTTAAAGAATAAATAGGCAAGCCAGCGACGATGAAGGTTTCCTGGTCGGAATCAAAATCGGCGTCCAGGAAAACGTGATCTGCGCCGAGAGGGGCAAGGGGCTTGAGCAGAGTCTTCGAAATCGCCTCCATATCCTGGCGGCCGTGAATGGCGAAACCGAGCGGCGGGTGGGCACCGGAATCGATGTTGAAAACGGCGCGAATTTTGTCGAGCTCGTATTTGTGCTGTTCGACGTAAGCGCGCGAACCGTTGGAGAGCTGCTCTTCCCCTGAAAAAAATACGAAGCGAATGGTATGCCTGGGCTGGATTCCTAAAAGCTTGAAAATGCGGGCGGCCTCGAGCACGGCGGCGACCCCAGCGCCGTTGTCGTTCGCTCCCTGCGCGGGATCCCAGGAGTCGAAATGGGCACAGAGGAGGACCATTTCGCTGGGATCGGAGCCCTTGATGTCCGCGACAACGTTGCGTTCTTTGCCGGGGACGGGGAAAGAATTCTGGACATCGAGGCGCACTTTGACGTCGCCATGGGCGAGCAGACGGCGAAGGAAGGCGGCGTCTTCGCTGGCGATGGAGATTACCGGCAGCGGAGCCCGCGGGTAAAACCCAAATGCAGACGTGTAAACCATACGATCTGGTTTGTCGGAGACGATGAACATGGCGGACGCGCCGGCTTGCGCCAAGCGGCGGGCGATGATGGCGCGCGCTCCGACGTAGGCGCTTGAGCTGCCACCGCTACGCAGATCGACGATTACCGCAGCGCCACGCACGCGAGCGGGGATCGGGTCGCGATCGCTGCCAATCGGGCCGAAATCCGTTACAGGGACCTCGATTGGGCCGGGAGTGCCAGGCACCCAACCATAGGAACCGATGATGAGAGCGCGCTTGACGGGGGTGACCACTTCGCCGGTTGCGGGGCCGTGACGCCAGGTGGAGGTGAGGTCGTATTCTTCGAGATGCGCAGAGTCGATGCCGGCGTCTTTCAGAGTCTTCAGGATAAGTTCGGCGGCGGCGCGATCTTCTGGAGTTCCAGTGATGCGTCCACCGATGGTGTCGCTGAGAGTTTCGAGAAAGGCCAGCGCGCCGCCTCGCGTCATAGAAAAGCCAACGATTCGCGCGATGTCTTCGTCCGCCTGGGTTGGTGACTGAGCTTGCGGCTGAGTCGCCTGCGCCAATGCGGCGCTGATTACGAGTGCAAGTAGGACGCTCAACGGGCAGGCTCCAGGATTAGTTTTTGGACGCGCCAGTTCAGGATTTCGGCTACGTAGAGTTCGTTTTCGGAGGGGCAGGCGATTTCGTGGACCCAGCCGAACTCGCCGGGTTGCTTGCCGGCTTGGCCTAACACGCCGAGGACCTTGCCATCGAGGCTGAGTTTGTAGATGCGGCCGGGGAAGGCGTCGGAGGTAAAGAGGACTTGGTTTGGCGGCGGCGTGATGCAGATGGTCCAGGGAGCGCCAGGCGCCATGGTGCCGGTGTTTTGCGTGGGGCGATTGCCGATGGCGGGGCGAGCGTCAGCAGAGATGGGAACGTCGATCGTGATTTGGCGGAGGAATTTTCCTTCTGTGTCGAAGACTTGAATGCGGCGATTGCCGCGATCAGCGACGTAGATGTTGTCGCGTGCGTCGACGCCGATGTTGTGGGGAGTGTTGAATTGGCCTGGCTGATCGCCGGGCTCGCCCCAGGATTTCAGCCAGACACCGTTTTTGTCGGCCTTGGCGACGCGGGAATTGACGTAGCCGTCGCTGATGTAGGTGTTGCCCGCGGAATCCCAGGCCATGTCGGTGACCTGGCGGAACATGCCGTCGACCGGAGGAAGCGGCGGCTTGGGATGCCTGAGCGGCTCGGTGCCTTCGTCAGAGGCTTCCTGCTTGCGGCCGAAGACCATCACGACGCGGCCTTGCGGATTGAACTTGATGACCATGTCGGAGCCTTTGTCGGCGATCCAGATGTTGTCTTCCTTGTCGATGCGAACGGAATGCGCGAAGGACCAGGCGTAGAGGTTGTGGCCGATCTCGCGTAGGAATTTTCCGTCGGGGGCGAATTCGAGAAGCTGCGCCGCGGCGGCACCGTAGGCAGGGCCAGTGGTGTTTCCGCGGGAGAAGACGAAGATGTGGCCCTTGGAGTTGACGGCCACGCCGACGGCTTCGCCGAGGTAGAGATCGGCGGGGAGCTTGAGGAAGTCAGGGACGGAGTGGTAGCGGATCGCGGGTACGGGGGATTGCTGGGAGAAGAGCGGAGTCGCCAAAAATAAGGATATGGCGAGAGCGGTGCGTCTCATGTGCTGGCCTCCGAGGCAGTTTGTGGCTGGATCTTTCGTGGACGGACTATACACCAAACCTCTTGAGCTGCGATTGCAGTGAGCAGAAGAACGACGGGATCGATGGGATGCCGGTAGCGAAGCGAAGTGTGGGTGATGTAGTACAGGAAAGGAAAGACAACGGGATAGGCGGCGAGCGGAAATGTGTAGTCGCTGCGCCTTCGGACGAGCACGGCGATGCCCGCGAGCGCTCCCATCCCGGAGAAAAGCGCGCAGAGCATCAAGGTGCGCACCAGGCGGGAGTCGGTTGCGAGAAAGTTCTGCAGGGCGTCGGGGAGGCCGGTCCAAAACGCGGCGAAGCGTTCGGCGAACAAGATCAGCTCAACGCGTGGATGGGAGACTATGAAGGTCGTGGCCTTGCGCCGCTCTTCGTCCATGAATGCGGTTTCGCCCATACGGAGATAGCGGAGGGTCTCGCGTTCCTTGGTTATGGGGCCGGGAAAGCGCGGATGCTGGTCGTCGTAGTTTTCGTTGTTGCCGATGTAGAGCTCAAGCGGGAAATTCGAACGCAGCGGAACGAGCCGATAGAACGCCACGAAGTTGCGGATAGTCCACGGAACGCAGCACAGGATTGCGAGGCCGAGCGCGAGCGCCGATTTGTTGAGCCACGGAACGGATCCCGTTGAGGCAACGGCAGTTCCTGGCTTGCGCGCGCGGTACGCCGCCCAACCGAGGAGAAAAGGGAGAAGCGACCCGAGCGAGGGATTCGTCATCAGTGTAAAACCCCACAGCAGGCCATAACCACACCAGTCACGCACGCGATTGGAATCGGGCAATTGCAGCGTGGCCCACAAGAGCGTGGCCGCCAGCAAGGCGGAAAGAGAAGTGTCCCAAATCCATTCGAACGGAATCACAATGGCGCCGGGGAAAAGAGCCCAAAGCCAGGCAGCGGCGGCGGCGACAGCGAGGTTCGCGACGCGTTTGCCAACGTGGAAAATCGGGATGCACACCGCCGTGGAGAAAAGAATGTTCAGGAAAACCAGGAAGAAAAAGGAAGGGACCGTGAAGATGCCGAAAAATTTGAACGTCGCCGCGACCAGCAAAGGGTAGACGGGAGTGAGCCAGGCCGTCGGCCCGGTTTCCCGGCGAAATGGATTGCTAAATCCTTTGCCAGAGGCCAGTGAATAGGCGATGTTGCCAGCCTCTTGGGCGAAGGGCGCCGTGGCTAGCGCGGCGGCCGGGATTTTTCGTTCCTGATCCCAGGCAAAGGCCAGGCGCGCTCCAAAGGCCACAAGCAGGATCAGCGCAAGGGAGGTGTAGGCCTTCCACGAATGACGCATAACGAAGGGCGAGCAAACATGTTAACCGACTGCAAACAAAGTAGTGGGCCCGCCAGGATTTGAACCTGGGACCAACGGATTATGAGTCCGCTGCTCTAACCGCTGAGCTACGGGCCCGTCATTGATAAGAAAGAAGATAGCTCAGATTGACCGGAGTCGCATGCAAACTTAGTGTTGTATTTGCGTTGTTCCGCATCACTGTGCTGCCTTCTTTTTCGACGAGACCTTGTCCATAGCTTCGTGGACCTGGCCCGTCGAAATAATATTGTACCGCATGAAGATGTGCAGGGTGCGATGTCCCTAATCTTCATGGCCGTGGCCGTATCGACACCCGAGTTGGCGAGGTTGCGAACAGCGGAGCGTCGGAAATCATGGGGAACAAGGCCCCTGTACTGATACCCCGACCGCTAGGTTGAGATACGCTTCACAGCCCGATAAAGTCTGTGCGAGTTTAAGAAGGGCGTCCAGGAAGGGAGGGTGGATTGACTCTGACGGCCGGAAGGATCGCAACGATGGGCGGAGAAGGTTGCTCGAGTTTTCCTAGTCCGAGGTATCTCAAGGGAAGTTCGACATGGCCGAGCGCAACCACTGGCGTCATTCGTGCCAGCGTGCGCACCCAGACTGTGAGGTATTCTCCTGTCTGAACAGCGAGCACGCCGCCTAGAACTAGCAGCGTCACGCAAGCAAATAGCAAGGTGAAGATCAGCCAGCAGACCAGAAGTTCGCGCACGTGGTAGAAATACAGGCTAAGCCCCAGGAGCAGCCCGGAGAATTGCGACACGTGATGGCTTGCTCGTAGTGGATTCAAGGGTTCCCTTCTCGCTCGGCTCGGAAAGAAAGGCCACTGCCAGGGTTTGGCTGGGGAGAACGGCGAGAGGAGGGATATCGCCCGGCCCAGCCTTGCATCCCGGCAAATGTCGCTATCTCTCGCCGTCTTATACGTAGATGATCGTAGACAGGCTCAGGACAATTAGCTGTTCTGTTTTGTACAACTTGCGAGGGAATCTTCGTAGCAGGGAGGCGAGATTACTCTTTATGGGTCACCTACATACAATCGGGACCCTCCAACGCCAGAACGCCGCGAAATCTGTGCCCGGAAAGCAATTCCAATGGCTGCCGTTCTCGGTCGCCGCTGGAGCTCCAGGATTAATGTGTCCGCCTTTTAGCGACGGGGCTCCCCGGGGAGGGTCTCGTATATGCTGCGAGTGCCAATTACGGTTTCTCGTGCCGAGAACGACTAGGCTACGCGCCTGAATAAGGCGAGGAAACCGAAAATACCGAACCCGACAAGGAATAAGGTACCGGGTTCCGGGGTGGTCGCGGTGCTACCGCCGCCGCCCAAGCCGTTGCTGCCTGCCAGATTGCCAGAGCAGCCGATGGAGACTTGGTTTTGAATTAATGAAGTCGGGTCCTGTCCGGAAAACGTTACTGCAGCAGTTTCCGCCAGGGCTCTACCGCAGAGATCCGTTGCACCGGGATTGAACGTGATGGAGTCGGCCGCGAGAATATTCCCGTAGAAGACGCTGTTGACACCGAGAGTCGCAGAGGTGCTGTCCACCCAAAACAGGCTGTCACTTGGAGAGAGACCGCTCACATTAATTTTCGAGTTGGGTTGGGTGGTCAGCGAAGTCATCTGGAAAACGAATATCGAACCGGGGACGCCATGGTCGCTGAGAGTGAGAGTTCCCGCCAAAGTCGCCGCGCCAACAGAATAGACGCCCGGCCCGAGGTTCAGTCCAGTTAAGTTACTAGGTTCGGTGGTACCGGCTGGGGTTGCTAGAAGAATGAAGGCAGCAGTGAGGTCAATTTTAGCCTGCGCTACGATCGCATTGGTTCCGGTATATATCGTTCCGTTCACAATCCCGGGGGGAAAGCCAGTAACCGCGGTTCCTGCCGAGACACCCAGATTTCCGGTGATGATAGTCGTGTCAGCAGGATTCGTCGGATTCGTCACCGTCGAGCCAGCCAGGACCGCAAAAGCATCCGCAGTCTTAAGCAGAGTAGTGTTGGCATTGGTACTGGGTGCCAACAACGGAACAGCTAAAACCAGAAGCAGCGTACAGAAACCACGAAATTTCATACTTCCTCCTACATAGCTACGCTCCTGGAGCTGGGGACATGCGTCTACCGAGGAGGTATAGCCTAAAACTGATGCCTAGCAATTCTTGGCCGCGTTCCATCGTTGCCTTCAGAGCTTTTTCTTTGTCGGCGGCTTTGCTGGCCGGGTTTTTTCTCCACCCTTAGGGCTGATCAGCGCCAAGTAGTCTTTCGCGTTAAATGGGTACCCACGAACGGACTGTTGTCCGGTGGTACTCAAGGTGACGTCTACGCGCCGATTGTTGGCCAGGACCAGCACTCGTAGATTATTCAGCATTTGTTGCCGGTCGTCCGGTGTCAAGTCGGGATTCTGAGCGATCTGTTCCTTTACCTGTTCTTCAGTCAAGTTGTCGTCCTTGCCAAAAGACCGCGTCTCAATGTGGTCCTCAGGCACGCCGTGTTCCACCAGGAAGCTCTTGGTGCGTCCTACGCGTCGCTCCGTGAGACCCTTGTTGTATTCCTCCGAGCCGCGGGGGTCAGCATGGCCACCGAGGATCAAGTGGGCATCAGGCTTGTATTTCAGATAGTTCTTGTAGTCCGCGGCCAGGGTCTTCAGGATTTCTGCTTGACTGTCGACCAGGCCACCCTGGGGATTTTCGGCCGTGGGCCGAGCTGTTGCAAAGTAAATACTATGGAGGGAAAGCCTGGCTTCCAACTGCTTGATCTCAGGAGGAGGCGGCGGCGGAGCTTCCACGTTCACCGCGGTGGTGGACGATGCGGTGAGCGGCGGATCGCGGTCATCCCTTACGTTACAAGTGACCGTGATACTACCTGGTTGTGCGCCCCGCGTACTCAATTTGACGGTACTACCGTCGCCGGAGATCTCGCCGGCGCTTGCGGTGTAGCTGTAGACCAGCCTCCGGCCATCCGGGCTGCTGGCGTTCGAGTTGATCGTTGAGGTCCCTCCCATTCGAACGCTAGCCGGATCGGCCGAGCATGAAATCACGGGTGGACGAGGCTCTTTCACCCTGAACCTGGTACTGCAGGATGCGGAGCCATTCTTGCTGCCATCATTCAAGTTGGCCGTAACTACGTATGAGCCGGGCTGCAAACCCGTGGTGTCAATTTGCGTGGAAGCATCCCTCCCTGCAACCTTCACTCCAGTGCCATTCCAACTGTATGCGACCGAACGCTTGGGATTGAAATTAGATCCGCTGGCAGTCGCGTTCACAGGCTCGCCGGCAAAGACTTCGGTCGGCTGTACCGAGCAAGCCGCGCTGGGTGACACTGGCGGCGTTCCGCCGCCGAACATGAAATTGAGGCCAACCTGTGCTCTTAGGCCCCGGATTTCCGTACGCGGCGCTACGGCTGCAGAACCATACTGGTAATTC
>Ga0307475_10002884_pt1 | contig 10389 bp, 7 predicted proteins | sample atmos_gasesECM1C_FD_203317 | JGI IMG/M metagenome (GOLD analysis project Ga0307475, IMG submission 203317) | Hardwood forest soil microbial communities from Morgan-Monroe State Forest, Indiana, United States - atmos_gasesECM1C_515 | ecosystem: Environmental > Terrestrial > Soil > Temperate...
ACCCCCGCCCATCCCAAACGTGTAACCGCTCTTTGTGCCGGCAGTTAGAATCACATCAAGATACTCGGCGTTGTCGCAGCTCAACGCAGCTCCGGCCGTGGTGCCGATTTCTGTCAGCAGCGAGGGGAAGCCATTGCCGTAGCTGGAGTTGTACGAAATGGCAGCAGTATTGATGGTCCGAATCGAGCCGACAGCCGATGCTTCGTTGGCCGCCATGCGGGACCGAATCAGGTTCGGAATTGCGATGGCCGCGATGATCAAAATGATCGCCACGACGATCAGCAACTCAATCAACGAAAAACCTTTTTCTCGCTTAATCATTCTCTTCTCCTAGGAGCGGGGCTCCCTAAATTAATTAATGTCTAGGTACTCCCAGTGGGTAGTCCCTGGCGGGGTACAGCCGTATTCATGCAAGGGCTGTACCAAAGCGGGAGTCACTGTTTACATTTGGAACACACCGCATTATACACCATGGATTCAATGAGATGCGCCGCCCACCCGTAGGGGTTGCGGATGATTTGCGAGCGAGTTCAGCGCGAGGGCGGAAAGATTGACAATTCTTGGCAGTTGGAAGTGACAATCAGCGCGAGCAATGGACGCATCACGTTCCGGGAGCTAAACCCCGTACTTCTTCGCGGAGTGGCGGAAGGAACGATAAGACATCTTCAATAGCTCAGCCGCACGCGTGCGGACGCCGCCTGAGCGTTCCAGTGCCGCGAGGAGGAACGAGCGCTCGATTTCCTGAAGGTGCTCCTCGAGGTTCAACCCTTGGTCCGGGAGAGAATCGCCATTGCCATTGTGTGTGGCGTGTTCGACGGAATCCTGGAAATAATTGCGGACACGTTCAGGCAAGGCATCCGGGGTGATTCGGGCGCCGGTTTCGAGTGCTACAGCCCGCTCGAGTGTGTTTTCGAGCTCACGCACGTTGCCGGGCCAATCGTACATCTCCAGGCGGCGCATGGCTTCAGGCTCGATGCCTACAACCTTTTTGGCCATGGATTTTGAGAAACGTTCTAGAAATTCCCGGGCGAGGAGTGGAATATCCTCACGGCGCTCGCGCAGCGCCGGAAGGTGAATGGGAATGACGCTCAGGCGGTAGAACAAGTCTTCGCGGAAACGCCCCTCGGCGATTTCCTTTTCGAGATTTTTGTTTGTCGCCGCGATTACGCGAACGTCCACGTCGCTTTCCTCGGTACTCCCAAGCGGGCGGACTTTCCCTTCCTGAAGAACGCGGTAGAGCTTCACCTGCATGGTGAGGCTCATGTCACCGATTTCGTCCATGAAGAGGGTGCCGCCACTGGCTGCCTGGAAAAGACCCCGGCGGTTTTCGTTTGCCCCGGTGAAAGCGCCCTTCATGTAGCCGAAGAGTTCAGATTCAAGGAGGGTTTCGGGGAAGGCGCCGCAATTGATGGTGATGAAGGACTGCTTCGAGCGGGCGCTGTTTTCATGGATGGCACGCGCGACAAGTTCTTTTCCCGTGCCGCTTTCTCCAGTGATCAGGACGCGGCTGGTTTGCGGGGCGATCGTTTCCACCAGCTCAAACAACGCGCGCATCTTCGGGCTGGCGCCGATGATATGGTCGAATCCCGTAAATCGGCGGAGTTGGCGACGCAGCTCACCCGCTTCTTTTTTCAAGCGCTGGGTTTCGGCGAATTGCTTGACTGCCGGGCGGAGTTCGTCGAGCAGCCGGTCGCCCTTGATGACGTAGCGGTCCGCGCCGAAATTCACGGCATCAATGGCCGTATCGATCGTGGGCACGCCAGTGATGAGAATGAAAGTCGTGGACGGTGAAACTTCCTTGCAGTAACGCAGCAGGTCCACACCATCCATATCGGGCATGCAGATATCGGAGACGACGATGTCGAAGATCTGCGCAGCAAGCCGCTGTTTGGCAGCTTCGCCACTCGAGGCCACTTCCACTTTATGGCCATCCTTGCGAAAGCTGATTTCAAGCAGCTCGCAGATGGATCGTTCATCGTCCACAATCAGCATTTGGGCCATGCGACTAAGCCTTCCCTACCGGACGAAGCATGTCGGTTTCGACGACTGTCTCTTTGCGGGTGGAGGCGCGAACGCGAACGGCGCGTTGAAGCTCAACAACAAATTCCGCGCCGCTTCCTTTCTCCGAGTCGGCACGTATTCTTGCATGGTGGGCCTGGAGAATCTGGTAGACGATGGCGAGACCGAGACCAGTCCCGCCGGTAAAGCCCGACTGAAAAGGTTCAAAGAGCCTGTTTGCCTGGCTAGGATCGAAGCCGGTTCCTGTGTCGCGGATTGAAATGCGCACCCAGGAGGAATCTGCATCGAGTCCAACCGTCAAGACGCCGCCGCCGGGCATTGCGCGCAGAGCATTGTTGCAGAGGTTCCAGACTACTTGCTTCAAGGCGTCGCGGTCTGCGCGGGCGCGAACATTTCGGGCGCTGAAATTGCGATCGATCCGATATTTTCCGGAAGCACTGGCGTCACGGTCGAGGAGCAGCAGCGTTTCTTCGATCACCAACGCGACATCGACATCCACGAAGGAGTATTTCTTCTCGCGGGAGTAGTCAAGGAAATCGGTAATGATCTGGTTCAGGCGCTGGGATTCTCGGCTGACGATGTGGACCAACTTCTTGTCGTCATCTTCGAGTGGAGCGAGCCGTGCCAGCTCCTTTAAGGCTCCGGTCATAGCTGTGAGCGGCTGGCGTATTTCATGAGCGATGGCCGCGGCCAATCGCCCGAGTGCAGCCATCCTTTCTTTGGTGACCACTTCCCGCTCGAGACGCTTCAATTCAGTCAAGTCCTGAAAGTTGAAGACGTATCCGGTAGTTTGCTCCAGGCTGGTGCGGAGCGCCGAAACAGACAGACCCACATAACGCGTAGCGCCGTCCGGGGTGCGGAATTCGACTTCTTTGCGCGAAGCGACGGGAATTCCCTGTGCGTCCAGCTCCACAGGCCAGAAGGGCGGCAGGAGATCCTGAACGGATTCTCCCCGGCGAAGGCCGAAGCCCTGTCCGGTAATTTCAGCGCCGGCGCGATTGAGGAGCAGAATGCGGCCGTCGAGATCGGTGGTCAGTAGGCCGCTGCGCATAGATTCGATGATGTCCTGATTGAACGCCTGGAGGTCTTTAAGCTCGACATTCTTTTCTTCGAGCTCGACGCCCTTCTTGCGCAAAGTCTGAGAAAGCAAGCTGCCGAGGTAGGCAACGGCAAAAAAGGCGAAGAGATTATTGACGAGCCAAAATTCGAGTGCGCGGCTGCTGGGCATCGAATTCGCGGTGGGCGGGATCACACCGTAAAAAGCCAGCTCGATCACGCTGCCCAGCAGCGCGAAGCAGGCGCCGGCCACCAGGAAAACTCCACGCCGGGAGAAAAGGACGCTGCCCATCAGAATGGCAAGCAGGTAAAGGGAAATGAAGTAGCTGTCCTGCGCGCCGGTGGCGTACACGACCCCGGTGATGACCAAAAGGTCGCCGACCATCTGCAGCGGCACATGCCAGGCCGCCCGGGGAATCCAACGGGGCAGAAGTACGTAGGTAATCGCCAGTGAGTACCACAAGGCGATCAGCGGAACGAATGAACGCACCGGGAACGGAATGGGGGTGAAGACGCGGACAGCTACTACAGTCACAACCAGAAAAGTAATGACCAGGAAACGGACTCGCCCCAACCAACGCAGCCACTCCCCTATGTTGAATGCAGATTTCATCTCGGGTCCGTTGCTTATCCCGCGGCCATTGGCCCGCCCGGGTACTGCGTCGAAGGGACTCCAACCGGCCGGGGCCACAGCCGCGCGCGCCCCATCGATTCCGGGCGCGCGTATCCAGGCCGCAGGCTTCCGGGTTTAGTGTCCGGAGAGCTTGTTGATCAGCGAGAACAGCGGCAAGTACATGGAAATGACAATGCCGCCAACCACAGTGCCGAGGAAAACGATCATCATCGGTTCGAGAGCGGTCAACAAGTCCTTCACGGCTGCGTCCACTTCGTCTTCGTAAAAGTCGGCGATTTTTTGAAGCATAGCGTCCATCGCGCCAGTTTGTTCGCCGACGCCGATCATCTGCGTGACCATGCCCGGGAATACGTCCGTCTCCTTCAACGGGTCCACGAGCGAGCGACCGGCTTCGACCGCCTTACGCGTTTGCGTGATGGCACGCTCGACCACCGCGTTTCCAGATGTGCGCGCGGTAATGTCGAGCCCTTCGAGAATGGGGACGCCGCTTGAAATCAATGTGCCCAGCGTTCGCGTGAACCGAGCGACAGCGATTTTGCGCAGCAGAATTCCAACCATGGGAACTTTCAGCAAGACGTGGTCCAGCACCAGGCGGCCCTGCGGCGTGCCGTACCAGAACTTCAAGGCCACAAGGGATGCAATGAAAACCACGAGAATGATCGCGCCGTAGATGCTGCCGATGAAATTGCTGAGGCCGATAACGATGCGGGTCGGCAGCGGCAGGTCCACGTCGAGGCCGTTGAACAAAGTCACGAAAATCGGCACCACTTTCCACAGCAGCAGCGTAATGACGGCTCCCGCAATGCCCAGCACGGACACCGGGTAGATCATGGCCGACTTCACGGCGCGCTTCAATTTAACGTTCTTCTCGATATAGGTGGAGAGACGTTGAAGAATAGTGTCGAGAATACCGCCCGTCTCGCCCGCTTCCACCATGTTGTAGTAGAGCGGGTCAAAGACTTTATCGTACTGCTTCATCGAAGTGGACAGAGTGGCCCCGCCTTCGACCGAACCGCGCACGCCGTTCAGAATTTTCTGGAACGATTTGTTCTCCTGCTGTCCGGCGAGAATTTCGAGGCACTGGACGAGCGGCAAGCCAGCGTCGATCATCACCGAGAACTGGCGCGTGAAAATGGCCAATTCCTTCGCGTCGACTCCTGTTCCGAAGGTAGGGACGCTGAACTCCTTCCCCTTTTCGGAGAGTTTGCTGACATTGATGTTCTCGCGGCGAAGCATGGCAGCCACTTCGGCCTTGCTCGCCGCCGCGCGCTCACCTGCGACGGTGGAACCTGTTCTGTTAACTCCGCGATACGTATAAACCGGCATGTTCTGTTACCTCCCTGTTCTGCTGTTAGCGCCGGACGGGAATCCTGCCGCCTGCCGGCGGCGAGGTCACCCCACGGTTAATTAAATCCTGCAATTCGTCCGGATTCGAGGACCGTGCAAGCGCTGTTTCCATAGTGATAATCTTCTGGGAATAGGCGTTTGCAAGACTTTGGTTGAAGGTCTGCATCCCGCTCTGCCCCGTCCCTGTCTGCATCGCAGAATAGATCTGGTGAATTTTATCTTCACGGATCAGGTTGCGAATGGCGGCGGTGGGGATCAGGATTTCCATTACCATCACCCGGCCACGGCCGTCGGATTTAGGCAGCAGGGCCTGGCAAAGGATTCCTTCCAGCACCATCGAAAGCTGGGCGCGAACCTGCGGCTGCTGGTGCGCCGGGAAAACGTCGACGATACGATTGATGGTGGAAACGGCCGAGTTGGTATGCAGAGTGGCAAAGGTCAAATGGCCGGTCTCCGCGATGCGCAAGGCGGATTCGATTGTTTCCAGGTCGCGCATTTCGCCGATGAGGACCACGTCAGGATCTTCGCGCAGTGCGGCGCGGAGCGAATTGGCGAAGGAATGCGTGTCGGAATGAACTTCGCGCTGATTCACCAGGCACTTCTTGTGGTTGTGGAGGAACTCGATGGGATCCTCGATGGTAATCATGTGCTCTTCACGCTCGTTGTTGATTTTGTCGAGCATGGCGGCGAGTGTGGTGGATTTGCCGGAGCCGGTGGGGCCGGTGACGAGCACGAGGCCGCGCGGCTTGTCGCACAGACCTCGCACGATCGGGGGAAGGCCAAGCCCGTCGAAACTCTTGATCTCCCACGGGATGGTGCGGAAGACGGCGGCAACGGCGCCACGCTGGTGAAAGATGTTGCCGCGGAAGCGCGCCAAGCTTTTCAAGCCGAACGAGAAGTCGAGCTCGAGATTTTCTTCCAGGCGGTGCTTCTGCACATCGGTGAGCACGCTGTAGGCCAGCGCCTTGGTGTCCGCCGCGGTGAGCGGAGGCATGTCGAGCGGTCGCAGCTTGCCATGGACGCGAATGCGCGGCGAGCTGTTGGTGGAGAGGTGCAAGTCGCTGCCGCCCATCTCGATCATTTTCTTAAGCAATTCGCTTAAAGTGATTCCGGCCATAATCTCCTCCGCTTACAGAACGGTTTCCCGCAGAACTTCTTCCATAGTCGTGTGCCCGGCTGCGATTTTCTGCAATCCACTTCGCCGGAGTGTCAGCATTCCCTGTTCAAGAGCTTTTTTCTTCAACTCAAGCGCGGAAGCTCCCACTAGAATGAGTTCGCGCAGTTCGTCGTTGATCTCCATCACTTCATAGAGGCCGACGCGTCCTTTGTAGCCAGAGTTGTTACACGTGGCGCAGCCGCGGCCATGCTGTACCTGCGTTTTCTCGGCTTCCTCGGGCGTATAGCCTGCGTCGATCAGAGCCTGGGGCAAAATTTGCAGTGGCTCCTTGCACTGCGAGCAAATGCGGCGGACCAAGCGTTGCGCGCAGATGAGGTTCACGGAAGTCGCCACCAGGAACGGCTCGATACCCATGTTCATGAGACGGCTGATGGTGGAAGGCGCATCGTTGGTGTGCAGCGTCGAGAGCACGAGGTGGCCCGTGAGCGCAGCTTTCACGGCGATTTCCGCCGTTTCGAAGTCTCGAATTTCGCCGACGAGAATGATGTTGGGGTCTTGGCGCAAGAAAGCGCGAAGGGCGGATGCGAAATTCAATCCGATCTGCTCCTTCATTTGAACCTGGTTGATACCGGCAAGCTGGAATTCGACCGGGTCCTCGGCAGTCATGATGTTGGTTTCAATGGTGTTCAATCGCGCGACGGAAGAGTAGAGAGTGTTCGTCTTCCCGGAGCCCGTGGGACCGGTAACGAGCACCATCCCGTACGGCTTGAGGATCTGGCGTTCAAATTTGGCGAGCGATTCAGGCTCGAATCCGAGTTTGGTCATGTCCAGACGCAGGTTTTCTTTGTCGAGCAGGCGGAGAACGATCTTTTCGCCGAAGAGAGTGGGAACGGTGGAAACGCGGAAATCGAGCTCTTTCCTTTTCCCGTCCTTCACATACTTGATCATGATGCGGCCGTCTTGCGGGAGACGCTTTTCGCTGATGTCGAGTTTCGACATGATTTTGATGCGGCTGGTGATCGCATCTTTCAACTTCATGGGCGGGGTCATGACGTTTTGCAGGACGCCGTCAATGCGGAAGCGCACGCGAAGTTCTTTTTCGTAAGGCTCGACGTGAATGTCGCTAGCGCCGCGCTTCACTGCGTCGGTGAGGATCAGGTTCACGAGCTTGATGATGGGCGCTTCTTCGGCGGCCTTTTCAAGGCTGGCCAGGTCCATCTCGGCTTCTTCGCCCGCGAGTTCAAGCGCGTCGGTGTCGGAGCCCGTCAAGTCCTTCATCACTTTGTCGAGCTCTTCGACGCTCTCGGCATCGCCATAGAACTTGTGAATCGCTTCGCTGATTGCCGATTCGGAGGCGACCACCGGCTCGACATTGAAACCGGTCATGAACTTGATGTCGTCCATTGCAAACACGTTCGTGGGGTCGGTCATCGCAATCGTGAGCGTGGAGCCCACGCGCGAGAGCGGGACAATCTGGTAGCGAACCGCGGTTTCCTGCGGGACGAGTTTTATGACGGAAGGATCCACTTCGTAGAACTTCAAATTGATTGAGGGGACGCCGTACTGGCGGGAGAGGACCGCGGTGATGTCTTCGTCGCTGACCAAACCCAATTTCACAAGACAGGTACCCAGCCGGCCGCCATTTTTCCTCTGGTAATCGAGCGCCTGCTTCAACTGATCTGCGGAGATCAGGCTGTCCTTGACGAGAATTTCGCCGAGTCGAGAAGACATAGTTGTTCGCCCGCGGTACTAGAACCGCTGGAAATTGCAGCGTAGCATGCTCACTAGCCGGAGGTGGGAACCGGCTGGGCCGTTCGTGGTGAATCAGCTAACATCCGATACGCCGCGTGAGAAACTGTACGGTCGTACAGGCAATTTTTTGCGCCTGTACTAAAGTACAGCTGGAGGCACTAGGCACCAGAGGTCGGGCGTCCAAGCTCAAATTTCCAGGCGGAAGATTGAATTCCTAAGCGACTGATGATTACACCGCCTACTCGGGGAAACCTCGGCGCGATCGCTGGAACGGACGAGCGAGCCTCCCCTTCCCCCGGCAGTAACCGTTCGATGGACATCCAGATTCCCAGGCCGATTCTGAAATGGACCTCGGCCCGGCGTTGACCTTACCATTCTTGATTGTGGCGGGGCCGTTCTGACATGCCCACGTGCGCCGCGTGAACTCCTCCGAGATTAGGCCACCTCCTTCTTTTCATGGTTCTGATTCAGCCGATATGTTGCCTTGTCCTGAGTGATGATGTCGCGGCGGGAGAGAAGCGGGCCGCGAGTGCTCTTCGTGTACGTTGGCTTCTTAAGTTTGCGGAGCCGGTGCAGGTACATTTCGAATGGTGCGGAATGCGTCCGGTCCCACTGATCAATGATGTGAAGAGTGGCCATGATCTTGGTTCCGTGTGGATACATCTTGGGCGGGCGCGTCCATCCAACCCCAAGGAGCAGGCCATTGCGTACCTGTCCGCGGGCGAGCACTCCTTTGAGCCGATGGTTCAGCACGTCCGTACGTGGATATGGCCACCCGCCACGCGTGAATGTGTATGGCGCGAAAATGGACTCCTCCTGCGCAGGATCGGGGAGCCAGTCGATATGAGCGTCCGGCCACGGAAGTTCGAGCCAGAAATCTGTGATGGTCGTGTTGCCGGGAAGGTCTCGCCGGATAAAGCACTTTAAAATGTACCCAGCGCGGCCACCCGCGAGTTCCATTATCACCTGAGAACCCACGTCGATCTCTTGCCTTATCAACAGTCCGTTCGGGGATCCCCGGCCCTCACCTCCAGAACGGAATTCCAGCGGTTCCAACGGAATTCCACTGGCCTCCAATCCACGCCAGTGCTCTCGAAGCTCTTCAGACTCACGGATTTTCATATCGAATCCTCCCCAATTTATTTGAAAAACCTCCATGACCTCCCTAACCTCCCTCAAATTCACAACGTCCCGCAGGGCATTTCCGCACCTGCAGAATATGGAGACGCCGGATCCCCCTCATGAAACGGGACCCGCGTCCGTTTTCGCTTCGGCGAGCGAAGGCTCCGGCACGCGACAATATCGACACGCGTTAAAGGAGCCCACCTGCATTGAGCGAACGCCGTACGAAATGGCAAGCTGGTGCACAAGCCGGCAGGTCGGCTCCGGCAACTCGACTCCATTTCCGGCGCTGTCGAGGCGTCCGCCCGGAATTCCCAATCGCCTCACTGCCCATCCCACCATCTCCGGCGAAGGCGCTTCGTCAGAGCCGCGGCCTTTGTAAATTGCCGCAACTCTTTCGGCCAACTCTTTAGCGCGGACCTTTGAATATCCTCCGTCATGAATGAAGAAAAGAAGCGCCTCAAGCACAACTGCATCGACTGCGCGCGCACGGTCCGCCCGGAATTCTTCGTCCTGACCAGTCAGCAGCGGAAGAATTCGCCCCTGAAGTTCTTCGTCGCCGACCACAGCTGCGCCGAGCGCTCTTGCCAGATCTTGAACCGGCAGAGTCAAATGGCTCACATCGAATTTTGGGATCTGAACATTGGTGAAATTCCGAAGAAGATAGCTAAGAAATCTCGCTTGAAACTCTTCCGCGATTTCTTCCTGCGTTGTCTTGTCCAGAGGGATCAGCTGTGCTGTGGCCGGGATCAGGGCAATCCGCAGAGCGTCGGTCTCAAGTGCCGCCCCCTGGGGCAGTCTGCGGGAACAAATTATTTTCGATCCGTAAATTTCCTGAATGCGGCGCCCGCCGGGTATGTGCAGGCCCCGGTAGCTCGAGGCCTGAAGTATACTTTGCATTCCGGGTTCCAAATCGGGTTCATCAAGCAAGAGCGTCGGCTGGAGCGACATGGGCGCGTGCAGGAGGTCACCCCGCCTTACGCCGACCAGGCGGAGCGGACGACGGCACAACAGGCTGAGGAGCTGCATCACCAGGTTTTTGGGACTTCCGGCCGGGGCGAAGATCCAGACGATCGGCGCCATCGGGAGAACGGGAACGAGCCATGACGCAAAAACTACGAAGACCATCTTAGTGATGCATCCTTCGAGCTGCCCCAGACGGCTGCTCAGAAGGTCCTGCACCGCAATGAACAATTCCCGCGAAGTTTCTGGCGGCGCGATGCGTGTCGGAAAGCGGAGAGCCTGCGCAACATTCGGTTCGATTTCAACCGGTTCATACCGTCGGCCATTGTGGATAACCTGCGGCCCCATCGCTAGAATACTTCCTTGCCAGCTCAACAAT
>Ga0307475_10002886_pt1 | contig 10387 bp, 9 predicted proteins | sample atmos_gasesECM1C_FD_203317 | JGI IMG/M metagenome (GOLD analysis project Ga0307475, IMG submission 203317) | Hardwood forest soil microbial communities from Morgan-Monroe State Forest, Indiana, United States - atmos_gasesECM1C_515 | ecosystem: Environmental > Terrestrial > Soil > Temperate...
CTCGCAGTGGCTGAACCTGGTGGGCGCCGACGGGTCGATGGCGGGGCAGATCCGCATTCACGATGCGCTGCCCGGCGGCAACGTCGTCGAGAGCGTCGTCCCGCCCACCGAGGCGCTGATCTACACCGCCGCCAGCGCGGGCGGGGCGGAGTCGATCCAGAACTTCACCTTCGACACGCCGGTGGGCGCGCCCACGGGACAGCAGTGCGGGCGCGTGGTGTTCAGCCAGTTCCACGTCGCCAGCGACAGCTTCGATCAGGATCCGCTGGCCGGCGGCCCTCCCGCGCTGTCGGAGCTCTCCGCGCCGACGTTCCCCGCCGAATGCAACGCCGGCCCGATGACGCCCCAGGAGAAGGCGCTGGAGTTCATGCTGTTCAACGCGACGTCGTGTCTCGAGTCGAGCGTGTCCGAGACGATCGTTCCGTAGCTGTCCCGGTCACCCGGCACAGGTGCACCGCGAACCAGCGGCGCGGGTCGTGCCAGGTGGACTCCAGGCGCAGCCCGGTGGAGCGCAGGCGATCGCGGACCATGCCGCGCGTGAACTTGTAGCTCGATTCGGTGTGGATGCGCTCGCCGGCGGCGAACGAGATCGTCAGGTCCAGGGCCGCGATGCGCACGCGCTGGGGCACCAGGCTCTCGAGGTACATCTCCATGCGCGACGCGGTCCGGTTCCAGATCGCGACGTGCCGGAAACAGTCCGGGGCGAACGTGGCGCCGAGCTCGCGGTTCAGGCGGTCGAGCACGTTCTTGATGAAGCGCGCGGTGACGCCGCTGGCGTCGTCGTACGCGGGCACCAGGTAGCGGGCGGACTTTCGCAGATCGGTGCCGATGAGCAGGGCGTCCCCCGGCCCGAGGTGCTGGCATACGGCGGAGAGCAGGGCGCGCGCCGCGCGGGCGTCGTAGTTCCCGATGTTCGATCCGAGAAACAGCACCAGCCGGCGGCCGGCCACCCCGCGCAGAAAGCCGAGCTCGTCGGGGTAGCGCGCCATCACCGGGCGAGTGTGGAGGCGGGGCAGATCGCGAAGCTGGCGGGCGGCTTCCGCCAGCGCGGCCGGCGACACGTCGACGGGCATGTAATCGACGCGCGGCTGCTCGGCGATCAAGGCCTGCAGCAGAAGACGAGTCTTCGCCGCCGAGCCGGCGCCAAGCTCGATCACCGACAGCGGCAAGCCGGCCGCCCGCAGGATGTCGCCGGCGTGGGCGGCGAAGATCGCGCGCTCGGTGCGCGTCAGGTAGTACTCGGGCAGCGCGGTGATCTCCTCGAACAGCGCCGAGCCGCGCTGGTCGTAGAGCAGCCAGGGCGGCAGCCGCTTGCGCCGGCGCCCGAGGCCGTCCGCCACCGCGGCGGCCACGGCGCGCGTGGTCTCCGCGTCGGGGACGGGCGGGCGCGCGGGCGTCGCGAAGCCGAGGCCGTCGAGATCGAGGTCGAGCTCGGGTCCGAAATTCATGCGTCACGCGCCAGGCGGATGCCGCTCGCTTGCCAGCGGGCCGCCGGGGGAAAGAAGTTCCGGTAGGTGGCGCGGACATGCCCCGCCGGTGTCAGGCAGGATCCGCCGCGCAGGACCATCTGGTTGCACATGAACTTGCCGTTGTATTCGCCGACGGCGCCGGCCGGCGCGCGATAACCGGGGTAGGCGGCGTACGGGCTTCCCGTCCACTGCCAGACGTCGCCGAAGAAACCGGCGCGCGCCGGTCCCGTGTGAAAGCGGCCGCTGCCGGCGAAGTGGCCGGCGGGGTCGGGCGGCGCCGGGTCGCTGGTCGAGTCGCCGTCGGTGGCGGCGCGCTCCCATTCCTGCTCGGTCGGCAGGCGCGCGCCGGCCCAGCGCGCGTAGGCGTCGGCCTCGAAATAGCTGACGTGCGCGACCGGCTGGCGCGCGTCGACGGCAAGCAGGCCGTGCAGCGTGTAGCTCATCCAGACGCCGTCCATCTCATCCCAGTACAGCGGCGCGCGCCACTGCTCCTGCTGGGCGAGCTGCCACCCCTCCGACAGCCACAGCTCGGCGCGCGCATAGCCGCCGTCGCGCATGAAGGCGAGGTACTCGCCGCAGGTGACCGGGCGATCCGCGATGGCGAACGCGCGCAAGAAGACACGATGGCGCGGGCCTTCGTTGTCGAAGGCGAACGACGGGCCGTCGTGGCCGATGCGGGCCAGGCCCTCCGCGAAGAGGCGAAACGCCGCCGGCGCGATGGCGGCGCGCGCCGCGGCCGCGCCGGCGTCGCCATCGGGAGGCGCGTGGTAGGGCGGCCGCAGCGGGTTCGTCCCCAGGACGTGCTTGATGTCGGTCAGGATCAGCTCCTGGTGCTGCTGCTCGTGGTGCAGGCCAAGCTCGATCGTCGCCGCCAGCGCCGGATCGCCGACGCCCGGCTCCAGCAGGCGAGCCATCGCATCGTCGACGTGGCGGCGATAGGCGTGCACGTCGGCCAGCGAGGGGCGCGAGAGCAGCCCGCGCCGCGCCCGCGGCAGGCGCGCGCCCAGCGCTTCGTAGTACGAGTTGAAGAGGAACCGATAGGTCGGATCGAACGGGCGGTACGCGCGCCCGCGCGGCTCCAGCACGAACGTCTCGAAGAACCAGCTCGAGTGGGCCAGGTGCCACTTGGTGGGGCTGGCGTCGGGCATCGACTGGACCTGCTGATCCTCGGCGGACAGCGGCGCCGCCAGGGCCAGCGTCTGCGCGCGCACGGCACGGTATGCGTCGAGGGTGTGCATTCGCCGGGGGTCTGGAGGGGTGCCGGAAAGATAACCTCGAAACAGAGGCTGTGCCGGTCCAGGCGACATGATCGTCACAGGCGCAGGCCGCGCGGCACCGCCAGCCGATCGACGACATCGAAGACGCCTTGCACGGCAAGGGCCAGCGCGGAGGCCGGCAGCGCGCCTTCCAGGATGAGGGGCAGATCGTCCAGCCGGATGCCGGTGAAGATCGGTTGCCCGAAGCCGCCCGCGCCGATCAGCGCCCCCAGCGTGGCGGTGCCGACGTTGATCACCGCCGCGCTCTTGATGCCGGCCAGGATCGTGCCGAGCGCCAGCGGCAGCTCGATCCGCCAGAGGATCGCCGCCGGCGGCAAGCCCAGCGCCTGGGCCGTGTCACGCACCGACGGGGCGATGGCGCGCAGGCCGGCGTGTGTGTTGCGCACGATCGGCAGCAGGCTATAGAGAAACAGCGCCGCCGTCGCCGGCAGCGACCCGATGCCGAGCAGCGGGATCATGAACACCAGCAGCGCCAGCGACGGGATGGTCTGCACCACGCCCACCGCCGCCAGCACCGCCTGGCCCAGGCGTGGCCGGCGCGCGGCGACGATCCCCAGCGGCACGGCGAGCAGGATGGCCGCCAGCAGAGAGACGGCCACCAGGCCCAGGTGCTCGCGCGCGCGGAGCCCGATGCGACGGGCCCGGGCGGCCGCGCCGCCCCCGCGATCACCGTCGTCGGGGGCGCGGCCGGCGGCCGCGGCGCCGTCGCTGCCGGAGGTGGAGGCGGCGAGGAAGGCGGCGGCGACGGTCGACTCGGGGATCTTGTCCAGCTTGGCGCGGGCGTTCATGGCGATCATCGCGGCGGCGTCGATGCGGCCGCCGAGCTGCCGCAGCGCCGCCACCGCCGCCGGCCAGCGCGCCTCCGCGTCCAGGCGGTAGAGCAGCACCGCCTCGTACCTGGGGAAGAAGCGCAGATCGTCGGCCAGCACCCGCAGGTCGTAGCGGCGGATCTCGGCGTCGGTGGAATAGAGATCGGTGGCGTCGAGGCTGCCGTCGGCCAGCCCACGATAGGCGAGATCATGATCCAGCCCCCGCGCCGTGGTCTGCGGCAAGCCATAGCGCGCGGCCAGGCCCGGCCATCCGTCGCGGCGGCTCATGAACTCGTTGCTGAAGCCGAAGCGCAGCGCCGGGTGGCGGCGCAGGTCGGAGATCGTGGCGACGCCGTCGCGCGCCGCCACGCCCGCGCGCATGCCGATGGCGTAGGTGTTGTCGAAGCCCAGCGAATCCGTGGCGCCCAGGCCGCGCGCGCGCAGGATCGCCCGCAGCGCCGTGATGTCCGCGCCGGGCGCCGCCGCGCCCCCCAGCAGCTCCTGAATCAGGGTGCCGGTGTATTCGGGGTAGGCGTCGATCTCGCCGGCGCGGAGCGCGTTCCAGCACAGGCGCGTTCCCCCCAGCGCGCGCTGGTGGCGCGCCGGCGCGCCCGCCGCGGAGGCGGTCAGCGCGGCGATCTCGCCCAGGATCACCGACTCCGTGAACGGCTTCGAGGCGACGCGCAGCTCGTCGGCGGCGTGCGCCGCCGGGGCGAAGCCGAGGGCCAGCGCCACGGGCGCGGCGACCAGCCCGGCCCGCGCGCGCGCGTTCATCGCGCGCCCTCGCCGTCGAGGAGCGGCCGCCGCTGCGCCGCCACGAAGGCGGTGACGAAGGGGTCGGCGGGCGCGTGCACCAGCTCGGCGATGGGCCCCGCCTGCACGACGCGCCCCTCGCGCATCAGCACGACGGTGTCGGCCAGCAGCGCCGCCTCGGCGAGATCGTGCGTCACCAGGACGACCGTCTTGCCGACCTGCTTGAACACGCGCCCGAGATCGTCCTGCAGCTCGGCGCGCACCAGCGGATCCAGCGCGCCCAGCGGTTCGTCGAGCAGGAGGAGCTCTGGATCCAGCATCAACGCGCGCATGAGGCCCACGCGCTGGCGCTGGCCGCCCGACAGCTGCGACGGGTAGCGGCCGAGCGCATCGGCCGGCAAGCGCGCCAGCGCCGCCAGCGCCGCCAGGCGCTCGGCGATGCGGTCCGCGGGCCAGCGCAGGTGGCGCGCCATCAAGGTGACGTTCTCCGTGGCGGTCAAGTGCGGGAACAGGCCGCCTTCCTGCACGACGTAACCCATGCGCTGGCGCAGGGCGCGCACGTTGCGCGCGTCCAGCGCCGCGCCCGCGACGCGCACCTGCCCCGTGTCGGGCGGGTCCAGGCCCAGGGCCAGGCGCAGCACCGTCGTCTTGCCGCAGCCGCTCGGGCCAATCAGGACGACGGTCTCGCCGCGCGGCACCCGAAGGCGCAGGGGCGCAAGCGCGCGCACGGCTCCGTGGCTCTTCGACACGTCGACGAATTCCAGCGCCGGGGGCGAATCGGAAGTGGGCGCGGGCGCGGCCATGCGGGGAGCAGCGACCATACGACGAACCGGCGCCCGCGGCACCGGCTGTGTCGGCCGGCGCAAAGGGCTCGTCGGCGGGGCGGCGGCGGGGCATACTCCGCCGGTGTGAAAGGGGCAACGACATGAGCAGCGACGACCAGCTGGCCGACGAATCTTCCTGCGCGCATTTCTCGACGATCAACCCCAAGGTTCGGCCGCACACGCGCGGCTGCGAGGAGTGCCTGGCCAGCGGCGACACCTGGGTTCACCTGCGCCTGTGCATGCAGTGCGGGCACGTCGGCTGCTGCGACGATTCGAAGAACCGCCACGCCACCAAGCACTTTCATTCCACCCACCACCCGATCATGCGGTCGCTGGAGCCGGGCGAGACCTGGGGCTGGTGCTTCGTCGACCAGATGGGGTTCGATCCGCTGATTGCTTGAGAAAAGGGGCAAGGTCATGACGAACGTGCGAACGGATACGATTCGGGTCGGTTTCCAGGTCTTCGCCGCCGAGGGCGGCGAGGAGTTCGGGGCGGTGCGCGCCCAGCACCCGGGCGGGCGCGCCGAGCTGGTGGTCTACGTCGAGAACGCGGGCGACTTTCCGGTCCCCTTCCGCGCCGTCAAGGCCGTGCACGACGGCAAGGTGGTGCTGGACATGAAGGTCGTCGACCAATCGCTGCGCGATGCCGTGCGCCACGCGCACGAGCGCGAGACGCCGGGGCTATAAAAAGCTTCCCCTCACCCCGGCCCTCTCCCCGCTTCGCGGGGCGAGGGAGATTGGCTTCGTCGAGGCGTTATCCCTTCACAGCTCCTGCAGCACGCGGTGCACGAGCTGGACGCAGATCGAGCCCTCGCCGACGGCGGAGGCGACGCGCTTGACGCTGTTGGCGCGGGCGTCGCCGACGGCGAAGACGCCGGGGATGCTGGTCTCCATCAACAGCGGCGCGCGCGACAGCGGCCAGCGCGCCTCGGTCAGCTCCTCGGGGCGCAGATCGACGCCGGTCTTGACGAAGCCGCGCGCGTCCAGCGTCACGCAGCCTTTCAGCCAGGCGGTGTGCGGCTCGGCGCCGGTCATGAGGAACAGGTGGCGCACGGGCAGCGTCGCCTGCTCGCCGCTGTCGCTGTGGCGGATGCGGATGTGCTCCAGCCAGTCTCTTCCCTCCAGCGCCTCGACCTGCGTGCGCGTGCGCAGGGTGACGTTGGGGCTGTCGCCGATGCGCTGGATCAGATAGCGCGACATGCTGTCGGCCAGGCCGGGCCCGCGCACCAGGAGGTCGACCTGCGAGGCGATCTGCGAAAGGAACACCGTTGCCTGCCCGGCGGAGTTGGCGCCGCCGACGATGGCGACGGGCTCCTTCAAGCACATCTGGCCTTCGAGGTGCGTGGCGCTGTAGTAGATGCCCGCTCCCTCGAAGCGCGCCAGATCGGGAAGGTCCGGCTTTCGATAGCGGGCGCCCGTGGCGACGATGATGGCGCGCGTGCGCAGCTCCGAGCCGTCCTCCAGGAACACGCGATAGGGGCGGCTGTCGCAGTTCACGCGCGCGGCGCGCCGGCCGATCGACACCTCGGCGCCGAACTTCTCCGCCTGGCTGAGCGCGCGCCCCGCCAGCGCCTGGCCCGAGATGCCGGTGGGAAATCCCAGGTAGTTCTCGATGCGCGAGCTGGTGCCCGCCTGGCCTCCGGGCGCCGTCCCCTCCAGCACCAGCACGTCCAGCCCCTCGGAGGCGGCGTACACCGCGGCCGCCAGGCCCGCCGGCCCGCCGCCGACGACGATCACGTCGCGAACGGTTTCGGGCTGGAGATTGGAGCTGAGGCCGAGGTGCTTGGCCATCTCCTCGATGGTCGGGTTGCGCAGCAGAAGGCCGTGCGGGCAGACCACCACCGGCACTTCGTGCAGGCCAACGCCGAAGCGGTCGAGCATGGCCTGCACGCTGGGATCGCCGTCGACGTCCTGGTAGTTGAAGGGCTGGCCGTTGCGGGTGAGGAACTCGCGCAGCTGCAGCGTGGCCTGCGAGTGATTGGAGCCGACCAGCACCAGGTCGCCCCCGCCCTGGGCGAGGAGGTTCATGCGCCGCAGGATGAAGGCGCGCATCAGGATCTCGGAGATCTCGCTGTCCCGCTGGACCAGCGTGCGCAGGTGGGTGCGATCCAGCGCCACGATCTCGCCGTCCTCGACGACGCGCGCGCGCACCAGGGCGCGCCGCCCCGACAGCATGTTGATCTCGCCGGTGAACTCGCCCGGGCCGTGCACCGTGATGCGCTCTTCGCGGTCGCCCATGGGGCGCAGGATCTCGACCGCGCCCGAGACGATGACGTGGAACTCGCCCTGCGCCTCGCCCACCTCGAAGATCACCTCGCCCTTCTTCACGAAGCGCCGCTGTCCGAGGTGGCAGATGCGCTGGATCTGCGCCTCCGTCAGCACCGGGAAGGTCTGCGCGCGCCGTTCGATATGGATGTCGTCGGCCATCCCGCAGTCCTAGGATCTCCCGGGCGCCCGCGCAAGTCGAACGCGGTGGTTTGGGTGCTTCGCGCGGATCTGCCGCCGCCGTCGATTCAGACGCTGGTTATTTGACGCTCGCGCGTGCTTCGGTGATGGTCGGCTTCCATGACCCGCGTAACGATCCACGCCATCGCGGCGCTGTTCGTGATGGCGTCGGCCGCGGCCGCCGGCGCCGCCGACGATGCGTCGCGCGCGCGTTCCGATCGCGACCACGGCCTCGACCTGGGCGCCACGGGCGAGACCATCTTCGAGCACACACGCGCGAGCCTGCGCGATCCGCACTTCGGGATGCGCGTCTATTGCGGCGCTCAGATCCCGGGAACGCTGCACAAGGTGAACGCCGGAACTTCGGACGCGGTGGCTGCCATGCCCGACGGCAACCACTTCTTCTGGGACGTCGCGTTCGGCGAGAGCATGCCGCTCTTCACGCTCTGGAACGTCAACAAGGCGCGCTCGCGGTATGCGCGCGGCCTTCAGGTCAACTTCGACGCGGCCGCCTTCATGTTGCTGGATTTCAGCAGCCAATCATGGGGCGTCATCGACACCGACTTTCGGATCGGCGGTTCATTGGACCTGCGCCCGCCGTGGGATGGTTGGGACCACCTCTCGCTCTCGGTGGCGTTCTTCCACGAGAGCAGCCACCTCGGCGACGAGTACGTGCTCTCGGCGGCGACGATCCAGACGATGGCGCCGCCCATGGCGAACGCCGCCCTTTATTATCGCGCCAACCCTTCGTATCAGTCGCTCCCCGTCACCCTGAGCGCCGACGTGCCGTTTACGGATCGGCTGACGGCCCGCGCCTACGCCGGTGCGTCGGCCTATCTTGGGACCGACCTGCCGAACGGCCGTTTTCCTTCGGAGGCGCGCGCGGGCGCCGAGCTGCGCTGGACGATGGTGGCGGAGGATCGCGAGCAGATCGTCGCCCCGGCCAACGCCGCCGACACCGCGCCGCCGGGCGCGCTCAAGCGCGCGATCCAGAACCTGGCGCAGCGGTCCGCGGGCACGCACGACGACGAGCAGGTCAAGTCGCGCGCCCAGGGTGGCCGGAAGCGCCGGGGGCCGTTCGCCGTCGAGCTCGCGTACGAGCTGTGGCTCAAGCGCCGCTACCGTCATGACGGCCCCGACGGTCCGGGCGTGCGCGCTGACTTCCTGGCCGACGACGGCTACTGGCCGATCCAGCACGCCGTGCTGATGGGTCTTTACAACCTGGATACGGCGCACTCGTCGTCGAACGCCGTCGGGCTGTCGCTCGACTGGATGCGCGGGCGCTCGCCGTTCGGGCAACTGGTCGAGTACGCGACCGTGAACGCGATCGCCGGCGGGATTCAGTACTACTGGTGACGTCTCGTCGGGGAGGCCACGCCCCGCGGCGACGGTTCGCGCCGGCGCCTCCGCGGAAATCTGACGAGGCGAATCAGAAGTTTACGGCGCGTCCGCGTGGATCCCGAGTGGATCTCGGGGAATTCGCCACTTTCGCGTGGCACCGCCGTTGCTTCGTTCGTCCCGGCAGGTCCAGCTCTGGCCTCGGAGGTCCCCCATGACGAGATCGAGCCGCGTCGCCTTCCCCCTGACGTCCATTCTGATTGTCGTCGCCGCGACGGGCTGTGAAGCCCTCGAGGACTATGCCAAGACCCACCCCGGCGAGCTGGGTTCGGGTGCCGCGCCGCCGCCGCCGGCCAAGGCCTGCGCGTCGACCGCCAGCTGCGGCGACGGGCTCGTCTGCACCGTCGACGAGGGGGTGTGCAACCCGCCGCCTGGATGTGGCCCGAAGATGGGCTGCCTCGCGGTCTGTTACGGGACCTGCGAGCCGAAGAAAGCGCCCCCGCCCAAGGGAGAGGCATGCGGGCCCAAGATCTGCGACGCCGGCCTGACCTGCTGCAACCCGAGTTGCGGCATCTGCGCGCCACCGGGGGGCGCCTGCACGAAGCAGCTCTGTCCGCCGTCCCCGCCGGCCGCCGAGTGCAAGGCCGACGCTGACTGCCGCGCGTTCTCGAACTACTGCGACGGCTGCGCCTGCGACGCCCTCGCCGTTGGAGAGAAGGATCCGGTGTGCAACGGCATGGCCGTCCAGTGCTTCGCCGATCCGTGCCTCAACAAGACGGCGGCCTGCAGCGCCGGCCAGTGTGTCCTGGCGTCGCCCACCCCGCCCAAGTGCGACCAGCGCACGCAGGGCGGGCCGACGAGCTGCAAACCCGCCGATCTGTGGAAGCAGTACGCGTCGGACGACTGCAAGGCGAGCGGCCTCGTGCTGTCGGAGATCTCGCCGCGCGAGGACTGCGGTGGCGGTTTCACCCGCTTCGTCGACTACACCTGCTGCACGCCGTAGCGGGCTCCCGAAGAATTGGGGTTGATGGCGGCCGATTAGCGGAGGTGAATTTGCTACGAGAGTCGTTCAATAAAATGGTGCTGGAAACGCTGCGCGTGCTGAAACCCGAGGAATACAAGCGAGCGACGTATGCGCCTCCAACGTTTCGTCATTGAAACGTCCGAAAAACGAAGCACTCAGTGATCCGCCGCGGCGTCGCGCGAGGCGAGTTTGCCGCCGCGGCCGGCGAGGGCGTTGGGGGCCCAAGGGCGAAGGGCCTCGCACTCGCGGATGGCGTCAGTGTAGCGCTGCAAATAGGAATCCCGGCTTCATATCGCTTACTGGCCGCTTACAGGTCGATCAGAGCATCAGGATCTTGCCGAACGCCGCCGCTGCGCTGTCGGTCGCCGACCCCGACGGGGCCGTACTCCTCGTGCGATCCGACGCGCCTCCTCCGCCCGCGCACGTGCGCTGTCCGGCTGTCCTATCC
>Ga0307475_10002887_pt1 | contig 10384 bp, 12 predicted proteins | sample atmos_gasesECM1C_FD_203317 | JGI IMG/M metagenome (GOLD analysis project Ga0307475, IMG submission 203317) | Hardwood forest soil microbial communities from Morgan-Monroe State Forest, Indiana, United States - atmos_gasesECM1C_515 | ecosystem: Environmental > Terrestrial > Soil > Temperate...
TAACGTAGCTCAAACAGCGGCCGAGCGGCATTTCTCCCCGGCGCGCATGAATCCGGAATTGCTGATGGTCGAAGCCGACCATGATCTGCGCGACCCGACGGACATGCTGATCATCGACAGGATCGCCAAGAGCGTCTTCCATGAGCGCGGCATCGAGCGGGTGCAGACGATCACCCGCCCCCTCGGGGCGCCGATCGAGCACAGCTCGCTGCCATTCGTGATCGCCATGAATAGCTCCAGCACCCTGCAGACGGCGAAATTCGTGAACGATAGTATGGCGTCGATGCTCGAGCAGGCAGACGAGCTGGGCAGAACGATCGCCGTCATGGAGCACATGTATGGCGTCATGAAGGATCTCACGGCCACGACTCACAGTATGGTCGGCAGAACGCACGACCTGGTGGACACCACCAACCAGCTGCGGGACCGCATCGCAGATTTCGACGATTTCTTCAGACCCCTTCGCAGCTATTTCTATTGGGAGAAACACTGTTTCGACATTCCCGTCTGCTGGTCCTTGCGATCCATCTTTGATGCGCTGGACGGCATCGACCAGATCTCCGAGAAATTTACCGGGCTCACAGGCGATTTCGACCGCCTGGATCGGTTGATGCCCCAACTGCTCGCCGATTTTCCACGGACCATCGATTCGATGAAGACGATGCGTGACTTCATGCTGTCCACCCACAGTTCCATGGCGGGTATTCAGCGACATATGCAAGAGGGCGCCGAAGGCTCAACGATGATGGGAAAGTACTTCGACGAAGCCAAGAACGACGACAGCTTCTATCTCCCGCCGGAAGTTTTCCAAAACCCCGACTTCAAGCGCGGACTGAAAATGTTCGTATCGCCCGACGGTAAGGCCGTCCGGTTCATCATCACCCACCAGGGCGACCCCGCTTCGGTGGAGGGAATCCAGCACGTCCGGGGCATCAAACAGGCGGTCGCCGACGCGATCAAGGGAACTCCCCTGGAATCCGCGAAGGTCTCGCTTGCCGGCACCGCCTCGATGTACAGCAACATGCAGGACGGTGTGAAGATCGACCTGACGATCGCCGCCATCGCCACGTTGATGCTGATCTTCGCGATCATGCTGGTGATCACCCGTAGCTTGGTGGCCGCCCTGGTGATCGTCGGTACCGTGCTCGCGTCGCTGGGCACCGCATGCGGTCTGTCCGTGCTGCTCTGGCAAGACATCCTTGGGCTGGGCTTGCAATGGATCGTGCTACCGCTGACGATCATCATCTTGCTGGCCGTCGGGTCCGACTACAACCTGCTGTTGGTCGCCCGGCTGAAAGAAGAAATCCCGGCCGGCCTCAACACTGGGATGATTCGCGGCATGGGTGCGTCCGGCCGCGTGGTCACTGCGGCCGGCATGGTATTCGCGGCGACCATGGCGTCGATGATCGTCAGCGACCTGCGTGTGATCGGGCAGTTGGGCACCGCAATCGGGCTGGGTCTACTCATCGACACGTTTATCGTGCGGGCCTTCATGACACCGGCGATCGCCGCCGCGCTGGGCCGCTGGTTCTGGTGGCCGCTGGACACCTTCAGCATGAGGAAGAAGGAGGCCCCAGAGCCAGAGAGCAACACCGCGCCCGTCCCACAACTGACGAGGGTGTAACGTTCACAGCTCGCACCGGCATCTGGCACGCTCTCGGTTAGCAACGGTGACATTCATCGGATCAGGGTTTAGGGCAGGCGTAGGGCAGAGTGATGTCCCACGGTGACGAGCGCGACCGCCAGATCGCAGCATGGTTGAAAGAGAACTACATCGACGCCGGCAAGCTCGGGGTGACGACCCGCGACCTGGATGTGTCGATCCGGTTTTACAGCGAGACGCTGGGGATGTCGCTGAAGTTCCGCGACGGAGCCCACTTCGCAGCCCTCGATGGCGGGTCGGTCACTGTCGCGCTGGCGAGCGCGCTGGACCATCCCATACCGGGGCAGGTTGTCGTCGGTATCAAGACCTCGGACGTCGACGCCGCGGCGAAGGCGGTTGAGGCCAGCGGTGGCGGCATCGTGAAAGGCCCGTACGACGACCCACGCGGACGCCGTGCCGTGGTCTACGACAACAAAGGCAGCGGCTTGGTCTTCTACAGCCCGTTGGCCCGGTAAACCTGAGTGGCAGCCGCTCGCACGAAGACCCCGCACCACAGCCGGCAACCCACGGGGGTGCGCGATGTATTGGCGCTCTGCGGGTTTCGTTGCTGCGGGAAGCAATTGCGGCACCGCGTTGTTCCTCGGGCATGCGCATTGGAGTAGTGTTCCCGCAGACCGAGCTTGGTGGCGATCCCGCGGTCGTACGTGCCTATGGGCAGCGCGTCGAAGAACTCGGCTTCACCCACATCCTTGCCTACGACCACGTCGTGGGCGCCGATCCCAGAGTGCACCAGGGCTGGCAGGGCCCCTATGACATCGACACAACATTTCATGAGCCGTTTGTGATGTTCGGCTACCTGGCCGCGGTCACCTCAGTCGAACTCGTCACCGGCGTCATCATCCTGCCGCAGCGGCAGACGGTGTTGGCGGCCAAGCAGGCCGCCGAGGTCGATCTGCTCACCGGCGGGCGGTTCCGGCTCGGCATCGGGCTGGGCTGGAACGCCGTCGAGTATGAGGCGCTCGGCGAGAAGTTCACTAACCGCGGCAAGCGCTCCGAGGAACAGGTCGAGGTCATGCGCAAGTTGTGGACCGAACGGTCGGTCACCTTTGGCGGGAAGTACCACACGGTGACTGGAGCGGGCCTCGCCCCGATGCCGAACCAACGGCCGATCCCAGTATGGCTGGGTGCGGCCTCCGACCGCGCCCTCGAGCGCGCCGGGCGGCTCGGCGACGGTTGGTTCCCGATGGTGGGCCCCGGGCCCGGCCTCGATCATGCGCGTGAGCAGGTGACGCGCGCGGCGGCGGCCGCGGGCCGCGACGCCGATAGCCTCGGCATGGAAGGCCGGGTCAACTGGACCGGCGACCGCGACAAGGCCGCGGCCGACATCGCCACCTGGAAAACCACCGGGGCCACTCACCTGTCGGTGAACACTATGAACGCCGGCCTAGCGACTCTCGACGACCACCTCGCCGTATTGGAGCAGGTCGCCGCCGACCTGCAGTAGCACCGGAGTGTCAGGCGTCATTGCAACTGAGATACAAGCTAGATACTATCTAGGTGCAAGTTGCATGGAATACTGAAGGAAGCGTCATAATGTTCATCACGAAAATGCTGGTCGGCGCTGTTATCGTTCTCGGCTCCGGTGTTGTGGGAGCGGCACCGGCCAGCGCTGACCCGAACCCATCCGGCACCCACCAGAACCCGTTCGGCAGCCTCAGCTGCGGCTGCAAAGACGCAGCTCCGGTCGGCGGCATGAGTCTGAGGGGACAGATCGATCGGGGAATGCGCGACGGTATCGCTGCCCCCGCACCGACCCAGCCCAGCCAACTCATGCGGCCGTAATCTGAGTGCAGCCGCAAGTTGGTGGCCTTTTCAATCCGCCGCACCCGGGTTTCGACCGCTTGGACCGATGTGTGCGTCCCGCGTCCTGTAGCGCGGCCACCGTCATCGAGGGCCCGCCGGAAACGCAGCGACCGGCATTTCGACGCTTCCACGGCACGGGCCGCTGGCGATATCGGTGTGCCAAGTACCGCGGAACGACCCGTCGGCCTGAGGCGTGTAGAACGCCCACGACTTCGCGGGTGCCCACATTTTCGGAACGCCTTCTCCCATGTAGCAATCCCATTGAAAATCGAAGTGCTCAACCCACCTGGTTCCGTCCCAGCTGTACTGAGACGGCGTGGGCAGGGTCGGGTTCTTGGGAGTCGGTCCGTCGGTGGCAGTGGCGACGCACTTGCCTGCCGGACACGAGGTCACGAAGAGGTAGTCGGCCCTGAACGTGGGTTCGGCTTGGCTGGCGGCGACGCTGGTGCCGGACTTTTCGACGGCGTACCTCACGAGCGAGTATTTGCCATTCCACGAGGGCATCGCCGCTTGCACCGCTACAGCAGGGGTGCCCAAGATCGCGATGGCAATGGCGCTGAGCGTCGCGGCTGCCCGAATCGCACACCTCGATCGCGGGCACATCGTGCTAATGGTGCGGGTTCGATGACTCAGCGGAATATCGGCACGGACACGATCACGCTGTAGTAGCTCAGTCCAAGTGAAACTTCGTGGCGCCGAATGGTTCCGACGTGCCCAGTGCGAACACCGTCGACGGCTCCACACGATAGACACACCACGGCGCCGGACCGGCCGACGGGGCGCTGTACTCGGCCGTGAGGACGTCGCCTGCGACCTCGGCAGGCCATCCGGAACGGACGAAGGCCTCTGCAACGCAGGCTAATTCGCTCGCATCGGTAACTCGTTCGGCGGCGCCTTCGATGATGAGATCAAACGGATCGGTGGCGACGCTTACCACGCATCGGGGATCGCGGGCCAAGTTACGGGATTTCCGAGTCGCCGGCCCGGAAGTGAAATACCAGCTGCCGCGGCGCTGAACCACTCCCAGCGGCATCACATGCGGGCTGCCGTCGGGGTTGATCGTCGTGAGCCACGTCGTGTGGCGCTGCGGACCGCCGGTGCCCGGCGCCTGCGTTAGCTGACCGTCCAGCACGGCTTTGACGCGGGCCCATTCAATCGGCGGCGCTCCGTACCCGTCGAGATTGCGCTGTGTGATCGTCATATCGATATTGACCAATGCCGGCCCCGGAATTCACCGCATTCATGGTCGGCGCAGCAGGAACAGGCCGTAGGCGGCGATCGACTGCGCGTCGACGATCACTCCCGAGCGGATCATCTGCTCGACGTCTTCGCGTGAAAACCACGCACTGTGCATGTCTTGTTCCTCGTGCTCGCGATCGGATTCTCCTTCGGTAATTCCAGTGGCCAGGAATACCCACCCGTGCTGACTGGTCAATCCGGCAGCCGTATCGAGCTGGCCGAGCGCCTCGAACGACGTTGCGCGCAATCCGGTTTCCTCGCGCAGCTCACGCTCGGCCAGCTCGGACGGTTCGACGTCCGCCAGACTCGGAGCGTTGCCCTGCGGAAACTCCCAGCGCCTTGCCCCGACGGGATAGCGGAACTGCTCGACCAACCGGAAGCGGTGCCCGTCGTACGGCATCACCAGCGCGTACGTCGGCTTGTCCACCACGCTGTAGATGCCGGGGCTGCCGTCCGGGCGCCGGATGTCGTCCTCTCGGAGCACCAGCCACGAGTTCCGGTAGATCTCGCGGGACGCGACGCGTTCGATGAAAGGCACGCCGTCAGTATCCCGACCGTCGCCGCGGCTCGCCTCGCGGGCGTGCTACGGCTTATGTTCGGCGGCCAGCTTGATGCGCCGCAGCGTCTCCTCGATCCCCCGGTTAACTTGACGTCCCCGCGGCACAAGCGCTTCGGCAAGTCTGTTGGGCGCCGAGCACCACAGGAACTGAAAAGACTCGGTGAGTAACGTTCCGGACGTCGACGGCTTCATCGTGTAACGCCACCGGGTTTCTTTACGACCAGCGCGGTCGTTGACCGTCGCGAAGCTGAATTCGCGGCCTCGGTCAGCGGTATCGACCACCGCTGTTCTTTCCCAGCGCATACGGCCGAGCCGGTTGTAGCCGCGAAACCGGACGCCCGGAGCCGCGGCGGTCGCCCCGTCCAGCCATTCGCACCGGTAACACTCCGGGCTCCACTCGCCCATCCGGCTGACGTCAGCGATGAGGTCATACACGAGCTCGGGGGGTGCATCGACATCGATACTGCTGTGGCCGCGCCGCGCTGTCGGCATGGCCCGAGTATGTCATCTCAGGCGACGAGCTCATTGCGAGCCGGCGGTCCGTCGCAGCAATTCACGACTTCCGGGCGCCGGGTGTTTCGGTGGTATCAATCGGCACGGTATCTGATAGTCATAGAACGAGTGGAACAACCCAGACTATGACATCAGTGACATCAGCAACATCAGCTTTCCTGCGAAGCGTATGTAACCATGCACCGCCACATCATCGTCAGCGGTGACGACGCGCTGGCGACGACGATAGTCGCGGAGCTGAACAGCGCCGGCGCGGGCATCGTCAAGATCGCCACCGCCGCCGAGCTCGCGGACGCCGGGGTCACCCGCGCGCTTGCCGTCATCTGCGCGGGGGACGACGATGCGACCAATCTCGAAATCGCGCTGCTGGCAAGGAAAGCCAATCCGAGCGTGCGGGTGGTGGCGCGGCTGGCCAATGACGTGCTGCGCGAAGCTGTAGCCGACGATAACGGACCCGGCGCGATCCTCGACGTTGCCGACCTTGCGGCGCCGTTGGTCGTCGAGGCGTGCCTGGCGCACACCGCGCACCCGTTTGAGGCGGCGGGCATCGAATTCGTCGTGTCGGGCGCCGAGGCGCCGTATGACGGGACTCTGCGCGAGATCTACGCCGACCTGGCACCGGTGGCGGTGATTCACGGCAGGAACTCGTCGGCTCCCGGCGAGGTGGTGACATGCCCGGGCCGGGATCTCCAGGTGCACGCCGGTGACTGGACGGCGATGATTGGCACCGCCGACGAGTTGGCTGCGCGCGGCATCAAGGTCCCACGCCGGACAGGAACGCGCACACGGCGGCCTTGGGTGCGGCGAGTGCTCGACACCGCAGTCACCCTGCGCAGCGACATCAATCCGATGTTTTTGCGCGCGATAGCTGCCGCGCTGGTCCTGGTGATCGGTTCAACGGTCCTGTTGCGCCTCGCCTACCAGCGCACTCCGGGAATGACGTGGGTCGACGCGTTGTACTTCACCACCGAAACGATCGCGACCGTGGGCTACGGCGACTTCAGCTTCGTCCACCAGCACACATGGCTGCGACTGTTCGCCATCATGTTGATGTTCGGCGGCGTGCTCACTACCGCGGTCCTGGTCGCGTTCGTCGCTGATCTGCTGTTGTCGCGCCGCTTCGCGCACTCGGCCGGACGCCGGCGGGCGCGCCATATGCGCAACCACGTGATCGTCGTCGGCCTGGGCTCGTTCGGCATCCGCGTCGTCAGTGACCTGACCGCCGCCGGATATGACGTAGCGGTTATCGAGCGCGACGCGAACAACCGTTTCCTGTCGACGGCGGACGACCTCGACGTGCCGGTGATCTTCGGCGACGCGACGCTGCGCCAGACGCTTGAATCGGCCCGGGTCGACCACGCCCGCGCGGTGGCGGTGCTGACTCAGGACGACATGGTCAACATCGAGACCGGGATCGTGCTGCGCGAAATGTTGGGACCCCGGGTGCTGCCGGAAGTCATCCGGCCCGACGTCCCTCTTGTGCTGCGCGTATACGACCGCGCGCTGGGGGCCGCGGTGGCGCAGCGGTTCGGGTTCGAAAACGTTCGGTCGACGGTTGAGCTGGCCGCACCCTGGTTCATCGGCGCCGCGATGGGCCTGCAAGTGCTGGGGACGTTTTCGGTCGGGCAGCGCTCCTTCATGGTCGGCGGAATGCATGTGGCCGCCGGTAGCGAACTCGATGGGCTGCAGATGTTCGAACTGTCCACCCAAACTCGCGTCATCGCAATCACCCGGCAAGACGCGCCGGTCAAGCTACACCCGCGCCGCGACGCCCGGCTCCGTGGCGGCGACACCGTCTATGTCGTCGGCCCGTACCGCGAGCTGCTGGCTACGCTGCGCAAGGGACAGCCTCCCCAGCAGGCCGATTCCGGCCCCGATACAGGCAATGAGCGCCTCCCGGCCTAAAGCTGCCCGACGACATCGGCAGCGCGACGCAGCTGCTCGACGTCTGAGCTGGTCGGAATGAGCTGAACTTCGTCGGTGCCGATCTCTTCGAATTTCCGCAGCACCGCTACCAGCTCGTCCTCACTTCCGGCCCATCCGGTCATCGGGGCCATCGCGTCGACGTACTCGGCCGGTATCCAGTTCATATAGCGGCGCAGATGACGATGCACCTGGGCGCGGGCCTGCTCGGGTGATCCGAACGCGAACCAGAACGACGTCATCAGGTGGGGTTTCGGCTTGCCGGCCTGCGCCCACGCCGCCCGCGCGACGTCGAACAACTCGTTCTGCTTGGCGACGTCGAGGTCCAGGGTGGTGCCGGCCAATCCGCCGGCCCAGGCCGCCGCGCTGCGGATGGTCCTGGGCCCAATGCTGCCGACGAGCAGCGGCGGACCACCCGACTGCACCGGCGCCGGGCCTACCGGCAGCAACGAATCGGTGATCTTTTCCCCGGCCCACACCCGCCTCATCACGGCCACGCGTTCGGCCATGCCACGCATCGTCTGGACCTTCGGGTCGGCGCCGACGGCGCGGTAATCCTCGTGCCTGCCGCCCACCCCGATGCCCACGGTCAACCGCCCGCCGCACAGCATGTCCCCGGTTGCCAGCCCCTTTGCCAGCATGACCGGGTCGTGCAGCTGTGGCACGATCACCGTCGTCACCAGCCGTACTCGATCGGTCCAGGCGGCCAGCGCACCGAGCAGCGTCAGGCTGTCGGGGTTTTCGAAGGCGATGCGCTCACCCCAGCACAGCGACGAGAACGGTCCCTCATCGATCGCGCGCGCCCAGTTCTGCAGAACCGTCGCATCCAGGTCCGGCTCCATCACCGGCATGGTCATCGCTATCTGCACGACGGCGATTCTGGCATGCGGACAACACGGTCCCCGACGTGGCAGCATGGACCGGGTGGGTTTAACCAGCACTTCCATCGCGCACGTCCGCCTCACCGTCACCGATATCGAGCGATCACGGCAGTTCTACGAGAGCGTGTTCGGTTGGCCGGTGTTGCTCGAGGTCCCCGACAATGCCGACGAAAAAACCCGCAGCCAGTTGAGCTTCCTGTTCGGCGGTGTCGTCTACGATCTGGGTGGCACGCTGCTTGGGCTGCGGCCGGTCGCCAAGGACTGCTTCGATGAGAATCGCTGCGGTCTGGACCACATCGCCTTCCGGATGGGCAGCAAGGACGAATTGGATGCCGCGGCCGCACATCTCGATGAAATCGGCGTCCAGCACGAACCGATCAAAGACATTGGGCCGTCATACATCCTGGAGTTCCGCGACCCCGACAACATCGCCTTGGAGCTCACCGCGCCCAAGTAGGCCTCCCAAATAGGCCTACGTCGCGCTGCGTTGTCGCGTCCCGCCAGGAGTGGTTGACTGGAAAGAACTATGACCATCAGTTTCAACCACACCATTGTCGCGTCACGCGACAAGCAGGAGTCCGCGCAGTTTCTCGCCGAACTCTTCGACCTGCCGAGCCCGAAGCCATTTGGCCACTTCATGGTTGTCGCACTCGAGCACGGCGCCAGTCTCGATTACGCGGATGTCCCCGAGGGTGAGGAGATCCGGCGGCAGCACTACGCGTTTCTGGTTTCCGAAGAGGACTTCGACGCCATCTACGGCAAGATCCAATCGCGTGGGCTGCAGCACTGGGCGGACCCGGGTGCCACCACGCCCGGCGAGATCAACCACCGGGACGGCGGCCGCGGCGTGTACTTCCCGGATCCCTCCGGGCATGCGATGGAGATCCTCACTCGGCCCTACGGTTCAGGCGGCTGAGCGCTTCTCTCCGACATTGCGCCTAGTCGCCACCGCGCGGTGAGCCGTGCCGCACGCTCTCCTGATCCCGGTAGTCATCGGCGAGCTGCGCGACGTGTTTGGGCAGGGCTCCCGTGGCGACGTCAGCCAAGGTTGTTTCTTCCAGCACCGACCGCATGCTGGCCCGCAGTGCCCGCCAGACATCGGTCAGCGCCGCGGTGGGCCCGGAGTAAGGCAGTTCACCGAGTCCGACGTCACGAACGCTGGCCAGCGGCCCGTCGATACAGCGCAGCACGTCAGCGATGCTGATCTCGGTTCCCGGACGCGCCAGCTCATAGCCACCCTCGCGACCGCGGTGGCTTCGGACCAGGCGGTCGGTGCGCAGGTTGGTAAGTATGTCGACAAGAAACTGCGGCGGGATGCCTTGAGCCTGCGCTAAGTCGTCGGTCGTGACCAGCGTGCCACTGGCGGCCGTGGCGAGCTGGATCATCGCGCGTACTGCGTACTCCGCCTTGGCCGACATCCGCATTCTGAGAATTCTGCCATTCAGGGGGCGACGCGGGCCGCCGACCGCTCAGGGCCGCAACTCGAGCAGGTCGATGACTAGCTGCGCTTGCTCGTCGAGGGTGCGGTCCGGGATGAGTCGCAAATCCGGATTTTTCGGCCGCTGATAGGGGCTGTCGATGCCGGTGAAGTGCGTGATTTCACCCGCGCGCGCTTTGGCATACAGCCCCTTGGGATCACGCCTCTCACAGTCCGCGAGCGGTGTGTCGCAGAACACCTCGACGAAGTCAAAGCCGGCGTCGGCGTGCACTTTACGAGCCAGCGCGCGGTGCTCGGCCAGCGGGCTGATGGCCGGCACCAGCACGACGTTGCCGCAGTCGGCGAGTAGCGTCGCCACATGCGCC
>Ga0307475_10002890_pt1 | contig 10382 bp, 5 predicted proteins | sample atmos_gasesECM1C_FD_203317 | JGI IMG/M metagenome (GOLD analysis project Ga0307475, IMG submission 203317) | Hardwood forest soil microbial communities from Morgan-Monroe State Forest, Indiana, United States - atmos_gasesECM1C_515 | ecosystem: Environmental > Terrestrial > Soil > Temperate...
CGAATGCAGACGATCCAGATGGGCGCGCAGGTAACCCGCAAGCGAGGGATTGCTGCCCAACGCTTGTTTCAACGTCCTGGCATTCTTGTCGTCGGTGAAGAGTTTGATTCCCTGGTCCTCAAAGAAGGGGGATTCAGGAGGGAGCGAACCGGACTTCTCGTATTCCGTGGTCAGCTTGCGCGTGGCAATCTTGCTGGCTTCGACGTCCGGCTGGTTGAATGGATTGATGCCCATGATCGAACCGGCGACGGCGGTGGCAATTTCCCAGCGGAAGAATTCCTGGCCCAGGTCGTACACGTCCGGAACAGTGATGCGCACAAGCGGCTGGCCGGCTTTTTCAAGCGCGGCGACGGCTGCGTCCTGCCCGGGATCGGGCGCGGACCCCAGGCGGAGGTAAGCGAAAACGCGGTCGCTGCCGTACAGATCGGGCATGCCGATTCGTTCCCGATCTACAGGGATCAGACCTTTCCCCTGCTTGCCAGTGGACTCCGCGATGAGCTGTTCGAGCCACGCACCGAGGTCAGAGATCCCGGGCGAAGCGAAGATGGTCACTTTGTCGCGGCCGGCTTTCTGCAGGGTACCGAGGATGGCACCGAGGATTACGCCGGGATTTTCGTCGGCGGGGACCACGGAAGCGCACGCATGGACCATCTCTTCGACACGGTCGAGGAATTTCGGCACGTCCAAGCCCTGAATCGCCGCAGGGATCATCCCAAAATTCGAGAGCGCCGAATAGCGCCCTCCGATGCTGGGGACGCCGAAGAAAATGTGGCGGAAGCCGCTGCTTTCCGCGACCTGCTGCATTTTCGAGCCGGGATCGGTGATGGCGATGAAATGCTTTCCTGCCTCCGCCTCGCCGACAACCTGTTTCACGTGCTCGTAGAAATATTGCTTGAAGATATTGGGCTCGAGGGTGCTGCCCGATTTGCTGGACACGATGAAGAGAGTCTTGGCGAGATTGATACGGCTCTCGATGTCGCGAATCTGCGCCGGGTCTGTGGAATCGAGCACCAGCGTTTCAGGGCAGCCCTGGATTCTGCCATAAGTGAGCTTGAACACTTCGACGCAGAGGCTCGACCCGCCCATGCCAAGAAGGACCGCATGCGTGAAACCAGCGGCGCGGACATCCTGCGCGATTTTGCCGAACTGATCCTGGCGTGAGATTTGATCGTCCGTGATTCCCAGCCAACCGAGCCAAGCGCTCTCGTCCGAGGTGGTCCACAGGGAACCGTCGCGCGCCCACAGACGTTTCACCCTGCCGCTGGTTTTCCAATCGGCCAACGCGTCTTTCACGGCCTGCGCGAGCGGGTCCGGGAGGCGATAGGTCAAATTGTTGATGGCTGATGGAGCTGACTGCGCGCCGTGTTTCTCCACTGCCTGGAGAAGCTTGTCAAAAGCCTCAGCGAAAAGTTTCACGCCGTCTTCGGTGAGCTTGTCCGTGGCCTCCTTCATGGAAATACCAACCCTGGCCAGGGTCTGCATCGTGTCGAATGCGCCTTCGAGGTCTTCCTCGAGGCTGGCGCGCGGCTTGCCGTGGTCTCGGAAGGCATCGTACGTTGCCGGCGGAATCGTATCCACAGTATCCGGGCCGATCAACTCCTCGACGTAGAGAACGTCGCGATAGGCGGGGTTTTTAGTGCTGGTGCTGGCCCAGAGCACGCGCTGTGTTTGCGCGCCGCGCGAAGCGAGGGCCGCCCAGCGAGGGCCGCTGAAAATTTCCTTGTAGCGCTGGTAAGTGAGCTTGGCGTTGGCAATGGCCACTTTGCCTTGCAATCCGCTTAAGAGAGCTTGCTCCGCGGGGGTCTTCGCCGTCTTGATGCGGTCGGCGAGCTGGGAATCAATGAGCGAGTCAATGCGGCTGACGAAGAAGCTCGCGACGCTGGCGACGCGGCTCAAGTCACCACCGCGCTTCGTCAGATCCTCAAGGCCCGTGATGTATGCTTCTGCAACGCGCTCGTAAACTTCCTGCGCGAAAAGCAGCGTCACGTTGATGTTGATGCCTTCGCTGATGAGCTGCCGAATCGCGGGAATTCCTTCCGGTGTGCCGGGAACCTTGATCATCACGTTCTCGCGTCCGACGGCTTTCCAGAGCCGGCGCGCTTCTTCGAGTGTTTCTTGCGTCTTGTGCGCAAGGTAGGGCGAGACCTCGAGGCTGACGTAGCCATCCCTTCGTTTCGTTTCGACGTACACGGGTCGCAAGACATTGGTTGCATCCTGAATGTCTTTAATCGCCAGCTGCTCGAAAATCCCCTTGGCGTCGAGGTCCTTGCGTTTCACGAGTTCTTGGAGCGCTTGCGTGTAATCGGAGCTGCCCGTTATGGCCTTCTCGAAAATAGCGGGGTTGGAGGTGACGCCGCGCAGGCCGTCCTGCTCCATCAGGCGCGCGAGTTCGCCCGTAGTGATCAGGCTTCGACGGATGTAATCGAGCCAGACGGACTGGCCATATGAAATTAGCGCCTTCAGCGGGTTCGAGTACTGCCTGGGGTCTTCAGACTGCGTAGTCGGTTTGGCCGATATGCTCATGGTGATCCCCTCTTATGCAGCTGCAATCAATTTGATGCGTGCGAATCTCGGGCGGTGCGTCCCGTAAGTGGCCTGGGCCGGACAGGCCGGAAAAAGGTCGGAAGTGCCGCCACGATTACGGCCGAGGTTCGATTCCTGATTTCTTAGAACGCAGCGGCGAATTCCCGTGCGCCGAGTCCATTCGCCAAATCCGATTCTACCGCAGCAGTGTCATATTCGAGAGGGCTTTCCTGCCAGCTCGGCAGGGCTCATGCATTCGATGCGCTCGCGCTACCGGAAATGGCGCGATCCACAGATAAGGCCCCACCTCCCTTGATCATCAAGACGATGGTGATTGCGAGCGTTAGAAGGTGATATTCAAATCCTTCCCCCTTCTGATTGCCGGTCCAGTTCATGAAGAACCCGAAATTGTGATGAACCATGGCTACGGCGACGAGCATCACACAGGTGACGCCAAAAGCGGCGATTCGTGTCAAGCATCCCAGGATCAGCCCGATTCCCCCGAGGAATTCCGCTGCGATGTCGAGGAACGCGAACACTGCCGGAATCCCCATCTGGTGAGTGAAGAACTGCATTGTGGCGTGGAAGCCATAGCCTGCGAACCAGCCCAATGCCTTTTGCGAGCCATGCGCGAAGAAAATGATCCCCAGGACCAGACGAACGATGGTCAAACTAATGTCGTTTTCTGTTCTGAGCAGTCCCTTCATCAGTTGTCCCTCCCTTTTTGAGTTGGATGGCTAGTGACGCTTGAGAGGCGCGTCAAGTGTGGCGCAGCGGAGATTCTCGCAGGCGGCCCGCCTGCCGTCAATTGGGGGTCTGAACTATGAGAAAGGAGTCTGCTTAAGGATTCTCAGTGGCGGTAAGCGAGCCTTGACGGATTATTTCAGGTGGAAGGACGTGCTGCCCGGCGACCGGCCCACCCGTACTTGCGAAGGAGGCGCAGGGGGCGGAGAGCGATGTACAGCGGAGCCAGCGGCGCAGGCAATCGCACCATCATCCAGTCTTCTTCCGCCGGGACCACGGTCAGCCGAATTGCATAGTGCCAGCCCGTCACGGCTCCGGGCACGAGGCGCCGACGGAAATGAAATCGATCCGCAGCATCGAGCGGAGTGAACTCGCGGGTCAGCAGCCGCGCCTCGACTTCACCGGCAACAGCCGACACAAAAGCGTCGGCAGCGGCGGATTCAAGGATTTCCCGAGGTACCGGAGCGCCCAAGAGCCGCCCTGCAAGAGTAAGTCCGAGGTACAGCATTCGTTGGGCCTTCAGTGATTCCGCGCATTGGCGGACCGCGGCCCAGTTGAGCTGCGGGTGCGCCTGTATTAGCTCAGATATGTCGGCCACCCAGGAAATCCGCTCCCAGAAATCCTTAGACCCATGGATGCAGAGAATGGGAAGCGCGTCCTCGGCGCAGAATGTCCACACATGGCGACCGCTGAGCCGGACAGAGACCAGACGCTGTGAAAAATCATCCAGACAAGGAACAACAGGAAAATGACGTAGTGTCATCTCCGTGTGGAGCTCAACCATAACCCGCCGCTCAATGGCGCGATAGTTGTACTCGCCGGGGACCAGTGAAGCAGCCGCTCCCGGCGAAAGAATCCAAGGAAATTTCGCCTGATAGCCCATTCCCAGGAGTATTTCATGTGCCTGCGGCAGGTCGCGCTGGCGCAGAATGATGTCCAAATCTTCGAATTCACGCAGCGTGATGTCCCCATAGGCCTGTTGCGCCAGGACAGGCCCCTTATAAGGGATCGCCGGAATGCCATGGGATTCAAAGAGTTCGAGGATCCCGTTCAACTCCGCGACCATATACAGGCACCGCGCGGTGTTAGCGCGTGAAGCGGTTTTCAATTGTGCTAGATATTCACGTGGGATGGCTTCGAGAACGACGGCGCTGAGCTGCTTTTCCAGGAGAGGCGTGATTGAATTCTCGCCAGCCTCCGAGAGCAGATAGGCCCAGTTGAGCGGCCGCGCGATAAGCTCTTGAATCTGTTCCGCCGCTCCTGGCTGCAATCTTGTTCGGGCGCAGCAGAGGAGCAATTTCCTTTCGGGGCAGACCTCGTGTTTCGCGGGAAAGGGCATCAATCCTGTGCGCAGGCGCGTGCTGGCAAATTTTACGCTAATTGTATGGAGAGGTACGCTGGTTTCTTTACAGAGGAGGGAAGCTCCTGCGCCACCCTTAGCTTCGATGACGCAGGAAACTCGCTTTGTCGTGATCTGACGACATACACGAAGCCGTGGCCTAAACGGAAACGCCTGCGGCTGCCACCCGAGGACCTCGGTTCACGCTGCAATCGGATTCAGGTAGGAGCCGTGCATCTCGATGCGGCGTCCGATCTTGAGCAGCTTGCTGCGAAACAGCGCCGGGTCGAGTCCAGCACTAGCGCACACCCGGTAAAAATCCCGATCATCTTCGAACAGAAATTTTTGAGCTTCACGGCGCGCCCGCAGAGTACCCATGCGCCAGTCTTCCACAGCCTTTACAATCACGGCCGTCCATAGCCGATTTGCGCCGATTGAATCTTCCGTCACCGCGTTCTGGGTGCACGGCAAAGCCTGAGTGTTGGTTGCTTCCATCGATTCCCCCGTGTTTCTGGTTTTGGTTCGCTGGCCGTGTTTATCAACCTCTCGCCAGCTGTGCCGGACTTACTTCTGCATCTGGAACGCCAACTTCGAACGCGGATCCTGTCTGGTTTCCATGGCACACAACCGAATGATTACACAGGGCTTATACTGTCACAATCGCGCGGCTGCCGGGAGCGCCAGAAATCGCCTTCGGAGGACCGTGCCTCGGAAGCGGGCAGATGTTTCACGGGGGAATGAAGGATTTACTAGCTCGGGAGAGGCCGGGGCATTACTGGGCGACCTCGACGGTGAGGATTTCGCGCAACTTCGACGCCAACGTGGCCGCGGTGAACGGCTTCTGCAGCAATACCGCATCTGTCTCCAGGATTCCGTGATGGACCACGGCCTGGTTCGTGTATCCCGACATGTAGAGGATCTTAATCTCCGGACGGACCTGGCTGACGCGTTCAGCCAGCTCGCGCCCACTGATGCCCGGCATTACGACGTCGGTCATCAGCAAATGAATCTGTCCGGCGTGCATGGCGGCCAGTTCGAGAGCCATGTGGCCATTCTCAGCTTCGATCACCGTGTAGCCGCTCATCTCCAGGTATTCGCGTGCCAATTCGCGCACACCCTTCTCGTCCTCGACGAGCAGTACAGTTTCCGACCCACGTGGCAAGGAAAACATATCGGGCTTGCGATCTCGCGACCCGCCCGACTGCGTGTCCTCAATGCGCGGAAGATAAATTTTAAAGCTCGTGCCCCGGCCGGGCTCGCTGTACACCCAGACGTAGCCGCCACTCTGCTTCACGATGCCGTAAACGGTCGCCAAGCCAAGCCCGGTGCCCTTGCCTTTTTCCTTAGTGGTAAAAAATGGCTCGAAGATGTGCGCTTGCGTCTCGGCATCCATGCCGGAGCCGTTGTCGGTCACGGCCAGCATCATGTATTTCCCCGGCGAGAGCACCGCGGGCGGGTGCGCGTAGGACGCATCCAATTCCACGTTCATGGTCTCAATCGTCAATCGCCCACCCTGTGGCATGGCATCGCGTGCGTTGACGGCAAGATTCAAGATCACCTGCTCTATCTGGCTACGGTCTGCTTTCACGAGCCAGAGATCAGGCGCTGAAGAAGTCTCGAGAGCAACATCCTCGCCGATCAGCCGACGCAGGATTTTCTCCATGTCAGAGACCACTGTTTGGACGTTCAAAACTTTCGGTGCGAGCATCTGCTTGCGGCTGAACGCGAGCAACTGGCGCGTAAGAGACGTCGCCCGTTGTGCGGCCATCTGGATCTGCTCGGCATTGCGCCGCAGTGGATCGCCTGTTGGAACGCGATCCGCCAGCAGATCGGCATAACCTTGAATTACCATGAGCAAATTGTTGAAGTCATGAGCAATTCCGCCCGCCAGCCGGCCAACGGCTTCCATCTTCTGCGCCTGCCGAAGTTGCTCCTCAAGCTGCTTTCGGTCCGTGATGTCGAGCGACATGCAGATCGCGCCCTGCAGTTTCCCGCTGGCGTCGCGCAACGGCTCCGCGTGGCAGGCATACGATCCGCTCTTCCACTCGACGTGAAACGTCATGGCCTCGCCGGCAACAGCTCGACGGTGCGCCGCGACGGGAAGAAAGGTCTGATCGGCGGTCTCGAAATAATCGAGTAACGACAGGCCCACCAGCTGATTCGGTTTCAGGCCCAGGCGGGTTAGGCCTGCTCCCAGCACGGAGGTGAAGCGGAGCTCCTTGTCAACCGTCCAGAGAACGGCAGGCAATTGCTCGATCAGAACGCGCAGGCGGGCTTCGCTTTCGCGCACTTTTTCTTCGGCTCTCTTTCGCTCAATCGCGAATGCGATCTGGCCGCCTACGGACGACAGGAATTCCAAGTCGCGCTCTGTGTAGGCTTTCTCATCCTGGTAATGCTGCACCACCAGGACGCCGATGGTTGCCGCCGGTGTCCGCAGGGGAACGCCCAGCCAGGATGGCGACGGTGTGCCAACCAACTCGACTTCACCCTGCTCCGCGAGCTGATCGAATTTCGCTTGCGGAATCAGCATCGCCTGCCCGGTGCGATACACATAGGCCGTGCAGCTCCGACCCACCTGTTGCGGTGGTGGCGCCACGTCGTAGTGGTCCACGAAGAATGGAAAGTGGAACATTCCGGTAGCGGGTTCAAACAGCGCAACGAAACAATTCTCTGCGTAGAGAACTTTGTTCAGCGCGAGATGGATCAATCCCAGCAGATCATCCAGCTTGTCGGTGACATTGACGGCATGGATAATCTCAAACGTCACTTGCCGCTCGAGCTCGGCGCGCTTGTGGTCAGTGACGTCCTCCATCGTGCCTTCATAGCTAACGATTCTGCAGTCCGCATCACGCACTGCGCGCGCGTGTTCTGAAACCCAAATCGTGGCCCCATCCTTGCGCAGGATTTGATACTCGAAACCCTCCACGACGCCATTTTCTTCCATCAACTGTTTGAATTCCTCGCGCTGCTGAGGTTCCAGATAAACACTCTCGCCGACATTGCGGACACTCCCTATCATTTCCGCCGGTGATTCATAGCCGCACATGCGCGCGAGTGCCGGGTTCGCGCTCAACAAACGACCGTCTGGAGTCGTCTGGAAAATGCCTTCGACCGCGTTTTCGAACAGGCTGCGAAATCTTTCTTCGGCGTGCCGATGCGCTTCTTCCGCCCGGCGACGCTCGGTGATGTCTTCATACATCCCAAAGCTGCCGATGCGCTTGCCGTTCACCACCAGCGGAACGCCCAGAATCTGCACGTCAACCAGAGACCCATTGCTGCGCCGCCGCCGGGTCGTCGCCCGCACCAGTTCCCCGCCAGCAGCTCGCCAGGTGAGCTCTCTGGCCTCGCTCGCGTGTTCGCTGGGCGCGAGCAGCGAATCGAGCTCCGCCCCCAGAATTTCAGTCTGATGGTAGCCAAACATTTTTTCGAAGGCGGGATTGCACATCTGAATTCGGCGGTTGGCGTCGAGCGCAACAATCGCGAGCGGATTATTTTCAGTCAGCGCGTGAAGGTATGCGTTGTGCTCCGCAGATCTGTCTTCAAAGGCGGAGCCTGCGCCGAATAGCTGGGCTTGGCGCGAATCTGGACCCAGCGCCACGGTTTTGTTTCTGGGACGTGCGCCGGCTTCCATACCCGCGGGCTTCGACCGACGCGAGGATTCCCCTCGCACGGGTGCGAGCGTTGTCTTGTTTCCTGCCATGAGTCTAGGCTCGGAGCGAGCACAACGCCCCGTGGATTTACCCCACGCACATGTATAGCCTGCTCCGACCAGCGTCACAATGGTACGTTCGTACTAAGTGCACAGATTTAGAGGCACTTACGACACTTTTCGAGTGTGAAAATCAGGACTTTTGGAGGGAACTCAACGCCGGGGAGGCGGCTCAGGAATCGCGGCGCCGTCCTTGCGCGGGTCAGAGGCTCCGTAATTCACGCCAGCGGAACAATCGCGCCGGACGGCCTGGCCTCCGCCCATTGCGTCAGAATAGCCCTCGCGGACCTCGATCTCGTGGCCTCGCTTTTCGAGCGCCTTGCGCGTGTCGGCAGGAATGCGATCTTCCACCAGGAGGTCGCAACCCGCGAAAGTTCCTTTAGTGAACCGCGGGGCCTCGAGCGCCGCCTGAATATTCAATCCAAAGTCAACGACGTTGGCAACAAATTGGGCGTGTGCCTGGGCTTGATTAAATCCGCCCATGATCCCAAACGCGATCCGTTCCTGGCCCCGCGACATGAATCCGGGAATGATCGTGTGTAAGGGGCGTTTGCGGCCCGCGAGCACGTTGGGAGAGGCAGCATCCAGGCTGAACAGCGCGCCGCGATTCTGCAATGCAAATCCCGTCCCGTCAGCGACGAGTCCCGACCCGAACGCTGCGAAATTGCTCTGGATCAGTGAGACCATATTGCCGTCGCGATCTACCACCGTGAGGTATGTTGTGTCGCCAGCCGTCGGAAATGCGGGTGCTCCCGGCGAGACGGCACAGTTCGCCTTCTTCAAGTCAATCAACTTGGCGCGCTGCGCAGCATATTGTCTCGACAGCATTTCCTGCACCGGTGCGCGGCTGAATTTCTGGTCGGCGACATAACGACGCATGTCAGCATAGGCCAGTTTTTTCGCCTCGATCATCGCATGTAACGCATCGGGTGAATTGTGGCCAAACTGTGCCAGCGGAAACATCTCCATGATGTTGAGCATCATGAGCGCGGCGATTCCCTGCCCGTTCGGCGGAATCTCATACACGGTCCAGCCGTGATAAGTGGTCGAAATCGGTTCCACCCATTCGCTGGAATACTCGGCCAGGTCCTCGGCGGCCATTGTCCCGCCGAGCTTCTCTGAATACGCCACTGTCCGGCGCGCGATCTCGCCTTTGTAGAAGGCGTCTGATCCTCCCTGCGCGACCAGCTCAAGCGAGCGCGCCAGATCGGCATTGCGAAAGATTTCCCCCAGTTGGGGGGCATGACCATTCATCAAGAATGTGGCGGTGGCATTTGCATCTGCCCCCAGATCATTTTCCGAATCTGCCCAGTAAGCGGCATCGAGTTCGGGCACCGGAAAACCCTCACGCGCGTAATGGATCGCCGGTGAGAGAACATCGGAGAGTTTCCTTGTCCCGAAGCGCGATAATAGCTTTGACCAGCCATCCACTGCACCGGGGACCGAGACCGAATGAATCCCGCGGTGCGGCATTTCTGTGATTCCCTTGCTCTTCAGGAACTCGGCGGAAAGCCTCCCTGGCGCCCACCCGCTGGCATTCAAGCCGTACAACTTCTGTGTCTTCGCGTCATACACGATCGCGAAGAGATCACCGCCCATACCATTCATCATCGGCTCGACTGCGCCCATCACAGCGTTCGCTGCCACCGCCGCATCCACCGCGTTGCCGCCTTGGGCCAGAATCGTGGCGCCGGCCTGCGCCCCAAGCGGACTTTCCGCCGCCACGATACCGTCACTCGTCACCACCATCGAGCGTGCCTGCGTTCGATCCTGCGCCCGGACTGTCGGCTGAGGCATGACCACTCCAACAAGCAACAGGATCGGAGGCAGCCGTCTGCACAAGAGTCTGAACACTGCTTCCCCGTTCCTCGGTTCCTTACTTCTTCGGTCGCGATTCCGGCGGAACCACACCATTGGCACGGTAGTAGGCCACGAACAGACCGTAGTGCTCGCCCATGTGCTCCGTGTACCCAATCCAGTAATCGAGATGCTGCAGCAGTCCGGCGTCGCCTTCTTTCTGAATTTCAGCCGCGCCGTCGGCAACGGATTTCTTCATAAATGCAACCA
>Ga0307475_10002891_pt1 | contig 10379 bp, 8 predicted proteins | sample atmos_gasesECM1C_FD_203317 | JGI IMG/M metagenome (GOLD analysis project Ga0307475, IMG submission 203317) | Hardwood forest soil microbial communities from Morgan-Monroe State Forest, Indiana, United States - atmos_gasesECM1C_515 | ecosystem: Environmental > Terrestrial > Soil > Temperate...
CATCCGCCGCCTCCGCGAAACCGGCGGCGATAACTGGGATCGTATAGCGCGCTGTCGCGGAAATCGCGCGCGGCAAGCGCGCGGCCGACCAGGATCAGCGCGGTGCGCTCGATCCGCGCCGTGGCAACGGCGATGGCGATGTCGGCGAGCGTGCCCGACACGACCCGCTGTGTGGCTGAGCTCGCCTCGGCGACGACCGCGGCGGGACAGTCCGCGCCATAGAACGGCGTCAGCTCGGCAACGATGGCGTCGAGGGCATGGACGGCGAGATGAATAACAAGCGTCGCGCCGGTTGCGGCAAAACCGGCAAGTGTTTCGCGCTCCGGCATGCGTGAGGCGCGACCGCCGACGCGCGTGAGCACGACGCTCTGCGCCACTTCCGGAACCGTCAGCTCGCATTGCAAAGCCGCCGCCGCGGCGGCGAAAGCCGGCACACCGGGGGTGAGCGTGTAGCGGATATTCCGCCGCTCAAGCCGACGCAGCTGCTCGGCCAGCGCCGAGAAGATCGACAGATCGCCGGAATGCAGCCGCGCCACGTCGTGTTCCGCCGCATCGGCGGCGACGAACTCGGCCTCGATCTCATCGAGCGTCAGCGGCGCGGTATCGACGATGCGCGCATCCTTCGGGCAGAAGCGCAACAGCTCGCGCGGCACGATCGAGCCGGCATAGAGGCAGACCGGACAACGCGCGATCAGTTCGCGCCCGCGCACGGTGATGAGGTCGGCCGCGCCGGGGCCGGCGCCGATGAAATGCACGGTCATGGCGCAGCCCCCGAGCGCGCCAGCGCGCAAGTCGCCGCGCCGAACACAAGACGCGAAGCGATCAGTCGCGACGACGGTCCCGCCGCGGCCAGCGCGGCGGCTTCGGCGAGCGAGGGCACGCCGGTAAGCGCGAGCACGCGTTCGGATCGCGTCTCGGTCCGCGCGCCGGCGGCTTTAAGCTCGTCATCGGCGACCAGTACGACGCGAAGACCAAGCTTCGCGGCTGCCGCAGCGATACCTGCCTCAGCCGCTTTGGCGCGGCCGGTGGCGATCGCCTTGAGGTCGGCTGTGGTGACGCCGGCGCGGGCCAAAGCTGCCCGGATTACGGCTTCGATGTCGGGGGCTCCGGCGCCTCGCCTGCAGCCGATTCCGGCGACGATCATGGCTTGATCCATTTCCATTGCGTCACCGGCATCGCTGCACGCCAACCGATTTTCTCGCCGAGCGGCTCGGCCCGCGAAATCGCCAATCGCAGCAATTCGCCGCCAAGCACCGCATGCCGGCCGAGCAGCAGCGTTTCGGTTTCAAGCGTCACGGCGTTGACGACGAGCCGCCCGCCCGGCCGCAGCGCACGCGCCGCGCTGTCAAGAACGCCGCTCTCGCTGGCGCCGCCGCCGATGAAGATCGCGTCAGGCGTCGGCAGTTCCGCTAGCGCGCCAGGCGCGGCGGCAGGGGTGACCTGTAATGCCGGCACGCCGCAGGCGGCGGCGTTGCGCAGGATGCGCGCGGCGCGATCGCCGCGGCGCTCAATCGCGATCGCGCGCATGGTTGGATCGCTCAGCATCCATTCGATCGCGATCGAGCCCGAGCCCGAGCCGATGTCCCACAGCAATTCGCCGCGGCGCGGCGCCAAAGAAGACAGCGCGACCGCGCGAACTTCGCGTTTGCTGATCTGTCCGTCGTGCTCGAACAGCTCATCGGGAATGCCGGCTGTGCGCGGCAGGATCCGGGCGTCCGGCGCCGCCGCGACTTCGATCGCGACTGTATTGAGGTCATCGACGGCGCCGAAGGCGAACGCGGCGGCCGTGGTGCTGCGAACGCGCTCGCGCGGCCCGCCGAGCGCTTCCAAAACCGTCAGCCGGGTGTAGCCGAAGCCGCTCCGAGCCAGAAGCTGCGCCAGCGCTGCGGGCCCGTCGCCGCCGGAGGTCAAAACGAGAAGGCGCGCGCCCGGCTGCAGGTGCGGCCGGACGAGATCAAGCGAACGGCCATGCAGCGACAGCAGCACCGTGTCCGGCACCGACCAGCCAAGCCGCGCCGCCGCCAGGCTGAAGGCCGACGGCGCCGGAAGCACAATCATTTCGCGCGGGTCGATGGTGCGCGCCAGTACCGCGCCGACGCCGTAATGAAACGGATCGCCGGAGGCGAGCACGCAGACTTGCCGCCCGCGATGGCGGCTGACTTCGACGGCGGCGCTATCAAAGGGGCTCGGCCAAGCGCGCGCCGCCCCGCGAATAAGCGGCGCCGCAAGCGCAAGATGACGCCGGCCGCCAAACACGATGTCGGCCCCGCCAATCAGCCCGCGCGCGGCCGCGCTCAAGCCATCGACGCCATCCTCGCCGATACCGACGATGGACAGCCAGCGCGAGGATGCGGCACTGTGCGCTGAAGTCCTCTCGATAGACGGCTCGTTCGCGACAGTCATGTCACGCATCCTTATCCTCGGCGGCACGACGCAAGCGCGGGAACTGGCCGAGCGCCTGGCCAAGCGCACCGATCTTGAAGTCATTGTGTCGCTGGCCGGCCGCACCAAGTCGCCGGCGCGGCAGCCGGTGCCGGTTCGAACGGGCGGCTTCGGCGGCGTTGCCGGTCTTGCCGAATATCTTGCCAAGGAACGGGTCGACGCTCTCGTCGACGCGACGCATCCTTACGCGAATATCATTTCGGCCAATGCCGCCGCCGCCGCGCGCCAAGCGGGCGTGGCGCTGCTGGCCTTTCGGCGGCCGCCATGGCGCGCTGTTGCCGGGGATCGTTGGATCGAAGCGGTCGATGTTGCCGATGCCATGGCGAGACTGGGCGAGCACCCGCGCCGGATCTTTGTCACGCTCGGCCGCACCGAACTGGCGCCGCTGACCGCGGCTCCACAACACTTTTATCTGATCCGCAGCGTCGATCCGGTCGAGCCGCCGCTGCCGTTGCCGCGCGTCAACTATGTCACCGGCCGCGGCCCGTTCAGCGAAGGTGATGACCGTGCGCTGATGAGCGCGCACGCTATCGATGCGGTAATCGCCAAGAACAGCGGCGGGACCGCGACCTACGGCAAGATCGCCGCAGCGCGCGCGCTCGGCATCGACGTGATCATGCTGCGCCGGCCCGCGCCGCCGGATGGACCCGCGGTCGAAACCGTGGACGCAGTGATCGCGTGGCTCGATCATGCGATCGCCTCAGCCATGGTACGCGGCGTGTAAACGAGCGGCGAACGTCCGGGCCGCTCGATGACGCGCGTTTCGCGGGTGCCGACAATCACCAGCGTCGCCATATCCACCAGCGTTGCTTTATCGGCCGGTTCGTTCGCGGCGGTTTCCAGAGCCGTCACCGCAATACGCTCGTCCGGTCGGCCGACGGCGCGGCCGAAGATGACTGGTGTCGTCGCCGGCAGATGGCGGCGCAACCGCTCGAGCGCGCTGGCGAATTGCCAGGGCCGCGCGCGCGACACCGGGTTGTAGAGCGCGATCGCAAAGCCCGCTTGCGCCGCCGCGTCGAGCCGGCGCTCGATCAGCGGCCACGGCTTGAGATTGTCGGACAGCGACAGCGCGCAAAAATCGTGACCGAGCGGCGCGCCGATACGCGCGGCGACCGCGAGCATCGCGGTAATGCCCGGAATGAAGACAACGTCGAGCGCGCGCCAGTTGTCGGGACCGGTCGCGATTTGTTCGCAGATTGCCGCCGCCATCGCGAACACGCCTGGATCGCCGCCGGATACGACAGCGACGTTCGCTCCTTGCGCGGCCTGGTGCAGCGCTTCAGCAGCGCGCGCCGCCTCCTCGCGATTGTCGGACGGATGGCGGATTTGACCCGCGCGCGCCGGCACGCGGTTGAGATAGGGACCATAGCCATAGAGCGCTTGTGAGTCGGCAAGCGCAGCGGCGGCCTCGGGAGTGAGATAGCGTTCATCGCCCGGACCCAGGCCGACAACGGCGAGGCGTCCGCTCATGATTCGCCTCCCGGCTTTGCTCCCGGACGGTTTTCCCAGCCCGGCACCAGGACTACGGCGAAATAGGGTGCGTCGTCGTCGGGCTTGGCGGCAAGCGGGATCATTTTCTCTTCCGCCATCGTGCCACGCTCGACATAGAGTGCGCGCAGCAAGCGTCCGCTGCGCGCAAGCGCGCGCCGTAATTTTGGCAGGTGCTGGCCGACTTTCATCACCACCGCCGCATCGGCTTCCGCAAGACGCCGCACCAATTCGCTCTCCGGCAGCGTCGCCGGCAGGACGGTGAAGACGTCGTCGCCTTGAGCGATCGGCAACGCTGCCGCCGACCAGCAGCCCGACATGCCGGTCACGCCGGCGATGACTTCCGTATCGAACCGCGGCGCCAGGCGGGCGTGCAGATGCATATAGGAGCCGTAAAACATCGGATCACCCTCGCAAATGACGGCGACGACGCGCCCCGCCTCGAGGTGCCCGGCGATGTCCACGGCCGCTCGCGCATAGAAACTCTCGAGCGCGTCGCGATAATCGGGGCTGCATTTCGGCAGTTCGGTCGTTACCGGGTAAGCAAGCGGCAGTTCAATACTGTCGGCGCGCAGGAACTGCGCAATTGTCGCGCGCGAATGACTGGGCCTTCCGGCTTTGGCGAAATAGGCAATCACATCGGCTTGCCGCAGCGCGCGGGTTGCTTTGACGGTCATCAATTCGGGATCGCCCGGCCCGACGCCGACGCCGATCAGCTTGCCCACTCTCACAGTTGCGCTCATAGGCCGGGCCTCGCCAAAGCATTAACGGCGGCGGCGGTAATCGCGCTGCCGCCGATCCGTCCGCGCACGATGAGAAACGGCACGCCGCGCGGATTGGCGGCAAGCGCGTCCTTGGCCTCGGCGGCGCCGACAAAGCCCACCGGAATGCCGAGAATCGCCGCAGGTTTCGGCGCGCCGGCATCCGACAGTTCGAGCAGCCGGAACAGCGCGGTGGGGGCATTGCCGATCGCGACGACCGCGCCGCCAAGACGATCGAGCCACAGATCGAGCGCCGCCGCCGACCGCGTGGTGTCGATTTTTGCGGCGATCGCCGCGGTGCGCGAATCGTTGAGCGTGCAGATCACATTGTTGGCGACCGGCAGCCGCGCGCGGGTGATCCCATGCGCCAGCATTTCCGAATCGCAAAAAATCGGTGCGCCGGCAGCCAGCGCCGCGCGCGCCGCCGCAACCAAATTGCCGCCGAACACAATGTGTTTGGCAATATCGACTTGCCCGCAAGCATGGATCATCCGCACAGCAATTTCGACCTGTTCGGAGGTAAAGCGGGCCAGATCGGCTTCGGCGCGAATGATGGCAAACGATCGCCGATAGATCGCCGCGCCGTCGCGCAAATAAGTGGTTTGGTCGGCGGCGGCGTCAGACATGGCGGATTTTCTCGGCAAGGCGGCGACGTTCGCGCAAGTGATCAGCAATGACGTCGGGCAATTCGCGCAGCGGCGCCGCCGCAAACGGCGCGTCGCGCGCCGAGCCGTTGGCGATAAGCCCGCAATCATCTTTTGTGCCGACCACAGTGAGCGGCGCCGCGCCGGGATGGGCGCAGCCTTTGGCGCAGCCGGATACGTGGATGGTCAAGCCACCGCTCAGATATGGCGCGGCGGCAGCGGCAATATCCGGCGCGACGGCTCGCGCCGCGATGTAAGCGGAGGCGCAGAGCGGCGCGCCGGCGCAGGCGACGACATGCCGGCGCGGATCGTCGGGGGCGGTGACGAAGCCGAGGCTTACGGCGGCTGCCAAAAACCGCGCCGTGCCTTTGCTCGTCAGCCCGATTGCCAAGAGGCCGCGGTTCGGCGCGCTGCGCAGCCCGCGCGCGCCGGTCGCCGCCGCGGCATCGGCAAATTTTTCCAGGGTGCGCGCCTCGGCATGGCCAAAGGCCAGTCCGATGCCGCAGGCCAAAGAACCATCGCGCAGCGCATGCAAGCCGATCGGGTCGCGGTATTGGCGCGGTGCCGCGCCGCCGGTTTCGATGCTGCTTGCGCCGTGATGGCGTTGCGCCACAAATCCGCGGTGTGCGTAGGCGAGCGTGTCCGCAAAACAATCGATTCCCTCATCGCCGATAATGTCGCGTGCGCGCGCGCCCCGCTCAGCCAGAACATGCAGCAGACCCGAGATAGCCTCGACGCTATCGCCTGGCGCGATAACGCCGAGGTCGACTGCGCTTGCTTCATCGCCGCCGATTCCCAGCCGCAACATAGGTTGACCATTGTGCAGTTGCGCGCGCAGGCGAATATCGGCGGCGACATGCGCAAGACCGAGTGGAGCGCCGCCATCGATCACGATAGAAACTTTGGGATCGAGACGGTCGCTGAACGATTGCTGCGCCACGGCGTAGCGCAATGAGGCGGCGAAGGCGCTGGCGTCGAAGATCTCCGCCGCATCAAGTCCGGCGAGCGGATTGCACAGAATTGGCACACCGTCCTCGGCGGCGATGCCGAGCGCGGCGATAGTATCGGCAAACCGCGGCGCCGAATCCGCGCTCAAGCCGCGCACCTGAATGCTGCCGCGCGCGGTGATTTCGATAATGCCATTGCCACAGGCCCGCGCTGCCGCGCACAGCGCGACGAAGGCGTCGAGTGCAATCGTGCCGATCGGCAGGATCCGCACCAGCAAACCATCGCCGGTCGGCAATGGCCGCGACAGCCCGGGACAAACGCCGCGCCGCGGGGGAATCACGGAGCCGCCGCTCATTGGCGCGCTCATGGCATTGCTCCAGCGGCGGTTTGCGCGCGTAATGCCGCCAAGGACGCGCTGACATCATTGCGTCGCGGGTGCCAAAAGCCGCGCTGCAACGCAGCTTCCAGACGATGCGCGATGCTCGCCGCGGCCGCCGGATTCTCGCGCAGCAGAAAATCGCGCACGGCCGGATCCTCGACATAGGCGGCATGCAGAAGCTCGAACAGTTCGCCGGCTACCGCATCGGTGGTTTCGGCGAAATTGAAGAGCCGATCGACTGTCTCGGCGAACTCGGCGGCGCCGCGCGGCCCGTGGCGCATCTGCCCGGCGATAAAGCGGGGATTGACCGCACGCGCGCGGACGATACGCGACAGCGCGGCCGACAACGGCCGCGCCCGCGGCTGTTGCGGGTCGGTCATGTCAAGCATGACAAGATCGGCGGCGCGTCCGAGCATTTTGACGGCGGCGGCAAAACCGCCGATGAAGGCCGCGTCTTCGGCGCCTTCGAGGAGGTCGCGCGCGGGATCGTCACTGACATGAATGAGCATGTCGGCGTCGGCGACGCGCGCGGCGAAGGCGCCAGGCGCCGCGCCGGCTTCGCCCTCGGCGCCGCGATAGACATGCGACGCCGCGCCGAGATAAGCGGCTCCGATTTCGCCGCTGCCAAGATCGCGGCCGAGCATATCTTCGATGCCGGCGCCATAAGCGCCGGGCGCACTGCCGAAAATCCGATCGAGGTGGACTGCGCGCGCGCCGTTGGCGGCACGGCGCGCCGCGGTGAGCGGATTGTCCTCGTCACTTTCATCGCGCGCGGCGACCGCCTGCACCGCTGCGTCAAGGAGCGCGATCTGTACCGGGAACAAATCCCGGAACAATCCCGATATACGCCAGGTGACATCGACCCGGGCACGGCCGGTCGCCGCGACCGGCAGCACTTCGACGCCGGTCACGCGCCCGGTGGCGTGCTCCCAGATCGGGCGGCAGCCAAGGAGCGCAAACCCTTGCGCGATCTCCTCGCCGCCAGTGCGCAGCGTGGCGCTGCCCCATAAATCGATCACCGCGGCGCGTGGCGGCTCGCCATGATTTTGCAGATGGGCGCGCACCACTTCGGTCGCGGCGGCACGGCCGATTTCCATTGCGGTCGGCGTCGGCAGCGTGCGCGGATCGGCGGTGAACAGATTACGCCCGGTCGGCAGCACATCGCGGCGGCCGCGCGCCGGCGAGCCCGCCGGTCCCGCCGCGATGCGGCGGCCATCGAGCGCCGCGATCAAAGCCGCGCGTTCCGCTTCGGCGCTATCGTGCCAAGCGCGGTCGTCGCTGCCCGCAGGAGCTCGCCCGAAAATGTGCTGGCCGTCTTTGATAGCGAGGTCCTTGAGATCGCAGAGCCAGGCGTCGATGCGTTTGAGAGCCTCATCCGCGGGCGCGGCAGCATCGACGCCGGCGTCGCGAGCGAGGCAGCTGCGCTTCGCCGTTTCGATGATCGAAGTGGCGAGCCGCTCGCGCCGCCGGCGATCAAGCCCCTCGGCCTGTGCATATTCATCGAGCAACAATTCGAGCGCATGCGCGTCGCCGCTTGGTCCGCCCGTGGTCAGTGGCGGCAGCAAATGGCCGATGGTCACGCCGGCAATGCGTCGCTTGGCCTGTGCCGCCTCGCCGGGATTGCTGACGATGAAGGGATAAATCACCGGCAGCGCTCCGGTCACAATTTCCGGAAAACACGCACCCGTCAGCGCCACGGCCTTGCCGGGCAGCCATTCCAGCGTGCCATGCGCGCCCATGTGGACGAGAGCATCGATACCGGCGACGTGTTGCAGCCACAGGCCGAACGCGACCAGTGCATGCCGCGGCGGCAATTGCGGATCGTGATAATCAGCACGGCGATCCGCGCTTCGACCGCGATCGGGCGGGAGCGCGACAATGACATTGCCGAATTTTTGCGCGCGAAAGTGGAACGCACCGCCGCGCAGATCGGGATCATCGGTCGGCTCGCCCCAGGTTTGATAAAGCTTTTCGACAGCGGCTTGCGGGACGCGTTCGAGCAGACGGGCATAATGGTCGAGCGACAGAATCGCATTGTCGGCGCCGCGCGCAACGCCGTCGAGCAAGGCACGCGCGGTATCCGGCGCGCCTTCGATCGCGTAGCCGGCTTCGCGCAGATCATCGAGCGCGGCTAGTACGCTTGCGGGCACATCAAGGCCGACTGCATAGCCGGCGCGATCTTTCGCGCCCGGATAATCCGGCATCAGGATCGCCACCCGGCGATTCTGGCGCGGCAGCCGCGCCAGCCGCACCCACGCGGCAATGCGATCCGCGGCGATCGCCATGCGATCGGGCTCGACACGACTGGCCAGCGCAGTGAACGCGAGTTCTTCGGAGCGCGCCAGCGCATCTTTGAACGCCACGACGCCGGTCAATACCCGCCCGTCCAATTCGGGAAGCACGACGTGCATTGCCAGATCCGCGGCGCCGAGGCCGCGCGGGCTGTCGCGCCAAGCCGGCCGTCGGGTGGTGGCGCTGACGATCTGAAACAGGGGCACCTCGAGACCGTCGAGTGCGCTTGTTTCACTAACGACGCTCGCGGCAAAACCCGTCATTGTCACGATCGCGGCCGGATTGAGCTGCCGCAAGGCGCCGCGGAGAAATTCAGTGGCATCGCGGTCTTTGAGAGACGTGACGAATAAGGGTGCGGCGGCGAGCCCGCGCGCCACCAATGCCGCGGATAGCGCATCGACCGGTGCGGTGTCGCCGGCCAAGAGCATCGCGCGATAGAAAATGATCGGCACGACCCGGCGATCCGGTGCGGGCGTCTCGATCAGGCGTTCGACTGCAACCGCGCCTTCGCCCGGCAGATAGCCGGCAAATCGCGGCACCGCCCTCGGGCCAGGTGCTTGCAGCGCGAATCCGGCGTGACGCGCCAGCTGGCGTAACAGCGCGCGCAGGTTGCCGGCCCCGCCTTCGCGGAAGTATTGCAACAGCACGCGCAGCTCGTGTTGCGGCAGCGTCGAGGCTGCATCGAGCCGCGGATCGTCGCGGTCCTCGCCCGGCAGGACCGCGAGCGCGCTGCCCCGCTCGCGCGCCAGCGCTGCCAGCCGGTCGATGCCATATCGCCACCAGTCCAGCCCGCCGAGCAGGCGAACCACGATGATCTTGGCGTGCGCGCCAACGCGATCGATCCACAGGTCGACCGACATCGGGTGCCGCAAATCGCGTAAATGCGCCAAGCGCAGGCTTGGTAGCGCCGCGCGCTCCGCCTCCCAGGCGGCGGCGAGCGCGGCAAGATCGCTGTCGGCAAACGACAGGATCGCGATCTCGCCCGGCGGTTGGCCGAGGTCGACCGCTTCGACGATTTCGTCGAGACCAGTCGAACTCGTCGTGAGCAGATGCATCGCTCACCTCACAAGAAGCTCAGACACGAAGCGCGTCCGTCACCGCGGCGCGGTCGAGGCCCTTTAATCCGATCACGACCAGGCGGCCTTGCCGGTGCTCGGCGGCGCCCCACGGCCGATCGAACTGGCAGGTCACCCGCGCGCCGACCGCCTGCACCAAAAGCCGCAACGGTTTGTTCGCCACCGCGGCAAAGCCCTTCACGCGCAGCACCTCGAACCGCTCGGCAAGCGACGCAATGCGCGCGACCAGCGTCGCCGGATCGGCAAGCTCATCGAGCGCAACGACAAAGCTGTCGAAATCGTCGTGATCGTGCTCGGCTTCCGCATCGTGCCGGGTCGGGCGATTGGCAATTTCGTTTTCGGTCGCGAT
>Ga0307475_10002892_pt1 | contig 10379 bp, 6 predicted proteins | sample atmos_gasesECM1C_FD_203317 | JGI IMG/M metagenome (GOLD analysis project Ga0307475, IMG submission 203317) | Hardwood forest soil microbial communities from Morgan-Monroe State Forest, Indiana, United States - atmos_gasesECM1C_515 | ecosystem: Environmental > Terrestrial > Soil > Temperate...
GTCGATCGATCTCGCAGTCGAAGCAATGAAACGCGGGGCGCGAGATTTTGTCACGAAACCGTGGGACAACGAGCGCCTGTTGACAATCGCGCGCACACAAACTGAGCTGGCGATGGCTCTTCGCCGGAGCCGCAAACTTGAAGCCGAAAATCAGCTGCTGCGTGGCAGCATGCCAAACCTGATCGCTGAATCACCCGCCATGCGGCCGGTGGTGGAAATGATTTCACGGGTGGGGCCGTCCGACGCAAACGTGCTCATCACTGGAGAAAACGGAACAGGCAAAGGCTTGGTCGCGCGGGCGCTTCACGCACTCTCCCCGCGCGCATCGCGAACGATCATCACTGTCAACATGGGCGGTTTGTCCGAGACGTTGTTTGAAAGCGAACTTTTCGGACACGTAAAGGGTGCGTTCACCGACGCGAAGGCCGACCGGGCCGGTCGATTTGAACTTGCTGATGAAAGTACGCTTTTCATGGACGAGATCGCAAACATTCCGGTCGCCCAACAGTCAAAACTGCTCCGCGTAATCGAGACAGGTAATTTTGAGCGTGTCGGTTCCTCGAAAACACTGCACGCAAATGTGCGCATCATATCTGCTACAAACGCAAATCTGGAGGATGAAATCGTGGCTGGGCGTTTTCGACAAGACCTCCTCTTTCGTTTAAACACAATTCAGATTGCATTACCTCCGCTGCGCGACCGCCGCGAGGACGTCATGCTCCTTGCTAACAGCTTTCTGCAGCAACACGTGCAGCGATATCGCAAGGAAATTACAGGTTTAGATGAGCAGGCGCGCGAGCGGTTACTACACCATCGCTTTCCGGGAAATGTTCGCGAACTCGATCACGTCATCGAACGAGCCGTGCTCATGGCGCAAGATCGACAAGTACGAGCAGCCGATCTCGGCCTAACATCTGCGGGGGCTGAGTCTCGTAGTCTTGAGGAGATGAGTCTCGAAGAAGTAGAAGCATTTCTAATTAAGAAGGCACTGGCGCGAAACGAAGGCAATGCGCGCAAAGCAGCGGAAGCTCTGGGCTTGAGCAGAAGCGCATTTTACCGGCGGTTACAGCAGTATGGGTTATGACTGGGGAGATTACGCACCTTGCGGTGAATTTCTCTTTGCAAATCGAATGTGCCACGTGTTCTCCCTGAAAGGGAACAGCAGAAATGAATGGGGTACCGAAAAGTCGCTACCGGCTGTCGCATGAAGGGAAACTAAGCTGGCTCACGCTCGGCGCGGCAGCTCCCGCCATGGTCGCCGCGCTCGCCCTCCTTTGGTTCGGCGATTACAGCGCGAAAGTGCAGTGGACGCTAACGATCCTGATAGTTGCATGCTTCATTGGGTTCATCTCCAGCGCGCGCGAGCACATTGTTCATCCGTTGCAAACAATGTCCAATCTGCTCGCCGCATTACGCGAAGGCGATTACTCAATCCGGGCGCGGGGCGCCAGCGCAAACAATGCATTAGGAGAAGTCCTCTTGGAGATTAACTCGCTTGGCGAAACGTTGCGCCTGCAACGTCTCGGTGCCTTTGAAGCGACGGCGCTTTTGCGCACGATCATGGGCGAAATCGATGTCGCGATTTTCACTTTCGATCCAGATCGCCGTTTGCGTCTCGTTAACCGTGCCGGCGAAGCGTTGCTCGGTCAGCCAATGGATAAATTACTTGGCAAAACGGCAAAGGAACTCGGGCTCGACCCCTGTTATCATACTGACCAGGACGAAGCGCTTGCGCTCAACTTTCCTGGGGGATCGGGTCGTTGGGGCGTTCGGAGGAGCACGTTTCGTGAACAGGGTTTACCGCACGACTTGCTTGTGCTGACGGATCTCAGTCGCACTTTGCGCGAAGAAGAACGCCGCGCCTGGCAGCGGCTGGTGCGTGTGCTCGGCCACGAAATGAACAACTCGCTGGCGCCGATCAAATCGCTTGCCGCCAGCTTGGAATCGCTGCTGCGCCGCGAACCTCCTCCACCAGATTGGAAGGATGACGCGCGCACCGGGTTGAACTCGATCGCATCCCGCGCCGATTCGCTCAGCCGCTTTCTACAAGCCTATACGCGCCTGACGAAACTTCCGCCGCCACAAAAACAAGATGTCAATGTTGCTGAACTCGTGCATCGCGTCGTGGATTTGGAACCAAGACTGAACGTCACGATCATGGCCGGGCCGAAGAAAAAGATTCACGTCGACGCAGCACAGATTGAGCAGTTGTTGATTAATTTGGTGCACAACGCTGTTGATGCCGCGCTCGAAACGCACGGAAATGTGGCCATCGGCTGGCGCGAGAAAGAAGATTCAGTTGAGATCTTCGTTCAAGACGAAGGGCCGGGCATTATGAACTCCGCGAATCTTTTCGTGCCGTTTTTTACGACAAAGCCCGACGGCTCCGGAATTGGTCTGCCGCTGAGCCGTCAAATTGCCGAAGCCCACGGAGGATCGCTGGTACTGATGAACCGACGCAGCGGCAAAGGCGCGGAAGCTTTGCTGCAACTGCCGGTCTGAAAGAGACCAATGGAGAGGCGCGTCCCGAAATCGGGACGACGGAATCCCAGAAGCGGAGTAATCGGGCGTTCGTCGTTCTTAGCACACCAAACGTAAGTGCCTGACCCGGTAGCCGATGTGGCTTCACTTCGTTATTGGCACGGACATTGCGATACATATTGCCAACCAGAAGAATTTTTGAATCCAACAAGATCCCGGAACGCATCCTAAAGAAGTATGAAACCAACCTCAATAGTTACCGATCATACGAGCTTCCCTCTGACCGACTGCAATTACTATTCGGTCACCCTTAGCGGTCATTGTGGCCGCTGCGTGAAACCGGTGGTGCCATCTTTCCGCAACATCAGTCGTCATTACTTTCAAAAGGAAGCGCGGCATGATTTCGTCGGCGAAGCGATTTTGTTCGCGATGCTGATGATCACAGCGGCCGTACCGTTAGTCAGTGCAGCATATGCCGTCACTGAACTTTGTCGGGGTTTCGGTCAACTTTGATTTAACTGTGACTCCACAGCGACAACCAAAGGAAGGTACGATCGTGCGACCGGCCGGATTCACGCCGACTCTCTCGTCGATGGACGTGCCGCGGGCAGGCGTAGCAGAAAAAAAGCGCAAACGGCGGATCATTATAATTGCTGGGTCTGCGCTTGGATTGATTCTTGCGACGATTGCAATCTCGCGTTTAAAACCAGCCGTGCCGAGCGTGGAGCGTTCCACGGTGTGGATCGACACGGTCAAACGCGGCCCAATGGTGCGTCAGGTGCGTGGCCTTGGGACGCTCGTTCCCGAAGACATCCGCTGGATTCCGGCAAACACGGAAGGCAGCGTCGAGAAAATTTTGATCTGGCCGGGAACAAAAGTCGAACCAGGTGACGTTATATTAGAGTTGACCAGTCCGGAACTAGAACAAAGCGCGCATGACGCCGAGCTGCAGGCGAAAGCGGCGGAGGCGGAACTGGCGACCATGCGCGCGACTTTGCAGCGCGAACTGCTCGACCAGGAGTCGAAGACAACGGCAGCGCACTCCCAGTACGAGCAGGCGAAAATGGAGCGCGAGACGAACGACCAATTGGCAAAGAACGGCCTCGTGGCGGAGCTCGTTTACAAGACCTCAAAGATCAAAGAAGGAGAACTTGCGAAGAGCGATGAAATCGAGCAAAAGCGTTTGGCATTCGCGCGCGATTCCATCGAGCCGCAGCTGACCTCGAAACAAGCCGCAGTCGATCAAGCCAACCAATTGGCAAAATTGAAACTCGACCAGGTCGAAGCGTTGCACGTGAAAGCCGGAATGTCGGGCGTGTTGCAGCAATTGCCCGTGCAAATCGGCCAGCGACTCAAGGTAGGTGACAATCTTGCCCGGGTGGCCGATCCATCGAAGCTCAAGGCTCAGGTGAAAATCGCCGAAACGCAGGCGAAAGATATTCAGATCAAACAGAAAGCCGTGATCGATACTCGCAATGGCACCGTCAATGGGCACGTCACGCGCGTCGATCCCGCAGTCGAACAGGGAACTGTCACTGTCGATGTAGCGTTCGACGAGCCGTTGCCAAAAGGCGCGCGCCCCGATCTTAGTGTCGATGGAACAATCGAGCTCGAACGTCTCGATAATGTGGTTTATGTCGGTCGTCCAGCGTTTGGCCAGGAGAACAATGCCGTAGGAATGTTCAAACTCCTCAACGGCACCTCGGAGGCTCGCCGGACGCAAGTGAAGCTGGGCAAGAGCTCGGTCAATACCATTGAGATTCTAAACGGCCTTCAACCGGGAGATCAGGTGATTCTCTCTGACACCAGCGCGTGGGACGCGCACGAGCGCATTCGCCTTAACTAAACAAAACCAATCTCAATGAATTCAACATTAAGTGCTACCGAATCCATGCAAACTCCTACGACGAACGGCTCCATTCCCTTGATACGATTAAATGGCGTAACTAAAGTCTTTCTCACCGATGAAGTAGAGACCCATGCGTTGTCGGGAATCCATCTTGATATTCGGACCGGCGAATATGTGTCGATCGCGGGGCCATCCGGCTGCGGTAAAACGACCTTGCTGTCCATTCTCGGTCTCCTCGATACTCCTTCGGAAGGCAGCTATTCGTTAAAAGCACACGAAGTTGCTAATCTGTCGTTTGCGGATCGGGCGCGGATTCGCAATCGCGAAATCGGTTTCATTTTCCAAAGCTTTAATTTAATCGGCGATCTCACTGTTTTTGAGAATGTTGAATTGCCGCTTACTTATCGTGGAATGGGTGCCGGCGAACGCAAATCGTTTGTCACCGAAGCACTCGAACGCGTGGGGATGGCGCATCGCGCAAAACATTTGCCTAGCCAGCTCTCGGGTGGACAGCAACAACGCGTAGCGGTCGCCCGCGCTCTCGCCGGCAGGCCGGCAATTTTACTGGCTGACGAGCCCACAGGGAACCTTGATTCACGCAACGGTGAAGCAGTCATGAACCTGCTCAGAGAATTGCACAAAAGTGGCGCGACCATTTGCATGGTCACACATGACGAGCGCTTCGCACAGCATGCCGACCGCACAGTGCATTTATTTGATGGTCGAGTCGTTGAAGACCGCGTCGCTGCCTAACGGAGCGATAAATGGAAACGTTTTTTCAAGACCTTCGCTTCGGCTTTCGGATGCTCCGACGCAGTCCGGGTTTCTCCATCCTGGCGATTCTTTGTCTAACACTCGGCATCGGCACGAATGCCGCCGTCTTTAGCTGGATCGAAGGAATTCTGATTCGCCCCTATCCTCTGGTTGCGCACCAGGACCGAATGTTCGCCTTGGGCGGGACAACACGCGGCGCAACGGAAGGCCACGGCCTGTCGTATCCTGACTTTGTCGATTTGGAAAAGAGCTCGACGCTTTTCGAATCGTTCATCATTGACCGGATAGTGGGGACGACATTGAACGTGGGCGATCGGGCGGAGCGCGCCTCCGGCGGAATCGTCTCGGCGAATTATTTCGATGCGCTCGGTGTTCGCCCGATGCTTGGCCGCGGCTTTAGGCCGGAAGAAGGCACGGGCCGTAACGCACATCCGGTCACCGTAATTAGTTACCTAACCTGGCAGGACCGTTACAAGGGCGACCCGGAGATCATCGGCAAAACGCAGTATCTCAACGGCGTTCAACACACGATTATTGGCGTCGCGCCGGAAGAATTTCACGGCACCTTCATCGGATACTCGTTTAACTTCTGGGTGCCGACGTCGATGCAGGAGACATTTGATTCGACCGGCTACAAACTCGAAGACCGCGGGGCGCGCTGGATTGAAAGTTACGCGTTTCTGAAACCGGGTGTTACCCGTCAACAGGCGCAAGCCGAGCTTTCATCGATCGCGCAACGGCTCGAGAATGATTTTCCGGAGACAAACCGGGGACAGGGCTTTGAACTTCTGCCGCTTTGGAAAACACCGTTTAACGCCGCCGGTAACCTGTCGCCTGCGCTGGCAATCACAACTGGGGTCGCATTTTTAGTTCTTTTAATCGCCTGCGCGAACGTCAGCAATCTTCTGCTCGCGCGGTCACTCCTTCGGCGACATGAAATGACCATGCGTCTCGCGCTCGGTGCCGGGCGCCGGCGTTTGATTAAACAACTTTTCACTGAAGGCCTGCTTCTTTCTCTAATCGCAGCCGCCGGTGGAATCATGGTGGCGTACTGGTGTCGTAACGCTCTTGTCCTGGTGTCTCCATCCCGTACTCCAGGCGTCACAATTGATTATCCCGGACAGCTCGACTGGCGTGTTCTGGCTCTAAGCGTGGCGGTTTGCATCGGATCGACAATGCTGTTCGCGTTGATCCCTGCGATTCAAGCGAGCCATGTCGATCTTTCTGGCGCGCTGAAGAGCGAAGGCGGTGGCCTGGTTGCGGGAAGTGGCAGATCGCGAGTGCGCTCGGTGCTTGTGTTCGTTCAAGTGGCGCTGAGTTTTGTACTCATGGCTGGAACTGGATTACTGCTCCGAAGCCTCGTGCAAATGCAAAATTCCGATCCGGGATTTTCGACACGAAACGTCGTCGTGTCGACGGCAGATCTTTTTTCTGCCGGCTACAAACCCGATCGGGCCAAAATTTTTTACGAACAATTGCTCGAGCGCATTCGGGCACTGCCCGGCGTTCAATCGGCAGCATTGGCGCGGGTCAGGCCTTTCAGCTATACGGACTACTCGTCAGCACCGCTGGAGATCGAAGGTTATCAGCCGCCGCGCAATGAACAGGTTGCGGCAAATTACAATCAAGTTAGCGAAGGATACTTCGCCACGATCGGAATTCCAATCGTGGCCGGCCGCGAATTCGCGCGCAACGATGACGAAAACGCACCACCGGTGGCGATCGTCAATGAAACGATGGCGGCAAAATATTGGCCGGGAAAAGACGCGGTTGGTCAGCGCCTCAAGATGAAAGACAAATGGATGGAGATCGTCGGCGTGGCAAAAAATGCGAACTACCGGACCAAGCTTGAGCAGCCGACGCCATTCTTTTATGTGCCGGTTCGCCAGAATTTTTTCGTCCAAAACGGCTTCCTCATTCGGACGGACCAGAGCGCGGCCGCGATGATGAACGCGCTCGCTCGCGAAATCCACGCGCTCGATCCGAATCTCGCGCCGCTGGACACAATCAGTTTGCAGCAGCAAGTCGATGTCATGAGTTACACGCAACGCCTGGCGGCAGCGTTGCTGGCGATTTTTGGTGGAATGGCGCTCTTTCTCGCTGCGATCGGACTTTACGCGGTGATGTCCTATTCGGTTTCGCAGGGCACGCGCGAACTCGGCATGCGCATGGCGCTCGGTGCTCGCGCCGACGACGTACTACGATTGGTTATCTCACGCGGCTTACGCCTGACTGCGGCCGGAATCGTTATCGGCGCGGTGGCGGCGCTCACACTTACTCGCTTGATGGGCAATCTGCTTTACAAAGTAAGCCCGCGCGACCCTCTCGCGTTCGCGTCTGCATTCGTGATTATGACTGTCGTCGCGCTGGCTGCGTGCTTTTTGCCAGCTTGGCGCGCGACACGCATCGATCCAGCTCAGGCCTTACGGGATCAGTGATGAATATGCTGAACGTATTCGCATCGAATCGCTGCCTGAAAACAAGATTGACATCTTATGTTTGAAGAACTCTGGCAAGACGTCCGCTATGGGGCGCGGATTTTGCTGAAGTCTCCGGTTTACACTGCCATCGCAGTAATGGCACTCGCGCTCAGCATCGGCGCCAACACCGCGATTTTCAGCGCAGTCAATACGCTGTTGCTGCGCCCGCTGCCCCTGGAAGATTTGGACCGGCTGGTTTTCAGTGTCGCGCTGCGCGAAGGCTTCGATCCATTCGGGTCGTCGTTGCTGGAATTCGAAGCGTACCGGCAACGAAATCATTCATTCGCGAGTGTTGGCGCGGCGATGCTGCGCTCTTTCAATTTAACTGGACGCGGTGAACCTGAGCGCATTCGCGGCGCGTCGGTCATGGCGGACTATTTAACAACGCTCGGCGTCAAGCCAGTTCTCGGTCGCGGTTTTACACTTGAAGAAGATCAACCCGGCGGCCCGGGTGTGGCGCTGATTGGTTACGGCTTTTGGCAAAAGCATTTCGGCGGGAACACAAGTGTGATTGGTGAAAAGCTGAATCTCGAAGGTCGCAGCTGCACGGTCGTCGGGGTGATGCCTCCGGGTTTTGATCTTCCCGAGGCGGCTGAAATCTGGTTGCCGCTGCAAACCAAGATCGACAGTTTGCCATTCGCGGACCGTGCCGTCCCTGGCTATGAAGTCGTGGCCAAACTTCGTCCGGGGATCAGCCTCAAACAGGCGGATGCGGAATCAAAATCTATCGCGCGCCAGTTGGAACAGGAATTTCCACAGGTCCGCCGCGGATGGAGTGTCAAATTGGTTTGGCTGCGGCAAGAATTGCTCGGTGACGTCGCGGGTCGAGTGAATAAGGCGCTCATCGCGCTCATGGGCGGTGTCGGATTTCTTTTGCTCATTTGCTGTGCGAATGTGGCGAATCTTCAGCTCGTCCGTGGCATCGCACGCACGCGCGAGCTGGCATTGCGACGTGCTCTTGGCGCCAGGCGATCGCGTTTGGTTCGACAACTTCTCACCGAAAGCATGTTGCTCGCGTTGGTCGGCGGCGCGGGCGGTTTGCTGCTTGCCCATTGGATCCTTCCGCTGCTCGCTACGATGAATCCGATCCAGGGTATTTCGCTCGCCGGTTTCTTTCACACTTTCAGGATCGACAGTCGCGTTTTAACTTTCGCGCTGTTTGTCACGCTCGCGACCGGTGTGATTTTCGGATTGGTCCCGGCCTTGAAGGGTGCGGGTGAACGCGAAGTGATGCCGCATCTCAAACAGGGCGATCAGCGGTCCGCGGGCGTGGCTGGCGGCGGGTGGCTGAATACTTTGATCGTCGCAGAAATTGCGATGGCGATGACGTTGTTGGTTGGTGGCGGATTGATGTTGCAAAGCTTCAATCGACTTCAACATGTCGATCTTGGCTTCATGCCGGACAATCTTCTGACGATGAAGATGACTTTGCCAGCGTCGAAATATTCCGAGTACCCACAGCGCGTTGCGTTTGTCGATCAGGTTCTTGGGCGCGTAAAAAATTTGCCGGGCGTTCTCGCCGCGGGCACGACGACTAACATTCCGCTGGAGCGCGAGATCGCCTACGACTCCGTCTTCAACGTCGAAGAACGACCGCCAATTAATCCGAACGATGTCCCAATCACATCGCACCGTCTCGTCAGTCCGGATTATTTGAAAACGCTGGGCGTGACGTTGATCAAAGGAAGGTTGATCGAGGAGAGCGACCGTGCTGGGAGCTTGCCTGTTGTCGTGATCAGCGAAGAGCTGGCGCACGAGGCGTGGCCCGGAGAAGATCCGCTCGGCAAACGGATCAAGCGCGTCCGGGCAGATCAGAATTTCCCGTGGATGACCGTAATCGGCGTCGTCAAAAATGTGAAAGAGGATTTGTTCAATTATCGGGTCAACCGTCCGGTGTGGTATGTGCCGTACGCGCAGGTCGAAAATAATTTCCCGGTAAACTTGATCGTGCGAACGAATAGCGATCCGACAAATTTGGCCGCGGCGGTTCGTGAAGCTGTCCATCGGATTGATCCCGATCAACCAATCTCAGATGTCATGACCATGAACGAAAATCTGAGCGGCGTTCTGGTGACCGAACGTTTCGGCGCGATTTTGATGAGCGTACTGGCTGCGTCTGGTCTTCTGCTCGCTACGCTCGGGCTCTACGGCGTGATGGCCTATTCGGTTTCGCAACGCACGGCTGAGATCGGATTGCGCGTCGCACTAGGCGCACAACGCGCGCACGTGTTGCAACTCGTCCTCGGTCAGGGCGTAAAACTAACGTTGTTAGGTGTAGCGATCGGTTTAACTGCCGCCTGGGGCCTTTCGCGATTGCTCGTGAGTTTGCTTTTCGGCGTAAGCGCAACCGATCCGGCGACATTTGCCTCGATTTCCCTTCTGCTCGTGTCAATCGCATTGCTCGCATGTTTCCTGCCCGCGCGTCGTGCGTTGACTGTCGATCCCATGGTCGCGCTTCGCTACGAATGACCAATATGACGAACGAGATCAAAGTTGCACTGCGCGGGCTCCTGAAAACTCCCGGGTTCTGTGTCATAGCGATCGCCACCCTTGCGCTGGCAATCGGCGCAAATAGCGCGGTCGTCAGTTTAATCAACGCGCTACTCGTTAGGCCACTCCCGTACCATGATTCGTCCAAACTCGTTTTGCTCTGGGACCAGTTTAAAGCGCTGGGGTTGGAACGGATTCCGGTGTCCACTCCGGAATATATCGATCTGGAAAGGGATTTTCACAGCTGCCCCCAGATAGCGGCATTTGATTATCGAAATTTCAATCTTGGAGGGGCAGGGAATCCA
>Ga0307475_10002893_pt1 | contig 10378 bp, 7 predicted proteins | sample atmos_gasesECM1C_FD_203317 | JGI IMG/M metagenome (GOLD analysis project Ga0307475, IMG submission 203317) | Hardwood forest soil microbial communities from Morgan-Monroe State Forest, Indiana, United States - atmos_gasesECM1C_515 | ecosystem: Environmental > Terrestrial > Soil > Temperate...
CTCCGGCCAGCGGTCGCCCGTCACGTCGCGCGCGACGTGGACCTGGTTGCTGAAGTAGGAGTTGAGGATGAACCGACCGCGCGCTCGGGCGGGTCGCACGCCCATCAGCTCGAGGGTGCGAATCGTCGAGCCGGCCGCGGACGTTGGCGTCGGGGGCGGCGATCCATGCAGGATCGCGGGAGGCGCAGCCGGACGTGACGATGAAAGCGCTCGCATCGAGGTGGTGTCCGGACCGTTCGATGCGACCGCGGGACGCGGAAGCACGGCCACGCCACCCGACGCCGCGCTCGTCGCGGCCGGCGCCGCCGCAGGTGCGCCCACCGGAGATGTCCGGCGCTGCGGCAGCTTCGCCATCTGCGCGAGCACGTCCTTCACCGTCTGGGGCCGGTCGCCAGGCTCCTTGGCGAGCACCTTCGTCAGCAGCGCGTCGAGCTCGTCCGGCAGCTTGGGGTTGATCTTCACCGCCGACGGGATCGGGGCGTTGACGGTCGCGTAGGCGACCTCCATGCGGTTCGAGCCGACGTAGGGCAGACGGCCGGTGAGCATCTCGAAGGTCAGCACGCCGAGCGAGTAGATGTCGGCGCGGCGGTCGACGTCGCGCCCCATCACCTGTTCCGGGGCCATGTACCCGGGCGTGCCGATGGCGAGACCGATGGTCGTGAGGTGCGTCGGCTGGCCCGCGCCGCGCGCCAGGCCGAAGTCGGCGAGCATCGCGCGCCCGTCCTGGTGGATCAACACGTTCGTCGGCTTGAGGTCGCGGTGCACGATTCCGGCGTCGTGCGCGTGCTGCAGGCCGTCGCCGATCTCGCGCAGGTAGCGCCACGCGGTCAGCGGGTCCATCGGCCCTCGATTCAGGACGTCGCGCAATGTGCCGCCGCGGATCAGCGGCATGGTCAAGAACGCGTTGCCGTCGATGACCTCGAAGTCGTAGATCGGCAGGATGTTGGGGTGATCGAGCTTGGCCAGCGTCTTGGCCTCGGTCTCGAAGCGCTTGACGAAGCCCTCGTCCTGGAACAGCTCCGACGACAGCGCCTTCAAGGCGACCTCGCGTCCGAGGGGCTGCTGCACCGCGCGGTACACGACCGCCATGCCCCCGCCACCGAGGCGCTCGACGATCTCGTACTGCGCAAGCCGGGTGCCGGTCAGGTCTTTCACGTCGACCCCGCGTGGGCGAGCTGCTCCACGATCGCGATGAGGTCGGCCAGGCGGAACGGCTTGCTCAGCACGTTGTCCGCGCCGGCGGCGAGGAAGCGTTCGCGGTCGCTCGACATGGAGTGCGCGCTCGCGATCACGATCGGCATCGCGGGCACCTCGGTCTTGATCCGGCGCATCGCCTCGAGGCCGTCGATTCCAGGCATGGCGACGTCCATCAAGATCATCGCCGGCTTCTGGGCGAGTGCGATGTCCACGGCCTGCAGTCCGTCCGCGGCGATCAGCACGCCGTAGCCCGCCTTCTCGAGGACTCGCTTGCAGAGCCTCTGCGCGACCTCGTTGTCGTCAGCCACGAGCACGGTGAACGCGGCGCCGCCATTGGGGGGGCTAGCCATGGCGGAGCTGCAGCGCGGCCGCGCCTTCGGGTGCGAGGGGGATCGTGAAGTGGAACGAGGAGCCGTGACCGACGGCGCTTTCGACCCAGATCTTGCCTCCGTGCATCTCCACGATCTGCTTAACGATCGTGAGGCCGAGGCCAGTCCCAGGTATCGACTGCGCGGCGCCGCTGCGGACGCGCCGGAAGCGCTCGAAGACGTGGCCGATCTCCTCCGCCGGGATGCCGATCCCGGTGTCGGTGATGCTGATCAGGGCGTACCTGCCCTCGACGCGGCTGGTGAGAGTGACCGTGCCGCCTTCGGGCGAGTACTTGACGGCGTTGTTGACGAGGTTGCTGACGACCTGGATCAGGCGGTCGCGGTCTCCCGACACGATGGGCAGGCGCGCGTCAAGGTCCGACTTGAACTCAACCGTGACCGTCGACGTCGAGGCCCTGGCGATCGCCTCCATGAGGATGTCGTTGATGTCGACGTCGGTGGCGCGCATGGTCATGCGTCCCGACTCCATCCGATCGAGGTCGAGCATGTCGCCGATCAGCCGGTTGACGCGGTCGGCGTCGTTGAAGATGTAGCCGCCGTACGCGCGCACCTCATCCGACTCGAGCCCGCCATCGCGGATGAGCTCGCTGAATCCCTGGATGCCGGTGAGCGCGGTGCGAAACTCATGGCTGACGATGCTGAGGAACTCGCTCTTGGTGGTGTCGAGCTTCTCGAGGTTCTCGATCGCGGCGCGCTGCGCCTCGAGGGCTTCGGCCAGCTTGTCCGAGGTCTCGCGCACCGCCGTCACGTCTTCGATCATCAAGAGGACGTGCTCCGGCCGGCCCGTGGAGTCGGGAATCGAGGTCGCCGTCAGCTGCAGCCACAGCCAGCTGCCCGCGCCCGTCGCGGCACGGACCTGGACGCAGCTGCCGTCGGTGATGCCGGCGAGAAACGTCGCCTTGCCGGCGCGTGCGGCGGCCTGGTCGTAGGCGCGCATCATGTCCGGCCATGCGCTGGTGCGCATGGTGTCGACGTCGTGCTCCAGCATCTGCAGCAAAGACGGATTTGCCTCCAGCAGCTCACCCTCGCCGCCGATGCGCGCTATCCCGATGGGCGAGCGCTCGAAGATCGCACGGTGATCCGCCTCGCTTCGGCGCAGCGCCTGCGTTGTCTCTGTGCGCCGGATGAACTGACCGATCTCCACGCCTGCGCGGCTCAGCATCGACACCTCGTCGTCCGACAATCGCTTCATCGCCCGCGACGAGAGCTCGATGACCCCGACCACGTCGCCGGTGTCGATCACCGGGACGGCTACCGCGCTCCAGTCGGCTCCGACCTCCGCCGCGAGCAGCCCTGCCTGCCAGGCTCGGGCCGCCAGCTCGTCGCCCGCCCTGAGCGCCTCGGCCCGGCTCGACGAGTAGTGCGCCTCCTGCCAGCCAAGGTTCTCGCGAAACGCCGCCAGCAGCTCAGGCATCGCGGGCTCCAGCCCGGGCAACGCCGCTATGACCTGGCGCACCGCGGCGGCGCACTCGCGCAGCGCGTCGGCGTGAAGGTTGGCGGTGGCGTCCGTCGCCTGGACCAGCAGCATCGCCTCGCCTGTCGCGGCCGGAAGACTCGCGATGAACAGCGCGACCGGCACCTCGGCACCATCGGGTCGCTGCTGCATCACCTGGCCCTGCCATCGAGCGACGTCGCCACGCCGGATCAGCTCGATGGCGTCGACGATGGCCGGCCGGTCCAGCGCGGGGGTCACATCGACCAACGACGTGCGCGTCAGCCCGTCGCGGTCGCGGCCGAGGATCGCGGCCAGCGCGGGGTTGACCTGCGTGAAGCGGCCGTCGAGGTCTGCCAGCGCGAGGCCGACGCTCGCGGACTCGAGGGTCATACGCAGCCTCTGCTCGGCCTCGGTCAGCTCCTCGAGGCGGCGCTGCGCGCCCGCGACGTTCGCGTGTGACCGGCGGCTGAGCTCGCCCATGCCGGCGGCGACGCCGACGAGGACCGCCCCCAGAAGGATTGCGGTCGCCACGTCGGCCGGCTGGGCGCCGGCCGCCAACGGGGCGAGGAGGACCGCCACTGCCGCTGCGGCCGCGACCGCCAGCGACTCGACGAGGTCCTGCTGCATCGACACGAGCAGCACTACCGCCAGATAAAGAGGGAAGGCGAGCACGGGCTGCGCGTCCGCCAGGGCCTGCACCGCGAAGATGGCAGCGATCGCGGCCAATGGCGTGGCTCGGCGAACCAGGATGCGAGTCCCGAAGGCTGACCCCTGACCCGTCCCTGGCGATTCCCCTGCCTCGCCCCCCCGGGCGGCATGGAAGGTGCGCAGGCCCCACAGTGTAGTAGCGACCTTTCGCAGTTCAGCCGGCTTAAACAAACCGCTCGGCCAACGAAATGTGGCCCGACCGAGATCGCCGCGCCCTCTCACGGATGGTGCCGACTAGCCGGGTTGTCGAGACTCCAAAACGTCGGATGGTCCGGACGATCCGGGGCCGAGGCAGCGCAGTGCGAGCACCGTCACGTCATCCGCGAGGGCGCGATCGCGCGCGCCGCGGGCCAGGATGTCGACCATCTCCTGAGCGCTGCCCGCCCGCCGCACGTCGCCCGGCAGCTGGACCTCCTTGGTCGCAAGGTCCGGGCGCAGGTCGAGCAGGCCGTCGGAGAACACGACGAGCGAGTCGCCGGGATTCATCGTGACCCGGCCCGAGACGTACTGGGTGTCGGGGAACATGCCGATCGGAGCGCTTCGCAGCGGCAGCAGCTCCTGCGCATTCCCGCCGCGGAGCAGCCGCGCGTGTCCGTGCCCCGCGTCCACGTAAGCAAGCTCTCCGGTCTGCGGATCGAACGTGCAGTGGAACAACGTGACGTAGGCGTCGTTGACCTCGAGCGCCAGCGACATCACCGACTCCGCCTGCTTGACGCCCGCGTCGAGAGGTTCGACCGCGGCAACCCCCCGTAAGGCAGCTCGCGCGGTGGCCATCATCAGGGACGCGATCAAGCCCTTGCCCATCACGTCGCCCAGGGAGAGCGTCACCCGGCTGTCGCCGTCGCGGTGCCAGTCGTAGAAGTCGCCGCTCATCTCGCGCGCGGGCGTGAAGTGCGCGGCCACCTCGAAGCCGTCCTCACGAAAAGGGGACGGCGGCAGCATGCCGGCCTGGAGCTCGGCCGCGCGGCGCATCTGCTCGGCCCGCTCCGCCACCACTCCTTCGAGCCTGGCGACGATGGCGCGGTTCTCCATCTCGAGGCTTCGCCGCCGCAAATTGTTGACGACCAGGAGGTACAGCTGGGTCGCGCCGACCGGCTTCACGTGGTACGCGTACGCGCCGTGCTCGAGGGCGGCCTTGCCCAGCTCTGGGTCGTCGACACCCGAGATCATGACCACGGCGGTGTCGGGTTGAACCGCGCGCAGCTCCTCGAGAAGGCTGTAACCCGATTCGTCCGGAAGTCTCACGTCGAGCAGCGCAAGCGCATAGCGATTGGCCTGGAAGAGCTCACGGGCCTCGGCTCCGGTGAGCGCGACCTCGGCCTCGAAACCGCGGCTCCGGAGGGTGCGGGCCATGACCCTGGCCAGGGCTTCCTCGTCCTCCACGATCAGCAGCCTCTCCGGGCCGCCTTTCTGGTTCACGGCGAAGCAGTCTAGACGGCTAAACTCGCGCCTCTCTGCCATATGCTGATCGCCGCCCAATGACCCTCGAAGTCCAGACCCGCCAGACCGAGGGCGGAATCACCGTGGTCGCCCCGACCGGCCGCCTCGACGTCGCCGGCGCGCCGGCGCTGAAGGACGCCATCAACGATGTCGCCAAGAACGGCCCGCCGAAGGTGGTCATCGACATGGAGGGCATTAGCTTTGTGGACTCGACCGGCCTCGGCTCCGTGATCGCGGCGCTCAAGCGGATCCGCAACCGGCAGGGCGAGCTCCGCCTCGCAGCGCCGAATCAGCAGGTGCGCGTCGTCCTCGAGCTCACAACCCTGGACAAGGTCTTTCCGTACTTCGCGACTCTCGAGGAAGCCCTCGCGGGCTTCTAGCCCGTGAGCAGCTCCAATGGCGGCTTCGAGTTTCACGCGACCTTGGCCGAGCTGGAGGAAGGGCTCGAGACCCTGCATCGGTCGATCGACCGCCTGCGCGCGGCCACCGGCCGCGAATCCGACGACATGGGTCTGCTTCACTTCGAGACCGCCCTCGGCGAGATCGGCAGCAACGTGCTGACCCACGGCCGGCCCACCGGCACGAAGCACCCCGTCGACTATCGGTTGAGCTACGTCCGCGGTGTCGTGGAGGCATCGCTGACGGACTCCGGAGCTCCGGTCCACGAGCACCTGGGCCGGCAGATGCCGGGGCACGAGAGCGAGGCCGGACGTGGGCTCGCGATGGCGCGCTCGCTGCTGGACGAGCTCGGCTACGAGCGGGACGGCGACCTGAACCGCTGGCGCCTGGTGAAAAAGCTGTGAAAGCTCCAAAAGACCTTCGACTCTCAGGAGGTCCCGCGTGAGCGACAACAACAACCACACGGACCCAGGACGCGTGCTCATCCACGACTTTCGCAATCTGCTCGCGGTGATCGTCAACTACGCGGAGCTGATCGGCCAGGAGCTCGACGATCCGGACGCCATTCGCGCCGACGTGCAAGAGATCCAGAACGCCGCCGAGCGCGCTCTCACGATGGTCGAGAAGCTTCCGCGACCGGGAACCGTCCCGTCATGACCATCGCGAGACCGGTCGGCGGCCGTCCGCGGTCGGCGCTCGTGCGCCACGACCTCGCGCTGGTCGTCGATGACGATGACCAGGTCCTCCGCCTGGTCAAGCGTGTGCTGGAGCGCGCCGGCTTCGAGTGCGTCACCGAGAACGACGGTCATTCGGCGCACGACGCCGCGGTCGAGTGGCGGCCCGACATCATCTTGCTCGACCTCATGATCGGTGAGGTCACCGGCGACGAGATCATGACCCAGCTGCGCGACGACTTCCGGACACGATTGATCCCCGTCGTTGTCCTGACGGCACGCGACTCCTTGAAGGACAAGGTCGAGCATCTGCTGTCAGGCGCCGACGACTACGTGACCAAGCCCTTCATCCCCGAAGAGCTCGTGGCGCGGCTGCGCGCGGTGATGACCCGCTCGACCACGACGCGGGGTCTCAACCCGCTCACCGGCATGAGCGGCAACAGCGACATCCTGCGCGAGATCAGCCGCCGTCTCGCCGAGACCGAGCGGTTCGCGGTGCTGTATCCCGACATCGACTCGTTCAAGAGCTACAACGACCACTACGGGTTCCTGCGCGGCGACGACGTGATCAAAACTCTCGCGACGATCATCCTCGAGGTGCTCGAGGAGAAACATTCGGACCATCACTTCGCGGGCCATGTGGGCGGCGATGACTTCGTGATCCTCACCGAGCCCCCGCTCGCCGAGCCGATCGCCGAAGAGATCACCACGCGCTTCGACGCCGCGATCCCGGCGCTGTACGACCCGGCGGACCGGGACAAGGGCTGGATCGAATCGGAGGAACGCAGCGGCAACATCCTGCGCACGCCGCTCGTCTCGGTGTCGATCGGCATCGTGATCGCCGAGCCGGGCAGCTATTCCAGCCCGGCCGCCGTCGCGGCGCGCGCGTCAGAGGTCAAGGGCGTGGCGAAGCGAATGCCCGGCTCGAAGTGGGTGGTGGATCGCCGCCGGCCCCCGGAGCGATTCGCCTCATGAGCATGCTGGAGACGCCGGCCGCTCCCGATGCGCGGGGGCAATCGCCCCGCATGAGGGTCGTCATCCACCGCCTCGACGGCGGTCTCGAGGAAGGCGAATCCGAAGCCCGACGGATCACGCCCGAGGGATTCCCGATCTTCACGAACGCCGACCAGACGCGGCCGCGCATGATCCCGAACCGCGACATCAAGTACGTCGTGTTCGGGTCGGTCGACGACCCTGCGCTGGAGCGCGATCCGGGCGACGCGAGCACCGACCGTAAGGCGATCCTGCGTTTCCGCGACGGGGAGTGGATCGCGGTCTACATCGATGCAGGCGCGGAGCCGGGAAGCGAAAGCCTGCCGATCAAGATCCGCCTGCCCGAGATCAGCCGCGTGATCCCGGCAATCGCAGCGAAGGACTCCCTGCTCGAGACGCAGATCGTCGAGATGTGGACGACCGCGCTGCCGGTGTCGGGAGCGCCACGACGCCGCCGGTCCGACCTCCTCGAAACGGCCGCCAGCCAGGGACGCGACCTCAATAAGCTCGCCAACGATTTCCGCGACCGTCTCGCGCTGATCCGTGACGTGGGCCTGACCACCGGAGACACGATCGCGTTCTCGCGCGCCGTGCGCACGCACCTCGACCGCTTCCTGCTCGAGGACGGCATCACCCTCAACCCGCAGGAGAAGTCCGCGCTCGCGGACATCATCCTGCGCGCGGCGGTTGGCTACGGACCCCTCGACGGCCTGCTCCACGACCGCTCGGTCAGCGAGATCATGGTCAACGGTCCGGACCAGATCTTCATCGAGCGCCGTGGCGTGTTGACCAAGGCAGAGGTCCGATTCGAGGACGAGAACCAGCTCCTCGAAACCATCCGCCGCATGGTCGCTACGACGGGGCGTCACATCGACGGCCTGAACCCGATGGTGGACGCGCGCTTGCCGGACGGCAGCCGCGTCAACGCGATCATCCGCCCCGCGGCAATCCATGGCGCCGCACTGACCATCCGCAAGTTCAAGGACGCGGTCCTGGGCATGGAGGACCTGAAGCAGGAGGGAAGCGTCAGCCCCGCGATGGCGGAGTTCCTGCAGGCCGCCGTGCTGGGCCGCATGAACATCCTGGTTTCGGGCGGCACGGGCTCCGGCAAGACCACGACCCTGAACGTGATCGCGCGCTTCATCCCCCACAACCAGCGCGTGATCACGATCGAGGACGCGGCCGAGCTTCAGATCGACCACCCACACGTCATCGCACTCGAGCACCGCCCGCCCAACGTCGAGGGCAAGGGCGAGCTCACGATCCGCCAGCTCCTGCGCAACAGCCTCCGGATGCGGCCCGACAGGATCCTCGTCGGTGAGGTCCGCGGCTCTGAGGCGCTCGACATGCTGCAGGCGATGAACACCGGCCACGACGGTTCGATGTCGACCATCCACTCCAACTCCGCGCGCGACGCCCTGTCGCGTTTGGAGACGATGGTGATGATGGCCTCGATCGACATCCCGTTCGAGGCCGTGCGCGCGCAGATCGCGTCCGCGGTCAACCTCATCGTGCACCAGGCCCGCATGCCGGACGGTCGCCGCAAGATCGCGCAGATCGCGGAGGTCGTCGGCTACGACGCCAACGGCCCGATCCTCCGCGACATCTTCCTGCTGGGAATGGGGGCGGACTTGCGCCTCGAGTACAACGCGACCGGCTACGTACCGACCGCGCTCGACAAGGCCGCGTTCTACGGCGTCCAGGTGAACCACGACCTCTTCGACCCGTCCAAGTCGCGGTTCATCCCAGCCGGGTCGGACAGCATGATGCCGGTCGTCAAGGACCCGCTCATCTCCGGCCAGGGCAAGGCGGACAACGTCGTCCGCCAGGTCGTGCTGGTCCCGTTCAGCTCCGACCGGCCGGCGGCCCGCGCGACGGCGCCTTCGGCTCCAGCAGAGCCGGCGCCCGCGCAGACGCCTGAGATGCAGGAGGAGATGCGCAAGCTCATCGACGCGGCGCGTACGGCCGTGGCGGACCTGCAGGCTGCAACGCCTTCGGCGCCTGCGCAGGCTCCGCCGCCCGCCGCGCCACCCCAGTACGCGCCCCCGCCGCAGTACGCACCGCCGCCTCAGCATGTGGCGCCCCCGGTCTACCCCGCCCAGCCCGCGGGTGACTTCCAGCCTCCTCCCTACCCGACCGCCTATCCGTCACCGCCGCCGGATTTCCACGCCGGGCAGGCGCTCGAGGCCGCAACCGCTATGGCGCGGGCGACCACCGCCCTGGGCCAGCTGGCGGCCGCGTCGAGCGGTTTCAGCGGCATGCTCCCGACCGTCCGGTCGACGGAGGGGGCGGCCAGCCCGGCGGGAGCATCGCGCCGCATCCAGGCCGTGATCGAGAGCATCATCTCGCGCCGCGGCCTGAGCCTTCGCCTGGCCGAGCCCCTGACGGAGGCCTTCGAGGGCGCCGAGCTGAAAGCCAGCGAGTACGCGCGAGGCCAGAAGGTCAGCAAGGATTCCGCCGGCCGCGAGCTGCGCCTGGCGGTGGAGGCGGGCCTGCTGCAGGCCGTGCGCTACCCGCAGGGCGAAGCCGGTTACCGCGCCTCGCAGGGCCTCCTGCGCGAGATCGCCGAGGGTTTTGGTCAGCCAATCAACGCTGCCGCTCCGCTGACCGCGGAAACCATCATCGGCAGCCTGGCGGTCGGGCAGACCGAGGGCACGGTCACCATCATGTTCACCGACGTCGAGGAGTCGACACGCCTCCTGTCGACGCGGGGCTTCACCGCGTCGCACGAGATCATGAAGGCGTACGAGACGATCATCGACGAGAAGGTCGGCCAGCACGCCGGCCGCCGGATCAAGGGTCTCGGCGACGGCTTCATGATCAGCTTCGGGTCGGCCCGCCACGGCGTCGAGTGCGCGCTCGACATCCAGCAGGCGATCGGCGACTACAGCAAGCTGAACCCCGAGCGCAAGCTGCGCATCCGGATCGGTCTGAACACCGGCGAGGTAGTTGAGGAGGGCGGCGACATCTTCGGCGCCGCGGTCAACGTCGCGGCCCGCGTCGCGGGCAAGGCGAAGGGCGGCGAGGTCCTCGTTTCCGAGATCGTCCGTCAGCTGGTCGGACCCATCGCGGAGATGAAGTTCGATTTCCGCGGCCGCTACAAGCTCAAGGGGTTCCCCGACCGCTGGCGCCTTCACCAGGTG
>Ga0307475_10002894_pt1 | contig 10376 bp, 10 predicted proteins | sample atmos_gasesECM1C_FD_203317 | JGI IMG/M metagenome (GOLD analysis project Ga0307475, IMG submission 203317) | Hardwood forest soil microbial communities from Morgan-Monroe State Forest, Indiana, United States - atmos_gasesECM1C_515 | ecosystem: Environmental > Terrestrial > Soil > Temperate...
GCTTGCCCGGTGAGACCTACGGTCTGGCCCTCTCACTGGGAGTTCTATATCACCTGAAGAATCCGTACCTGGCTCTGGAGACGCTGGCCAACCAATCGCGGTATTGCGTTTTGAGCACTCGCGTTGCTGACGTCACGAAATCCGGGGTGCCGATCAAGAACGAACCTGTGGCCTACTTGCTGGATCGCCGGGAAGCCAACAACGACCCCACGAATCAATGGATCTTTTCCCCCGCCGGCCTGGAAATAATCACTAAGCGAAGCGGATGGCGCATTCTTGATCGCTTAACCGTGGGTTGCACCAAATCCTCCAATCCAACCGACTTGGATAAAGACGCCCGGATGTTTGTATTCATGCGCAGCCAGCGGCTATCCGCACCCGCTTCGATTCGATTGCTGGACGGATGGACCGATGTAGGCGAGCTGCAATGGGCTTGGACCCTGAAGCGCTTTAGCTTCGAGGTTAGCCTTTTGGACGCGTTGCGGCCACCAAAGTTTTTGCTGCAGTTTATTGTTCCCGATGCTGTCGCAGCCGCGTCGCGTGAATTGAAACTGTCATGTACGGTCAACGGCGAGCCCGCGGGTGCGCGAACTTATTCTGGACCGGACGAACATACTTTTGAGGCGGACCTGCCTTCGTCTGTCGATTCCACCAAGCCTATGCTTTTTGAATTCGTCGCCGATCACGGTTTTAAATCCCCTTCCGATGCCAGGGAGTTAGGAGTGATTATGACTTTCAATGGCGACGTTCGCGGAATATCGGAAAAGATACACTTCTGGCTCTACTAACTGCTTGTAGCGTCGCAGTGCTTGCGTGAACGTCGCGCCTTTTTGCGGCACTTGCTTCAACTGCGAGGCAAGCGGGCTTTCAGCCCCTTACGGCGCTGCGGCCCGCCTTCGGCGGCCTTCGCGCCTCCCGAAGCAGTTTTGGTTGTATAACTTGTTGAATCGCTTAGCATTGTTCTGCGTCCTATGGTGGGGTTTTAGGGGGTATTCGGCGCTATCCGGACGCAAATTGGACTCAAGTTTTGTCTGCGCTTGACCCCCTGGCTGACACCCTGTTTCTTCGCAATCTCTTCACCCCGAATTCCCAATTACGTTAGCATCATCACTGATTAGTTTGACCCAATTTCGGAGGAACCATGAAGACAACCATTCGCTTAATTGGGCTCGTCGCTGGGATTCTCGCTTCGCAACTTTGCATGGCACAGGCGCCCGCGGGTGCACCTGCTGGTGCAACCGGGCTATGTAATGACGGTACTTACTACACGGGGGCAACCAAGAAGGGAGCCTGCCATGGCCATAAGGGCGTGAAAGACTGGTATGGAGACACAGCCGCTGCCCCTGCGAAAACAGCAGCACCGTCCGCTGCTCCACAGGCAATACAGCTGCTCCAGCACCGGGCGGCGGACCAGGTCAAGTCTGGCTAAATACCAAGACCAACGTCTACCACTGTGAAGGCACGAAGTGGTATGGCACGACTAAAGCTGGGGCGTACATGACCGAGGCCGAGGCGAAAGCCAAAGGCGCACATGCTGACCACGGCAAGGCCTGTAATTGATTCCTGAATGATCAAAGGCTGGCCGTGTCAGTAGGTCATTGAGCCGACACACTATCCTGCGAGCACGCCAGGGAAAACAGGTGCACCCGAGATCGCTGCAACTCCTCAGGATCGCAGTCCGCAAGGTTCCAGTTCGGAAACAATGATCTGCAAAACGGCGGTTAAACAGCTGGAGCACAGAATTTGACACCTCACTTGGCTGGCAGGTGATAGTGCGTCGTTTCCGAACTGAATCCCTGGGTTAGACCTTCCAGGATTGCGCAACGGCGGTGCACATCCCAGAACTTGCCTGTGTAGCGCAGCGCTAGGGGAAATGCCAATCCGGCAGCAAGTCCCGTAGCTTGGGACTCAAGTTGCGCAAGAATGCTTCCACCTCCGCTCGCCAATGGATTTGTCCCACCCGTGAGGGCACTGCCTTCCTGATTAATGGTATTGCACACTGCGCCTCGCTCAGGTGGAGGCTCTTCTCCGTCCCATCTGCCGGCGGCGCAGGAAAGGGAGAGTTGCACAGCCAAGCCCGCCTGTAGCTCCTGCGCAAGTTTCGGGTTCTCAGTTCGCAACTGCCAGTTCTTCGCAGATTCAATGGCAGCTTTGGTCTTAGGGTCCTCCTGGACCTTGCTCACCCATTCGATACTGGCGGCGGTAGCGGTATCCACCGCGAGTTGTTGGTGACGAAGAATCGAGCCGGGATCTTGCGGCCGGGCTGGTACAGGGCCCGCGTTGTGATATTGCGCCTGAGAAAGAAGCGGTTGTCCCGAACTTTCCTCCTCCCTGTACAGCAGACGCGAGTTGTCGTGTTTCATGTGCGTGTGCGTATTCTTCGTCCCCGTGGTCGGCGGATAGATGCCCGAGTGTACCTGGAATGGCCATTTATCAGGGTCGCCCAGCTTCGCGCCAACCTCGAACCAGGTAGGTGCGCGCAGTACGCCTGACGCGGATCGAACCATCTTGACGGCTGTCTTGTCGAAATCGTTGTGTATCCAATCGGAGTGGCTGTAGAAGTCTTGGACGGAATGGAGCGAAGCGCCCAGCGTCACCAGGATCAGTGTTTTGCGCGTAGCTTCATCGAGGTCGCTGCGCTGCTGGTAATCGGCTAGCTGCTTGCGCGTGTTCTCGAGCAACCGCTTAAAAACATAATCGAAATCCGAGTTGCGATCCAGCTCGCCGGCGAGATTGTCGAAGTCAAGAAAAACCGCACTTGCCCGTACGTCGGCGTTCTGCACACCAAAGCCGCGCAATGCCTCCTGCTCCGAGGCCTCAACATGATCTACAGCGTATTGGGCAACAGGGCCGAAGAAGTCGGGCGAGAAGTTACCGAGCTCCATGATGTTCCGCGCGTCCTCGGAGAACCCGAACTCTTCTCCAACTTTGTTGGTGGCCTGCGCATGCCAGAAGGTATCGAAGCCGACAGCAGGAGAGCATAGGAACAGCCACAGGGTGACTGCCGTCATAAATTTCCGGTACATCCGTCCTCCCTGACGCCCCCGCCGCATCGTCGTATTCGGGACTCAGAGGAAACTAGTGCCGCCGCCGTAGCTGCCAGAACAGACTTCCACGGGACCGCGCGTTCTTAATCCCACCGCCCCGCCAAATTGCTATCGGGGAATGCCGAAACGGAGATGTTGTCTGGTCGGTGACGTGGCCTCGCACGCTGGTATCCTCTCTAAGCTTGAGGTTTGGCCGGATCGGTTCAACCTGCGAGCAATACTCTGGAGTAGCCGGTGGAGGCCCACTCTTGCCATCGGCCCCGACTGCAACAACTTGGCCATACGCTCCGTTTAGAACCCCAAAACAAAGCCAGACTTGTTATGGGCCAGGCGGGCATTGAACTTCCAACACTGGCCCGCTGGGATGTCCACGCTCAGGCTGCCGGAATCTTCAATTGCTGGCCTACTTGAATTTTGTGCGGGTTCGAAATGTTGTTTGCCTGGGCAATCTTGGTGTACTCGTTTGAGTTGCCATAGAACGACTTGCTTATGTTGGAGAGGTTGTCTCCCGACTTGACGACATACATGGTCCCCGCTCCAACGGTACTATCGTGCTGCAGGTCCGCAAAACTGGGTCGATTTTCTTGATCTCGTCCCAGGCGCGATCCTTCAGATATTGCTTAGGGGCTGCCGCAGTCAGAACCGCTTTTCCGTTCTCCACGTGGAAATGTTGAATTTGAAATCCATTGCGTGACATAAAATCCGCCACGGGCTGATACTTGTTTTTCAGATCCTAGTCAGTCATTGGGAGGTAATCCTTTGTGGGGGATGCGAAGGGAGCCAGGCGCGAGTGCTCTCAGGCCAGTGGAGTTGTCAATGTGTCCCAGTTACTCACGTTTCGTTCGCACGAGGGCTATGACTCATGTGATCGTTTCGTAATTTTGATGACGGTCCGCAATCCGGGGCACACTTGCCCTTAGGAGAACGGACCCTTCAATGTTGCGGTCGAGTCAGCCCTGTGGTCTCAGGCGGCTTTTTGCCGCTCGGCCACCTTCGCCAATGCAATCGACACCGTAGCTCCGCCCAAGGTCTTCACTAACGTGGTGTGTTGAGCACAGAAGGCGCTGGCCTTGTCCACGATCGATGGATCCGTCTTCTCGGCATGCGCGGCCAGCTGCTGTACGAGTTCCGGTGAAACCTTCTGGGCTTGATCGGGGCTGATTTCCTTCCCCGTACTTCCCAGTAGTCCTGATAGCGCGCCGCCCCCCGCAAGCTGGGCCAGGGCTCCCGGACCCACAGATGCAAGCAGCTGATTCAGCATCCCAGCTTTTTGTTCCCGCTGGACTGGCTGAACAGGTTGCCCACCAAATTGCCGAAGGCTGGCGTCCGGTCGGAGCGAAACACGGCAGCAAGTCCCTCCGCAATCACGTCGTGCGGAGCCGCTTGCGCCACTTGATCGAAATGTTCAGCCGCATTGGTGGTGTTTTGTGATTCGCCACCGCTGTACTTCTTCAGAAGATCGCTACTGAATCGAGTATTCCCATTGCCGCTCCTCAGGCAGAGACTCTGCCGTTTAGTACCCCTTTTCCGGCGTTTCTTGATTTGTGGTATTAGTTGGGTGCGTCGATGCATGCCGATTATACGCTCCTCCACGAAATTGAATAGCGCAGAGCATTAGGCACTTCGGGAGTGAAACCACATCCTTGAAGATCATGAAGACCTTGAGGTTCATCTCTCGTAGTCTCCGACAGGCGTCTGAAGTGTCTGTCCTTTTCAATGTCTATGGGATAAGTCGCAGAGAGTGACGACGCGTTCGGGAGTCCAGTTGAGAGATCCCCAGAGGTAGATACGCCTGTCTTGCATTGGAGCCGCGCCTGGCGCGACTACCATCTGTTCAATTGTTTGTGTTAACCTGCCGCCCGACAGGATTCTCCGGGAGGAGACCATGAAAATCGCTACGCTCATCCTACTTGCGTTGATGATTATGGTACCCACTGTCCCCTTACTGCCGGAGCCTCCGCAGAAGGACGTGCCCGCTGAAATGGAAGCGGCCAGGCGCGCACTAGAAGGTGCACGTAATGACCTAGTGCATGCTGGTGGTGACTGGGGCGGCCACAGGATGGGTGCGGTCAACCATATCGACGCGGCTTTGAAAGAAATTGGAGAAGCGGAGAAGTGGGCGCGGGAACATCACGATATTAAGTAAGCCGGGCTGCGGAACGAATGCACCGAGCCATGTCACGTGTTGGGGTACGCCTGCCCGAGCATGGGCCCTTTGCAAGATCCTTCGACTGTTGCAATCAAGCGTTTACCCCTCTTGAGGATTACTGGTGAAACGGCGATTTTTCACCATTGACGAGGTCACAATGAGATCAGTTGAGCTAACCGAGCAGGCTTTTCTGATTCTTCCACGACAGATTCTTGAACGGTTTCCTCGGTTTGCGATAACTCTGGTTCGGGCTCCGTGCTTAAAGGACCGCAGAGAATGTTTGTAATAGATTGTGCATTGCTGTGAGTGCCCGACGCAATACGCCAGTCCGGAATAAAAGGAAGCTAACACAACCATCTGTTGCACCATGCGGATAAGAACAACATCGCCAAAGCCCGGTGCAAGTACGGGCGTAGAGCGTTCGATAACGAGTTCGGGTATCTGTGATTCCCTTGACTTAAAATGCCCTTCGGAAGATCAAAAATGGAAGGAAGCACATTAAAAACAATAATTGGGTGGAGGTATTGTTTCTCATTGCTTGTGCAGCATTCATTTCGGTGCAGCTTTTCATACCCCCGTTTATCGGCATTGCGGACAACGGCGATTTTCTGAAGATCACGGGCCGCTTGTCGCTCGCACCTGAGCACCAGATTCCAAACTTCACCTATGTAGTTCCAAACTACGAGCGAGCGCATAAGTATCGATGGAAGCCGGAGTTCCTCTCTTCAGAATTGCTTGCTGCGGGCACCGCGAGCGAACTCGAGAAAATCGTTGGTCCACCGCATGAGTTCGACATTAGATACCTGGGCGCCGTGCACTCATGTGTGTTTCTGACTGCCTTCTACCTTCTGCTGATCCTGCTTCGCCGCGGGGTTTCGTGGGTTCGTTTTGGACTGGTGTTGTTGGCGCTTTGGATATTCACGGATGTCTTCTACGTGAGCTACTACAACACGTTTTACTCGGACACGATGGCTGTGCTCGCATTATTACTGATGATCGTTCTGGCATTGCACATTGCTGCCACCTCGGAGCCGAAGTGGCAAGTTTGTTGTGCATTTCTTGTAGCCGCACTTCTGTATGTAACTTCCAAAGCTCAACACGCGCTCATGGGAGTAGTTCCCGCTGCATTCATCGTGTGGGCGCTGTGGGGCTGCAAAACAAAGTACCGTGTTGCCGGCGCGGCATTCGGTGTGGTTCTGATTGCCGCCAGCTTGGTGGAGCTTCGCACTACGCCCGAGTGGATGAAAGGCATGAGCCTTTTTGACGTGGTTTTCAACAAAATCACAAGGCAGTCACCTGAACCGGCACAGGATCTCCGATCTTTGGCTCTGCCTGACAGCTATAGCAGATACGTGGGTCAGCACGCATATTTGGACTACAGCCCGGCGCAGAATATGACCTGGTCCAGGGACTTCTACCGGCAAGTAGGTTACGCGCGCGTGCTCCAGTTCTATTTACGTCGTCCTGACCGCACCCTTGGAATGATGCATAAAGATCTGCGCAACCGAGCCTTTCAGATGCGGCCAATAGGAAATTTTTGCATAGGAGATGGGCACCCGCCGGGATCCAAAACTGATCATTTCGCTTCCTGGAGTAATTTTCGGAGTTGGCTGTTGCGCGTTTGGCCCGAACATGTGTTTTTCTGGTACGTGACCTTTACTGCTGGCGCAATCGTGGTACTAGTGACAAGCGTGAGCCCATTCCGTCGGAAGGCCGCAGTCGTCGCACTCGGAGTTTCGTTACTGGGAGTCTGCGAATTTGGGGTAGCCACGTTGGCGGACGCAGCCGAAACCAACCGCCACCTCTTTCTCTTCCATGTCCTCACCGACATTTCGATATACTTTGCGCTTGCGGCGATCCTCGGCGGCTGTGACGCCTTGGCCGACCGCTTCACGGGGCAATGAGGCCCCTGAAAAGCTTGCCGTTGATCGCGTAGGTGAGGTCAAGACCGGAACGATCTGCTCGAGACGGTTTATCTCGCCCAGTTTTGAACGGACCTATGCCGTGCATCTGGCCAACGTCGCCTTTCACCATGACAAGAGCAATTCGTGTCTAGTCACGTTTCTTAACTCTTCTGAGCTACAGACCGCGGCCACAAAACGCCGCATGCCGAAAAGAGCTCTGCGCGAATGCCAGCTCAGGCCGACCTAATCAGTGAATCGCGGCACTTGGTTGTGAGTGCCACAGATGTTGCAAACGAAGTCCACGAACTCGGGAGCTGTCCAGAACACGGCATTTCCAGCTTGGAGCCGCATGCGCCGCTTGATGTGGGAAGGCGCGAATACATAAATGTCCCAGTTCCCACTCCAGCTACGACACGCAACATCCAACTGTAGTCCCAACCCTCTTCTTGTAGCTAGCAATCACACAGCACAACTGGGGAGTATGCAGAGCCACTGGCCAAGCCAGGCAACTCGCCCGCACTTTTCAGTGCTGAGTGCAACAGAGACTTTCTGGAAGGACTGGCACGCCCGTTTGGATGCCTTCCGCAGCTCATAGTACCTAACCTGCCTATGGTATCCGAAGCGCACATCTCCACAACCGTCCATCAGACGCTGGACAGATTGGAACGACGTATCGGCAAAACCGCCTTTTCGATGATTGTCAACACTGTTATCCGTAGGCAGAATGTTCTCGAATGTATCGAACAGGTGCAGAGTCTTTTTCGCGCGAGCAGCAGAGGTAAGAGCTAAATACCTCTCTACGTATAGACTCGCCCACGTCGGCTCGTTCGAAAACCTCACGCGGCGAATGAGACTACATTGAAGGCAAGCCACGCTTGACATTTACTATTCGGTAGCCGGGAGCAAACCGTGGAAGAGCTGGCCATCTGAAGGCAAATGACTTCCGTCACCAGAGCCTGTGCACCATACTGGAACTCAGCTGGCCGGAGATCTCTGCACTGGAAGTGGTCGACTAGTCCGGGTAGCTTATCGGTGCTAGGGAGACATCATCAAACCAGACCAGTCCATCCCCATTCTGAACTTCCAAGTAAACATCTGCCCAGCGGGTCCCTGGAGGCGCGGTCGCAAACATCTGGTGACGGTTCCATATGGGCGTAGCGCTGACAATCTCGATGTCCGCTCGCAGTAAACCTCGATCGCCAATCCAATTTATATGCAAGCGTGTCGACTCGCCACCCTTGGAAGCGAACGTCCACTGGCTAAGCCGGTATGTTTGCAAAGCCTTCGCTTCAACCCGTTGGACAAGAGCATCCGCCGTCGAAAGTCCGACTGATATCGATCCGGTGTGGGCGTAGCGCCCACGGCTATCCACCGTGGGTGGGCCGGATGCTTCCCAGAATGCCGGGTTCGATGCTGCCATATCCTCGAAGCTACCGTTCTTGATCAATTCTGGAGCCGAGCTGTGGCGGACAGCTTGTCGGCTAATCTCAAATAGTTGTATGTACGGAGCAGCCCAAATCAGTCGGAAATGAGATTGGAAAAACTCATCGTCCGCTTCCGATGGTAATCCGTACAGCACTGCTGGACGAAAGTCCCTTTCGTTTAAGAGAAGAAAACTTGCTCCCATCTCGTCAAGTTTCTCATACAGAGCTGTTCCGCTCTGTGACAGTGCCCTAATAATAGGCATACAGCGCGCCGGACCGAAGAAGTCACCCCGGAATGCTCCCTCCGCAAAGTAAGTCATCTCTTCGTCGCCCGGCGCATAGAGAACGTAATTCGCACCGTATTTCTCATTCAGTAAACGATACGCGGGGTACTGCGGGAATTTTCGGGCCAAATACGAATTCCTCTGCTCGGAAGAGATGGGCAGAGATGCTTCCCGTCGCACAGCAACGCTATATTTCCATCCTGGCAAGAGCAGCAATCCTGCAATCAGAGTAGTTAGAACTATCCGATACTTCGGCCCGAAGGATCGGGTACGTGCAAGGAGGTGCGCGCAGGCCGCCATCGCCGCCAACCCTAATACAGCGACTGCTGGAAACAGGAATCGGATGGCCTGAAAACTGAAAAACCAAAATACAACGTAGACGAAGACCCCAATGAGCATCGCGCGGGCGTATTTGTTGAAGATTGCGTAGGCAGCAAGAAAAGGAAGCGCAAAGAAGTATGCCGGCGACATTCGCGCTGGTGCATCCATGTGGAAGAGTTCAAGCAGGTGAAACGAAATGTTCCACGGCAACAGCAAAAAAGAAAGGAAAGATCGAGGTGGGCTCTGGTTAACGTACTGCTCGTGGACCAAACCTTTGAGATCCTCGGCACTCCAAGGCTGGTATCCGAAGATCGAACCGAAATACGGCCAAACCGGATTCCCTGTGTAGTAGTAGCTGCGCAAGTACCACGGGACTGCGATCACGACGACCGTCGCGGTGAAGATGAGCAACGGACGGAAATTCTTCTCTCGAAGGCTGAGAAACAGCAACACCAGGCCGAAAGCACACAACGGCGGCAGCGCCAGATACTTAGACGCCGCTCCAAGAGCAAACAGCGTTCCTGAAACAACGAGCCAACAGGTACGGCGGGTCTGAAGCCAATTGGAAAAACCATATGCACCCAGGCAGATATACAAGGTAAGTCCGGCGTCAATGTACGCACTGGAGCCAACCACCAGAACAAAAGGGTTCGACAGCCAGATCGCAGCAGCCCAGATCCCTGATGTCACGCTGAACAATCGCTTGCCCCAAGCAAATAGTCCGATGGCTAGCAATAACATCATCAAGAACTGAACGAGCTGCGCCGAGACGTCGTCCTTTAAGAGCAGCATCAGGGCAAACAACATTTCATTGAGCTGAGGAAAGGCGGGATAGCGAATGTAGGGCGAGTACGCCAATGAATGCGTCTGCACATCGAGTTTAGCGATGGGAAGGTGGTACATCAGCGAATCCCAGAGAGTAGGCGGATAGAGCGGCATCCTAAATACCGGGAATAGAAGCAGGAGTGCTGCGGATACCGCGAACACCATCGGCCAGAATGACGAATTCCTCCGGTACGGCAAAAAGCGCTTCACGGCATGAGCAAAAACCGGAATTACGAAAACCGTCAGTCCGACCAGAACCAGAATAGCAACGCCACGGTACAAAAGATGCAAAAGACCTAGGGCACACACTAGGTAGGCGATTACTCCTAGTCCGATTGTGGTTGAGAATGCAATTTCTTCCCAGATCGAGTCATAGATGCAGACTCGGGTCAATCTACGGCCGACGCCAAAGCTAATGGACG
>Ga0307475_10002896_pt1 | contig 10375 bp, 8 predicted proteins | sample atmos_gasesECM1C_FD_203317 | JGI IMG/M metagenome (GOLD analysis project Ga0307475, IMG submission 203317) | Hardwood forest soil microbial communities from Morgan-Monroe State Forest, Indiana, United States - atmos_gasesECM1C_515 | ecosystem: Environmental > Terrestrial > Soil > Temperate...
TTTTGGAGAGTCGGATGTCGAAGTCGTTCTGGCGGTGTTGGGTTCAGCTGGTTGTGTTGAGTGGCGCGACGGTTGCCGCGGCTCAGCAGACAGCCCCTCCGGCTGCAACTCCACAGCAAGTCTCGACACCGCAAGTTTGGACCTGGAACGAGGTCAAAGACCGCTTCGAGCTGAACAACACGACCCTGATGGCGGGCAGGCTGAATATCGACGAACTCAAAGCGCAAGAGATCACAGCCCACCTCCGTCCCAATCCCGACTTCACCCTGTCGGCGGACGGGACCCAGATTGCTCCGAGCAAGGGTGTGTGGCAGCCGTTTGCCGGCACTTTTATATCACCCGGCATCAGCTATCTGTTCGAGCGCCGGAACAAGCGCGGGCTCCGCTTCGAAGCCGCCAAGCAAGGCACCGCCGTCGGCGTCGCGCAGGCTTCGGACACGGAGCGCAATCTGCTCTTCAATCTGCGCAGCGCTTTCATCGGTATCCTCCAGGCCAAGGCGGTGTTGCGCCTGGCGCAGGACAATCTCGACTACTACGATAAGATCCTGAAAATCAGCCGTGATCGTTTCCAGGCAGGCGACATCGCCCGCATGGATCTGGACCGGTTGGAGTTGCAGCGGCTGCAATACGAGTCCGACGTACAAACTGCGCTGGTCAATCTGCGGACCACCAAGATCAACCTGCTGGCGTTGCTGGATGACCGCAGGCCGGTGGACAGCTTCGACGTCGATGGGCCGTTCGATTTCAGCGAGGATTTGCTTCCGCTCGACGACTATCGCAAGGACGCGCTGGATGCGCGGCCTGACCTGCGCGCCGCCGTGCTTTCGGTGAAGCAGGCCCAAACCGAATATCAACTGGCCGAGGCCGACGGCTCCACCGATCCCACCATCGGCGTCTGGTTCACGCACAACGGTTCGTTTAATAACCCTGACGCCCTGAACACGCTTGGGGCGAGCGTAAGCATCCCGCTGCGATTCTTCGACCGGAACCAGGGAGAAAAGCTTCGTACCAAAATCGACATCAGGCGCAACGAGAAGCTGCGCGAGGGGATCGAGACCCAGGTTTACAGCGACGTGGATTCTGCCTACGCCACGGTGAACAGCAACATCACCCTGCTGAAACCGTATAAGCGGCAATACCTGGAGCAGGCGGTGCGCGTGCGCGACACGGTTTTCTTTTCTTACCAGCACGGAGGTGCGGCCTTGCTGGACTTCCTGAATGCAGAGAGTGAATACCGCGCCGTCGAGTTGAATTACGTGAATCTGGTTGGCGCCTACCTCACGGCGGCGGCGCAGATGAACATGGCGGTAGGGCGCGAGGTCATTCCATGAGGACTCATTTTTCGTTGCGAATTTTGTCGAAAGCATTGTGCTTGATGCTGGCGCTTTCGCTCGTCGCGTGCAGCGGGGGTAGGGCAGACCCGCGCGCCGAGGCGCCGCCCAAGGCAGCCGTCGAGCCCGACCTCGACGCCAATAACTTCAAAGTAGACCATGCCGACCAGTTTCCGTTGGTCACGGCAGTTGAGTATAAGGCGGCGCCAGCGCTCAACGTGACCGGCGTAGTGCAACCCGACATTACCCGCGCCGTGCCTGTGATCTCGCTGGCTGCAGGCCGAGTCGTGGAGCTTAAGGCGCGACTGGGTGATGTGGTCGAGAAGGGCCAGCTCTTGCTGAAGGTTCGCAGCAACGACGTCGCCGGCGCCTACCAAACTTATCTCAAGGCCGAGAATGACGAACGCCTGGCCCGAATACAGCTTGAACGTTCGCAGCTTCTCTATGACAAAGGCGCCGTCGCGAAAAGTGCCCTCGAACAGGCGGAAAACACCGAAAGCGACGCCAAGGCTGACCTGAACGCCGCCACCGAGCAGTTGCGCCTTCTCGGCATCGATAAGGACCATCCCTCCGGCGTCGTCGATATTGTGGCGCCCATCTCGGGCGTCATTACCGACCAGCAGGTGACGACCGCAGCCGGAGTCCAGGGTCTGTCAGGTCCGAATCCTTTTACCATCTCCGATCTCTCTTACGTCTGGATCGTCTGCGACGTTTACGAAAACGATCTCGATGCCTTGCGCGTCGGCGAGTATGCCGACATCCGTCTCAACGCGTATCCCAGCCAGGTGTTCAAGGGTCGCGTCGACAACATTCTGCCGGTGCTCGATCCCAACCTCCGCACCGCCAAGGTTCGCCTTGAGGTAAAGAATCCGGGACCGATGCGCATTGGAATGTTCGTGACGGCCACGTTCTACGGCAAGCAGCCGGAAACGCACGCGGCCGTCCCGGCCAGCGCGATCTTGCATCTGCACGACCGGGAGTGGGTTTACGCTCCGCTGGGTAATGCCCACTTCAAGCGGGTGGAAGTGGTCACCGGACCCATGCTGCCCGGAAAGCAGCAGGAAGTTGTTTCCGGCCTCAAGCCCGGCGATCAGGTGGTGTCGAACGCGCTTGATCTGCAGGACACGGTGGAGCAATAAGGTGAAGCAATAGATGATTCGCCGCGTTGTCGATTTCGCTCTCAGTAATCGTCTTCTGGTGCTGGGGCTGGCGCTCGTGCTCTTCGTCTGGGGCATCATTTCGTTCCACAATCTGCCGATCGAGGCTTATCCCGACGTCGCCGACAACTACGTCGAGATCATCACGCAATGGCCGGGAATTTCGGCGGAACAAATCGAGCAGCAGGTCACGATTCCGCTGGAGACCGTGATGAACGGCATCCCCGGCGTGGTGCACCTGCGATCCTTCTCCCTGTTCGGACTCTCCGACCTGAAGCTGGTTTTCGAAGACGGCACCGACAACGCCTGGAACCGCGAGCGGGTCCTGGAGCGGTTGAGCCAGGTCACCCTGCCGCCCGGCGTGGTTCCTCAGATGGGCACGGACTGGAGCCCCGTCGGCCAAATTTACTTCTTCACCCTGCGCAGCACCAATCCGCAATACGACCCGATGGAGCTGAAGTCGCTGGAAGACTGGGTCGTCGAAAAGAATCTCAAGTCAGTGCCCGACGTTGTTGATGTGGCCAGTTTCGGCGGACCCACGCGCGAATACCAGGTTCGGGTCGATCCCAACAAGCTTATTGCCTACGGATTGAGTCTGGGCCAGGTCGAGCAGCAACTCATCAACAACAACACTAATGCCGGCGGGAGCTTCATCCAGGCGGGCCTGCAACAGATCAATGTTCGCGAGGTGGGACTGGTCGGTCGCGTTCACGACATCGAACAGACCGTCATTCTGGCCAAGAATGGCACGCCCCTCCGGGTCAAGGATATTGCCCTGGTTTCCCAGGGCCCGAAGATCAGACTCGGCCAGTTCGCGCGCGCGCTGCGTCGGGAAGTCATTCACCAGGAAGTTGGAAAGATCGTCGATAACGACGACGTGGTTTCGGGCATCGTGCTATTGCGGAAAGGCGCGGCGGCAGATCCGGCTCTCAAGGCCCTCCACGAGAAGATTCAGGAGATGAACGATCACATCCTGCCCAAGGGGGTGAAGATCGTTCCCTTCATCGATCGCAGTGATCTCGTCCACTTCACCAGTCACACCGTACTTCATAACCTAACCGAAGGAATGATCCTGGTCTCGATCATCCTGTTCATCTTTCTGGGCAACGTGCGGGGCGGACTCATTGTGGCGGCTACCATTCCGTTTTCGTTGCTGTTCGCCTCAATCTGCCTGGACTTGAAAAGCGTTCCCGCGAATCTTCTGTCACTCGGCGCGCTGGATTTTGGCATGGTGGTCGATGGCGCCGTGGTCATGATCGAAAACATCGTCCGCCACATGGGGTTTGCGAACGGCACCCAAACCGCCACCGAACGAATCGGCGAGGCCTCCCACGAAGTTCAGCGCCCGGTGTTCTATGCCATCGCGATCATCATCACTGCCTACTTGCCCATCTTTACTCTGCAGCGCGTGGAAGGTCGTTTGTTTCAACCCATGGCCTGGACCGTGGCCTTCGCCCTGCTGGGCGCGCTCTTGTTCTCGATTCTGATTGCGCCGGTGTTAGCAAGTTTCGCCTTCGCCAAAGGCGCCAAGGAGTGGCACAACCCCGTGATGCATTTCCTGACTGAACGCTACCGCTACGCGGTGCGATGGGCGATTCGGCATCGGGCCATCACCGTGGGCGTGTGCCTGGTCGGCGTGTTGTTGGGAAATTATCTTGTATTCAGCGGCGCGATAGGCTCGGAATTCCTGCCTCACCTCGATGAAGGGGCGCTCTGGGTTCGTGGAACGCTCGCCCCCAGCACCGGCCCCGACGAGGGCATCCGCGTGGCCAATCAGGCTCGCATTGTGCTCTGCTCTTTTCCCGAAGTTCCGCAGTGCACCAGCCAGGTGGGGCGTCCCGATGACGGAACCGATACCACCGGCTTTTTTAATACCGAATACTTCGTCGATCTCAAACCCAAGGAAGAATGGCGCCCGATTTTCCACGAAAACAAAGATGAACTGATTGCCGCAATGCAGCGCGAACTGGACAAAATTCCCGGAGTGCTCTGGGGTTTTTCACAGCCCATTGAAGACAACATGGAGGAGGCGGTCAGCGGCGTCAAGGGTGAACTCGCCACCAAGGTGTATGGCGATGACTTGAAGGTTCTGGAAGACAAAGCCGACGAAATCGTCGCGGTGATGCGCAAGATTCCGGGCATTGAGGATCTGGGCGTGTTTCGCGTGCTCGGCCAGCCCAATCTTAACGTGACCGTAAACCGCGATGCCGCCGCCCGCTATCAGATCAACGTCGCCGACGTGCAGGACGCGATTCAAACCGCGGTCGGCGGCAATGCCCTGACGCAAGTGCTGCAAGGCGAGGCGCGCTACGACCTGGTGATGCGCTACCTGCCGCAATTCCGCGACACCAAAGAAGCGATCGAAAAGATTCGTCTGCTCTCGCCCACCGGCGAACGCGTGTCGCTCGCGCAACTGTGCAATATTCAGGTAGCGGACGGCGGCTCAGAAATCTACCGCGAAGGCAACCAGCGCTACATTGCGATCAAGTACAGTGTCCGCGGCCGCGACCTCGGCAGCGCCGTCGAAGAGGCCATCCAGAAGGTCACCGATCAGGTGAAATTACCCACCGGCTATCACCTTAAATGGGAAGGCGAGTACGCCAGCCAGAAGCGAGCGAATGCGCGCCTGCTGATCGTGCTGCCCATCACGATTCTCATCATCTTCATCATTCTGTACACCATGTTCAAGTCGTTTAAATGGACGATGCTGATCATGGCCAACATTGCTATCGCGCCCATCGGCGGCCTGTTGGCGCTGCTTCTTACGGGCACGAACTTCAGCGTTTCGTCGGGAGTGGGATTCCTGGCTCTGTTCGGCGTGTCGGTACAAACTGGCGTCATCATGCTGGAATACATCAACCAATTGCGTGTGCGGCGTTTCACCGTCGAAGATGCTGCGGTCGAAGGCGCCGTGTTGCGGTTGCGCCCCATCATGATGACCATGCTGGTGGCCACTTTAGGACTCCTGCCAGCGGCGATGTCGCACGCGATCGGCTCGGACTCGCAGCGTCCGTTTGCCATCGTCATAGTCGGTGGTCTGATGGCGGCCTTAGTCATGAGTATCTTTCTGCTGCCCACACTCTATGTGTGGATCGCCCGTGACACGGACGTGTTGCCGCCGGCGGAACCAGGTTTCGCCGAGGGCGAGCACGTCGACTAAGCGTGGAATCGTTGGTTTTAGACGGCGGTACAGATGGGCCGGTGGTGTAAGGAACACGGTAGGCGGCAGCACGATCGTCGCCTGCAGAAGCGAGTTCGGATTTTGCCGGGTCCCCCAGACGTTTTAGAGTAATTGCTCAGGAAGCCGGAAAGAGGAGAAACCGTAAGGCTAAGAGCCAAGGGCCAAAAGCTACCAGCAAAAATTAAGAGTTCCGAGGTTATGCAGGGTCCATTCGTCTCAGCCAGTAGCTCGCGTTTGACCCTTGCTTGACCTGCTCTCGTTGCCTCCCTTGCGGGGCGCAACGCGCGATCTTCGCTTGGGCTCCGGGCTCACCGCCAACTGGATAAACCTACCCTACGCCTCGGAACTCTATCTTGCCTTCAACATTTCTTCTCTGTTCGCCTCGACCAGCGCTTTGCTATAGACCCTTGCTCGCCCTCCGTCTCAACCTCGCGGTCAGGACAGTGACTACGCTTGAGCCCCGGACGCCGCACCAACCGGAAAAACTTAAGAAGCTGTCAAAGAACGATCTTGTTGTACTCCTTCTAGTTTTGCAGTCAATGAAAAATTCAGTGCTGCAACTATCTGTTTTTTCAATCGAGTGCAGCTCGTCCACAAGTCGATGACCAGATTTGGTGCAACCGATGAGCGCACTTTTGTGAAACCCGCGACAGACAGGTTTTTTCGCCCTTATCGATTGATTTGAGTCGATGTGAGGTCCGGCGGAGAAGCCGCTTCCGGTTTGTGTAAATCCCGCACTTGCCGCGTCCAGCAACGGATCTCGGCGGTCTTGTTCCGGACAAGCCCAAGCCCGAAAAGCCACGGCAATGTGGCTCGAGTTGCCGCCGCTACTGGTTGAAGGAACCCGTTGACATTGAGAAAGTAATTTTGCGCTTGACAATAAGTAGTTACTTATATAAGTTATTACTTATGCCAGGAACGTTCAACCTGAATGCTTCTTTCGCAGCTCTGGCCGATCCCACGCGGCGGGCCATCCTGGCACGACTCGCCTTGGGAGAAGCGACGGTCACGGAACTTGCGAACCCGTTCGAGATGACGCAACCGGCGATCTCCCAACACCTCAAGGTGCTCGAAGAAGCGGGTCTCATTGTCCAGCGAATCGACGGTACCAAGCGCCCTCGCAGATTGGCGAAGGCCGGGATTGAAGCCATGGACCAATGGCTGGCGATGTTGCGAAAGGCCTTGGAAAAAAACTACGAGCGGCTGGATGAAGTTCTGGCCGCGTTAGAGCCAACTACAAAGGGGAAAAAACGATGAACACTATGACCAAGATGACGCTGAAAACGGAAGGCGATACACACGTTGTGGTGACCCGGCACTTCGCCGCGCCGCCCGAGGCCGTGTATCGTGCGCACACAGATCCGCAATTTATCCAGAAATGGTTACTCGGTCCCGAGGGCTGGACGATGCCGGTCTGCATTAATGAACCGCGGCCAGGTGGCAAGATCCGCTATGAATGGACGAATGGCAAGGGTGGCGGATTCCATCTGACCGGTGAGTACGTGGAATTGGATCCTTGTCGACGGATCGTACACGTGGAGCGGATGCACCTGCCCGATCCGACTCCAGACAACCGCATTGAAACCCGGTTCGATCCAGACGGCACCGGCACATTGATGACCATGCGCATGACCTTACCCGACGCTCAAACCCGGGCAGCGATGCTCGCTTCAGGCATGGAACACGGGATGGAAGCAAGCTACGTCCGGCTGGAAAGTATGCTTTGAGTCGTCCTGTCGTTTGCAGTCGCTCACCTGAGCCACTGCTGTGCCCCGGGGCGAGTTAGTCCCGGGGGCACTATTTTTTCGCTGCACCGCCCTTGCCGTGCGTCTTCTTCCCCCCCGCCCGGGCTCCGGTGCCCACGATGTCGGCAACCGTTGTGTTCTCGAGGATTTTTGCGGCGGCGTCGCGCACTGCCAGGAACACCTCATAGAGCGCCCGATGGTCGGCATCCTTGGCAATCAAACCGCGCAGCTGTTCGGCGTCGCCCATGGGCGCAAGCGGCCCGTCAATCAGCCGGATGATTTCGCTGAGCCGGATTTCCGAGGGCTCGCGCCGCAGGCGGTACCCACCCCGGGCTCCGCGTACGCTGTCGACAATCCGCGCATTCTTCAGTTCCAGAAGAATCAACTCGAGAAATTTTTCGGGTAGGTCGCTCTCTGCCGCAATGTCCCGGATCTTGATTGCGCCCTGATCATGGCGGCGGGCCAGGGTCATCATCGCCTGCAGCGCGTACAGCCCTTTCTGCGAAATCTTCAATCCGAACCCTCCGAGCCATCCAGATTGTGCCCCATTTCAAGGCTTCTGCATAGAACCAACTTGAGCCTTTGGGAGGGGCGTGAGGTCGTATCCCTGGACAAAATGAAGAGGACGGCCAGTGTTATGAATGGACGCACGCATAGTCCCACCGGCAGCAAAGTCGGCCGGCATAGAGCAAATCCTTTAAGAAAGGGGCGCTCTCGAAGGGTTGTGTCTATTTGCAGAATCTACAAATCGATTGGTGCCATCGAAGGGACTCGAACCCCCACACCGTTGCCGGTACATGGACCTGAACCATGCGCGTCTGCCAATTCCGCCACGATGGCAAGTGGACTTGTGCTAGAGCAGCGATCGTCGCGATCGCTGTCAAGAAGACCTGCTTTTCTATTCTACAGCGGTGAAGCAGTGTGTCAAACCGGCGTTGAACGGGATATCGAATGAAACCCCCACTGCCGGTTCCCACCCCAGCGAAGAATCTCTTAGTAGCGGAGGGTCAGAGGGAGGTCGGGCCTGAGATCTTTCGACTTCTTCGAACTGCCACCATCGAATGTCAGTTCGACCCGCCACCCCCCTTGTTTGGCGTCAAAAAGGTCCTGTTTCTGTAGATAGCCGAGTGGCGGAATTGGCTGATGAGTCTCGGGGAAAAAAAAGCCGAATCGCGGTGATCTGGCGGATGCCGAGCGGATGATGAGAGCGCGCTGCAAGTTTCGCTTGTTTCTCCGGATCTGCGCGGGCTCGAGGCGTGACGAATAACGATCGGCTGTGGGTATCGTCGCGAGCAGTGAGGATCACGATGTCTGAGCCGGCAACCATTCCGGATGTGTCGACCAGGTGGGGAAAGGGAATGCGGGGCGGCCGACGAGGTCTCCCGAAAGCCCACTCCGATCGGGCACCATCCGCTGCTGCGCCAGAGCATGCGCTGATGAAATTTTTCCGCTGCCCGCTCAAAGCCCGGTTCGACCGCGACGGTCGGATCGGGCCACATGAGCTCAAGGTGGGCATTCTCGAACTCGACTGAAAATCGACGCCGTGCCTTGGCCATCGTGGCGATTGACATCGGGTGATATCTGGAAGCCCGCACGTTCCAGCGCCGCGCTCCGGGGCGTTGGGCGAAACAACGATCCAAAGATGATCGAACTGAAGGCTCGATGGATCTGCCACAAGTGCGACCGCAGCAGCAAAACACACCAGAGCAACAAGGCTAAGCGCGTCGTTTGTTCAATAGGCTCGACGTGACTTCACTCCAGCTTCGCGTTCATCGTAATCTTCGCGTTCAACACCTTCGAAACCGGGCATCCCTTCTCCGCGGCCTCGGCGTACTTCTGGAAAGTCGCCGCATCCGCGCCCGGGACTTTTCCCACCACGTCAATGTGGCTCGTCGTGATGGTCCATCCCGACTCCAGCTTGTCGAGCGACAGCGTAACCGTGGTTGAAATGCTCTCCGGAGTCAGCTTCGCTTCACCCAGTTGCGCCGACAACGCCATCGAAAAACATCCCGCGTGCGCCGCCGCAATCAGTTCCTCGGGGTTCGTCCCCGGCGCATTCTCAAACCGCGTGGAAAACGAATATTGCGTATTGTTGAGCACTCCACCCGGCGCCGAAATCGTTCCTTTACCATCTTTCAGCCCACCCTTCCAAACCGCGCTGGCCTTGCGTTGCATGGTCTTCTCCTGGTTATGATTTCCTGGAAATGCCCAACTATTGTAGACGGAACCGCCGAGACCTGTCAGGACGGGTATGGTTTTGGGAAGGGCGCGGCTTCAGCCGTGCCGTCGGAAACTCGAAAAGAATCTGGGCTTAGCCCCTGAGGTCTTCTCGTCGCCGGATACAGTGGATCTGTTCAATAAAAATCCGAGCAGCTCAAATAGAAACCGCACTGCGGACACTTCAACTTGCACCGGCTCTGGCGCAGCTTTGCTGAGCAGTTTGGACAATACTGGGCCGGATCGACTGACTTGGCTCCTGCCCCATGTCCGTGCTCGCTGCCTGGCGGTGCAGATTCCCGTTGTTCCATGTCCGCCGACCTTATCCTGATCCTGGGCCCCCGATTGCCGCAAGTGCAAGAGTCAGTTCCCGCTAGGCTGCGCGGTCGCTCATCGCCGGAGTGGTCCGGCTCCAGCAGTCGGCCATGATTAGCCAGGCTCCCAGCCGCCGCCAAACCTTCACATACTTGCCGCGCTCTGCCGTCAGCGTCCCGTCGGCCTGCCGCACCACGACTGAGAAACGCCCCAGCTCCATCGCCATGTCGCCGGAGTAGTCCACGCGCGTTGTCTCCAGGCGCAGATCGCTGTATCCGGCGTCGGCCAACTGCCGCAAGGCCCGCTCCACCTGCTTTTGTCCATTCGCGGCCTCACTGTGCGGCACCATCAGCACGCCATCGTTGGCAAAAAGACTCGCGCCTTGATCATAGTTTCCGGTATTAAAGGACATGGCAAAATCTTGAGTTA
>Ga0307475_10002897_pt1 | contig 10373 bp, 9 predicted proteins | sample atmos_gasesECM1C_FD_203317 | JGI IMG/M metagenome (GOLD analysis project Ga0307475, IMG submission 203317) | Hardwood forest soil microbial communities from Morgan-Monroe State Forest, Indiana, United States - atmos_gasesECM1C_515 | ecosystem: Environmental > Terrestrial > Soil > Temperate...
AGCGCCGCGATCCAAGCCTTCCTTGTTTCAGCGTTTGACTCTCCGAGATGAAGATGAACATCGTTATAGGCGCTGTCGCCCGCGACGACAAGGCCGATCGAACGGGCGTGCAGGCAGGTCGTGTTGTTCGTATCGGTGTGGCCGAGGGGAACGCTCACGAGTTGTTCCCCTTCCAGCTCCATAACGCCCCCTTTGAGTTCATCCGCGACGACGAGCGTTGAATCGATTTGTCCTGGAAACCTTGGTTTCCAATATCCGTTAACTACGGGCGCTGAGGCCTGCTTCTGCATGACAGCGATGACTTCCCGTGTTGCCATGAATCGTGCCTTCGGAAATTTCTTCTGAATTGTGTTTACCCCGAAGAAATGATCGCCGTGGCCATGGGTCGCGTAGATCGTCGTCAGATTTTTGCCGCTGGCGGCAATCCAGTCGGCAAGCTTCTGGTTTTGATCGATCGTGATCGCAGTATCTACCAGCACAGCGTCGCGCTTGCCTGAGATGAGCGTTGAGGAAATCGGTGACCATTTCATTTCGCTCGCGCCGGGCGGAAGGTCGTTGGTGACGGCGGGAATCTGGCTGCTGATAAAAACGTCCCACTGCAATCGATTAGTCATAGGCTCCTCTTCAAGACGGTCACGAACGCTGTTTTTAAGATCTCTTTCGAGCACGCGGCTTGGCATTCGGTCACCCCAACTGTTGCCAGCTCAACCTGCCGCCTGGTACAAGAAGCCTTCCACTTTCTCGTCGAGGTCCCGCGCGACTGCTAAGGCTTCGGAATTTCGGTAAGGAGCCAGGAGACTAGCCATCCTGTCGTACGAGATGTGCACTCCGTCAGGGCGTTCGTCGACGAGTACGGTGACTGGAGCGTAGGAGCCGGCGTCCGGAACGCGCTTTGCCATTTCCTGCATGATGAGCGGATTGCCGATGATGAGGCGGACCATGCGCGGCGCATCGCGGCCCGTCGCTTTGCGAATAACGGCACCATGGTCGAGTTCCATGAAGCGCATCAGGCCGGTCTTGCCGAGCCCCTTGAGGACGGCGCGCTCGAGTTCCACAAACGTCCGTGCGGCCGACGTCGTTTTCGCAAAATCAACCATGTCAGGATTGCCCACAGCACCCTTAATCGCGGCTAACACTTCGTCGAACAGTCGCGACGAGGTAAGGCTAAATCGCTCAACCTCAATTGTGGCGATCATCGCGACATACCCTTCTTTTCCGTCTCGACGAGGTTGCCGAGGACCTCGGGCCAAGCTTTCTCGAAGTTAGCGTCCCGTTGCAGCCCCCGCTCCACCACGGCTTGTATTCGGTGCTGGGCTTCGGGCCATGTCAGCGCTGCCCCAAAAGAAGTGAAGGCATCGAGGAGCCTGTCGGCCGGCGGCAACGAAACCCGGTTGACGAGATTCTTCGCGGCGGCGAGGGCTCGTCGATCGAAGGAGGCGATCCTGCGCGCGAGGGCGGCGACGAAGCCGTCCAGTTCGGCGTCTGGAAGTGCCCGGTTGACATAACCGTATCGTTCCGCGGTGTCACCATCGAAGTCGTTGGCGCTGAGAACGATTTCGAGCGCCCGGCCGCGGCCAACTAGAGGGGGCAGGCGCTCTGTGCCTCCACCGCCAGGATGCAGGCCGACACCAAGCTCGGGATGGCCGAGTCTCGTGTTCTCGCGCGACGCGAAGCGCATGTCGCAGGCGAGGACGAACTCGCTGCTGACGCCGCGGGCGCAGCCCCGGATTTTTGCGATGCTGACAACAGGCGACTTCGTGAGCCGCACGAACGTATCCATCAAAATGGGTAGGCCCGAAGCGCCGATAGCCGTCATGATGTTCCCGAGCTTCCCCGTCAGATCGAAGTGCGCCAGGTAGAAGTCAGGAATCGCGCTCTCGAAGACAACGACACGCAGATTCTGGCTGGCGTCCATCCGAGTAAGCAAATCCTGGAGGGACTCGAAGATGTCCGCGTCAACAATGTTGAAGGGTGGGTAGTCGAATACTACCCTCCAGTACGCAGGCGTCTCCTCGATCACCCGCACGGGCGTCGCTGGATTGGTATTAGTCACAGTTCATTCCTTCGAGCGCGGTTGTTTGTGCCGCGTCGGCCATCGCGCCCTCATCGCGCCGACGCTGACGGCGTCCTCGTCGAAATGCGAGCAAGACGCCTCGTTGTGCTCAGCGCATTGACGCTTGCGCTTTACGTCCGGCGCCCGCTTGAGTGGCGCTTGCGGCGTCGCGGATGACGTCGAGCACGCGATCCGGTTGCGAGAGCATCGGGACGTGACTGCTCTCAAACTCGTAGGTTGTGGCGCCCATTCGCTTTGCGAAAAAACGCTCCAGATCGGGATGCACAGTGCGGTCTTTTTTGCCGACGATGTACCAACTCGGCTTCGTCTTCCAGGCGGTTCCCCCGGCTTTCGCGTCGAACAGGTCGGGTTTCGGGACACCCTGTGTCGCCCAAACGAGCTTCTGCTCCTGCTCCGAAAGGTCCCCACAGAAATACTCCGTGCCGTCCGGACGCAGCCAGATACGTCCATCCACGACTTCGATGTGGGAGAAGACGTCGGTCCTCGGGAAGTTGGACTGCTGCGTCTGAGACGTTTCATCGGCGTCTGGAGCGAGCGCGCAGATGTAAACCAGCCCGACAACACGATCGTCGGTTCCGGCACCGGTGATGACACTTCCGCCGTAGGAGTGGCCAACGAGGATAACGGGGCTGCTGACCCGGCCCAGCGTTGCTTTCACCAAAGCGACGTCCTCTGCCGTTGTGTTGAGGCCGTACTGCGCCGCAATACACTCATAACCCTCTGCCTGAAGGGGAACGATCAGCTTGCTGAAGCACGAGCCATCGGCCCAGAGCCCGTGGCAAAACACGATGCTTGGTTTGGACTGCGTAGCTGTCATTTTCTTCTCCTTATCGATGTTTTATCTTCGCTTCATCTATAGCCCGGACTTCCGCACGGTCACGCATGATCTGCCGAAGTCTCGCCTGTTTAACCATCCTGGTGCGCCTTTTATCTGCCTTGCTCTCGCAGCATCCACTCCCTGATGTAAGCCGAACAGCGCAGTATCGAAATGCCGGTGGACTCACACTCATTTAGAAAACGAATGCCATCGACATCCACGAGATCGACCTCCTCCAAATCCAATACCACCGGTTGTTCAGCGCCTTCGACCTCGGACCTCACCTGCCTGAGCTGCTCGGACCGAAGCTGGCCGCTAAGGCGAACCCGCGTTTCCCGAGCACCAAGAGTCCGTTCGATCTTCAGTGTCATGGACTATCGCCGGCGCCGCGTTTCCGAAAATGCAATACTTCAGCCGATCGCAATTGCATGTAACGAAGCAACTTAGGTTCCGCCGGAATCCTGATTATTCAGGAATTCCCTTTTGACGAGGAAAGTATGGGTGGGTTCGATAGATCAAAATCAAATCCCAGGTGGGAGCTTGAATTTGTATTTGTTTATTTTGAGGCGCTTGATTTTTGAGTCGAGCGTGCGCGATGGCAGCCCCAGTTTCGCCGCCGCCCCCGCCGTCCCTGAGATTCGGCCATTGCTTTCTGCCAGCGCAGCTTCAATAATTTGCGTTTCTTGCTTCACGAGCGCGCCATTGAGCGGCTCCGGGCGGGCGAACTTGGGGGGTGCCTCTCTCTTTAGCCAGCTTTCTTCCACCGAAAACGTTTCACCCTCGCACAGGATCACCGCTCGCTCAATTACGTTTTGTAATTCACGAACGTTTCCCGGCCAGTTGTATCCCTCGAACAGTTTGAGAGATTTCTTGTCGATGGTCGTGAACTTCTTTCCAGCCCTTTTTCCAAAGCGATCGATGAAGTATTCGACCAACAAAGGAATGTCAGCGAGCCGTTCTCTCAACGGCGGTATCTCGATAGGTACAACAGTGAGCCGGTACAAGAGATCCTCGCGAAATTCGCCTTCCGCCACGAGCGCGTCTAGATCGCGATGGGTGGCTGCCAGCACTCTAACGTCGACGGGAATCGGCCCGTTGCTGCCGACGCGCTCGATTTCACGTTCCTGTAGGACTCGCAACAGCGCAATTTGAACATCAGGCGGCAGGTCACCGACTTCGTCTAGAAAAACAGTCCCGCCATTTGCGGCTTCGAAACGGCCCAGGCGCCGTTGCGTTGCGCCGGTGAACGCGCCCCTCTCGTGACCGAAAAGCTCGGAGGCAATCAGCGATGGTGGGATTGTCGCGCAATTCACCGCGATGAACGCCCGCTCCGCCCGTGCGGATCGTTTGTGGATGGCCCGCGCGATCAACTCCTTTCCCGTACCGGTCTCGCCCAAGATCAAAACTGTCGAATCGGAAGGCGCAACCTTAGTGACCTGACGCAATACTTTGCGCAACGATTCCGAAGAACCGACGATGTCCTCAAACATCGAGTCACGGTCGATTTGTTCCCGCAGTGCCAGATTTTCGTTGCGAGTCTTGTCCTCGGCTTTCACCCGGTCATCGATATCGGTTCCCGTGGCATACCAGCGAGTAAGCTGACCATGCTCATTTCGAAAAGGGTTGTAGCGGATTAGAAACCAGCGGTACTCGCCGTCGTTCCGTAAGGCTCGCATTTCCGCTTCGAACGGCAGCCCGCGTTCAAGGGCAGTCTTTCGCTTTTCACGCAACTTATCGAGGTCCTCCGGGTGGAATATTCGTTCACGAAATCCCGGGCTGACCACATCATCGGCAGTCAGACCGGTGTAATCGAGTGTCGCTTGGTTGGCATAGAGAGCCTCCCCGGCTGGACCCAGAACAACTACGGCCTGCGGTATCGCGTCGGTAATCCGGCGAAGTTCGCGTTCATCGTCCCGAAGTCTCTCTTCCGTTTGCTTAAGCTCTTGGATGTCAGTGCTTGTTCCATACCATCTGATAACTTTGCCCGTCTGGTCGCGTAATGGCTCGACCCGGATAAGAAACCAACGAAACACACCGTCGTGACGGCGAAGACGCGCTTCAATCTCACCTGGTTCTCCAGAAACCAACAACTCTCGCCATTTTTCCATCAATGGCGGCAAGTCCTCGGGATGGAACGCAACTTGCCAACCCCAACCATGCGATTCTTCAGGAGAAAGACCTGTGTACTCATGCCATTTTTTGTTGAGGAACTCGTTCGGACCATCCGGCAGATTGCACCAGACCAGTGTGGGGATCGTATCAATCACCTGCCGGAGTTTGGCTTCTGACCTGCGGATTTCGTCGAGAGCGCTTGTGAGAGATTCCTGTGATCGTTGGCGCTCCACGGTGATGCTTGCGATGTGTGTGAACTGGTCGATTATGGACTGGTCCAGTGGTGTGGGCGTTTTCGGTTCAGGGTAATACATAGCGAACGCGCCTAGGACGGTGCCTCCCGAGGACGAGATCGGCGTTGACCAACATGCTCGTACCCCGTGTGCCAAAGCCATAGGGCACCACTCATACGCTGCCCATCGTGTCTCGGTCGTGAGGTCAGCTGCAATGACTTGTTCGTTCAGGTACGCGGCCATCGCGCAAGGCCCCGAATCGGCGTTTAGGGGCCTACCAACAATGGACGTGACGAAGCTTTCCGGAAGGCTCGGCGCCGCCCCGTGTTCAAGATGCGTGCCGCCCGGATCGACCAACACGACGCTGCAGTAACAACCACTGGTCGTGCTTTCAACAAACTGACAGAGCGCTTCGAGTATGCCGTGCATCGAATGGCCGCTCGTCACCATTTCGAGAAGCCGCTTTTCGCCAGCCGCCAAGTCCTCGGCGCGCTTGCGATCTTCGATGTCGGTTGCCGTCCCATACCATTTGACAACTTCACAGGTTTCGTCGCGGCGCCGTTCTACCCGAAACAGGAACCAACGAAACACGCCGTCAGACCGCCGCAATCGCACTTCGTACTCGCCCCGATTATTCGTGTCGTCGAGCGTTCTCCATTTTTCCATCAATCTCGGGAGGTCCTCGGGATGAATCGCTGTCCTCCATCCCCAGCCGTGCGCTTCTTGCGGAGACAGACCGGTGTACTCATACCATTGCTGATTTACGAAATCGACGGAACCATCCGCATGACTAGACCACGCGAGCATAGGCATATTGTCAACTAGAAGGCGAACCTCTAGCGCTGGGGCGGGTTGTGGGGAGCCATCCGCTGCGCATGCCATCCGGCGATTATAGTCCGGATGTGCGGTTTGACACCCAAGCACTTGGTCGACAATCGTGGTTGGAAAGAAGACTATGGAAGAACAACCATCCTGGGTATCGCCTGATGCTGCACGCAGGCTTTGCCGGTTTGTTCAACTCGCATTCCCTATTTACTGACGCCCACGTTTGCTACGCGATAGATGAAATGCCTTACCTTGACAAGCTTCAATTCAAAACGACCGACGTTTTCCTCAAGCTCGCGGTCTGCGCCCGTCAATCGTTCGTGCTGCCGCAAGTGTTCGGCCCAAGATTCTACGATGAACGTTTCGATGTAGTTCGCGGGATTCTCAGTATCACGATAAACGCCCCATCTTGATGCTAGGATCGAGGACTCATGAACATCGAGATCCAAAAGCGGGCGCTCGCTGCGCGCGATGCGCACCTGGCCCCGCCTTTCTGAACCGCACCCGAAACTTGGGTAGGCAAACCCTTCATTGGCCCTAATCCCTAACCGTATGGAGCAAAATCTGGGTGCAATTAGGGTGCAATAAGACTTCCTGGGTGTTGCTTTCGGCCCTAGAGGTGGCGACCGGTGCCGTAACGTTTCATGAGGAAAGCAACGCTCTAGATCATTTTTCCAACCCACAACTCAACCCACAGCACGCAACGTCATGTGCGACTTTCAACGACTTAGGCGGCCCTTGGCAGTCCCCGCGGTTTTGTAAGTTGTTGTAAAACCCTTCAGGGGCCGCTGTCACGGCAGAGGTCGCGAGTTCGAGTCTCGTCGTCCCCGCCATTCTTTTCCCGTGTTGCGCCCCGCTCGTTGACTTCCCCTTCCCCTCATCCCTACCATTGCAGCCTGAGCGCCATGATCGGGCAGACCATCTCGCACTACCGCATCGTCGAGAAGCTGGGCGGTGGCGGGATGGGTGTTGTTTACAAAGCTGAGGACACCGAGCTTGGTCGCTTCGTCGCTCTCAAGTTCCTGCCTGAGGACTTAGCCCAAGACCCGCAGGCTTTGGAACGCTTCAGGCGCGAAGCTCGTGCTGCGTCTGCATTGAACCATCCGAACATCTGCACGATCCATGAAATCGGCAAGCATGAAGGTCAATCCTTCATCGTCATGGAGTTCTTGGACGGCATGACGCTGAAGCATCGGATCGGCGGAAAGCCGCTGGAGATCGAGGCGGTGCTCGATCTCGGCATCCAGATCGCCGACGCGCTGGACGTGGCGCACTCGAAGGGGATAGTCCACCGAGACATCAAACCAGCCAATATTTTCGTCACGGAAAGAGGCAATGCCAAGATTCTGGACTTCGGTCTTGCTAAGGTCAGTTCACCGAAGGGCGCTACAGGCAACGAACCAACACTCGCCACTCAGGAAGTAGACCCGGAGCATCTGACTAGTCCGGGCAGTACGTTGGGAACCGTAGCCTACATGTCGCCGGAGCAAGTCCGTGCCAGAGAATTGGACTCACGCACAGATTTGTTCTCATTCGGTGCTGTTCTCTACGAAATGACGACGGGAACACTACCGTTCCGTGGAGAGAGTCCGGGAGTGATTTTTAAGTCTATTTTGGATGGAGCACCAACACCTGCGGTACATTTGAATCCCGATCTGCCGCCCAAACTGGAAGAGCTCATCAACAAGTCCTTGGAGAAGGATCGCAACCTTCGTTATCAGCACGCCTCCGAAGTCCGCACCGACCTGCAACGCCTGAAGCGGGATACGGAATCGGGACGGCGCTCAATAGAAAGTGCTGCCCCCCCCACTCATGTTAGAAGGCACTGGAAGGCGACGATTGGGGTTGCTTTAGGGATCGTGGCGCTTGCCGCAGGGGGTTACTTTTATTCCCATCGAGTAGCCAAACTTACTGATAAAGACACGATTGTCCTCACCGACTTCAATAACAAGACTGCCGATCCTGTCTTTGATGATGCGCTGAAACAAGCGTTAATCATGTCGCTTGATCAATCGCCGTTTCTTAATGTGCTCCCAGACCATAAGGTCGGCGAGACGTTGCAGATGATGGGACGTCCGGGGAACCAGCGAGTCTCAATGGACGTGGGGCGAGAGCTTTGCTTGCGGACGGGCAGCAAAGCTGTGCTAGGCGGTACAATTTCCAGCTTGGGCAACCGTTACCTGATCGACTTAAACGCCGTCGCGTGCAGCACTGGCGATAGTTTAGCTAAGGAGCAAGCAGAGGCTGACAGCAAGGAAAAAGTTCTGGAGGCCCTCAGCAAGGTCTCTGCGAGTTTACGCGGCAAGCTGGGAGAGTCACTTCCATCTGTGCAGAAGTTTAACGTACCTGTAGAAGTGTCAACCTCTTCACTGGAGGCTCTAAAGAGCTTCAGCCTTGGCATGGCAACGCTGAAGGAACAGGGAAGTGTGCCGAGCGCTCCTTTTTTTGAACGAGCCATTGAACTCGACCCCAATTTTCCCATGGCGTACGCCATGCTGTCGGTTACAAGTGCTAATACCGAACAACCATCCCTCGCGCTGGAATACGCCAGCCGAGCGTATCAGTTGCGCGACCACGCTACTGAGCTGGAAAAGTTGACCATCTCTGGGCGGTACTTTCGGGCGACCGGAGACATCGAGAAACAAATGCAGACTTTGCAACTATGGGAAACAGATTATCCTCGGGAGTCTATCCCGCACAACAATCTTGGCGCGTGTGAAGCGCAATTGGGTCGCCATGAAAGCGCGTTGTCCGAATTTAAGGAGGCTCTCCGGCTTGATCCGAACTCCACGGGTCACTACTCGAATCTTGGAATGGCTTACCTCCGTGTTAATCAGCTTGAGGAAGCCAAGGATACGTTCGATCAGGCTTTAGCGCACAATTTAGACGGGGGGCGGCTGCGACAGAGCATCTACTTCCTAGCGTTCCTGCACGGAGATGATTCACAGATGCGGCAACAAGTGTCATGGGCTGCGGGCAAACGAGGAGAAGAAGACCTGTTATTGTCGACCGAATCCGACACTGAAGCCTACTTCGGGCGTCTGCACAAGGCGCGGGACTTCTCTCGTCAAGCGGTGGAATCGGCTGTTCGCTCCGACTCCAAAGAGATTGCGGCTCTTTGGAAGGCAGGTGCTGCATTGCGGGAGGCAGAGTTAGGAGAGACAAGCTCTGCCCGGCAGGGAGTCAAGGCAGCTTTGAGCTTGTCGTCGGGACGCGATGTGAAGACATTTGCAGCGCTCGCACTGGCTCGAATCGGCGATGCCTCGCAAGCCAAAGCCTTAGCAGACGAGCTTCGGAGGGATTATCCTAACAATAGCCTCGTCAAGCTCTACTGGTTACCAACCATCAATGCGGCTATTCAACTACAGGCGAACAATCCCACCGCAGCTTTGATGGAATTAGAGGCAGCCGGCCCTTACGAACTAGCCGACCCGCCCCCGACGGAGACAGGAACTCTCTACCCGGCGTACGTAAGAGGTCAAGCATACCTGCTCGCGAAGAATGGCAGTGCCGCAGTCGCAGAATTCGAGAAGCTACTGGACCACCGAGGCATAGTGCTGAACTTTGTGACCGGAGCACTCGCTCGTCTCCAACTTGGTCGTGCGTACGCGATGTCTAGTGATTCTGCCAAGGCGAAAGCAGCCTATCAGGACTTCCTCACACTCTGGAAAGACGCCGACTCCGACATCCCCATCCTGAAGCAAGCCAAAGCCGAGTACGCGAAGCTGCAATAGCACCTGCTGTGCCTAGCCCGTGGCGGCGGGCACTGGATTTCAATGGTCTTGGGCCACGGAGCAGGCAAATTCGCGAAAGCCGACTTCCCGACTTCAATGGGCCTGATTAGGGTCCAAATTAGTCGTGGCACAGAGTTCCTTGCAATGCCAATGACGGGCTGTCAGCACCTTTAAGTTTCACTGCGTTCCAGCAAACTGCCATTCTGTCACGGCAGCGGTCGCAAGTTCGAGTCTCGTCGTCCCCGCCATTCTTCATAAGGGGTCGGGATGTTCGACCAAGCGGATCGAATGGTACAGTCGGGTTTACTGGAATAACTTCCGCATTGCCCGTCCGGCAAATGGGAGCAGTTGTCGGAAGTGCCATGTCCCGTTCCACATGCCAACGATCACCGATCTTGCTCCATTGCTGATCGGAGTGCTTCCAGGTTGCAAACGGCCCAGTCGGAACTACCTTGACGCCTAGCCCAACTTTCGCAGTTGAGCACATCTGAGTCGGTTAAGTGCTTTGGAATCAGTCGAAGTTAGGGAAAGGTCTCCACCACAAAATAGCCTCCTACCGGACGGTTGGTACCTCGATT
>Ga0307475_10002899_pt1 | contig 10368 bp, 9 predicted proteins | sample atmos_gasesECM1C_FD_203317 | JGI IMG/M metagenome (GOLD analysis project Ga0307475, IMG submission 203317) | Hardwood forest soil microbial communities from Morgan-Monroe State Forest, Indiana, United States - atmos_gasesECM1C_515 | ecosystem: Environmental > Terrestrial > Soil > Temperate...
CTCCGCACAGGCCGGCGCTGCAGTGACCACCGATTGCAGCTCACGCGCCGACTGATCGGGTGCGCAAAGTGCTGTCCAAGCGAAGCGTGCCCGCAGCGGTCCTTTTTCTCGCCTCGCCGCTGGTCTGCGCCGTCGTCCTGGCGACGGCGGCCCAGGCCGCGGAGGGGACGGCGGCCCAGGCCGCGGAGGGGACAGCGCCGGCTCCGGCGGGCGGCGAGCAAGAGCCCGAATGGAACCCAAAGCGACAACTCTTCTGGATTGACGCTCAGGCGGGCATTGAGTCGGTCCAGCTGCGGACCTTCAATGCCGATTTCGACTCAGTGAGCGTCGGCTTTTTGCCGACTTCTGGCGTGGGCCCGACGGCAAATGTCGGAGCCGGTCTTCGATTGTTGTTTCTGACACTGGGCGTACGCGGGCGCGTGACCTCGTTCGAGAACAGCGCTCCCGGGCAAGACGTGAGTACTTGGCAGATTTGGACTCTCGATGGCGAAGCCGGCCTGCGCATTCCGCTCGGGCGCCTGGAGCCACACGCGGTCATCGCCTTGGGGTACGCGTCCTTCGGCGGATTCGACACGGCGGTGCGCGGGCTGTCCGCGGGCTTGGGCGTTCACGGGGTGGACGCCCGAATGGGCGGAGGCCTCGACTACTGGGTAGCGCCTGCCGTCTCGGTCGGCGTCGACGCCAGCGCCGGATTGCTCGCCGTGGCGCGTGAAGGGGTCTCGGCGCGCGATCTGGCGATGCCCAAGCAGGTAGGCACAATCAACGAAGCCAAAGCGCGCGTCTTGGAGGCGAACGGTTCCAGCGTTGGGTCGACCTTCGCTCTTACGGCCGCTCTGGGGCTGCATTTCTAAGCGTTTGCCAGATGCATCGAATCGTCTCCGCCGGCGTGCGCTTGACAGTGGTCCGGCCGAGCTAGCACCTCACTGAGCGTCTGGCCGCCGCACTGGCAAGGTTCTTGCGGCTCAACGTCTCATGATGAACTGCCTCGCGGCATGGGTCTGCATTGGAGTCGGCGCGGCGCTCGCGGCGTGCATATGGCCGTTTCGCCGTGGCCTCTTGGGCATTGCCGTCAATATCGGCGCAGGCGTCAGTGGTGCCGTCGGGGCAACCTGCCTGGGAGTTGCGCTCGGGCTCTCACCCTCGTCCACGTCGCCAAGGACTCTGTTTCATGCGGCAATTGGTGCCTTCGCGCTCCTCGCTGTCGTTCACGCCATATGGCACGTCCGCCATCTGGGGGCAGGCTCGCGCTCGCATTTGCCGACTCGGCCGTGACGGGCAGCTTTGGCACGCGCCTCGCTTGCTCCATGTGGGATCCGCCAGCTTAGCGACACGCGCTGAAGCGGCGCGACTCATCCTGAAGGAGCTGGCCATGAAGATGGTAGAGGCGACGCCATTCCTCGCCGCATTTCTCGTCGCCGCGTGCGGGGGCGCACACTCGCGACCGGCGGCGATCGATGGGACCGAGCAGCGAGAGCGCGCGGCTGAGCAAGACGTCCGACAGGCGAGGCAGGAGGCCGACAAGGCGCGCGACGAAACACGAGAGGCGGGCGAGGATGCGCGGCGGGCCTCCCTAGCCGAGCGCGAAGCCGAGCAAAATGCCCGGTGGGCCGCCGCCCAAGCCGCGCGTGAAGCCGAGCAGAATGCTCGGTGGGCCGCCCAACAAATGTCGCTCGCAGAGCGGCATGAACAATCGGAGCAAGGTCCGCGAAAGGGAGGCACCGAACTTCAGGGCGATAGTCAACGGGGCCATGAAAATGCGCCCGTGTTCTTCTTCGCCGCGGCGCAGGCTGACCTTTCACCCGAGGCGAAGGGGCGGCTCAACACCTTTGCCGATTTCGTATGCGCCAGTGCGCGCGATGAGAGAATCGTGATCGAGGGCCACGCGGACGACTATGTCGGTGCCGAGACTCAGAACGTCGAATTGTCGCGCCGACGCGCCGACGAGGTTGCCGATTATCTCGAGAGCAGAGGTATCGCGAAGGACAAGATTCGCTCGAAGGGTTTTGGCTCGCGCAATGGCATTGGCACCCGAGACGCTGGCCTGAATCGACGCGTGCAGATCCGGATCGAAACTGGGCACAACAAGTAGTCCGCAAACGAAAAGAGCCACTGGCTGAGGCAGCTTGACAGTCTCGCCGCCGGGCAGTGGCACGGCCCATGCTGCGCATGGGTCATGCCGCAGCGCATCGAGGACTACGCTCTCATAGGCGACTGCCAGACGGCAGCGCTGGTCGGCCGGGACGGGTCTATCGATTGGCTCTGCCTCCCTCGGTTCGATTCGCCGGCGTGCTTCGCATCGCTGCTCGGCGGACCACAGCACGGGCATTGGACGATCGCTCCCCGAGGACGGCCCCACAGCGTCCGGCGCGCATACCGCGACGGGTCACTGATCCTCGACACGACGTTCGAGACGGACGAGGGTGCAGTCACGCTGACCGACTTCATGCCCATTCGGGCAGAGGCTCCGCATGTCGTTCGGGTGGTCAGGGGCCAACGCGGCCGCACGCCCATGCACACTCAAGCCGCCTTTCGCTTTGACTACGGCTCGGTCGTCCCTTGGGTGCGCAAAGCGGGCAAGAGCGCCGTACACGCCATCGCGGGGCCCGATTCGTTGCGTTTGCAGAGCGAGATTCCTCTACGGGGCGAAAACATGACCACCGTGGCGGACTTCGATGTCGTAGAGGGGCAGACACGATCGTTCGTGCTTACCTGGCATCCGTCGCACGCTGGCGAGCCGCTCCCGGTGGATGCACTCGACGCTCTTCGAGAAACGGAGCGAACCTGGAGGCGATGGGCGTCGCAATGCAGCTACAAGGGCGAGTGGGACGCCGTCGTGCGCTGCTCGCTCGTTACACTCAAAGCCCTTACAGACTCCACGACGGGCGCAATGGTCGCCGCCCCTACCACGTCGCTCCCCGAAGAGCTCGGGGGCGTGCGCAATTGGGACTATCGCTACTGTTGGGTGCGTGACGCGACGTTCACGCTGCTCTCGCTCGTGCACAATGGTTTTCTGGAGGAAGCCCAGGCCTGGCGCGAGTGGCTTCTGCGCGCCGTCGCCGGAGATCCTTCCAAGCTTCAGATCATGTACGCGGTCGACGGTGCCAGGCGGCTCGAGGAACGCGAGATCCCGTGGCTGTCCGGCTACGAGGGATCGCGTCCCGTGCGCGTGGGCAACGCGGCCTTCGAGCAGCGGCAGCTCGACGTTTACGGGGAGGTGATCGACGCGCTGTATCAGTGTGATCGCTACGGCATCGCGCCGGCCCTAGACGCCTGGAATTTGCAACGCAAACTCTTGGAATTCCTGGAATCGGGATGGCAAGAGGTCGACGATGGTATTTGGGAGGTTCGCGGCCCGCGCCGCCACCTCACGCATTCGAAGGTGATGGCCTGGGTTGCGTTCGACCGGGCCCTGCGCATCGTCGAGAAGGCCGACTCGGGCGAGCCCGTCGCGCGATGGCGTGCTTTGCGTGACCGGATTCACGACGAAGTGTGCCGGCAAGGGTTCGACGCGAAGCTTGGATCGTTTGTTCAATCCTTCGGCTCAAAACGGCTCGACGCAAGCCTGCTAATGATTCCGCTCGTCGGCTTCCTGCCAGCGGCCGACGAGCGCGTTCGGGGAACCGTTCACGCCATCGAGAGTCATCTGATGCGGGATGGGTTCGTACGCCGCTACGACAACGATCCGGAGGTCGAGGCGCTGCCGACCGGAGAGGGGGTCTTTCTGCCGTGCAGTTTCTGGCTCGCCGACAACTGGGCGCTCGTCGGGCGGCACGCCGAGGCGCGGAAACTGTTCGAGCGCCTCCTGTCTTTGCGCAATGACGTGGGCTTGCTTTCCGAAGAGTACGACGTGAAAAGACGTAGATTGGTCGGCAACTTTCCGCAGGCGTTCTCGCACGTGTCGCTGATCAACACCGCCCTGAACCTGACGCCCCGTCAGGACAGCCCGGCGCGTTCTCGTCTCGTCTTCGGCCCCCCTTGAGAGATTTCGATGCGTTGCCGCTCTCGACCCCGTTCAATCAATCAATTTCGATCTCTGTCTTGAGGGGGCCGCCGGTAACCTCCAGGCGGTCTACGTGGCATCGAGACCCGACGCGGCGGAAACGCACGCTGACGAGAGAGCTGCCGATACGCATCCCATGAAGCTCGAGCTTGCGAACATTCTTGGGCAGCCTCGGATTTTTCACGACGAGCCGCCCGCGCGGAGCATCGACCGATAGGCCGAGGATGGATTGGATCAAGAGAAGTGGCGCGGCGCTCGCCCACGCCTGCGGACTGCATGCCACCGGATATCGAACGAGAGGTCCGGTGCGCTTGCCAATTCCAGAAAATAGCTCCGGCAGTCGCCGATCGTCACGACAATAGGACATCGCTGCATAGAGGCCGTCGAACACCTTCATGGCCTCGTCGTGAAAGCCGTAGCTCGCGAGGCCCCGCACGATGATTGCGTTGTCGTGCGGCCAAACAGTGCCGTTGTGGTAGCTAAGCGGGTTATACAGAGGCTGATCGCTCGCAAGAGTACGAATGCCAAATCCACCAAAACTCGACGACGAGAGCAGCGTTCGCGCCGTCGCCGTGGCACGGTCGGGCGTCGGCACTCGCGACCACAGCAAGTGCCCGACGTTGGAAACGATAGTCGGCAACAATCGATCGCGGCCATCGATGGCGAAGGCGTAGCGATTTGCCTCCTTCATCCAGAAGAGGCGATTGACGAGCTCTCGCATGCACGTCGCGCGCGCCTCGTAGACACTCGCAAGGTCGTCTGCGCCGAGACGGGAGAGGATCTTGGCTCCGCGCTGATAGGCATCAACGCAATATCCTTGCACCTCGATGAGTGCAATGGGGGGCTCCGCGCGGCGCCCGTCGGGGAACGAAACTCCGGAACGCGAGTCCTTCCACCCTTGATTGAGCAACCCCTGCGGACTACTGCGCTCGTAGCGGACGGGCCTTGTGCCTTCTTCGCTCTTCACGTCGATCCATGCGAGGGCCGCCTCGATCGCCGGGCGAAGTTCCTGGAGGAAGGTACCGTCGGCAGCAAACCGATGAGCTGCCTCGGCGACGACTACGAAGAGCGGCGTTGAATCGATACTGCCATAGTAGGGTGAATGCGGGATCTCGCGGCAACGGGCCATTTCACCGAAGCGCAGCTCGTGAAAGATCTTGCCAGGCTCCTCTTCGGTTACATTGTCGAACTTCTTTCCCTGGTGCGCCGCGAGGGTTCGCAGCGCCTCGGTTGCGAAGTCCGGGTTGAGCGTTAACGCCTCGTAACCGGCAATCAACGCATCGCGTCCGAACGGCGCGCAAAACCACGGAATCCCCGCACCGACGATTGCGTGGTGATCGAACTCAACGCGCAGCGCGTGCAAGTCGAGAGTGGCTTGGTCCAGGATGTCCTGCAGCAGGCCGTCGTCGCAGGAATAGCGCGTCGAGCTCGCTCGAAACATTTGCATCTCGTTCGAATGCGACTCGGCGCGCCGGCTGAATGGGAGGCCGGGGCGGCTGCGCGTGACGCCATTGACCATCGGAACGGCACGTACCTCGATCGAGAGGCTGCGGTCCGGCGAAAGATTGAGCTCGAAGAGTGCGTGGTCCTCCGTCAGCTCGGTGGGGGACGTACCGAACGAGACGACGGTCTCGTATCGGGTCTCGCACAGGCCCGTGTAGGCGAAAATGACGGAGCTTCCTTCGATTCGTGGCGGGTGGACCGTTCCGCGCCGGAGACGCTGAGCCCCACGAACCTCGAAGATATCCGCAAAATCGACGCCAAATCGCACAACGACTTCGAGCTCGCACGCGCGCATCAGGAAATTCGTGAGAACGATCTCTTCGATCAGTCCGCCGTCGAGAATCTGCCTGCGCCGGATGTGCAGAAAGTTTTTCGGGTCGTCGAGCAACTCTTCGTGCTGGTTGCCGCTCACCATGAGGTCGACCTGGTTGTATGCGCCATGCGACGTTTCGGCGCTCAGAGCGATGGGGTGGCTATTGCCGATATCCAGTTTGTAATGGGACAAGAATCGCGTGTCGGAGTAGAAAAGGCCGAGCTCGCGCGCCCCGGGCGGGTCCACGTCCCCCTGGCGTGTCGTCACCAGAAACAGCGAGCCGCGTGCCCTCACCAAACGCTCTACCTCGCCCACTATGGGAAGGGCGAGCAGGTTTTGCCCAGCGTTCGGCAGGGCCTCCGGGGAAGCGCCGTCTTGCTGCCCATTCACCGAGCCGAACGACTTGCTTGTGTCGATGGTCACGCCACCTCCGGGTCCTCAACGGCGTGAGGCCGCGAGCCGAATCTCGTGTGCGTCTACGCCACTGCGTACGTGGGCTCGGGCATGCCGATGCTTACGCGAAGCGTCAGCGTACACGCGCTCGTATTCGAGTGCCATTCGCAGCGAGCTCCAACGCTCTCGCGCATGCTGCCTGCACTTCTTGCGATCAATTGCGCCGACTTGGCGAATCCGCTCTGCCATCTCGGCGCTACTGCGAACGAGAAATCCCGTAACGCCGTCCTCGACCACTTCGGGCGCTGCCCCTGCCGCAAACGCGATGACCGGCGTTCCCACGAGCATCGACTCGATCATGACGAGTCCGAACGGCTCTTCCCACTGGATCGGAAAGAGCGTCGCCCGAGCACCGCCCAGGATTTCGAGCTTCGGCTTTAACGGCACTTCTCCGTCCCATCGGACGAGGCTGCCGGCGCGCCTCAGACGGGGCTGCACCTCGCGCGCGAAGTACTCGTCGTTGGGCCAATGCGGTTGGCCGCCGAGGCGAAGCGGAATCCCCACCTCGAGCGCCGCGTCGATGGCCAGGTGCGGGGCCTTCTCGGGGGCAAAGCGTCCGACGAATGCGAGCCAATTCCCGGCGCCGTTGCCCGCTTCGTACAAGTCTACGTCGAGACCATGATGCACCACGTGGCGCACCCCCAGCTCGGGCACGAGCTGCGCCTGACGGTGCGAAATGGCCACGTGCGTGACATCCGGGAAGTCGAGGTAAAAGTCGATGAGCTCATCGACTCGGTGATGGTGCAGCGTGAGAATGGTTGGGGTCGAACACACGGCGCTGAACGAAATGGCCGGAGCTTGATGGGCGTGGACGACATCGAAGGGCGGGTTTTCGACGGACACCGAACGCCATGCGAAGGCCGAGTGGCGAAGCTCGGCCATGTCGTTGGGCGGCCAGACTGGTTCGGGGAAATGGGCTCGAAGCTCCGCCGCTGGCTTCGAATCACCCGTGGCAAAGACCGTTACCTGGTGCCCGAGATGGGTAAGCATCTTCGCAAGCTCCGCGACGACTAGCTCCGAGCCCCCGTAGGCTCGAGGCGGGACGGACACAGCGCAGGTTGACAGAAGGGCAATCCGCATTTCGTCTCGGCTTTCTCGACGCTCAGAGAACGGCGATCCGGACTTTCCGTTGACAGTGCGCCGTTGCAGCGCACGTGCCGCGGCCAACTCGAGGGCCCGAAGCGAGCGCGAGTTGAGCGTGGCGCGCGGAGTGCATGGCCGGGATGAGGCGAAATCGCGCCAGTCACTGGACGAGGTCGGTCATGCGGACGATGGTCTTCATCGCAATTGCATCGCTCGGCAAAGCCAGCGCCTGCCAACCGACCGCTCCCCTCCCGATACCGCCCCGACCGACCGACCCGATCAGTCTGCGCGCTATGCCGCACACGGCTTACGCGCCGGCGGAGGAGATCCTCGATGCCTCTCTTGTGCGAGACGCGGGGCCTCTTCGCGATGCAATGACCCCGGAGCTCGACTCGGGCGCTCTCATCCTGGTGAGTACCTCGGTTCCGCATGTGCGACCCCCCAGCCGGAACTAGCCCTAATGCGACAATAATGATCGGGTTCGAGGGCCGAACCGCCGGAAGCCCGAGCGCTACCTGTATCTCGCGTACCAGTAGCGTCTTCCCATGAGAGCGTGAGCCAGGGCGACGAGAATGAGGCCGCCAACAATCGACCAAACGACAGGAAACGGATGGCCTCCGATGGCGATGACGATAAAGGCCGGCAGGTGAACCATTCGCGCAACCCACGCGCCGACAAATGCCCCGAGAAAGCCCAGCAGAACGGAGATGAGAAACCCTCCGCCCGTACCACCGGCGATTGCGCGTGCAATGGCCCCACAGATTCCCGCGATGGCCAGATAAACGACGAACTCGAGCGTGGTCATGAGAAGCTCCTCAGCTCATGGTTTTGACCGTGACGTGAAGCTCGGACGTTACGCTCGTCGCGGTTCCGTCGGGCTTGTGAACACGGCAGATGAACTTGTGATCGCCGTCTTTGGTTCCGCTGGGGACCGTGACCGTGACGCTGACGTCGGCGGTAACGAGGATGGGCATGCTGTCCACGTCGTCGAAATAGATCTGAAAGTATCCGGCATCGCTGGTGTGCGCGGGAGGCGGCGTCGTCCCCGGACTCACCAGAAAAACGTTGTCGGCTTTGATCTGAATAGGAACCGAGTCCCCGGGCTTGACCGCGTTGACGTTCGCCGTGGTGTTTAGCGAGACGTTCGCGTTCGGAATGCTGATCGTGTTGTCGTGCACGTTGGCCGTGCAGCCGGCGAAAGCCGGACACGCGAGGAGTGCGCCGAGGGCAATGCTTGAAAAAAGAGAACGCATGAGGTGTCTCCTTCAGTTGCGACCGCGGTGCGCAGCCGCAATGAGGAGCCACGTTTCATGAAGCATGCCGGCGGCGCCTCCGGGTCCTGCCCTTCCCTATTGCGTTTGGATAGGCAGAATCGCCACGTGGACCTCAACACGGCGATTGCCTTGTCCGGTCGCGCTTTCGCCAGCCGGTGTCGTCGCGCCAATGCCACGGATGATCATCCGGTTCTGAGGCACGCCGCAACTCGTGAGGTAACGTGCCACGCTGGCCGCGCGCTCCTGAGCTACCGCGCGCCGGGCGCCGCTTGTGGGCGGGACCGTTGGCCGCGCGCGAAATGCGCTTGGCGTGCCGCCTCGAGCTGAGGTGTCGGTTTTGCAGGCTTCAAGCGAGACGGCAAGCCGCGTCAGCGCGGCTGCACGAGAGCTGAAATCGTGTCGGCGAGCAGATCGGGATCAATGGGCTTCGCCAAATACCGTGTGAACCCGGCGCTCAATGCCCTGCTCGCGTCGTCGGCGCGAGCGTAGGCGGTCAGAGCGATCGTCGGAATGCCGGCTAGCGGGGATCTCATGGCGCGCACTCGCCCGATGAACTCGTATCCGTCGCGCTCGGGCATCGCCAAATCGCTCACGATGACGTCGGGTACGAAGGACGAAACCTGGGCAGTCGCGTCGTCGACCGTCGCTGCGGTCTGCACCGCGGCTCCCAGCGTCCCGAGAACCACGGCCAGCACTTCGAGCGCGTCGCGGTCGTCATCGACGCAAAGGACCCTGGTTCCCGTGACGTCGCTGCGCTGGGATGCTCGATCGAGTCGCGGAGGAGGCGACGACAACGGTTGCCCCGAGGAAAGGCGCACGGTGAACGCAGCGCCCCGGCCTCGGCCCTCGCTTTGGGCCACGATCGTGCCGCCGTGCGCGGTGACGATATGCCGCGCGATCGCCAAGCCCAACCCCAGCCCCGCGTGCGCGCGCGTCGTCGAACTGTCGGCCTGATGGAAACGCTCGAATATTTGCGGCAGGTCGGTCGCCTCGATACCGCAACCGTTGTCGTGAACGACCAGCCGCACTCCGTCGTCTTCTTGCTCGAGGCGTACCTCGACCCATCCCATCGGCTTCGTGAATTTGATCGCATTCGACAGCAGATTGGACGCTACCTGTTGCAAGCGCAGCGCGTCGCCCTGCAAGAAGCAACGGTCGGCGAGCGATTCGCGAATCGTGATGCGCTTGCCTTGAGCCAAAGGGCGCACCTGATCGATGGCGCTTCGAACGACTTCGCGCATGTCGGTCTTCTTCCTCTCGACGCGAAGTTTTCCGCTGACGATTCGCGAGACGTCCAGAATGTCGTCGACGACGTGCGTGAGCGCCTGACCGTTGCGCTGCATGATCCGTAGCCCACGATCCACTAGGTCTGGTTCGCGCATGTGGCGACTGAGGATCTGCGTCCAGCCCATCATTGCGCTGAGCGGTGTTCGAAGCTCGTGCGAAACGATGCCGAGAAACTGGTCTTTCATGTGATTCGCAGCAACCGCCGCTTCTCGGGCGCGCCGCTCGTCCTCGAGTCGGTCGCGGCCCGCCTTGATGCGCCTTCGTTCGGTGACGTCGCTCATCACGGTTCGGTAGCCGACGAGCCCCCGTTCCGCGGCGAAGTCGGGCGTGGTCGTCAGCTGCAGGACTAGCTTGCGGCGCCCGTGCTTCACTTCGACGTCCGCCGTCGCCGGCGCTGCGTTCGTCGCCGAAAAGCGCAGATGGTTCAAGAAGGCCTGTGCGTCTTGCACCGCGAC
>Ga0307475_10002900_pt1 | contig 10366 bp, 5 predicted proteins | sample atmos_gasesECM1C_FD_203317 | JGI IMG/M metagenome (GOLD analysis project Ga0307475, IMG submission 203317) | Hardwood forest soil microbial communities from Morgan-Monroe State Forest, Indiana, United States - atmos_gasesECM1C_515 | ecosystem: Environmental > Terrestrial > Soil > Temperate...
TCCGGTCGCATGTCGGTGGCAAGGTCGTTGGCGTAAATCGTGGCGACAACTTCGTAGCTGGCGGCAGGCGTGCCGGCAGGAATGATCTTGCCTGCCGAATTGGCCAGATTGGCCGGGTCGACGGCGTAGGCCGCGTTCACCAACTGTGCATAGAGGATCGCTTGGTTGAGGTCCATGGTGGTGAGGTTCCTTTCTGGAATTTGCGAGTCCGTGAATTATGCAAGTCCGCGCTCGGACGAGCATGAGGGGCGCATGCCGCCGAGCCGGAGGTGTGAGAGAGTTGCCTCCCGGGGTAAAACCGGGCACACGAATTCGTGCCGCAGGTCTGCGCGTATTCAGTTGAAGGGGGGAAGCCGCGAGCGAGAATCTCTGAATCCCGACCCCTCGACGGGATGATCGTCGCCCGGTGGGCAGGAACACGTTAGAACAAGGGAAGGAGTGTGTCAACAAGAACGGGGGTTAGGCAGCCATTTCTGAACTTGGATGTATCGGGACAACGGGGATTAGGTCAAGACGCAGGGGGAGGAGGATCAGGACTGACGAGATTGAGTGAGTTCATTTTCCGGCATGTATTTGCCGATCCGCGCAGACGACCGGCGCGGGGTTTATTCCAGTGGGTGGGGACAACGAGGACGGTTCGGCGGAGAGTGCACCCGGCTAGCTGGTGTCGGGGGCCAGAGGGCGCGAAAGCGCGACCCAAAGAATGCGGCAGAGTTGCTCGGCGGAACGCACCGTGTGAGTACCACGATGCAGAAAGCGGATGCGATAGAGTCGCTCAATGGTTAGCGCCAACAGAGTGAGCAGATAGTTAAGCAGCACACTGTTCTGTTCGTGGTGGCAAGTGTGCTCAAAACCGTAACGGTTCTTGGCATCGTTGAAGCCTTGGTTTTCAATCTCCCACCGACTCTTCGCCATGTGATACAAGGACAGGCTGCCAACCTGGCGGAGGGGAAAGTCGGTCAACCATGCGGCCTCGACCACCTGGCCGTTGGGTTTGTGCTGGCGATAGCGGATGACGCGCACCGTTTTCCATTGCAAACTCTCCCAGGGATCGAAGTCGTCGGCGTCCCAGATCTGGACCCGGTCTTGGCCGTCGCGATAGACGTGAGTGGGGGCTTGCTGCTGGAAGCGCCGTTGCACGGCCTGGAGAAGGAGGGGCAGATTCTCTTTCAGACGTACGACGACTCGCAGCCCCAAGCGGTTGGCGGCGTGGAGGAAGGGCGCGCCCGCGTAGGCTCCATCGCCCACCAGATAATCCGCGAAACGGGTGCCCAGGCTCCCCATGGCTCGCATCAGCAGCCGCTCGGCGGCTGCTATCTCGCTGTCTCCGGGACCGTAGGGCTCGACGTCGAAGGGCAAGGTCAGACCGGTGCCCACCACACTGATGGTTACCAGTTTGTGATGGTACCCAATCACCTTGTGCTTGGCATCGCGAATCGGACGACACCAGGCACAATGGGATTGCTGGCTCCGCCCCGCCCCGGTGCCATCCAGAGCGAGTCCGATAAAACGACAATCTTGAAACGCTTTGCCGCGCTTGGCGTGGCGCATCACCTCAAGCAGAGCGGCGCGGGAAGTAGCCGGATCTAATCGTTCGACGAAGTAGCTGAGAGTGTCATGGCTGAACGACTGCTCCAGACCTAGGACCCGGCAGCCGGCAACCCGCACGATCTGTTCCATCCCGTAAAAGCTAATCTCGCGCAAGATCCGTCCGACCAGCATCGCCCAGAGCAGGACTCGTGCGGCGATGATCGGTTGCGGTCGCCCATCCCCAGGTTTGGCCAAATAGCGCTGCAGGCCGAGACGATGCAAGACGAAACGGAGCAGCGCAGGCGGCGTAGGCATGGTCAGCGACGGTGTTTGGACTCCTGTTTACGGGCCAGAATCAGCAGTTCGGCATTGGCGGTGAGGACTTCGCGCACCGCGTTCTGAAAATCGCGACCGGCATCCACCCGCCGGCGTACCTGGTCGACCCAGAGCTTGGGGATGCGTTCCACGCGATGTTTTCCTCCTGACATAAAGGTAAAAGTCCAGGCTTCATGGCCTGCGCCTTTGGCGCAGTGACAGGAAGGCTTGCCGCAACGAGTGCGGTTCATGGTGAGAGAACCAGGCAACAAGTCGGAAGGGATGGGATAGCGGGTCAGAAGTTGAAACTTCTGCTGGCGCCAGCGAGCAGCGACCGAACCTTTGGGATCGTTTTTCATCTTGTATCTATTAAGCTACAAGATTACCATAAAAGCAAATAACATTTGCAAGTGCGAAAATAGAAAAGCTTTGGTGTGAACCCTGCAAGACAATACCCGCCGCGCCCCGACTGCACGGAACCGATCCTAGTTCAATCGAGGTTCAGAAACGGCTGGGGGTTAGGGGGCTAGGGGTTAGATCAGAATGACGGGTGGACGTAGAGTTCCGTTCCGTGGTGCCTTATCGTGGCGGTGCAAGGTGGGCCACCACTTTCCTAGCCGAAGATGTTCGTGTCCAGGAACTGATTGCGGAATTTGGCCTGCGGATCGTAGGTCTGGCTCACTTGAATAAAGTCGGGCAACTTTTTGTAGATGGATTTCAGTTCGCTGGGCGGGGTGGTAAACAACTTTCCCCAATGGGGGCGGGCGTGAAATGGAGCCAATTCTTTTTCAATTACGGGCAAGAGTCTGCTGACCGCGGGCCAGTCTTGCTTCCAGGTGAAGTGGATGGTTACGCAGGGTTGCTCGTAACATGGACTCATCCATAGATTGTCGGCGGCAATGGCGCGGATTTCCGAAATCAGCAAGTGCGGACTGACCTGGTCGTGCAGTCGTTCGACGGCCAGGATTGCCTCGACGGCATGCTCGCGCGGGACGAAGTATTCTGACTGTAACTCCTTGCCGGCGCTCGGGGTGAAGCCCATGCGAAAATGCGGAAGGCGTTCGTACCACGGGCCGGGCACACCCATTTGCTCCGTGCAATTCTCGGCGGAAAGTTCTGCGATCGGGTGAAGATTTTTGGTGGCTCGTTTCGCCCCGAAGAATTCCGGGGTGGCGTCGAAGGCTTGGCCTTGGTCATCGCGGCTTTTGATCCACACTTCGTTGATACGCTGCTGTTGCCAATCTGTGAAAAGGCTCACACTGTACGCACTGGATTCGATGGCGTCGAGGTGATCTTTCAGGGCAGAGAACGGCAGGTTTTCATACACGTATTGCCGCATCATGTAGGTGGGCTGGATATCGAGTGTGACCTTGGTGATTGCGCCAAGCGCGCCAAGGCCCACTACGGCTCCCCGAAACGCTTCGCCGTCGTGCGCGCGTGACAGTTTAACCACCTCGCCCGACGCAGTGACGATCTCAAGGGCTGAAACGGCGGTTGAGAGATTGCCGTTCTTTTCTCCTGATCCATGGGTTGCGGTGCTGCACGCCCCGGCTATGGAGATGTGGGGCAACGAGGCCAAATTGTGCAAGGCGAAGCCCTTTTCATGCAGGTACGGACAAAGTTGGCCATAGGACATGCCTGCTTCGACGGTTACGGTGTGAGCCTCCGAATTCAATTCAACTACCTTGTCCATCGGCTTCAAGGACAGAAGGCTATGCGTGCTGTCTGCAATGTTGTTGAAGCAGTGGCGAGTGCCAAGCACTTTTAGTTTGCTTTGTTTCTTGACGTAACTGCGCACCGCATCAAGCGAGTTGGCGGTGTACAGGCGGTCGGTGCTGTATTGCAGATTGCCGGCCCAATTTGTCAGTTTGCTCTTGGAAGCCCAAGTCAGCAGAGGAGAAATGACAGGGCTTGCGACCAGTGCGGCAATGAGTTTGATAAAGGCCCTCTTATTCATGGCTATCGCCCAGTGGCTTCACATGTCCGCGCAGTTTTCCACCTTGTTGGCTTCGAGGACGCGGCAATTGTACGCTTTTCTCATTCTTTGACAACGTTCCCCGATGCAGGTTTGTTTGGCCGATCTGGTATCTTTCATCGTTGGCAAAGACAATGAATCGGCGCACGTTTTTGATGCGAGTTGTGGGTATGGTCGCGGCTGCAATCGCCGAGTCGGGTTTCGACGGGGCTATCCAGGCTGCGGCAGGTGAGGCAGAGGTGCGCGTCACACTTGAACCGGCGCGGACTCTTGCTGTTATTCCACCGGGCTTCATGGGACTCGGCTACGAGATTTCTTCCGTGGCGCGTCCAGGCCTGCTCAGCGCTCAAAATTCGGTTTACGTTCAACTCGTCAAGACCTTGGGAGCGCGTGGAGTCATACGCGTTGGTGGAAACACATCGGACTATTCCTCTTACTCTGCAACCGGACACCCGCTTTCGTCGCCGGAGGGAAAAGCAGGATCGGTGGTCAACGACGCGGTGCTGCAGGAGCTTGGCTCTTTTCTCGATGCAACCGGGTGGACGCTGATTTGGGGACTCAATCTCGGCAACGGCGGGCTGGAAAACGCGATTGACGAGGCAAAGGCGGTAACAGCGACGGCGAAGAAACATCTGCTCACTTTTGAAATCGGCAACGAGCCTGACTTGTTTTCCCATCAAGGTCATCGCCACGCGGGTTATAGCTATGACGACTATGTTCGCGAATACCGCACACACCGAGATGCTCTGCGGAAGGCCATCCCGAACATTGACTTTGCCGGACCGGATGTAGCAGTGGCGACCGAGTGGGTCGCGAGGTTTGCCACCGACGAGGGAAAAGACCTTAAGCTTCTGACCCACCACTACTATCGTGAGGGCCAGAATCCTACCAGTACGCTTGACAAACTACTCCACACCGATCCGAAGCTTGCGCCGATTCTTGCGAAACTCAGGGCCGCCGCGGAGTCTTCGGGCGTCCCATACCGTATCTGTGAGACGAACTCATTTTCGGGCGGTGGCAAACCTGGGGTCAGCGACACTGTTGGCGCCGGGCTCTGGGTGCTTGAGTTTATGTTCACTCTGGCTTCTGCGGGTTGCGCTGGGGTGAATATGGAAACCGGAGTGAACCAGCGAGGATTCATCAGCTCCTACTCGCCAATTGGCGACGATGAGCAAGGACACTATTGGGCAACTCCTGAATACTACGGGATGCTCGCTTTTGCCCGGGCTGGCGTCGGCCGCATCATGGGGAGCACTATCGATACGGGAGGCAGGAACATCTCCGCTTACGCAACGCAGCCGACCAAGGATCGGACCGTTCTGACCCTGATTAATAAGGAACCGAAATGGGATGGTGTAGTGGTCATCGACGCAGGTGCTTCCGCGTCTTTTCGGACTGGATCGGTTGTCCGTCTCTCAGGGCCCTCGTTGGAAAGCAAATCCGGCGTAACTTTAGGCGGCGCAAGCGTATCCGCTGCCGGTTTATGGAAGCCTACCCTTCCGGAGGAGGTCAGCACGTCTCACCGAACGCCGCAAGTTCGCGTTCCGGCGGGCAGTGCTGCTGTGATCACGCTACAGGCTTGACCGTTTCATCTCCGCCACGGAGGCGCGATTCGCGGCGGCTGCGTGACTTAATATTTTCTGCAGCGGTGATATTCAAAGCGCGGGATTGGCGATCGACTCAACGAGAGGTCAGTGGAACTTACCGCTAACTGCCGCCCACCCTTTGGCAAAGAACGCGAAAGAGTGGGGCACCCACTTCAGGGAATGGCGCAAAGGCGGGCAAGCCCTGTAGTGAGACAAGTGGCCTAGTGCTATCGTTCGTGGTGCCCATGCTTCGAAAATCGCGAAGCATCGGGCAGCCTACTTCGTGCCCGTGCAAGGTGTTCAACCAGCTTTTTCTGTGGTCGCGCCGCCGCGATACATGTTGAATAGCTTGGCCAGGGTGCCGAGTGCGCCCAGAGCGGTCGTGACGTAGGCGGCGGAAGATTGCCACAGGGCGTTTTGGGTGGTGAGCAAGAAGGCGCCGAGGAGAATCATGGTGGTGAGGAAGGCGCCGTGCATTTTTCCCCAGCCGCTCAGCCGCGATTCGCGTGCCCACTGCTGTTTCAAACCCACGGAAGGCGCGGAACGGAGGAAGCGACAAAAGCTCTCGTTCATGAGGCGAAACTGCGGGTCCGTGGTGATGAGACCCTGGCGCACCAACTGGCGAATGGCCCTGCCATTGGTTGGATTCAGCAGTCCATCCTCGGCAAGTTGAGTGAGGACGAATTTCTGTTCTTCTGAACATTCCTTCCAGACCAAGCGGTAATATCCATCCGCCCGCTCCAGGATCTCGGAGACAACTGTTTCCTCGGAGAAAATGTTTTCCTTCCGAATGTCTTCGGCGAGTTGCGCGCCGATGGGCCAGAGGGCAGCCATGGGGCCGCACTCTTTCCATATAAAGTCGCGCGCCGGACCCTCGTACTGCTTCAGCCAGTGGAAAGGCTCTTCGCGAAGATCAACGAGCTCGAGAGTGGGGAACATGCGGCCGTAGTCCTCCGACGAGGCAGCGACGGTCATGATGACGGCGAGTTGGGTGTTCTCTGTCTTTTCAAGGCGCTGGAGGAGAATGGACTTTTGATTGTCGAGTTCAGGATCGTTCCAACTGTGTTCGAAATGGAGGATTTCGATCAGAGCATTCGCGGGCACCTTGTCCAGGTCGAACTCTTCGGCCCATTTTGGAGTGGCGGCGATTTCCCTCAGGTCGAGGGTTGATTTTTGAGCCTCGAGCCGCCAGTCCGAAACGGGTGGCACAAGAATGAGGATATTGTGACCCTCGCGAATTAATTCGGCCGCCCTCAGCGCGCCGGTGATTTTCAACGGGGCGACATGAAAAAGGAAAATGCGGCGGGCGAGGGCCCAGACAATGAAGCCGATCGCTACGATTACGACAACCGCTACCGTTGCCCCGGACAAGATCTGGGCGCCGGAAGAAGGCGGGATGCTGGAACTGATCACGAAATCGTGTTCGAGTTCCCCTGGTTTGGGCGGCGCATTTCCGCTTTCCGGCAAATGGACGCCGTGCCAGCGAAGGGTCACGGTCGATCCGTCATTGTTCCAAAACCAGTCGGAGACGTTGTCGGGTTTGGAATCGACGCGGTCAGAAAGGACGCCTAACATCTCCGCGGCCGTCTGGTTGTAGTCATGGTGAAATGCATAGATGAGATTGTGGAACCAACCGGCGTAAAGGTCGTGGCGCTGCTGGTTGGACGAATGTTCGCGAACCGGGAGCTTGCCATCCGTGGGGAACAGAGGGTCGAGGACGATCGAGCGCCATGCGGGACTGTCGGTCTTCTTGAATTCTGCACAGGCGTCGCCGCCGAGTTGATCGATGCCCGGTTGATCTTTGCAGCGCTCGATCGTCGACATCAGGCGTTGATTCAAGGCGGAAGCCAGGTGCAGTTGCGCTCGTTTGATGCTTAGTCCCCGCTCCACGTTGAGGCTGACGCGGAACAGCGCCAAAGGAGTCAGAACGCCAACCAGAAGAAGCAACAAGAGGATAGTCAGAAGGTAACACCGCCTCCAGACACTCGAATCCATTTCAGGGCGCGAGGAAAGATACTCTTCCACGGTGTGTCGATAAAGGTGTTTTAACCAAATGGCCAGAGAGTGGGGCGGCCGGTCAAGCAGAGGGAGCGCAGCCATTCCCAGGAAGAAAACTAAAAAGGTAAATGCGCGCAAATACGGCAGCCGCCAAATCGCCGTCAGCAGGAAAGCCAGGGCAATCAACATGGCGATGTTTGCGAGAGCGGAGCGAGATCCCTCTACGATCGGCGTCACCACTCTCTCGGGCCTTGGAGCATATGCGCGAATACACCACACGGTCAGAAAAAAAGCGGTGAAAGGGATGACGGCGCAGGCGATCAAGTTTTGTTCGCTGGGGCCGGTGAAACCCAAAAACAGAAACAGGATAATCAGGAGGGCGTAGGTGACAATTAGATAGACGTAAGTGGTCATGCGGGCGCGATTGGGCCATACCCATTCGGGTGCAAACCCGGGCCGGCGGATGACGCACCAAATCACGATGGCGAGGAAGGGGACCGCCAGAATCGCCAACAGCAAGGTTGCCACCATCGTCGTCGCCTGCAGGTTAAGGGTCCGGACGTTGGTCAGGTCCCGGTAGACAATGAGGGACCAAGGCGCCTGAGAAACGCCGGTAACAGGCAGAACGTTCGCCTGGTAATCGTGGCCAAGATACTTGATGGTCAGGGAACTGCGGGTCGAATGGCCGAAAGCCTGGGCATAGAGTTGCTTGTTCCAATCCGTCTCCTGAAGGAAATTCTCGTGGAGGTTTCTGGTCTTATCGGCATGGAACAAGACCAGGCCGCTTTGGTCGAAGAGGGCGAATCCGTAACCGAAGGGCAGAATGGGGTCAATCAGGGAAAGAGGCTCGGCAGTCAGAAACGCGGACCCGTTTCTTACATCCTCTCGGATGCCGGAGTTGAGGAGGCCTTGACTGCACTCCCCGGTGCTCATGATCATGGCGGCAAGATATTCGAGCTTGTTGGGAGGCAGAGTCGAATCGAAGTGAAAGGCCGGGGCCTGGTTGTCGAGGTAGGTCGATCTTGGTTGAGTGTAGACCCGGAGGCGAGACAGATCGATCATGGGTGTGAGATATCCGCTCGTACTCCACTTGACGATTTGCATTCCGTCATCGTTCGTCCAGAACGCGTTGTTCACGAAGTGGTAGGCGTTCGCGGTAGGGGTCTTGCGAGCAATACCGGCGGCAGTGGACCTCCTCCTAATCACTTCCGAAGTGCCGCTCTCCACTAACTTGAGGTCGTCGCGAAGGTCTGGCGCGCTGCACCACTGCTCCAGTTGTTCCCGCATCTGGCTAAGTTCTTGATGTATGTTGTGAGAAAGAGTGCCGCCAAGACGTTGTAACTGCTGTTCGGTGTCGTCGTTCAGAGGAAAGCCGACGGCGTTGAGCCCGGATAGAGTGAAGACGCTGGTCAGCAGAACAAGGAAGAGCGCCAGGAAGCCAAGTTCGCGGAGGCGTAATCGCTCCCGCCGGTTGAGGAAAAGAATTTTCAGAATTGGGCCGCTCATCAGAATGGCAAGAAACAGGGCCGTCAACCAGACCATGGAGGTGGAAGAAATTGACAGGGCCTCCCACTCCAACGTTTTGGAGGATCTGAGCCCGCAAAGGACCCACTCTTGCGCTGGTTCTTCCTGGGTTGCTTCGTCGTTGAAGACGTCGAGCAGCACCGGTTGAAGGAAAAGCTTGTAACGGGTGCCGGCGAGCAGGACATCGGTCAAGTGGATGGACTTGTTCCGCCACGCCTGATCCGAGTTCCGATTGACGGCGCCGTGACCGGTGCCCTCGTCGCGTCCGGACGCCGGAGGTGAGTGGCGCTCCGCAGGTTTGCCCGAGGGCCCTTCTGTGTCTGCGCCGCTTTCGTCTGACTTCGTCTCCTGTTTGGTCTCTGCGGCACTGCTTGGCAAGTTGGCGGTTGCAACCTCGGGTTGGGCTTGCAGAAGATCGGTGAGAGTGGTGAACTGCGGGCCGGCCCTATTGCTCTGGTACACAATGGTTCCGTCTTTTGAAACCAGGAGGATGTCATCAAACGGCAGGGAGCCGACGAGAGGCGTCAGCACGCCGCTTAGTTCCAGTGAACCGACATAATCTTTTCGACCGACGCGTTCTTTCTTTGAGTCTTCATGTCTACGCGCGGCTAAGACTAACTCCCAGCGTCCGTTCCGTCGTTGCACCTTTAGTCTCGATCCGGACTTGGCCGGCTTGACGGGGGTCTCCTCGTCCTCTGGCAACTCGAAACTTGGCGCCAGGTACTTCAAATAGTCCTTCAGCGCCTCGCTTTCCATCTCGGCTTTCTCTTTCGAGATGTCCTCAATCCGGGGCACGACAAACTGCTTCAAATCCTCGTGCTTCCTGTTCGCCAAATCGGCGCTGAACTCAAGAATGCTGCCATGAATGGAGACCAGCGCCTGGACCTGGTCGCCCAGCACCGCAAGAGACCGAAAATTTCGGTTGATCAGATATTCGCGCTGCGCCGCGACGTAAACGAAGTAATAGACGCAGAAGGCCGAGGCCAGAACGGCGACAGTGATGACGGGAAGAACCCAGGAGGTCTTGGGTTTTACGCTGGGCTTCTCGGAGTGAGAAGTGGACTTTCGGCCTTCAGAAGGCGAACTGGCGTCACAATCATCAGCCATGATTTCCTCCCTCGACGGCAGGCGGGGGAGGTCTGCTTGAGTCGCGTGAGCATATACGGATCACATAATAATAGCTGAGAGCGGCAACTGTCTGAGTTTTGTTACGAAATCAGGACAAACAAACCGGCGCCTTTCCAGAATTCTTATTCTTCTTGAGAGACTTCCCCAAAGAACGTCGCTTCTAAACAAGTGAGCGGGAAAAACCGGTCCGTCCCACCGCGGATTCAGAAAGGAGTTCGCAGATCAAGGATCTCGGCTCCTCATTCAGCAAATAGAAATCCGACCTTTGCGGTCGCAAAAGAGGAACACGATGAACGTGGATCGCATCTCC
>Ga0307475_10002901_pt1 | contig 10366 bp, 9 predicted proteins | sample atmos_gasesECM1C_FD_203317 | JGI IMG/M metagenome (GOLD analysis project Ga0307475, IMG submission 203317) | Hardwood forest soil microbial communities from Morgan-Monroe State Forest, Indiana, United States - atmos_gasesECM1C_515 | ecosystem: Environmental > Terrestrial > Soil > Temperate...
CGGCGTTCCTCGCTACCTTCCGCTGACTCCGATAACCAGCTTCACCGCGCATTCCCCGCAAAACGTCGGACCTAACCAATACACGATCCTGACACTACCCGCAGCTAACGAGACGCCTTTCGATCCAACTCTGGGTATCTCCGACTTCGGCCCCTATCCCGGGAACATGACCGGCAGAAACATGTATCGCGGACCTGGGGCGTGGAATTTCGATGCCGCCATCACCAAGTCTTTTGCGCTGACGGAAAGAATCAAGTTGGAGTTCCGCGCGGAAGGATTCGACGTCCTCAACCATCACAATTTCTATGTGCTGGAAACCAACCTGGATGCTGCCAACTTCGCGGGCGTACCAATAACGGTGAGCGCTTTGAAAGGCGGCTTAGGTACTAACAACGTTACCGGGACCAACCATGACGAGCGTCGCTTCGGGCAGTTTGCGCTTCGGCTCACGTTCTAAGTCGAAACCAAGCCAACACAGACAAGGGGAGCCGCAGTCGGCTCCCCTTTTATTTTTGCGGCTGGCGTGAGAGTCTGCAAATCTCTACGCCGGCTCGGGGGCCGGATCCATCGAACCCAAGAGAAAGACGTATCCACCGATGCCAATCACGAGAAACCCGCCAGCCACGGCGAAAGCCAGAAAAAACGAGTGAGTTGCCTGCACGACGTAGCCGGTGACGATCGGCGCAGCAATTCCGGCGAGTTGATTGCCAAAATTTAGAATTCCCCCGAGCGTGCCGACGCTCTCCTTTGGAGCAATCAAAGAAGGAATGGACCAGCCCACCGGCGATGCCGCGGATAATCCTCCGATGCACAGGCTGATCCAGATCAGCGCGCTGGTGGCGCTTTGCGCGTGCGCCGCCCCAAAGATTCCGAGTCCCAGCGCCGTCCCGCCGATAAGAATCGATTGACGCACGCGCACCGGATTTCTACCTCGCTGGATGAGAGCATCCACCAGCCAGCCGCCGACCGCCAAATCGAGAATAGTGGCGATCAGCCAGGGAACGCTGGTGTATAGCGCGGAGTGCAGCAAATCAATGTGATGGGTAGTGGAAAGATAGCTGGGCAGCCAGGTCAGCAGCAGATAGAAGCTGTAGTTGTAGGAAGCGAAGCCCAGCACGAGTCCCCAAACCTGACGTTGCCGCAGCAAGTAAGCAAGGGGCGCGCCCTTGGCGGCTCGGGCGCGATCTTCCGGCTGTGCGCCGCCGCGCGTGATGTACTCGCGCTCTCTTACAGAGAGGAATTTGTCTTCGCTCGGGTTGCGATAGAAGGCGTAGAACAGGGCTAGGAACACCACGCTGATCAAACCTGTAGCGGCAAAATTCCAACGCCATCCAAAATGCAACAGCACCAGGCCCAATATCGGTACGCCGATGGCCGAGGAGAATTTTGCCATGGAGTCAAACATCGCGGTGGCCAAGCTGCGTTCGTCCTTGGGGAACCAATAGCCAGTGGCTTTCGCGTAGGCTGGAAACGTGGGGGCCTCGCCGATACCGAGGAGAAGTCGCGATGCAAACAGCGCGCCTATTCCGCCAGAAATGGCTGCGGCGAAAGAGGCGATGCTCCAAATAATGGTGCTGACGATTCCGACGCGCCGTACGCCAAAGCGGTCCAGCAAAAGTCCTGAAGGAAGCTGCAGGACTGCGTAGCTCCAATTGTAGGCGCTGGACAGATACCCGAACATCACGGCGGACATTCCGAAAGCGTCCTGCAAAGCGTCACGGGAAACAGAGAGATTGACGCGATCGAAATAGTTCACCAGGACGCCGAGGCCGAGGAGCAACGCGATACCCCATCGGCGGCGCGGAATTTCCAGGTGTTGCGCCGCTGATTGTGGATGCGCGGTTGGCATTGGGAGATGGCGAACGCACGGGAGTATCCCACAAGAAGAGTTCAAGCGTCACGACGGCGAATGTGCGGAGCGCTGAAGTCGTCGGTCAAAAGCGCGAGAATGCGGTCAGGCCCAGGAATAACCTTGTTTGGCCAGCGGCAGGGTGCGGATGCGTTTGCCGGTCAATGTGAAAAGGGCATTGCACACGGCAGGCAGTACCGGCGGCAGAGCTGGCTCGCCCAGTCCGGTCGGCGAATTGTCGGTCTTGAGAAAATGCACTTCGATCTCGGGCGGGGCTTGCGTCAAGCGCACCGGTGGGTACTCATTGAAATTACTCTGCACAGCACGGCCGCGATCGATGGTGATCTCATAGCCCATCAGATGACTGAGCCCTTCGATCACGCCGCCTTGCACTTCGTTCAGCGCGCCGCTGGGGTTGATGATCTGGCTGCCGACGTCGCCGGCTACCCACACCTTGTTGACGCGGATTTTGTTCCCGGGCGCGAGGCGGACCTCAGCGACTTCCGCGAAGTGTCCGCGATGGCTGAAGTGGAAAGCCACACCCAGCGCGGTGTCTTGGGGCAGCTTGCGCGAGCCCCAGCCGGATTTCTCGGCGACGAGTTCGAGCACGCCGCGCATGCGCTTCGCGTCGAACAGCGGAGGCGGCGGCGCGCCAGCCGGAGCGCCATCCGGCGGCGTGAAGGCCAGAGGAGCATTACTGAGCAATGCCAGCCGGAATTGCACGGGATCTTTACCCGCGGCATGAGCCAGCTCATCCATGAAGGATTGCATCACGAAGGCGATGCCGTTGCTGCCGGGAGCGCGCATGGCACCGGTTGGCACACCGGTGGCCATAAGCGAGTTGTGCAACGCGTAGTTGGAAACGAAGCGCCCCGGGAATTCGTCAGGCGAGATGCCCGCCGCAGACGCGAATTTCTCGCCTTCTCCGAAAGAGATGAAATGGTTGCGCCAAGCGACCAGATTACCGGATGCGTCGATCCCTGCCTTCAGCGAGTGATAACCTGCTGGACGATAAAAATCGTGCCGCATGTCGTCTTCACGCGTCCACAGAAGCTTCACGGGGGCGCCGGTAACCTTAGAGATGTAAGCGCCTTCGATCATGTAGTCGTTAGTCAGGCGCCGCCCGAAACCCCCTCCCATGCGCGTCAGGTGAATAGTGATGTCTTTCTCGCTGATGCCTAGCGTCTTGGCGACTTGACCGAGGCCGCGCTGCGGTGTTTGGCTTGGCACCCACATTTCCAGCTTGCCGTCTCGATAGTGCGCGGTGCAGTTTTGCGGTTCGAGCGGAGCGTGCGCTATGAATGGATAGGAATAATAAGCTTCGACAACTTTTGGCGCGCTTTGCAGCGCTGCTTCGGCGTCGCCATCCTTGCGAAGAGTACGAGCAGGAGGTTGCTTGGACAATTCCTCGGCGCGACGCGCGAATCCCTCGCTGCTTTGCTGCGCGGTTTTACCTTCGTCCCATTTGACCTGTAGTTTTTGGCGCGCCGTGCGCGCCTGCCACCAACTATCCGCGACAATAGCGACGCCGCACAGCAATCCAGTAAGGTCGTTGCCACCTTCGACGACGAACGCGTGCCGGATACCCGGCATCGCCTTTATTTCATCGACATTCGCGCTGATGACCCGGCCCGCGAATACCGGACATTTCTCGAACACGGCCCAAAGCATGCCCGGCGTAGTGAAATCGATTCCAAAAAGCGGCTTGCCGGTTAGGATCGCAGCGTTGTCCACCTGTGGAATGGACTTGCCAATGATCTTGTAATCCTTGGGATCTTTCAGATGCACGGTTTGCAAGTCGGGCGGGGGCAGCGTCGCGGCCTTCGCGGCCAAATCGCCGTAGCCGGTGGAACGCTTCGACGATTCGTGGCGAACGTGGCCTGAAGACGTGCTGCATTCCGATTCCGGCACGCTCCACGTTTGCGCCGCCGCAGTGATCAGCATCTGCCGCCCAGCCGCGCCGATGCGCCGCATGGGCTCCCAATTGTTTGGCGTCGCCGTGCTTCCTCCCGCGACCTGCAATCCGTATTTTGCATAATCGACATCGGCCTGTTCAGTGCGCACGTCTTTCCAGTCGACATCGAGCTCTTCCGCAATCAGCATCGGCAACATCGTCTTGATGCCCTGCCCGATCTCCGGATTCTTGGCCGTGATCGTTACGACGCCATCCGGCCCGATGCGGATGAACGCATTAGGCACCAGATTGGCGGGCGCTGGCCCTTGCGGCGCTTGCCCGAAAAGTTTCGGCTCGATGTAAGCGGAGAGAAGCAATCCGCCGCCAGCGATGGCGCTCACCCGCAGGAAAGACCGGCGCCCGATTGCGTTAGAAATAGCTGCCGTAGCCATAAGCGCCCCCTTACTCCACGCCAACCGCGCTGCTCACCGCGTTCGCGGCGCGCGCCGGATGACTTGCCGCCAACGCAGCGGCCTTGTGAATGGCTTGCCGAATCCGGATGTAGGTTCCGCAGCGGCAGATATTTCCATTCATCGCTGCGTCAATGTCTTGATCGCTGGGCTTCGGAGTTTTGGCCAGCAAGGCCGCTGCCGACATCATCTGTCCGGCCTGGCAGTAGCCGCACTGCGGCACGTCCAGGTCGGCCCAAGCGAGCTGCACCGGGTGCGAGCCGTCCACGGAAAGACCTTCGATCGTGGTGATCTTGGCATTGTCCACGGTGGCCACCGGCGTTTGGCACGAACGCACCGCGCGTCCGCCGATATGCACCGTGCAGGCGCCACACTGGCCGATACCGCAGCCGTATTTAGTTCCGCGAAGGTTCAACACATCGCGAATGACCCACAGCAGCGGCATGTCCGCGGGAGCGTCCACCGTGGCGGGCCGTCCATTCACTGTCAATTTGTATGGCATGGTCCAATCCTGAAAAAAGAAATCACTGCGTGGCTAGAGCTGGGCGCACATGGACTTCTCGAACACTTCAAAACATAAGAGGGACCGGGGCGCTTGTCAAACCAAAAAATCTTGACGAAGACCTCAGTCAATCTGCACAAAGACAAATGCTTGCGGCTATTTCCTCTCTCATGTACGCTCCGAACTTCTTAATCGGGCATTGAGGTCCGGCGCCACAAGGCGCCACAAAATGAAGCTGATCCGTTATTTGGACGACAAGGGAAAGATCCACTATGCCGCCGAGCTGGCCGGCGAAGCGCATTTGCGACTCGACGGCGACCCCTTCGGCAAAAATCGCCTCACGCGTGAAAAAGCCAACGTTGCCAAGATTCTCGCGCCAGTAGTTCCCGTAATGATTTGGTGCATCGGCCAGAATTATCGCCGTCACGCCGATGAAGTGGGCATGAGTTCGGGTGACTTTCCGGTGGTCTTCGCCAAAGGTCCGAACACCGCGCAGGACCCCGGCGCGCCCATCGCCATTCCTAATCACGCGGGAACGGCCGAACTCGACTACGAAGGCGAACTCGTGGTCATCATCGGGAAAGCTTGCAAAGACGTGAGCCGCGAGCACGCCCTCGAGTACGTCGCCGGCTACACCTGCGGCAACGACGTCAGCGCCCGCGATTGGCAACTGAAAAAAGGTGGCAGCCAGTGGTGCCGCGGAAAAAGCTTCGACACCTTTGCGCCGCTCGGTCCATGTCTGGTGACCCCAGAGTCCATCGCGAACCCCAGTGGCTTGCGCCTAGAGACCGCGATCAACGGCCGCGTGATGCAGGACGGCAACACTCGAGACATGGTCCGCGACGTCCCGGCCCTAATCGAATTCTTGAGTCAAAGCACGACGCTCCTGCCGGGAACCGCCATCTTTACCGGCACGCCGCACGGAGTGGGCATGGCGCAGAATCCGCCGCTGTGGCTCAAGGACGGAGACGAAGTGAGCATCACGATCGAAAAAATCGGAACACTGACCAACACCGTTCGTAAGCTGTAACTACAGTGGGTGAAATGCCCGCTGAAACGAAGAACCCGCGTGGTATAGAATCGGCTCATGTCAGAAAATGGTGCATCACAACGCCGCGTCCTGCGGCTCGATCCGAGAGACAACGCTCTCGTAGCCTTGACCGACTTGCGCAAAGGCGAAACGATAAAATTTGCTGGCAGCGAATACGTATTGCTCGCGGACGTTCCCGCTAAACACAAATTTGTCACCGTCGATCTTCCCGCCGATGGCGACGTCATCATGTACGGCGTCCTTGTAGGACGCACCGCTGAACCGTTGTCGCAGGGCGGCCTTCTTTCCACCCGCAATCTTCGCCACGCCGCTGCTGCATTTCATGATCGAGACGCGGCCCCGCGGTGGTCGCCTCCGGACGTCTCCCGCTGGCGAGAAAAAACATTTCTCGGGTACCACCGCGCGGATGGGTTGGTGGGCACGCGCAACTATTGGGTAGTACTTCCCCTTGTCTTCTGCGAAAACCGTAATCTCGCCGTGTTGAAACAAGCCTTTGAAGAAGAGTTGGGTTTTGCCGCCCCACAAATTTATCGCCGTCAGGTGGCGGAAATGGTGCGCCTGTATCGAGAGGGCAAGAGCGAGGACCTGCGCTCCGTTGCGTTCAGCGACAACAAAGGGCCAGCGCCTGCTGCGAGGGTTTTCCACAATGTCGACGGCATAAAATTCCTTATGCACGAAGGTGGCTGCGGCGGAACGCGCGAGGACTCCGCAAATTTATGCGCGCTGCTGGCCGGATACATTCATCATCCCAATGTCGCGGGTGCCACTGTGCTGAGCCTCGGATGCCAGCATGCCCAGATAACCATTCTGCAGGAAGAGATCAGGCGCCGCGATCCAAACTTCGCCAAGCCGCTCCTTGTTTTCGAGCAGCAAAAGAGCGCCTCCGAAGCCACCATGATTTCGCAAGCAATTCGCGAGACTTTCCTCGGACTGGTGGCAGCAGACAAAGCCCAGCGCCGGCCCGCGCCTCTATCGCAACTCTGCGTCGGCCTGAAATGCGGTGGCTCCGATGGGTTTTCCGGAATTTCCGCCAATCCCGCGATCGGCCATGTCGCCGATATTCTAGCCGTGCTCGGCGGCCGCGGAATTCTTTCGGAATTTCCGGAGCTGTGCGGTGTCGAGCAGGAACTGATCAACCGCTGCGTCAGCACCAGCGTCTCCGAGCGCTTCATGCATTTGATGAGCGACTATGCGGCCCGGGCGAAGGCCGTGCGCTCTGGCTTCGAGATGAACCCCTCGCCCGGAAACATCCGCGACGGTCTGCTTACCGATGCCATGAAATCCGCAGGTGCGGCGAAGAAGGGCGGCACTTCGCCGGTGACCGGAGTGCTCGACTATCCGGAATTTTCCTCGGAACCCGGCTTGAACCTGCAATGCACTCCCGGCAACGACGTCGAGTGTGTCACCGCGCAAGTGGGCGCCGGCGCAAACGTAGTCCTATTTACCACTGGCCTCGGCACGCCCACCGGCAATCCCATTGCTCCCGTCGTCAAGCTATCGACCAATTCGGATTTGGCTCGCCGGATGCCAGACATCATCGATATAGATACCGGCGCGATTATTTCCGGCGAAAAGTCCATCGAACATATGGGCGAAGAAATTCTTGAACGCGTCATACAAGTGGCCAGCGGCCAGCTTCACACCAAGGCCGAGCTCCTGGCGCAAAACGATTTCATTCCGTGGAAGCGAGGAGTCTCGCTCTGAGCGCCCCCTCGCATCGTGATGCTTTTCGCCTCGACGGCAAAGTCGCTGTAATCACCGGCGCCGGCAGTGGCATCGGGCGCGCCATCGCGCAACGTTTCGCGCAGCAAGGCGCGGCCGTCAGGATTCTTGATCTCGACGAAAAAGCAGGTAACGCCGCAGCCCAGGAAATTGCCGCATCCGGCGGCGATGCGAAGGCCTGCGCGTCCGATGTTTCCGATCAAAAGGGCACGAGAGAAGTCTTCGACAAACTCGCGCGGCAAGAGCGCCTGCACATTCTTGTGAACAATGCGGGCGTCTCGCACATCGGGACGGTCGAAACCACTAGTGAAGCTGACTTCGATCGTCTGTTCCGCATCAACGTCAAGGGCGTTTACAACTGCACCTACGCCGCGGTTGGCCACATGAAGTCTCAGGGCGGCGGCGTGATTCTGAATATGGCCTCCATCGCCGGCACAGCGGCGCTTGCCGACCGTTTTGCGTATTCCATGACCAAGGGAGCGGTAGTGGCCATGACCTATTCGGTGGCCAAGGACTATATCGCGTACAAGATTCGCTGCAACTGCATCTCTCCCGCACGCGTGCATACTCCCTTCGTTGATGGCTACTTGAAAAAAAACTATCCCGGCCGCGAGCAGGAAATGTTTCAGAAACTATCGGCGTCGCAGCCTATCGGTCGGATGGGTGAACCTGAAGAGGTTGCCTCTCTGGCTCTCTTCCTTTGCTCGGACGAGGCCTCGTTCATCACCGGCACCGACTATCCGATCGACGGAGGATTCTTCAATCTCCGTGGATGAGGGCTTCGTGGATGAGTAAAAGCTCCTTGTTGCGCCGTTACCTTGCATGAACATCGATTCGCACCAACACTTTTGGCACTACGACGCCGTTCGCGACGCGTGGATCACTGACGCCCTGGCGTTGTTGAAGCGCGACTTCCTGCCCGAGCATTTCGCCGGCGAATTGACCGCGAACGGTATGGACGCATCGATCGCCGTGCAAGCCGATCAATCCGAAAACGAAACGATGTTCTTGCTCGATCTGGCGGAAGCGAACCACCAGATCGTGGGTGTTGTCGGTTGGATCGACCTTCTGTCGTCTAGCCTCGCCGAGCGCCTCGAACAATTCTCGCACTTCCCGAAGCTGCGCGGCTTTCGCCACATCGCCCAGTCTGAGCCCGACGATCGGTTCCTCGCACGCGAGAACTTCGTCAAGGCTGTCGCGCAGTTGCGTCCATTGGGATTCACCTACGACATTCTGATCCATCCAAAACAATTGCCGGCGGCCATCGACCTGGTAGCCCAGCTTCCCGAGCAGCGTTTTGTGATCGATCACTGCGCTAAGCCAGGGATCAAAGCCGGCAAGACTGAGCCGTGGGCGTCCCAGATGAAAAAAATCGCGCAAAACCGGAATGTCTTCTGTAAAGTCTCCGGCCTAGTCACCGAATCAGATTGGAAGTCGTGGAAGGCGGATAATTTCAAGCCCTATCTCGATATAGTCTTCGATGCATTCGGCACCGATCGCCTGATGTTTGGGTCCGATTGGCCGGTTTGTCTGTTAGCTGCGACGTATCGTCAAGTGAGACAACTCATCGACGACTACGTGAGCGATTTCTCCCCGGCGGACAAGAAAAAGATTTTTGGTGGCAACGCTGCTCGCTTTTACAACCTGAAATCGGCACAACATGGACTTGCGGCTTAAAGGCAAAGTTGTTTTGATCACCGGTGGCGCCAAGGGTATTGGTGCAGCAATCGCCCGCGGCTGCGCACGCGAGGGCGCCATTCCCGTTTTGGTGGACAAGGATGGCGACGCGGGAAGGCAGTTACAGACCGACCTGCAGAATGACGGCGCGTCCTGCGGGCTGATCTGCACGGATTTATTGCCGGCTGCTAACTGCGCCGCTGCCGTTGAATCGACGCTGCGCGATTTCGGCAAGCTGGACGTGCTGGTGAACAACGCCGGCATCAACGACAATGCCGGCCTCGAGCACGGCAGCCCTGAGAAATTCCTTCGCTCCCTCGAGATCAATCTCCATCACTACTACAACATGGCCCATTACGCCCTGCCCGCCCTGAAAAAATCCGGAGGTTGCATCATCAATATCGCCTCCAAAGTTGCAATGACCGGGCAAGGCGGCACTTCTGGCTACGCCGCAGCAAAAGGCGCAATCCTCGCTCTGACACGCGAGTGGGCCACGGAATTACTCCCCTATGGTATTCGCGTGAACGCGTTGCTTCCCGCCGAAGTAATGACGCCGCTCTACAAGCAATGGCTCGCCACCTTTCCCAATCCTGAAGATAAACTCAAACGCATCACCGCGAAGATCCCGCTAGGTAAACGCATGACCGAGCCCGATGAGATTGCTGCCATGGTTCTATTTCTGATGTCGGCACAGGCCAGTCACGTCACAGGCCAGCATGTAATTGTTGACGGCGGCTATGTACATCTGGACCGGGCTCTCACATGAAACGGGTTTGCCGCTGCACACTGAATTTGTGAAATCGTGATGAACCAACGATACTGCCTCACGCTCGATCTCAAGGATGACCCAGCGCTGATCGCCGAGTATCGGCGCTATCACCAAAAGATCTGGCCGGAAATTACTCGCAGCATCAAAGACGCAGGCATCGTTGACATGGAGATTTATTTGCTCGGAACGCGCATGTTCATGGTAATGGAGGTCAGCGAGCGATTTTCCTTCGACGCCAAAGCCAGCGCCGACCGCGCCAATTCCAAAGTCCGCAAATGGGAAGAGTTGATGTGGAAATTTCAGAGGCCGCTCCCCGAAGCAAAGCCGGGAGAAAAATGGTTGCTCATGGAACGAATTTTCAAGCTCGAATCGTAGTACCACCAGGAACGGAATAACAACAGGAGGATCGCCGCTCATGAAACCGTACGGCAT
>Ga0307475_10002902_pt1 | contig 10366 bp, 10 predicted proteins | sample atmos_gasesECM1C_FD_203317 | JGI IMG/M metagenome (GOLD analysis project Ga0307475, IMG submission 203317) | Hardwood forest soil microbial communities from Morgan-Monroe State Forest, Indiana, United States - atmos_gasesECM1C_515 | ecosystem: Environmental > Terrestrial > Soil > Temperate...
GAAATTCGTCCATGGCCGTGAGCTTGTGGGAAGAATCCTGCGCCAGGATGAGAGTCGGGAATGCAAACAAGGTTGCTGCAGCGATGCCAAGAGCGGCGCGCCAATGCAAATTCATGAGACAGACCTCCTCGCAGGCGGGGAGTTAACAACGCCCCGTTGCTGGTGTCAAGGTGGTCGGAATCCCACGCGCAGGTCAACGGTAGGTCATGTCGCTGGCCAGGCGCGCTATACGTCCGAGTGGCGTTAGCCGCTGCCGTTTGACTTCCCAGAACCCCGTTTCTAGATAGTTTCCGAGTGGCCGACGATCCAGGAGTGAATGACAAGATGTGCGTTTCACAGGACCGATCTTTAGATGAGAGTTCGTCTTGCTGTATTCTGCCTCTGAGAGGATTGTGATGAAGCCTTTGCTCTTTGCTCTCTGTGTTGTGTTCGCGTTCGGCGGTCTGAGCGCGCAGACGCCTGCCTGGCAGCCATCGCCGGGACATACGCAAGTGCCGATATGGCCCGGGGCGGTGCCTGATCCGCAGCCTGCTGCGGGGCCGGAGGCCACTACGACGTCGTCGGGGAAAGATGGGTTGATTGCCGGCAGGCCGGTGGTGGGGGTGTACAACGTGACGCGGCCTACGATGACGGTCTATTCGCCACAGGGAAATAATTCGGGCGCTGCGGTCGTCGTGTTCCCTGGCGGGGGCTATCAGGGTCTGGCCATCGATCTTGAAGGCACGGAGGTCTGTGATTGGCTGACGCCCAAAGGGATCACGTGTGTGCTGTTGAAATACCGCGTGACGGATGTGGGTCCGTATCCGAAATCGGGGCCGTATCCGGAATCACCGATGGCGTTGCAAGATACGCAGAGGACGGTGGGGCTGGTGCGCTTTCACGCCGCGGAGTGGCACATCGATCCGCACAAGATTGGAGTGCTTGGGTTTTCGGCAGGCGGGCATCTGTCGGCAGCGATCAGCACGCATTTCGCGAAGCGTTTGTACCCGGCTGTCGATGCCGCCGACAAAGAAAGCTGCCGCCCGGATTTTGCGGTCGCTATTTTTCCAGGACATCTGTCGCTTCCCGCGGCGGAATGGGATGCTAAGCAAGGCGCGAAGAAGTTTGTGATCCGTCATCCGGCGACTGCCGATAAAGATCTTGCGTTGAATCCCGATGTTCCTGTCACCAGCCGGACGCCACCGACGTTTTTGCTGCAGGCGGAGGATGACCCCGTGGATAGCGTTGACAACTCGCTGGCTTACTACATTGCGCTGAAGAAGGCTGGAGTTCCCGTGGAGATGCATTTGTATGCGCAGGGCGGGCACGCGTTTGGGCTGCGGCGCACGAAGTTTCCAATCACGGAATGGCCTCAGTTGGTGGAGGCGTGGCTGGGGACGATCGGGATGATTCCGAGTCGCATAGCTCCCGGATGACGGCGTACGCGGAAATGTCGGTTGCGAGGAACGTTGCGTCACTGACGAAGGACAGACGGGAGCAAATGCATAGATCGGACTGAGGTCAATTGAGAGCGGCCAAGCCGCTGGGCCTAGCCGCTCCGTAGAAATATCCATACGCCAGTTCGGCGTCAGGAAGTGGTTTCTTTCAAATCGTCGTCGGCTTGCTTGTTGGCCTTTTTTGTCTCGGCTTTGGCGTCGGCGTTCGGAGCGAGCTCCTTGATAGCCTTGCCGAGGCTTACGCCACCCGTACCGGTTACCTTTGCCCTGAGGGCGTCGAAGCCGCCAGGAATATCCAGGTTCTTCGCGACGTGGGCGGCGGCGACGCATTGGCCGATGTTCTTGAAGCCGCTGCACGCGGTCTTTGCGTCTTCGCCGGTCAACGCCTTGATCTTGCCGGCGATTGCGGTGTTGTGGCTCAGGACATCGCTCGGCGAACCGTGAGACATGTCTGAACGTGCCGTAGAACCGGCGTCGTGCGAGTTGCTCATGCTGGGATTAGTGCCTGGCCCGTGCCCTGCGGGCGGCCCACCACCCGGATGCGAGCGTTGCGCGAAGGCTGGCGCAGCAAAAACGAGCGCCAACACTGCAATCGTAGCGAGAATGAGACGTTTCACGATATTCCTCCCTGTTGAGGCTTTAGGGGCTGGCAGGACACACAGGCTTCTCACCTGCATGACCGAGGATGGTTCTAATGGTTTTAGGATGCACCTATAGGAATCGGGGATGCAAGGCCTTTGTCGAGTAACCCTCAACACATCAAATCTGTTCCGGCACAACATAAGGTGCGCGATAACTGCCACGCAGAAGGCGATTAGCTTCTTCATCGTCAGTGACTTGCTCCTGCGCAGGATCGAAGCGCAGCGTACGGCCAAGACGGTAGGAGGCATTGGCGAGGTGCACGAGTGTCGTCGAGATGTGGGCTTCCTCGATCGGCGAATGAATATCCTGGGCACGACGGCTGCGAATGCAATCAACGAAGTTCGCGTAGTGGTCACCGGAGCCTTTGCCGGATGGCCCGGGTTCGACCTGATTGGTTATCCACGTTTTGTAGGCGTCGTATCCATCGATGGCGAGATAGCCGTTTGATCCGTAGAAGATGTTGCCTACGGTGTTGGTCTTGGCATCTTTTGGCCCCAAGGACTGTTGGTTGTCGGCGGGCTTTTTGTTGGCAGCGGCGGTGAGTCCCGCAGGGGGAACCGCACTGGTCCCGTAGGCCCCGGTGCCAATCTCCGCCTCGTGATTGGTGATCCAATGGCGGACTTCGAGTTCCATCATCTTGCGTTTGCCGTCCGGAGCGTCGAAACAGAAAGTGGCGTTCAAGGTATTGGGCGTTTCCTGGTCGTCTTCGAACATAAAATGTCCGCCCATGGCGGACACGGAGACCGGGAAGCGCACGCCTAGACCCCATCGCGCAATATCGATTTCGTGGATGGCTTGGTTGCCGACTTCGCCGTTCCCAGTGTCCCAGATCCAATGCCAGTTGTAGTGAAAGCGATTACGCGTAAACGGCTTCAGCGGTGCAGGGCCGGTCCACAGGTCATAATTGACGCCGGCGGGAACGGGTTCCTCCGCAGCGTGCCCAATCGATGGCCGCCACTTGTAGCAAATCGCGCTGGCCATGTAGGCATCGCCGATCGTGCCGTCGCTCACATGCTGGATGGCTTCCAGCATGCCGGGGTTCGATCGCGACTGGCTACCGTGCTGGCAAATTCGGTTGTACTTCTTTACCGCGCGCACCAGTTGGCGTCCTTCAAACGTATTGTGCGAGCAAGGCTTTTCGACGTAGACGTCTTTCCCGGCCTGGCAGGCCCAGATGGCCATGAGCGAGTGCCAATGATTGGGCGTGGCGATGGAGATAGCGTCAATGTCTTTGTCCTCAAGGAGCTTGCGAACATCGACGTAAGATTTTGGCTTTGGCAAACCTCGCTTCTCGATCTCGCTGAGACGCTGGTTCGACACGTTTTCATCCACATCGCACAGAGCGGCAAGCTCTGTTCCCGGGACCCGCGCAAACCCGTGGATGTGATCGTTGCCGCGGCCGCGAACTCCGCAGACGGCCACCCGGACTCGATCGTTTGCGCCGAGGATCTTGCCACCGAGCGCAAGGGTAGCTGCGCCCACGGTTATTGCTTTTCCGGTCGTCTTGAGAAATTCACGCCGCTCGATTGCCATAATTGCCACCTCTGTGTTGGAAACATTCCTGCAACGCGCATAGTATAGTTCATCGCCGTGGAGTGTCGCTCGGCCAGTTGGTCGCCGCCGTTCGACACGAATACTCGCTTGCTGCGGACCGTGCTATTGCCAAGCAGCCGATGAGGCTGGGGGAACATTCTTATGCCAGCGAAAAAATTGAGTGATGGGGAAGTGCAAGAACGGCTGAAGAAGGCGAAAGGCTGGAGCCTGGTGAACGGGAAATTGCACCGGGAATTTCAGTGCAAGGATTTTGTGGCGGCTTTTGGGAACATGACGCGGGTGGCGCTGGTTGCGGAATCGATGAACCATCATCCGGAATGGTTCAACGTGTGGAACAAGGTGGTGATCGATTTGAATACGCACAGCGTGAAGGGGATTAGCGATTACGATTTTACGCTGGCGGGAAAGATTGATGAGATTTTTGGAGGGTAGGAGCGCGGTACTCACGTACCTTCTGGAACGCGAACTGAAGGGATAGCGGGCGTTTCTTTGCCGCGAGTAACTGACCACATACCAGGACTTTTTGCACTAGAGCCTCTGCCGATTCGACCAATAGGAATCTCGCAGGGATTCCCGTCTACTGTAGCGATATTTATGGGCTAGACTCTCGCTGGATGATAAGCGCTCACTCCCAGCAAGGCTCGCGCGGCTGGTTGCTCATTATTTTGCGGTGGGCTGCCGCGCTGGTTGTACTTGGTGCGCTGTTGCACTTCCTTCCGCTAGCACCGCTGCGCGAGGCGATCGCAAGAGTTCCGGTATCGAGTTTTTTTGCAGTGCTGGCGGGCTATCTTTTGGCGCATGGCGTTGGCGTGGCGAAATGGCGGATGGTGGTCAACGCGGCTGGAGCGAAGCTGGATTTCGCGACGAGCGCGCAGTGCTACTTCGGTGGGCTTTTTGGCACACTGTTTCTCCCTTCGATTGTCGGTGGCGACGTGGTACGGCTGGCGGTTGGATTACAGCGCAGTCCGCGGCCAGCCGGGGTCTTGACGGGCAATCTCGTGGATCGCTTCCTGGACGTAACGGCGCAGGCCGGCCTAGTGGTGCTGGGATTGTTGCTGGTTCCGGAGTTGGACCTGGTGCCAGAAAACGCGGAAGGCACCGTGCAGAATGTTCTTCTGGGAACCGTGTGCGGACTCATTGCGTTGCTGGTTTTGCTCTTTTTACTGCGCAAGAGGATTCTGGGCGGCCGCTCGGTGCGCTTCCGCAGACGGCTGGCGCGGCTGCGGCATGCGCTGCGCTCGGTGTCGAAACGACCGCGTGCGCTGGCATTGGGTTGGCTGATGGGCGCTTCCATGCAACTCGCATTCCTTATGCTGGCGGCACAGCTCGCGATTTATTGCGGGCTAACGCTGCCGCTGCGGGCGTGGCTCTTCGCTTGGCCGCTGGCGAAACTTGCCGCGGTGTTGCCATTGACGCAGGGCGGCATCGGCGTGCGGGAAGCCGCGCTGGTTGTGTTGCTTTCCCCCTTTGGAGCGCCGGGGCATCTGGTGCTGGCCGCCGGATTGGTGTGGGAAGGCGTGGTGATCGCAGGGGGGTTAGTCGCGGGGGCGGCGGCGCTGGTGCTTCGGAGGCGAACTGATCGGGCCGGGGCCGGTAACGCGTAACAGATAGGCGTCGCCAACATGCACGTCTATTGACGCCCGCAGTTCCACCAGTCAAGATGGCAATCCCTTCCTGAAGTCTGCTTTCTACGGGGCTGACCTCTCCAGTCTTGAACTTTGGCTAGCGAGAATTGCGGGCGGACCACGCCTGGATCGCTGGCTTTCGCAGGCCAACCATGCCGAAATCCGAAACACGAGAGCTATGCCCATGACAAAAAGACGATTGCGACTGCTATTGGCCGAGGGAAGCCCCGGGGAGGCCGCAGCGGCGCTGCATGAGCTTTACGCCGGGAGCGATCCCGGGCTGGATCTGACCGTGGTGTCAACGATCGCAACGCTGCTGCCGACCATCAAGATATTCGACCCGGAGGTGATACTGCTCGACCTGGAGCTGAGTTTGCGGGAGCCGATGGATGCGGTGCATCTGGTGCATCGGACCGCGCCGGGCGTGCCGCTGATCGTATTCGCCGATCCCACACAAAAGGAGCAGGCCATCCGCAGCCTGGCGGAAGGGGCGATTGATTTCGTGCTGAAAGGGGACCCAGACGCGCACACACTGGAACGAGTGCTGCGAGCAGCGCTCGAGCACAATACGCTGGCGGGCCTCGCCGACATGCTGCGGGACCGGGTGACCGGACTGTATACGCGGGACGGTTTCCTGACCGTCGGGAGACGGCGCCTGGAAGAGGCGATGCGCGCGGCCAGGTCGCTCGTGCTGGTCTGCGTGCTGTTCGAGAATTTGCAAGCATTGCGGGATGCGTTCGGTCCGGGAACAGCGGATCGCGCGCTGACGGATGTCGCCGGACTGCTGAAGGGATGCTGCCGGCGAAGCGACGTGGTCGGACGGCTGGGCGACGCGCAATTTGTGGTTCTCGGAGCGGTTGCCGTTGCGCCGAGCGCGGAGGTAATGCGCAACCGGCTGGAGCGGCGCCTTGCGGTGCACAACCAGACGCGCTCCCCGTGGGGACCAATCGACCTGCGGACCAGTATCGGCTCCTGGACCGCGCAGGACGGCGGCACCTTCGCGGAATTCCTGGACGCTGCGGAGTCGCGTTTGCGTTCGGTCGCGCTGGAGATCAAAACCTGACGATTTCCGCAAGCATGGTCACAATCGCGAGCGCCAACGCTAGCTTGCGCAAAGTTGCCAGGACGGTTTAACGATTCGCGGCTGGGAGCGAGGGCATGAAATCGGACACGCTCGACGAAAAGGCACTACGGGACGAGAATGCCCGGGCGCAAGGAGGATTGCGGATCTCCGAACTTCCGGTGGAGGGCGCGAAAGCACGCTACCTGCAGAAACCCTACAGCCCAACAACACTGAGACGGCTAGTGCGTGAGACGCTCGATCAGTACCGCGCGGAAAGCCGTACTCAGGGGTCGAAAGCAAAGAGCCGACCCTGACGCGGACCTCTACAAAGCCAACCATAAGCTACCTGACCGCTTTTGCGACATGCTCGTCCCAAAAACGGTCGGTTGCGCTGCTCATTTTCACCCTGTTGTGCGCTACTATGCCTATTGTTTTCTTATACATAGAAGAAACACCCGCCGTGGCGCTCTGACTGCCACCTGAACCCCTGCTATGAGTGCAGCAACTGTCTCCCTCTGCCTTGGCGCCGGTCCACGGGGCCGTTCCAGTTTACTGGCGCGGGCGCGAAAGGGAAGCCCTGAGGCGTTCGGGGAAATGGTTTCCCCGTACCTGCCGGTGCTGTACCGCCGTGCGCGGGGGCTTACCGGGAACGCAGCGGACGCGGAAGATGTCAGCCAGGAAGCGGTGTTGAAGGCTTGGTCGCGCCTGGAACAGTTTGCCGGGAAGCAAGATGAATCGATCGATGATTTTCGCGCGTGGATTTCGCGCATTGCGGCAAATACCTCGATCGACCTGCTGCGCCAGCGCCGCGATGGAAAGATCGCGTCTTTGGATCAGCACAAGGGACAAAGCGAAGAGACGATCGGCAGCGGCATAGAGTCCGAGCAACTGGATCCGGAAGAACGCTGCGCGCGACGTGAACTGGGCCAACTGCTGGCCAAAGCCATTGTACAACTCCCCCCGGACCTGCGGCAGGCGTGCCTGCTGCGAGATGTGCTGCACTATTCGACGCAGGAAGTCGCCAGCCGCCTGGAAATATCGGTGGTGGCCGTGCGGCTGAGGCTGTTCCGCGCACACCGGCGGCTGCGCGAGAAGCTGCAGGACTCGCTGCGGCCCGCCGCGCGTCATGAAAGCGCACGGGCCCACTCGCGTCCGGAATACCGCCGCCAGCCCACGCGACGTTTTCCTGACTTGGCTATGCCGGGGTACGCCATCGGCGACTAAGCAACCGGCCCGTTCCAACCGTCAGAATAGCGTTATTTGGCTGCGATTTTTGGCGTTGACATGCGCGTTTCGCGGTGCTACAAAGCGCGCAGACATGCCCTCTGGTGGTAAGTCTCTTACCGCATTGCGGCAACATCACGCGAGTGAGGCACCAGACCTGCCTGGCAGGGCAGGCCTGTTCTGCCGCTGAGGGAATGTCCGCAACACTCCACCACCCCGGGAGGTGAGAACCTGCGCGTTTTCACCTCCTTTTTGTTTTCTCTCCCTGACGAACTAAACTCTTGAGGACATGACCGCGAATCCTATGGCCCAAAATCCAATCCAGCCTTCTCTCCTCGCGCTTCACCACATCACGGTGATGCGGGGAGAGTTTGCGGCGCTGCAAGACATCACCCTGCGCGTCGAGGCCGGCGAACATGTGTGCATTCTCGGCCCCAATGGCTGCGGCAAATCCACACTGATCAAAACCATCACGCGGGAATGCTATCCGCTCGCGAACGAAGGGTCTTCCATCGCGATTCTCGGCCGCGAGCGATGGAACGTTTTTGAGCTGCGCTCCCTACTGGGCATTGTCTCTCCCGATCTGCTGGCATCCTGCACGAGCGATGCGACCGGCCGCGACGTGGTGCTCTCCGGCTTTTTCAGCAGCACGCGCATTTTCCCGCATCACGCGCCCAATCCCGCTCTGCTCGAAAAGACGGACGCCGCGCTCGCCCGCCTGGGCATCGCGCACCTTGCCGGACGCCCGGTGGCGCAGATGTCTTCGGGTGAAGCCAAACGCACGCTGATCGCTCGCGCGCTGGTGCACGAGCCGCAAACGCTGCTGTTCGATGAGCCCAGCAACGCGCTCGACATCGGCGCCCAGATACAGCTGCGCGACACCATGCGCGCGCTTGCAGAGGACGGCCTGGGCATTCTTTTGGTCACGCACCACGTTTCAGAAATCATTCCCGAGATTGAGCGAGTGGTGTTGCTGCGGGAAGGCTGCATCGTTGCCGATGGTCCAAAGAGGGAGATCCTTACCTCCCAAAAGCTTTCCGCTCTATTCGGCGCCAACATTCAGATTGCGCGGCGCGACGGCTACTACTATTCGCTGTCCTGAAGGAAATCGCGCGTTGGTGGAACTTGCAAGGGCGGCAGGAACGAAATGTGGCGGAGCGCTAGGACTTGTCCACACGGTGGCTGGCTGCCGTGCGCGCTTCCGGGGACCGGGGCGTCCAGTCTTCGGGAGGGAACGCCACCCGCCAGAATGCCGGCCGCGGCGACGAAAATTCCAGTCCAATTTCCGCTTTGCCCGCGCGCACCGGGCCCAGAAACGCCACATGGCACTCCTGTTCCTCTTGCGTGCGCTTGTGCTGCAGGAAGATTTTGCTGCCGCTGGTAACGCGCGCTTTCATAAGCACAAGCGCGCCGTGTGCGCTGATGGCCAGCGTTTCTGTCTCTTCCTCGATGTTCTTGCCCTGGACGTCTTCGCCGCGAATGCGCACGGCCACTTGCATCAGCACCCGCTGGCTGCGGCGTCGCGCGACTGGATTCATGGATGCGTTTTGGGCCCTACCCATCCCTATCTCTGACTCTCAACTATACCGGGACGCACATAGTTGTCGAGCAGCATGCGGGCAAGCGTATCCAAAAATGTCACGGCTAATTCGTAACGTTGGTTTTAGCTGCGCTGCTCGATAGGCACGTAATGGCGCGTGTCGCGGCCCAAATAAATCTGCCGCGGGCGCGCAATCTTCTGTTCGGGATCGAGCAACAACTCTTCCCACTGCGAAATCCAGCCGGAAGTGCGGGGAATGGCGAACAGCACCGGGAACATGGTCATCGGGAAGCCCATGGACTGGTAGATCAGCCCGGTGTAAAAGTCTACGTTGGGGTACAGCTTGCGCTTGACGAAATATTCGTCTTCCAGCGCGATGCGCTCGCATTCCAGCGCGATTTCCAGCAGCGGATTCTTGCCCATCAAGTCGAAAACTTCGTAGGCCACTTTCTTGATGATGCGCGCGCGAGGGTCGTAATTCTTGTATACGCGATGGCCGAAGCCCATCAGCTTGGTATCGCCGGTTTTCACGCGTTTGATGAATTCCGGTACTTTCTGCACCGAGCCGATTTCCATCAGCATGCGCAGCACTTCTTCGTTCGCGCCGCCGTGCAGCGGTCCGTACAGCGCGGCGATGGCCGCCGCGGTCGCCGAGTAAGGATCCACATGGGAACTGCCCACGTTGCGTATCGTGCTGGTTGAACAGTTCTGCTCGTGATCGGCGTGCAGGATAAACAAAATATCCAGAGCGTGCTCTAAAGTCGGGTTTGGCCGGTAGCGGCTCTCCGTCGTGCGGAACAGCATGTTCAGGAAATTTCCAGGATAGCTCAGTTCATTGTCCGGGTAGACGAACGGCATGCCCAGCGAGTGCCGGTAAGAAAACGCGGCGATTGTGGGCATCTTTCCGATCAGCCGGTAGGTCTGTTTCCGGCGCGATTCCGCGCTGAAGATGTCCTTTGCGTCGTGGTAGAAGGTGGAAAGCGCGGCGATGGTGGAAATCATCATGCCCATCGGGTGGGCGTCGTAATGAAAACCGTCCAGGAACTTCTTGATGCTTTCGTGAATGAAGGTGTGGTGCGTGACGTGGTAGGTCCATTCTTTCAATTGCTCGGAGGTGGGCAGCTCGCCGTACAGCAGCAGGTACGCCGTCTCGAGATAGGTGCTTTTTTCGGCGAGATCCTCGATCGGATACCCGCGATAGCGCAAGATGCCGGCATCTCCATCGATGTAGGTGATGCGGCTAATGCAAGAAGCGGTGTTGTTGAACGCCGGGTCGTAGCTC
>Ga0307475_10002903_pt1 | contig 10365 bp, 7 predicted proteins | sample atmos_gasesECM1C_FD_203317 | JGI IMG/M metagenome (GOLD analysis project Ga0307475, IMG submission 203317) | Hardwood forest soil microbial communities from Morgan-Monroe State Forest, Indiana, United States - atmos_gasesECM1C_515 | ecosystem: Environmental > Terrestrial > Soil > Temperate...
CGTCACGACACGTGTTAGCGGCCCCCCCGCGCGGGCGAGGACGATTGCGCCGTATCCAATGTTCGTTCCCAGCTCGACGACCAGCTTGGGCTGCGCGATTCGCGCCACGATGGCGAGCAGGCAGGCCACTTCTGGGTCGCTGATCGGATAACCTCGCGCGGCAGCGTGAGCCTCCATCCTGGCGAGCAGCGGGTCGCGCCCGTCCTCTGCCCTGCCGCCCGCCAGAGCGGCAAGGGCGTGTACGCTCTTTGCGTGGAGCCCGTCGAGGTACGCCGCCTGCTCGGGTCGCAAGATCGCATCGGCTGCGCTCTTCATGGGGGAGGCGATGCGATGCTTTCGCTCAGAGGCATCGCTGCACCCTCCGAGGGCGCTGCGTCGGACGCCAGGCGCTTGTAACCGCACTCCTTGTTGATGCAGACGATCATCGGCTTGGTCCGCGATCCCCCGAACACGAGAAACGAAGCCCCGCAGTCAGGACAGGGCTCTGCGATCGGCTTTTGCCACACCTTGAAGTCGCACTTGACCGCTTCGTTGGCGTAGTTCGAGCAGCCGTAGAATGCCTTGCCGGCGCGCTTTTTCGAGCGAATCTCGATGATGTCGCCCCCGCACTTCGGGCACTTCACGCCCAGCGGAACCGGCTTGGCATTCTTGCAGCCGGGGTAGCCCGTGCACGACAGGAATTCGCCGAAGCGCCCGCTGCGGATAATCATTGGCTTGCCGCATTTGTCGCAGGCGATGCCGGTTTCGCGCGGTTCGGTCGGTGCGCCGTCGGCCCCCAGGTCGCGCGTGCTCTTGCATTCGGGGTAATTTGCGCACCCAAGGAACCAGCCATTCTTTGACCAGCGCTTGAGCATGGTTCCGCCGCACAGTTCGCACTTGGTATCGGTCGGCTCCGGATCCGGGTTCCACCGCTTGCCCTTCTTGCTCACATCGAGCTGCGCTCGAAAGCGCTTGTAGAACCGCTTCAATAAGTCGATGCGCTTCTCGTTGCCGGATTCCACCTCGTCGAGCTCCTCCTCCATCTTGGAGGTGAACGCCGGGTCCATGAAATCGAGCTCGCTTCGGACTAGGCCATCGACGACGAACTTCCCCAGCGTCGTCGGGCGAAAGCGTGTTCCGTCCATTTTCTCGACGTAATCGCGGGCCTGCACTTTGCTGATGATCTCTGCGTAGGTGCTTGGGCGCCCGATGCCTCGCTCTTCGAGCTCACGAACCAGCGACGCCTCGGTGTAGCGCGGAGGCGGCTGCGTAAACTTCTGGTCAGTGATGACGCCGGGCGGCGTTACTAGGTGTAGGCTCTCGCCTTCGATGAGCTCCGGCAGGCTGGCTTCCGCGTCCTCGGCGAGCAGGTCCTTGCCGTCGCGCTCGGCTGCAGGCTTCTTTTCTTCGTCGCCCTCGGCCTCGCCGGCCAGCGAACCCGCCTTTGTGGTCTCGCCTTTTCCGTAGGCTTCAAGCCAACCGCTGAACTTGAGCACGCGCCCGCTGGCCCGAAGTCCGTAGACCGCGGTGGCGGCCGTAGCCTCAATGTCGATGCTCGTTTGGTCATAGAGCGCGGGCATCATCTGGCTCGCTACGAAGCGGTCCCAGATGAGCTTGTAGAGCTTGAACTGGTCATCCCTCAGGTGACGCCGGACGGCCTCTGGGGGCAGCTCGAGCGACGTCGGTCGAACGGCCTCGTGCGCGTCCTGTGCGTTCTTCTTGGATTTGAAGACATTGGGCTGCGACGGCACCCATTCGGCCCCATAGCGATGGGCCACGAAGTCACGGACAGCATTGATCGCATCGGGCGAAATCCGCGTGGAGTCTGTGCGCATGTAAGTGATGAGCCCTACCGGGCCGCCATCCTTGCCGAGGTCGACGCCCTCGTAGAGACCTTGGGCGATCTGCATGGCGCGCTTGGCTCCCATGCCGAGGCGGTTGACCGCATCCTGTTGTAGCTTGCTTGTCGTGTAGGGCGCTGGAGCATGGCGCTTGCGCTCGCTCCGGGTGACCTTGACTACCTTGAAGCGGGCGGCCTCGAGATCCGTTCGAACCCGGGCGGCTTGGTCGCTGTTCTTGACAGCGATCTTCTCGCCGTCGCGGAGGACTAGGCGCGCCACGAGCGCGGGAAGGGCCCCGGTCCCATTGCCCGGCCTGAGCGCCGCGCCGCAGTTCCAGTATTCCTCTGGGACAAATGCCTCGATCTCACGCTCGCGATCGACGATGAGGCGCAGAGCGACGCTCTGAACGCGCCCAGCGCTTAACCCAAAGGCGAGCTTGCTCCAGACCAGGGCCGATACGTCGTAGCCCACGATGCGATCGAGGACTCGCCGGGCGCGCTGGGCATCGTAGAGGTTCTTGTCGAGCTCGCGAGGGTGGGCGACACCATATTCGACGCCCTTTTTCGTAATCTCATGAAACTCCACCCGCTTGGTCGACTTCTTCGCAGACTTGAGCTCCTCCGAGATGTGCCAAGCGATGGCCTCTCCCTCCCGGTCGGGGTCGGTCGCCAGCAGCACCTCGTCGACCCCCCGGGCGGCAAGCTTGAGCTCCTGGACGATCTTCTCCTTGCCGGGGACGACCTCGTAGGTCTCCTGGAAGCCTTTTTCGACGTCGACACCAAGCTTTTTCGGTAGATCCTTGATGTGCCCCTTCGAGGCCATGACCTCGAACTTTGAGCCGAGGTACTTCTTGATTGTCTTGGCCTTGGCGGGCGACTCGACGACGACGAGCGTCTTTCGCATCAGCTTCTCTTTCGCATTGTCCAAAGATCTTCAGGAGCTACGCACATTATTGACGGCGGAAGAAGCCCGGCGGGCCCTCTACTACTACGTTCTCCAAGGCGAGCGTCAAGAGCGCGGCAGCGGTCTCATGCGCTGCACGCTTGGCCCGAACCGCGATGAAGTCGATGTGAAGCGGTGCATTCGAGAGGGCGCTCAACACAATGGATTCATTCTCGGAAAGGATCCGAGTAGGGGCTGCCCTTTGGCCTCCGGACGCGCGGTCCCGAGCGAGCGAGGACAAGAATAAGTCAATCGACATGAGGGGGAGGGCCCCCGCCTCCAGAAGCTGACGGGAGCCCGCGAACTCTTCCATCCAGGGTGCAGCGGGAACCACCCATAGGGGCTTGTTCAGCTGACGCGCGCACGACGCCGCGTGGAGAGCGCCCGAAGGCATGCCGGCCTGAACTACGACAACGGCGTCGGAAAGCGCGGCAAGGACCCGATTGCGCGCGAGAAAGGCGGAGCGATGTTGATAACCATCCGCGAACGGCCACAGCATTGCGCCCGGACCGCTGGCAATCGCCTCAAAGAGCGACTCGTGGCAAGGGGGGAAGCATTGGCCATGCCCCGTCGGGGCAACGACCCACGTGCGCCCTCCCGCCTCGAGGGCCCCTTGATGGGCCGCCGCGTCAATGCCCTCGGCTCCGCCGGACACGACGACGGCACGAGCAGCCACCAGGGCGCGTGCAAGGGTCCCAGCGAATTCCCTGGCCGCCGGCACCGCCGCGCGCGACCCGACCACGGCCACCGCGCACTCGGCCTCCAGCGAACCTCCCCTCGTCGTCAGCGAAGGCGGCGCGCCGTCCAGGTGACGCAGGCGCGTCGGATACGCGGGATCGAGGGGGGTCAGCTGCACAAGAGCGCGCACGATCGCCGGTCGGCTGCGATGGCGCACTCGTTGCGGAATTTTCCCGTAGGCTCCGGCGCTTTCGAATACGCCGATTGGAGGCGTTGGCCGAGAGGGTCGGCTGGGTTTAGTCGCGCCTGCGGCCGCCCAGGATGCGCAGCAGGAAGAGGAACATGTTGATGAAGTCGAGATAGAGAGTAAGCGCGCCGACCAGTGGGAGGTTTGCGCTCGTCTCATTGCCCTGGAAGAGCTCTTTCAGCCGCTGCGTGTCGTATGCCGTGAGCCCCGCAAAGAGCAGAACCCCAACGACGGTGATGAGCCAGTCGAGTCCGCTGCTGCGGAGGAACATGTTGACAACGGACGCCAGAATAATCCCAATCAAGGCGAAGAACCCGAAGCGCCCCACCGCGCTTAGGTCGCGGCGCGTGACTGTGCCGAAGAGGGATAGTCCTGCGAACGCGCCTGCGGTGACGAAGAACGTCGCCGCGATAGACGACGCCGTGTAGACGAGAAATAGCGTTGAGAATGTGATGCCCGTGAGCGCGGCGTACGAGAAGAACATAAGCGCCGCCACAGCCGTACTGACCCGCAGTGCCAACGAGCTGAAGGCGACGACGAGACCCAGCTGGGCGAGCAGAAGCACGAAGAAGAGGATTCGGTTCCCGAAAAGCGCGTCGACCAACGCGGGCGAGCTTGCGACAGCGAGGGCCACGAGGCCCGTTGTCGCCAACCCGAGAGTCATCCAGCGGTAGGTCACCCAGAGCGCGTCGCTCGCGCTCGCGCGCGGAGAGGCAAGCGACCCTTGGCCTGCGTAGTTCATGGGCGAGAGGTTCATCGACGAAAGGGTAATCACCGTGCGCTGGCGCCGAAAGGGGCCGCGTCGGTGCCTCTGCGCGCTCTCGGCGGTCACGGGCGCCCGGCTCTGAGCCTTACTTTCCCTTCTTGTCTTTGTCCGCACGGTCCTTTGAGTAAAGCTGGACCGCTACGTCGCCGCTCCCCTGGTCAGCCACGATGTCGAGCGTGTACCTGATCGGAGTCTTGGCTACCGGACACATCCAATCCGGCGCCCGCCCGATTACGGGCGCATTGTCGTCGGTCGTGTCTTGGCCCGAAAGGATTCCCGGGGCCACCAAGAGATACAAGTCCAGGTCCTTCACCTTCGACGAGAATCCCACCACCGCGTAGCACTTGCCCGGCTTCAGCGTCACGTCCGTCTGCAAATGCGCCTTCTCCTTCACCGAGCCGGTTGCCAGCGGACCTTCGGGTTTCATGCCCGGCGCCGCTTTCTTCGCCACGTCGCGAACCCCCTTGGCCAGCGCGTCGCCGCCTGCGGAGCTGCCGGGCTTCAGCGTGGCGTGCGGCGCATTGCTCGCGGACTCAAACAGCTGCTGCACGGCGACGGCATCCGTGATGAGAACTGCCGCCAGCGGTTCGGGGGGTGCGCCCTCGCCGGATCCCGTCGATAAGCCTGCGTCGGCAGTCGCCGGCGGCGCGACGCTGGCCTCCATCGAGGAGGCAGCGGCAGCGTCGGCATTCGGCGGTGTGCCCTCCGCCCCGGCCGGCGTCTCGGGAGGCTTTCCTCCCCCACATGCGAGAACGCCCAACGAGCAAGCGCACGAGACGGCGACCGCGTTCCAGAAGTTCTGCCTAGAGAGTCTCATGTTTGTCAGGCCCCTTGTTTTTCGAGTAGAGCGGCACCGCGACTTGCCGAAGTCGAGATGCTACTGCTTGACGAACTTGAACGAGAACGCCGTTTGTTGCGAGCAGCCAAGCGCTGGAAAGCGCCACCCGCGCACGTCGCTCTCAATGCACTTAGCTACCGAAGGTTCGTCGCTCGTGGCCGTGACGCCCTGGGCGCTGCCATCGCCTCCAATCGTCAGGGAAACCCCTACGTTGACTGTGGGCCTTGTCGTCGGATTCCGTTCCCAACACGCACGCCGGACCCCAACCTGATGCAGGTCGATGACCTGTTTGACCTGGCCTTGGGAAAGACACTGGCCTGGCGCTTTCGGGCCTTCGCTGCCGGGATCTTCGCCCGGCAGTACGGTGTTGCGCGAGAGCCCGGATATGTCGAGCGAGCGGCCCGTGCCGGTCGCACTGGGAGCGGCCTTTGGGGCGCCGCCTCCTGCTGTGGCCACTTTGCCCTGCGCGGGGGCACTCGGAGTCGGTGCGCCGAACTCGATGGGCTGTTGAAGCACACTGCCGCTGGGCGTTGGGGCGACGGGAACCTGAACAACAATCGGCGCTGGGGGCTGCACCGCAGGAGCTGGCGTCGACCACTGACGGAAGATCACGATTGCAGAAGTGATCCCGAAGGCCCCCGCCAGGACCACCATGGCAATGGGGATCCATGGGATCGGCTTCTTCGGGGAAGCCGCCAGCGAGCCGGAAGGTGCGTACGCGCCGGCAGAGGAGGAGACCGCGAGCGCATCAGCGACTGCGGCCACGGGTGCGGCCTTTGGGGCCGGGGCTTCCAACCGCTCGGCCGTCGCGAGTCGCGAGGTTAGCGCCACGACGTTGCTTCGCGGGGGGGCTGGGTTAGCCGGAAGTCCCCCGCGCGGAGCCATCGCACGATGCGGCGAAGAGCTTGGTGCGGGGCGTGACGACCCACGCGACGGCGGCGATAGACTGGATCGGGCTTCGGGCGGGGGCGGCGTAGAGACACGCGCGCCGGCTAGAGCCGCCCGAACAATGAGGGCCAACTCTGGAAACGACCGCAACGGCCGCCACTCGTCGAGCCCTTCTTGCCAGACCAGCGAGTCCTCCGTCACCGCGCCGAGTGAGGCTTTGCGGCGCACCTCCGATATCCGAATCGGACCGACAGGCACGCCGTTGATGGCGACGTACCAGTCGTCGCTCGGGGAGAGCTCCGACATGTCGAAGGGGGCCGAGCTTTCGTCCTCGCGCTGCACGTTGGATTTGAACGCGCCCGCCAGCGCCCCCGGTCGCTCGGGCCTGGGCGCTGCAGGTCTTGGCAACGCGAAGCTTGCGGCCAGCGCAGTCGATCGCGGCGTTGCCGGCTTGCCCGAGGGCCTGGGCGGTCCGGGCGGCGCGGCCCCCGTCGTTGGGACCGAGAGGAGCTCGGTGGCGGCGCTCGACTCGGTCACCTCCGCGCGCATTTCAATGAGATGACCGCACTTGCGGCACTTCATGCGCACCGTCTTGCCGGCGACCTTGTCGTCGGCAATCTGGTACTTGGCCTTGCATTGTTCGCAGAGAAACTTCACGCTCGAGGCCCCGCTCGGCTCACGTTAGCAGGGAAGGGCGCGCGCAGGCGAGCCGTCAAATCAGCTCGCGCAGGTGGTCGCGAATCGATGTGCGAGCTTCGTCGTCGGGAGCCGCGGCTGCGCATCGCTCCCACATCTCGACCGCCTTGTTCTTGAACCCCGCCTTCTCGTAGAGCACGGCAAGGTTCTTGAGCGCCGGGAAGTGCCGGGGATTCAAATCGATGGCGCGTTCGAGCCCCTGAATACCTTCGTAGACTTGTCCCTTCTTCCCGTAGAGGAGCGCAAGATGAAAGTGCAGGCGGTATGCCAGGGGATCGATGGCAACGCCGCGTTTGAGGTGATCGATCGCCACGTCGACTTGCCCCGCCTTATAGGCCGCGACTCCCTCGCGCAGCGCGCTCTCGGCCTCGGCGGACATCGATTCCGGGTCACGCCCTTCCTGCGCACGCCCGTCACTTTGGGCAAGGAGCCTTTGAACGACCTCGAGGACGTCCGTCACGCGAAACGGCTTCTCCAGGAACTCCTCGATGCCGTAGTTTTGCTTCAAGTCCTCGGCAATTCGCCAACCTCTGTAGACCGCGCTCATCATCACGATCGGAATCTGCCCATACTTTGCGCTGCCCTTGATCCTTCGCGCAATATCGAAGCCGTGCAGCTCAGGCAGCATCGCGTCGAGAATGATGAGGTCCGGTACATGATCTTTGACGAGCCGAAGCGCAAGGAGCCCTCGATCCGCTTCGAGCACGCGGCGTCCCTTTTGGACCAAGAGTCGCTTGAGGAGTTTTCGTATTTCCTCGTCGTCGTCGACGACGAGCACGAGCTTGCCCGTCCCCGAACTTGCGACGCCGGCCGCCTCGGACGCCCCCTGGCGAAGCTCATCGGGCAGATTGGCTACGCTCGAGACTTCTTCTCCGACCGAGCCGAAGTCGCTCGTCGAGATATGCGACTCGCGCGACGCAGCCTCGACGGACTCCTGGACGACGACGGCGGGCTTGGGGGGCTCCGGCATCGAGGCGGCTGGCCGGGGCGCGGTCGGAACGGCGGATCGGGGTTGGACGGGCGGGGGAGGGCGCGGCGGACCTGCCCTGGCGGCGGCGGCTGTGGGCGCCGCGCTTCTCGTGTTTGCTGGGGCCGCCTGAGGCGGAGCGCTGGTCGGAGGTGCGACCGGCACAGAAGGCGTTAGCCCAAGCTGACGGAGCGTTTCGGCCGGCACGCGTGGGCCAAGGTAGTGCCGTTCGCCGCGTGCACGCGCATCGTAGGCGGCGGCCAAGGTTCGAAGCAGTGTCGTGTGTACCGCGACGTAGGGAAAGACTTTCTTGCCGGTGACGAATTCGAGCTCGTCGATCACGCGCTTTTCGTGAGGATCGGCCACTGCGAGAAAGATGCGATCGCCTCGAACGAGCACCGGCAAGATGCGATTGGTTTCCGCCAACTCACGCGGTACGACGTCGAGGTGATCGACCAGGATCGCAACCTGCAAAAGGTCGATCCCAGGTACGCCGTACTGTTCCGACAGCGCGCGGAGCGCGTCGATCTCGTCTACGTGGCCGTCGGCGATAAGTTGGGACGCCAGGGGCGCGGGCACCGAGGAGCGCCTCTGGTTGCGAAGTGCAGTCTCCAGATCTTGGGCAGAGACGAGCTTGCGCTGAAGTAGGATCTTGCCAAGGGGTCGCTTTTCGTCGCTGGACATCGTCTCGGGGCCCCTTGTCGTAGAGTACTTGGCTGCGTAGGCGCGTACAACCACCGGGCCTTGGTCTTCAGGGGTTTTCGGCCATCGAGGCGAGGGTGTCCTGCGCCCACGCGGCGTAGCCCCTCTCTTCGATGGCGCGCTGCGCGCCACGTACCAGCCAGCCGTAGTAATGCAGATTGTGGAGGGAAAGCAGGCGCAGGCAAAGGATTTCGCCGGCCAGGTACAGGTGGCGCAAGTAAGCGCGTGAAAACCCACCGCTGCAGCAAGCGCACTCGCAGAGCTCGTCGAGAGGGCGAGGGTCCTCGCGCCACCGCGCGTGCTTGATGACAATGCGTCCGCGGCGCGTAAAGGCCTGACCATTGCGAGCGTTGCGCGTCGGAAGGACACAATCGAACATGTCGAGGCCGAAGCCGATGGCAAGGACCAGGTCTCTCGGCGTGCCGACGCCCATCAGATATCGAGGTCGCTCGGGGTCGAGCAACGGTGCTGTCGCGCGCAGCGTCTCGTGCATCCGCTCGATGGGCTCGCCAACGGAAAAGCCTCCCAACGCCAGACCGTCGAACGGCAGCGCCCCAAGTTCCTGAGCGTGGTCCCGGCGCAAGTCCGCGAAGCAAGCGCCCTGCACGATGCCGAAAAGGGCCTGACGCTCGGGCCGCGCCGTTGCCAGCGACCGTTTCCCCCAGCGAGTCGTCCGGGCAACGGCGCGTTCGACCACCTCCCGCGCCACGTTGCCGGCCGGACACACATCGAGCTGCACCTGGATGTCGGCCCCAAGAAGGCCTTGCACGGAGACGGCTCGTTCCGGGGTTAGCGTGTGGGTCGACCCGTCGAGGTGCGATTTGAACGCGAAACCATCTTCGGCGGCGTCGACGAGAGAGATCTGCGACGACGACCGTGCCGAAAGCGAGAACGCTTGGTAGCCCCCCGAGTCGGTCAGCATGGCGTGCGGCCATCGCGTGAACGCATGCAGTCCACCGAGTGCCGCAACGGTCTCGGCCCCGGGGCGCAGCATCAGATGGTAGGTGTTGGCGAGCACGACCTGCGCACCCGTGCCGGCGACCTCCTGAGGGGTGAGAGTCTTAACGCTTCCCTGCGTGCCGACGGGCATGAAGGTCGGCGTGTCCACCGGGCCGTGCGGTGTCTGCAGGACAGCGCGGCGAGCCGTCCCGTCTGCGGCTTGAACGCGAAAGGAAAAGCCGCGGGTGGGTGGGATCAACCGTCCCTCCACAACAACATCGCGTCTCCGTAAGAGAAGAACCGGTACTTTTGGCGAACCGCTTCGCGGTAAGCATCGAGCAATCGCCGATGGCCCGCGAACGAACAAGCCAGCGCCATTAGCGTCGAGCGTGGCAGGTGCAAATTGGTGAGCAGGGCATCCACCACCCTCCAACTGTATCCGGGCTGAATGAGCAAACGCGTCTCGTCGGTAGTCTCGCGCACGTGGCCGGGACGTGCCGGGTCCGCGGCACTTTCGAGAGCCCGCGCTGTGGACGTGCCGACGGCCACAACGGGCGCCCTCCTTGCGCGGGCCTGCGCCACTGCAATCGCCGTGGATTGAGTGACCGCGTAGCGTTCCGAATGCATCTTGTGCCGATCCAGATCGTCGGCGACGACAGGCTGAAACGTTCCGAGTCCGACATGCAATGTGATGCTCGCCAGAGGGCAGCCTCGCGCCTCGAGACGCTCCAGTGTGGCGCCGGTAATGTGAAGACCGGCGGTCGGCGCAGCCACCGCCCCGTCGTGCCGTGCGTAGACGGTTTGGTAGCGCTCAACGTCGTCGCGCGTGTCTTCCCGCTTGATGTACGGAGGCAGCGGGACGCGGCCGCACTGGCGCAAAGC
>Ga0307475_10002905_pt1 | contig 10361 bp, 8 predicted proteins | sample atmos_gasesECM1C_FD_203317 | JGI IMG/M metagenome (GOLD analysis project Ga0307475, IMG submission 203317) | Hardwood forest soil microbial communities from Morgan-Monroe State Forest, Indiana, United States - atmos_gasesECM1C_515 | ecosystem: Environmental > Terrestrial > Soil > Temperate...
CCGGCTACATGGCGCGCGAAGGCGGCTACTACCGCTTTTTCTCCTATTTGAATTTGTTCATGTTCTTCATGCTGATTCTGGTGCTGGCCGCGAACTACGTTCTGCTGTTCGTCGGCTGGGAGGGCGTCGGCCTTTCAAGCTATTTGCTGATTGGTTTTTGGTTCTTGAAAAAGTCCGCCGCGGACGCCGGCAAGAAAGCGTTCATTGTTAATCGTATCGGTGATTTTGGGTTCATGCTCGGGATGTTCTTGCTGTTTCGGACCTTTGGGACGCTCGATTTCCAGACGCTCTTTACCAAAGCCGGTTCTTGGCCTGCCGAACCGATGGGCCATTTCGGCACGCTCACGATTGCAGGTCTTTTGCTCTTCATGGGCGCAACCGGAAAGTCTGCCCAGCTTCCCCTCTATGTCTGGCTGCCCGACGCCATGGAGGGTCCAACACCTGTCAGCGCGTTAATTCACGCGGCGACTATGGTGACGGCGGGTGTCTATGTGGTCGCGCGCTCGCACGTTTTATTCTCGCATTCGTCGACCGCCATGCTGGTAGTCGCCATCGTGGGCTGCGCCACAGCGTTTTTCGCCGCCACGATCGGCCTCGTGCAAACGGACATCAAGAAAGTCTTGGCGTATTCAACCGTCAGCCAGCTCGGCTACATGTTTCTCGCCTGCGGCGTCGGCGCGTTCACGTCGGGCATCTTCCACTTGATGACGCATGCATTTTTCAAGGCACTGCTCTTCCTTGCTGCCGGCAGCGTGATTCACGCCATGGGCGGCGAGCAGGAAATGCCTAAAATGGGCGGGCTCGGAAAAAAGATTCGCTGGACCTACTACACCATGCTAACCGCGACTCTGGCCATCGCGGGTATTCCCCTTTTTGCCGGGTTTTTCTCGAAGGACGCCATTTTGTTCGCCACGTTCCAGAGCCCGACCGGCGGGCGCATTCTCTATGCCTTCGGGTTGCTCACTGCGCTGCTCACGGCGTTTTACATGTTCCGCTTACTTTTCCTCACCTTCAGTGGAAAGCCGCGCTACGACGAAAAGAAAGTACACGTGCACGAATCGCCCTGGAGTATGCTCGGGCCACTCGTGGTCCTTGCAATCCTGTCCGTGATCGGCGGCTGGTTCGCGCTGCCCACCTTCTACCAGGGGCCGGACCATTTCGCGAATTTCCTGGGGCCAGTATTTGGCTTCCGTGAAGCTGCGGAAGGCGGCGCTGAAGCCGCCGCGCACCATCTCGAACTGATTCTCGCAGGTGTGGCCGTGCTAGCTGCGACAATTGGGCTTGTCGTCGCATACTGGCTCTACGTCAGCCGGCCAAGGAAAGCCGATGAATTAGCGCAATCCATGAAACCGGCGTACACCATGCTGCTGAACAAATACTACGTGGATGAATTGTACGCCGCCGCAGTCGTCCGGCCGCTGCTCTGGCTTTCGACGAACGTGTTCTGGAAGGCCACCGACGTCGCAGGAATCGACGGCACAGTGAACGGAATCGCGCACGGAGCAGCAACCATTGGCGATGGGGTGCGCCATTCGCAATCGGGCAACACGCGCAGCTACGCCGTGTGGGTCGTGGCGGGCGCGATCGTCGTGCTCGCCGTGATTTTCTTCTGGCCCAGCGCCAGCAAGATCGCGGTAGGGTTGGTGCGTTGATGCTCTCCGGCGGACATTTGCTCTCGGTTCTGATCTTCTTTCCTGTCGTTGGCGCGGCGGCGTTGATGATGCTGCGCGGTGACGATCACAAGTTCATCCGCTCCATTGCCATGTTCGTTTCCGTTGCGGAATTTGTTTTTTCGCTGTTGCTGCTGCGCGGCGTGCCCATCGGCTCTTCCGGATATCAACTGGAAGAATTTGCCAAATGGATCACCGCACCGCCCATTCACTATCACCTCGGCGTCGACGGCATCAGCATGTTCCTGGTCCTGCTCACCACATTCCTTACGCCCATCTCTGTTTTGGCTTCATGGCATAGCATCCAGCACCGCGTGAAAGAGTTCTTCGTCATGCTGCTCCTGATCGAAGTTGGTGTGGTCGGCGTTTTTCTCTCGCTCGATCTTTTTCTCTTTTTCCTTTTCTGGGAATTGATCTTGATTCCCATGGCCTTCTTGATTGGCATCTGGGGCCACGAGCGCCGCGTGTATGCCGCCGTAAAATTCGTGCTTTACACCATGGCAGGATCGATCTTGATGCTGGTGGGCATCATTTGGCTGTACAACGCCACGGGGACCTTCGATCTGCCGACGATTCAGCAGATGGTGGCGAATGGTCAGCTAGTCCTCGGGCCACGCACGGAGATGCTGCTTTTCCTGGCTTTCTTCGTGGCGTTCGCCATCAAGGTGCCGGTGTTCCCGCTGCACACGTGGCTTCCGGATGCGCACGTGGAAGCTCCGACGGCAGGTTCGGTGATGCTCGCAGGCGTGCTCCTGAAACTCGGCACCTACGGCATGATCCGCTTCTGTTTGCCGCTCTTCCCGGAAGCATCGCACCGCGCAGCGCGCTCGGTCGCCGTGCTGGCGATCATCGGAATCATTTACGGCGCGTTGGTTTCGATGGTGCAGCCCAACCTGAAGAAATTGGTCGCGTATTCTTCGGTCAGCCACCTCGGCTTCGTGGTGCTCGGCATTTTTGCGTTTCACCCCATTTCCATACAAGGCGCGGTGTTCCAAATGCTGGCGCACGGAGTTTCGACGGGCGCGCTGTTTTTGCTCGTCGGCGTGCTCTACGACCGGCGCCACACGTTCGAAATCAGCGACTTTGGTGGGCTCTCGACACCCATGCCGAAGCTCGCCGCATTTTTCCTGTTTGTGGCCCTTTCGTCGCTCGGTTTGCCCATGCTCAACGGCTTCGTCGGCGAGTTCCTGATTTTGGTCGGGACCTACCAGCGTCATTGGGGCTGGGCCGCCTGGGCCGCTCTCGGGGTGATTCTCTCCGCCTGCTACCTGCTGTGGTCGTATCAACGCGTGTTCTTTGGGGACATCACGCGCGAGAAAAACCGCACGCTGCCGGATGTGTCGGCCCGCGAGAATTGGGTTCTCGCTATCATGGCGGTGGTCATACTGTGGATGGGCGTCGGCTCGCCGTTCATTACGCGGCGCACCGCAGCGGCCACGCAAACGGTGATGGACCAGGCCGAGCCGCAGTGGGCTTATGAAGCCGCGGCCCAGGTTAAAGCGAAGCCCCACGCCAAGAAGCTTTCTTCCTACGCCGCGCAAACCATGAGCCTGGAAAGGCCGGGAATCCGCTAATGTTTCCGCAAGCCATCGATCTTCATCGCGTGCTGCCCGAGTTGATCTGGTGTGCCTTTGGCGTGCTGGTCATGTTCCTGCAGCCGTTCGTGCGCAGCCGGCAGCTTTTTACCTTTCTGGCGCTGCTCGGTTCGCTTGCGGGAACGGCTGCCGCCACCACCGCCTTCCTTCACGGCGGGCCGGGGTTTCAAGGACTTGTGCAGTCGGATTCGTTCACTTTCTTTTTCCGCCTGCTCGTGGGAAGCGTTTCCTTTTTGGTGGTCCTTGCGGCCGGGCCCTACCTGGACCGTGAAAACCTGCCCGTCGCGGAGTTTTACGCGCTTTTATTTTTCGCCACCGCGGGAATGGGAGTGCTGGCTTCCGCGCAGGAACTGCTCACCGCATTCATCGGCCTGGAGATGAGTTCGATTTCGAGCTATGTCCTGGCGGGCTACCGCCGCGATTCGCTCAAGTCCAGCGAATCGGCGATGAAATACTTCCTGCTGGGTTCGTTTGCGACGGCGTTTTTCCTTTACGGCATCGCGCTGGTGTACGGCGCGACGGGCACAACCGTACTGGATAAAATGGCTGTCTCCGACGGGACGAGCACGCTGCTGAAACTCGGCCTCGCGCTGATTCTGATCGGGCTGGGCTTCAAAGTAGCGGCGGCTCCGTTCCAGGTGTGGACGCCGGATGTTTACGAAGGAGCGCCCACCCCGGTGACCGCGCTTTTTTCCGCGGGCCCGAAGGCCGCGGCGTTCGCACTGCTGCTACGGATTTTTGCTACCGTGCCCGCCGCGACCAGATATTGGTTCTGGGCTTTCTGGGTGCTCGCGGCGCTGACTATGTTTGCGGGAAACCTTGGTGCGCTGGTGCAGACCAACATGAAGCGGCTGCTGGCCTACAGTTCGATCGCGCATGCGGGATACATTCTGGTCGCGTTTGCGGCCGTCACGTCCATGGCGCAAGGCGGTTCGGAGGAAGCAGCCCCTGCTTACGCCGCGGTGCTCTTCTACTTGCTGAGCTACGCACTGGTGAAGCTGGGAGCGTTCACCATCGTTTCGCAGCTCGGCGGGACGGGCGAAAAGAATCTTTCCGTAGACGACTATGCCGGACTTTCGCAACGCCAGCCGTTCGTCGCCGCGATGCTGAGCATCTATTTGTTATCGCTGCTCGGACTGCCGGTGACGGCGGGATTCTTCGGCAAATTCTATATTTTCAAGGCGGCGGTCAATTCCCACTTGATTTCGCTGGCCGTGCTGATGGCCATCAACAGCGTGATTGGCGCTTACTACTATTTGCGGGTGATCGTGGCGATGTACATGCGTGAGCCGAGCGCGGAAGCTGCCGCGGCGGGCCCGGTGCCTTTCCCGATCGGCGTGAACGCCGTTCTCCTGATCACCTTTGTGGGCACGATTTTGTTTGGCGTGTACCCAAATCCGGTCATCAATTTCATTCTCCGACCAAGCCTACTCGCGCACTAGTAGGCCTGCCGGTTCCCTAAGCCCCCGTGCTAATATTCTTTGCAAATGTGCCGTCCAAAGAACGTAAAAATTCCAGCTAAGCTATGTAGAATCAGCGGCTTAGGAAGAGCCTTCGGGAAACGGCCCTGGGATTCGGCCTGCGGGCCGTTGCGCTTTCGAGTGATGAGTGGGGCACACTCCAGGCCCGCCCCTCCACCGGAAGGAAGGCGTTAGACCTTAAACGCGATCATCGCCAGGGTGAAGAGCACCAGCGTCTCGACGAACACCAGGCCGAGAATCATAGCTGCGCGAATCGCACCCGCAGCTCCCGGGTTGCGCGCCATGCCTTCGCACGCCGCCGAAGCGATGCGGCCCTGTGCCAAGCCGCAACCAAACGCGGCAATGGCCATGCCGAAGCCCACCGCGATTCCCGAGAGCGCCTTGCTGCTGGCCCCCGCCGGCTCCTGCGCAAACGCGGCCGGCGCGAACATGGTGACCGCGACGAGCATCATCAACACCCACTGCTTTTTCATCACTGCCTCCTATAAAGCCGCCAGGAGGTGGTTCCCGGGCACCGTGCAGCCGGGCTCACGCTGAAGCGGCGAACCGAAAAACTCGATCAGTGCTCTTCCGCGGTGGCCAGCCCCAAATAGACGGCGGGAAGAACGGTAAACACATAGGCCTGGATCAGGGACACGAAAATGTGCAGGCCGATGAACAACACCGGAATGGTCGCCGGGAAAACGGCGAGAACCCCGCCCAGCACGGGAGACTTGCCCCATCCGAAGCTCGCGCCGCCGGCGAGCAGGCCGAGGAAAATCACGTAGATCAGGTCGCTCGCGAACATGTTGGCCCACAGGCGAACGGTGAGAGAAAGAATGCGCGCGGTGGTGCTGACGACTTCGACAGGAAAGAGCAGGATCGCCAGGAACCAGCCGGCGAAGTCCTTAGGGGAACCGGCAAACGTGAGCAGGTAGCCGCCAACGCCGTGGCGCCGGGCTCCCTGGGAGTTGAAATAAATAAACGTGAGAACGGCGCAGGCGAGCGGGACGGTCACATCGCCTGTCGGAGCCTTGAGGAAGCTGCCGGGAAACGCGCCCATGAGATTGCCAACGAGCACGAACACGGAAATGGTGCCCACAAACGGAATGAATTTGCTGGCGCCGTGATGAACGTTTTCTTCCAGCAGATCCTTGATGCCGAAGCTCATGGGATTCGTAAGCAGCATCTCCGCCACCTGCTGCATCGCGCCAGGCTTCTCGACCGAGAGCCGGGAGCGCAGCACCAGGGCGAGAATCGTCCCGATGATCACCACAACGAAAGCCATCACTACGTGCTCGGGGATGGGCAGTTCGGGATGCTTGGGCTGGATATGCAAGGCAGCCAGCAGGGCCCGTGCCAAGCGCCCCAGGTGATGATTCACGAATTGCGTCAGCCAAGCCGCCTGTTCATTCATTCGTCAGTCCACCGGACGCAGGATTTCCCACACACTCGCCGCAATCGCCGCCGCTGCCAGAGCGCAAAAACCCAAAATCATGCTGCCAAGGGAAACGTGTAGAAACACAAAAATAACATAGACCGTGAGCCCCAGCAACCCGTAGCGAAAGAGCGCGGCAAGATAGGTGGTCAGTGGGACTTTGGGTTTTTCGCGGCCTTCCTGGGCGGTGGAAACCGTAACTAGGGCGTCCGCCGCGCGCTTCAACCAGCGGAAGTTCAGCCATCCCAACGCGGTCCCAATGGCTAATCCAGCGGCCCATAGCTTGTAGCGGAGCACGGCGGCCACCGTCGTTGCGACAAACCCGAAAAGGAGAGTCAGCCAACCGATGCGTCGCTCGGTGTGTCGGCCGATGGCGCCGCTGGCCCGGTCAGCTGCCTTGCCTACCATTGTTATTCACTCGGCAGTCGCCGCAGAACTTCACGCACGCCGGCAAAAAAGCCCAGCGCACCGAGGATGAGCGTCAGCCATGGCTTTGTGTGCAGCCAGCGGTCCAGGAAATAGCCCATCGCGGCTCCAACGGCGATGGGACCCACCAAAGTAAAAGGCAACTCGAGGGCCAGCGCCGGCCCGGAGGCAAAGCCCTTCGCCCTTTTCTTTGCAGGCGCTGACGGACTCTCGTCCGGCTTATCGTCCGAGGGCATATTGAGCGAGCCGCGTGAACGGCTCAGGATACAACCCAGCGGCGAGAGTGACAAACGCAGCCACGCTGAGCGCTACGGCCTGCGCGTTGCTCATAACGGGACGCGGGGCTTCGCCCGGCGCCTTGAGCCAGGCGTGTACCACGATGCGGAAGTAATAGTAAAGCGCGGGCACGATGTAGAGCACGGCGAACACCGCGAGGACGGGATGTCTCGTCTCGATAAGCGAAAGGAAAATGAAGTACTTGCCCATGAAGCCGGCAGTCGGAGGAATGCCCGCAAGCGAGAGCATGAAGATCAGCAGCAGTACGGCGGATGCGGGACTGCGCTGGTACAAGCCGTTCAAATCCTCGAGTTCTTCACCAATGAGACCCTTCTGCCGCAGCACGATGAGGATCGCAAAGGCGCCCGCGGTCATGAAGATATACGCCAGCAGGTAGTAGCCGATGCCGGTCATCGCGGTTTTGTTTCCAGCGACAAGGCCAAGCAGAACATAGCCCACGTGCGAAATGGAAGAATACGCCAACAGACGCTTCACGTTGGTCTGCGTCAGTGCCGCAAGATTGCCCCAGGTGAGCGAGGCAACGGCGATGCCTGCGACGAGATACATCCAGTTCACGTGCGTTCCTCCGAAGACCACCAGGAACAAGCGGAGAAGCAGGGCAAAGCTGGCGGTCTTGGATGCCACGCTGACGAAAATGGTGACGGGCGTCGGGGCGCCCTCGTAGACATCCGGCGCCCACTGGTGAAACGGGACCGCCGCAATTTTAAAGAAGAGTCCGACCGCCACCAAGACGAACGCGAGAACCGGCAGCAATTGAAGCAGGAAGGGATCAAATTGCGGGCTCACGGATTGGGGATTATGCAAAAGCGAGGTTATGACAGCATTCCGTTGGCCCAGCATTTCGCCGATGGTGTCAATATTTGTGGCATCGCTCAGACCGTAAAGAAGAGAAAAGCCATAGGCCAGGATCCCCGAGCTGAATGCACCTAGCAGTACGTACTTCAACGATGCTTCGTTCGAACGCTTGTCGCGGCGGAGGAAGCCGGTGAGAACGTAGAAGCTGAGGGCCATGGTCTCGAGACCGAGGAACAGGACAATGAGGTCAAAACCCGAGGCCATGAACATCATTCCGACGCAGGCAAACAGCAGAAGCGCGTAGTATTCGCCTTCCTGCTCGTGTTCGATCTCGAGGAACTTCACAGAGAGCAGAATCACTAACGCGGTAGCAGCGAGAAAAAGCGCCGCGAAGAAGAGAAAGAAGGGGTCGACGATGACGGAGTCGTGAAATCCGAGCAGCGAGCCATTCGCACCCACGGGTATGCGCAGCTTCCAAACCGTGTAAGCGCTGAAAGCAGTTCCCGCCAGCGCCAACCCGGCGTTCAGATACCTTTCTTTGACACCGAGCGTGAAATCGATCAACAGGATGCCGAGACCAAAAAGCGTCAGCTCGACCTCGGGGAGAATAACGGCTCCGTCTCCCTGCAAGTAATCGGTCAGCGCGCTGGGAAAGGGAATGTGCATAGGCATCTGGCCCGCTTATTTCGCTTCCATCGCCGCGGCAGGAGCTACCGCCGGAGGCGATTTCGCACGCTCCATTTGGTAGAAGTTGGGATTCACCTGCTCGACGATTCGCTGCACCGGCTTTTCAATGAGCGAGAAAAATGGCTTTGGATAGATGCCGATCCAGAAAGCCATAAAGACGAGCGGGACGAGCGTCGCCATTTCGCGGAGGTTCAAGTCCGGCAGATGTTCGTTGACGGGCAACGTCACCGGGCCGAACATCACGCGCTGGTAGAGCCAGAGCAAGTAGGCCGCGCCGAGAATCACCCCGAGGGTGCCCCAGGCCGCCCAGGCCTTGCTGACCTGAAATGCGCCTTGCAGAATGGTGAACTCCCCGATGAAGCCGTTCAGCAGCGGCATGCCCAGCGAACTCAGGCTGATGATGAGATAAATCGCCGCGAAATTCGGCATGGGAGTAGCCAGTCCGCCGAATTCCGAAATCAAACGCGTGTGCCGCCTCTCGTAGAGCACCCCAACGATCAAGAAGAGCGCGCCCGTGGAGATGCCGTGGTTGATCTGTTGAAGCACGCTTCCGGCCAAGCCATTCGGCGTGAGGGCGAAAATCCCCAGCGTGCAGAAGCCCAGGTGGCTGACCGAACTGTATGCGATCAGCCGCTTCATGTCTTTTTGCATCAGGCAAACCAGCGCCCCGTACACAATGGCGATCAGAGAAAGCACAATAACAATCTTGATGATATTGGAGCGCATGGCTCCATCGGTGGGCAGTAAAGGCAGCGAAAAGCGGAGGAAACCGTAGGTCCCCATCTTCAACAATACGCCCGCCAGAATGACCGAGCCTGCAGTGGGAGCTTCGGTGTGCGCATCGGGCAGCCAGGTGTGGAACGGGAACATCGGCACTTTGATGGCAAATGCGAAGAAGAAGCCCCAGAAGAGCCAAACTCTCAGCGGATCGGAAAGGTGCTGTGCGGCGGCGAGGAGAGTCGGGACGTCAAAGGTGCGCGTCTCGCCCGGAGCCACTGGCGCGTAGAAGTACAGCGCCAGGATCCCGAGCAGCATGACCACCGATCCCGCCAGAGTGTACAGGAAGAATTTGATGGCTGCGTAAAGCCGGCGGTCGCTTCCCCAAACGCCGATGAGGAAGTACATCGGAACGAGCATCACTTCCCAGAAAACGTAAAAGAGGAAGAAGTCGAGCGCGACAAACACTCCGATCATGCCGGTCTGCAAGAGCAGCAGCAGAATGTAATACTCCTTGGTGCGTTGATGGATGGCGCTCCAGGAAGAAAGGATGGCGATCATGCCAAGGAACGTCGTGAGCATGACCAGCAGCAGGCTGATGCCGTCGATGCCGAGGTGATACCTCGCGCCAATCGAAGGAATCCAGGAAACGTTTTCCTGGAAGGAAAACGGCTCAAACCCAGGCTTCCACCAGAATAGGAGGGGGAGCGAAACCAGAAAGCCAAGTACGCCAAAAATATTGCCGCCGATGCGGTGCGCTAGCTCCATCTCGCGAGGAATAAACAGCAAAAGAATCGCGCCTACGAGCGGCGTGAAGAGAACTACGCTCAAGATATGATTTGCAAAAAAGTCCATGCCTCGCCTCTCAGCGCGCTCCGCGCAGCACTACATGGAGATGCTGTTGGTAATACGCCAGAAGAATGGCCAGCCCGATCAAAATGAACAGCGCATAGCTTGAAAACGTACCCGTCTGCAGAAAGCGAATCGGGAAGCTCAGGAGCTGGGTCAACTTAGCGCCAAAGTTGAGCAGCCCGTCGATGATCCACTTGTCCCACCACATGGAAAGCGTCGAGCCCAAGCGCGCCAGCCAGCCCGTGCCATTCACACCGATGCCGTCGATGACTTTCGCGTCCATCTGACCGAGCAGGGTGCCAAGATCCTTGGTGCGGTTCACGAACAGGGCGTCGTAGATCTCGTCCACGTAGTATTTGTGGAACAAAAGGCGATAGAACCCACCCATGCTCTTGGCAACCAATTCTGGCGCGAATCTTTTCGA
>Ga0307475_10002906_pt1 | contig 10357 bp, 9 predicted proteins | sample atmos_gasesECM1C_FD_203317 | JGI IMG/M metagenome (GOLD analysis project Ga0307475, IMG submission 203317) | Hardwood forest soil microbial communities from Morgan-Monroe State Forest, Indiana, United States - atmos_gasesECM1C_515 | ecosystem: Environmental > Terrestrial > Soil > Temperate...
ATCGCATACGATGCTTTCCAATGCGAACGGCGAATTTGGTTTCTTGAAGATTCTTCCCGGTTCCTACCTCGTGGCCGTCAACGCTAAGGGCTTTGCGCCCTTTACTTCTGTGGAGTTCCTCGTCACGGACCAGCAGGTCTATGAGCTTCCCGACATCTCATTGTCAGTTGCGACAGCGAGCATCGAGGTAATGGTCCGTCCCACTGACCTGATCGCCGCTGAGCAGATAAGGGCTGCGGAGAAGCAGCGTCTGATGGGCGTCATCCCAAACTTCTATACAAGCTACATTTATGATGCCGCCCCGCTCACTTGGAAACAGAAGTTCTCGCTCGCTGTACGGGGCACATTCGATCCGGTTGCATTTATCGGAGTGGGCTTCGCCGCCGGCATCGGGCAGGCCAACAACTCCTTTGCCGGGTACGGCCAAGGTGCGTCGGGATACGCCAAGCGTTATGCCGCAAAGTTTGTGGACGGACGGAGCAGTGCCTTGCTGACTCAAGCGGTCTTCCCCACGCTCCTTCACCAAGATCCGCGCTACTACTACCAGGGCTCCGGCTCCTTTAAGTCCCGCCTCATGCATGCGGTAGGCTCCGCATTGGTCGCCCGCAGCGATAGCGGCCATACTGAGCCCAACTATTCTTATTTCCTTGGCGACGTGTGCTCAGCAGCGCTGTCCAATCTGTACTATCCGGAAGCTAATCGGGGAGCGCACCTCGTCTTCACGAATGCCGCCGTCGGCCTCGCGGGACGGATGGGTGGGAATTTAATCCGTGAATTCCTCTCGAAGCGCTTGACGACGAACGTGACGGGCGATGGAAGGCCACCAACATTCTAGTTTTGCGCCATTCCTCCGGAGTTCGGGTGGGAACGGTCCCTAGGGTCCCGATTAGCGGTTACCGCCGAAGTTGGTACTGGGAGGAACCTTTCCGATTTCCCGACACAGGAGTTAGTCCTTCGCTCAGTTTTTGGGTCGGGCTTTTTGAGAGAAAACGCGAGACTCGTGGATTCATAGAGCCAGAATCCGCGTGAATCTCGTCTCTATCGACGCTAAGGTTCTTCCCAGTCCAACGCGTAGACATCCTGGGTCCCGGTATCTTTGAGCAGAAGCGGTGAGTTGTCCGAAGCGATACCGACCCACGGACCAAGACTACCGGTAGTCGGAAAGTTCTTGAGATCCCCGATCTGCTGCAGCTTGTGGTCAGCAATTCCAATCTTCAGGACTGCTGGATTGTCGAGCCATCGCAAGAAGTAAATGTATTTTCCGTCCTTTGACCAGTTCAGGAATGCTGATCTCACTTTCGCGAGTTCCGACCACTTCTGGGTCTGAAAGTCGAAAAGCACCAAACCATTCGAGTCCCATGGTAACGCTGCAACGTAGCGCCCATCAGGCGACCAGCGCGCAGCGAAGAGGCCTCGGGAACCGGGAAGCATGGAATCCCTATGAGTTTTCAAATCAAGCACGCGAATGGTTGAATTTGTGTCGGCCGGCGCGCCACTGAAGATAATCTTTTCCCCGTCCGGCGACCAATTCGGATCCCACTGCGGTTCGGGATCTTCGGGAAGCAAGGGCTCGGGGCTACCGCCATCGGCGGAAACCAGGTAGATCTTTACTGGTTTGCCGACTGAGTAGTCGAAGAACGCAATCTGTTTGCCGTCGGGCGACCAGCTAGGTAACGCTGCGAACAACGGAGGATAGCTGAGCTGAATTCTCTCTCTCCCATCTGGCCTGCTTCGCCAGAGGACGCCCTCAGGATAGGAGACGAAGGCCACCCATTGACCGTCTTTGGAAAACGCGGCCTCTTCGGCAGAGATGCCAGAAAGAAACGGCGTGAATCGACCGGATTCTATTTCGCACCGCTCCAACTCGCCGCGGTAAGTCCGGCCCACTACAAAAAGCTTCTTGCCGTCTTTACTAGGAAGGGGAGTGGACAAACTGAGTGGGCTGGACGTCAATTGGACGGGCCTGACCCATGGTCGGCGAAGAAACGCTCCTCTCTCCGCAAGTGTCCAAATCTGCCCCTGCGATCGGAAGACGAAGAATTTTCCGTCTGCTGTCCATCTCCCGCAACATTCGTCTGCAGGATTGTGCCATCCGGGAATCAGCGGGTGCAGATCCGTCCCATTCGCCGAGACTTCCCAGAGTGAATTTGCACCGGTCTTGACGTCTCGGACCGTGAACCTCAATTTACTTCCCGTCGGTGACCATGTCAGAAAAAGGGCCTGCCCTGACAACGAAACCAGCTTTCGGGATTCCCTCCCGTCGCTCTTGGCCAGAAACAAGTCTTTTCCTTCTCCGTAAACCAGCATCTTCCCGTCGGGGGACCAGGCCGCGTCGTGCCCGACAATAGCTCCCAATCGCCGGGGTGACCCCCCGAGGACTGGGAGAGTCCAAAGCTGCCCCCGCCCGCCAGTACCCTGGAAGTCTTTGACAAGAAGCTCAGCTCCATCTTGCGAGACGTCCAGAGGAATGATGGTATTCGAAGCCGCGGGAATCCGGACCGGCTCGCCCCCTGAGATGGACATCTGCACAATGCTGCCGTTGGACGTGTTAGCGGAGCTGGGCAGGCCAAGAAAGAGCCGCGAACCATCTGTACCGACTAGGCCCTTCGGCAAACCGTCGTGAGTGAGCTGGACGTAATTTGCAACCCTCGGCGCAGGTAAAGGGAGCGTCCAGGCATAGACAAAAATCCCAACCGCTAGGACAAGCCCGCTCGTCAGAGCCATTGGCCAATGTCGGCTACGCGTGGGCGCATTCACTTCGGGCCGAGTGGGCAGAACCCCGGACTTCTTACTTCCACCAGGCAATCGTGTGCTCGGCATAGAACTTACGGCGGCGACGAATTGGGCCTCCTCTGTCGCTACTAACACCCGGCCCGCCTCACTGTTCCGCTTGAGACGTTTCAATTCGGCCCGCATATCGGCTGCATTCTGATAACGCAGATTGATGTCCTTCTCCAGTGCCCTGCTAATAATGTCTTCCAGCTTCGGCGGAACGGCAGGGTTAAGTCGCGCGGGGGCTGGCGGAGTCCGATTCAAGATAGCTTCTGTGATGACCCCGGAACTCTGTCCCCGAAAAGGTAACACCCCGGTAGCCATCTCGTAGAGGACCACGCCGAAAGAGAACAGATCCGTGCGGGTATCCAGCTCTTTCGCGCGTACTTGCTCTGGTGACATATATGCCACCGTGCCCAGCGTGGTGCCCGGACTGGTGAGGTCAGCGAAGTTCACGCCCAAAGTAGTTTCGCCGGACACTCCGACTGCGGCAGGCCGTGAGCTATGCGAGGAAAAGACTTTTGCCAAGCCAAAGTCAAGAACTTTGACGTGCCCGCGTCTAGTTACGAACAGATTTGCCGGCTTGATGTCCCGATGAATGATGCCTTCGGAGTGGGCGGCGTCCAAGGCGTCAGCAATGGCGATGGCGATATCAACAATGCCTTCCATATCCAAGGTACGTGCGGCTATCAGATATTTCAGAGTCGCGCCATCCAAATACTCCATGACGATGAATGGCTCTCCGGCGTGCTCCCCGATCTCATAGATTGTACAGATACCTGGGTGATTCAGAGCTGACGCGGCATGTGCCTCGCGCCGAAGTCGTTCGAGCATCTGCGGGTCTTTAGCTGAATCACCGGGGAGAAACTTCAGGGCGGCAAAGCGACGCAGCGTAGTGTCCTCTGCCTTGTAGACCACGCCCATGCCGCCACCGCCGATCACTTCTACGATCCTGTAGTGGGAAATGGTCTGGCCGATCAATGAGGAAGGGTCCGCCAATTTTGCCCCCGAGCAGTTTATCAGCAGATTTGCGCCCAGCTACCCGTCAAAAATGCCGGGGGCCGAGGAGAGCGTTTGAGTGCACGGGATTGTCCAAGTCACGCCGAACTCGAAAATAATCAGGTATCGCAAGAGTTCGTTCGCGGGGCCTAGACAATCAAAGCGCAGCGTACCGTTGAGAATTGAAGTCACTTACAGAAGTATAATTCCCTCTGGCGAGGGCACTCCTTTTGGCACCCAAACATTTGGTGCTTCTTCCGGGACTTGATGGGACCGGAGAACTGTTTGTCGATGCACCGATTGACACGGTAGAGGTCTGGGGTTCGAGTGCCCACGGGCCTACCATTCTAAACAAAAACTTTACGGGTATTCCAAAGAAACGCAGAGGGGTGCAAAAGGACACATTTTTGCGCCCCATCTGTGTCCTCCTCCCTGAGACTTCTCTCCTGTCGACTGAGTTAGGTCCGGCGACGGAATCCGATGAGGCTTCATTCTGACTGAAAACCAGATTCGGCCCCGGCGCAGAGCCGGGGCCTTTTCTGTTTTTGGCTCAGTCATCACTCGCCTTTTAGCACCTTTCTTGATCGTGCTAGCTACGTGATCTGCCAGGCGTGGCCGGAACAGCACTATCCGATGCCACTCTGTTTTGGAGCTCCACTCGTCATCGGCGTTCTTCCACGAGCGCTGTGTGGCGACGGAAATCACGGTGAAATTCGAACCGTTGCCTTTCGCTTGACGTAGCTCTGGGTCAGAACCAACGAACCCAACGAGAGTTACTGAGTTGATAGGACATTTTGTTTTACCTTTCTTTCTGCCCCGTTTTCTTTGGGGCACGAGAGAGAGCGAGGGGACGTGGAGTCGCAGACTAGCGTCTGCTTTATGGGAGGGACCCATGCTCTCTCGTGAGGAGCCGTGAAAGCAGAAGACGCGTAGGCCGGAGCGGAGAGGAATTACCCGAGCGGTGAGCCAAAGAAAATCGGGAAGAAAAAGAAAGGAATGTCCAAGCTCGGGAATCCTCGGAGAGAAGGAGACACGGAGAGCGGACGGCTTCGTTCTAACGTGCTAGCCGGAGATGTCGGTAGCCCGCCCTTGACGCTGCACTCATCCCAGGTTTGCAAACTTCTTGCTTCATGCGTACCGCTGCACTAGACTTGCGCAAACTTGACAGCTCTCCTTTCCTCTTTCAGTCCCGCCCGAGAGGTCAACGGGTTCTCGTGAATCCGATCTCGCGAATTAGCGGAGTGTAGATTCAATGGTCCGGGTCCAGTCATGTCGCTATATGATGATGGTGTAATGTAACCGGGCCTGTTTTTCTTTGAGGCTATTCGCTCCGAGGAGGTTCGCGCCATGAAGTACTTCATGTTTCTGCTTGCTGTGTTTCTTTCTGCCGTTTCCTTGTTCGCCCAGTCCGAAACACCCCCTCCACCGCAAGCTGCTGCCTCGGCTCCAGCATGGTCACCCTCCAAAGACATCGGCGTATTTGTGTTTGGGAAAAACGGCCAGACGGCGGATCAACAGTTAAAGGACGAATCCGATTGCTATGGCGCAGCCAAGCAGCAGTCCGGCATTGATCCGAAAGCTCCTGCTCCCAAGGGTAAGACGGCGGAACAAAAACAAGCCGAACAAAAAGCGGCTGCGGAAAACGCAGACACTCCAAGCGGCGGACGCGTCAAAGGCGCTGCCCGCGGTGCCGCTGGTGGTGCGGCCATTGGCGCCATAGCGGGCGACGCTGGCAAAGGTGCGGGCGCTGGTGCCGTTGCAGGTACCATGCGTGGTGGAGCGAAGCAGCGGGAAGCCAGCGCAGCAGCAAAAAAAGAAGCTGCCTCCAAGGTTGCCGCCGAACAAAAAGCCGAGGAAGAACGCGCCAAGCTCGCCCATGCGGAAGGTCTCGACACCTTTCAACGAGCCTTCGCGGCGTGCATGGACGCGCGCAACTACTCAGTGAAGTAGAAAGCAGGAAAGGAAAAACGTCGATGAGAAAGTTTCGAGCACCTCTTTTCGCCCTCGCCCTATTCATAGTCGGGCAATCCGGCGCTTCGTCATTCGCCCAAGAACCCTCGCCGCCTGTGCAAGATCTGCAAAATATTTTCCCCAAGAAACCACCGTATTCGCCCTATGCCGATCGGCATTTCCCGGAGCGAGTCTACTGGGGTGACACGCACTTGCACACCGCCATCTCGCTTGACGCAGGAGCGGCCGGGTGCCGCCTGGGCCCGCGCGACGCGTATCGCTTCGCGAAGGGCGAACAAATCATGGCCTCGAGCGGCCAGCCCGTGAGACTCTCCCGTCCGCTGGATTTTCTGGTCGTCACCGATCACTCGGACAATATGGGTTTCATCACCGATTTGTTTGCGGGGAAACCCGAACTGCTCGCGGATCCGACAGGACGCCGCTGGTACGACATGATCCAATCCGGGAAAGGGGGACAAGCGGCTTTGGAAATCATTGGCACCTTTGCACAAGGAAAATTCCCGGAAGCGCTTGTCTATGCGCCCGGCACTCAAGGTTATCGCTCGACGTGGGAGACCATCCTCAAGGCAGCCGAAGAGGCAAACGCTCCTGGCCGCTTTACCACTTTTATCGGCTACGAGTGGACCTCGCTGTCCGCTGGCAACAACCTTCACCGCAACGTCATCTTCCGCGACGATGCGACGAAAGCCAGTCTTGTCGAACCTTACACAACCACCCCTCCCTATGGGAGCAACAACCCCCGCGATCTCTGGAAGTGGATGGCGGCCTACGAACTGAAGACCGGCGGCGAGGTCCTGGCCATCGCTCATAACGGCAATCTCTCCAACGGCACGATGTTTCCAATCATCGAGTCTTTTACCGGCAAGCCGATTGACCGCGAGTACGGTGAGCAACGCGCGCATTGGGAACGCCTTTACGAGGCCACGCAAATGAAAGGGGATGGCGAGACCCACCCATTCCTCTCGCCTAACGACGAGTTCGCGAACTACGAGCGCTGGGATAAGGGCAATCTGGACATGAGCGCGCCAAAGAAACAGGAGATGCTGGAGTACGAGTACGCCCGCTCGGCCCTGCGCAATGGTCTAAAGTTGGAAAAAGAGCTTGGCGTGAACCCCTACAAGTTCGGCATGGTCGGGTCTACGGACTCGCACACTGCACTGTCCACTGCCGATGAAGATAATTTCTTCGGTAAAGCGAGCGTCTACGAACCGAGTGCGACCCGCGCGGATCACCCCTTCATGAAGGGGGCGGGTGGAACGGTTATGAACTGGGAACAGACCGCTTCAGGCTATGCCGGCGTCTGGGCCACAGATAACACGCGCGAAGCTCTTTTTGATGCAATGCAGCGCAAGGAGGTTTACGCGACAACTGGTCCGCGCATGATCGTCCGCTTCTTCGGCGGCTGGGACTTTGAACCCGGCGATGCCAACAGTCGCCATCCTGCTGTTGTCGGATATAGCAAGGGAGTTCCCATGGGAGGCGATCTTTCGAATGCGCCAACCGGGAAATCGCCCACTTTCCTGGTCGCGGCACTGAAAGATCCCATTGGCGCTAACCTTGATCGAATCCAGGTCATCAAGGGTTGGCTCGACCCTAAGGGTGAAACTCACGAAAAAATCTATGACGTGGTATGGGCAGGCGACCGCAAGCCCGACCCCAAGACGGGCAAGCTTCCTCCCGTGGGTGACACGGTGGACGTGCCGAACGCTACCTACACAAACACCATCGGCGCCTCCGAACTGATAAAGGTGTGGAAAGATCCGGAATTCGATCCGGCACAGCGGGCTTTTTATTACGTGCGCGTGCTCGAAATTCCCACGCCGCGATGGACTGCCTACGATGCCAAATATTTCGGGATCACGATGCCGCCTGAAGTCCCCATGAAACTTCAAGAGCGTGCCTATACTTCGCCGATCTGGTATACCCCAGCGAAATAATGTGGCGATGTTATGAAAATTATTCGTGAACCGTTGTTCCACTTTCTGCTTCTGGGGGCTGCAATTTTTGCAGTCTACGGTCTTTTGACGAGGCACAAGACGAGTAAACCTGGGGAGATCGTTGTTACACAGGGCACGTTCGAGAACCTCGTAACTGGGTTCTCGCGTACCTGGCAGCGTCCTCCCACAGAGGAAGAACTCCAAGGGTTGGTGCGCGATTACATTCGCGAGGAAGCAGCATACCGTGAGGCACTCGCCTTAGGGCTCGACCGGGACGATATGATTGTGCGCCGCCGACTCCGGCAAAAGCTTGAATTCCTTTCGGACGAGCTGGCTACCCGAACCGAGCCTACCGATGCAGAATTGCGGAGTTTCCTGCAGACACATACTGGGTTGTTCCAGTCTGAGCCTCTCTTCTCATTCCGTCAGATTTACTTTAACCCTCAACTACATGGCGGAAATCTTCACCGTGACATAGCTCGCGCTCTCGGAGATTTGGAACGCGCTGGCACGCGTGCCAACAGAGCTGATCTTGGCGACCCTTTTCTTCTGGAGCGGGGTTTCGAGAATGTTTCTCTCTCCGACGTAAAGAAAACATTCGGGAACCAGTTTGCCTCAGCACTTGCCGGTTTACGGCTTGGTGTGTGGCAGGGACCAATCGACTCCGGCTATGGCGTCCATCTGGTATTTGTTGCACAACGTAGTGAGGGCCGTCTCCCGGTGCTTGATGAGGTGCGCGATTCAGTGCGCCGCGAGTGGCTTGATGCCAAACGTGCAGAGGCTACGGATAGCTTTTACCACGCGATTCTAAGCCGATACAAAGTGAAAATCGAACTGCCGGAAGGGAAAAAGGTGGCGCAGGTACACTGATGCAGCGTTTTTTTGTTTTGCCAATCCTCATACTTCTCGCTGCAATTGCGGCAAATGTCTCTGCCCATGAAGTTCGGCCTGCCTACTTGCAACTCCATCAAACAGGGTCAATCACCTACGACGTTTTCTGGAAAGTTCCGGCGGTAGGCGACACCATGCGATTGAGCCTGTACGTCCAACTGCCGCAGACATGCTCCAATCTTAAGCAGCCGCACGGGTTCTTCGCCAACGGTGCTTACACTGAACAATGGAGCGTTGCATGTCAAGCAGGGCTTGCTGGGTCTACTATCCGTATCGACGGTCTCACCGCTACCCTTACCGACGTGCTTGTTCGTGTCGAACGCCTGGACGGCTCTACTCAGGTTACCCGGGTTACGTCTTCCTCGCCGACGTTCGTCGTGGAGGCAACGCCGCGTCGGTTTGAAGTCGCCCGAACATATCTCGTGCTCGGAATCGAACACATTCTTACCGGTGTCGACCATCTGCTATTTGTTTCAGGACTTCTGCTGCTGGTTAGCGGGATGAGGCGGCTGTTACTTACAGTTAGTGCTTTTACGCTCTCCCATACGGTCACACTAACTCTAGCAACACTCGGATTTGTTCACGTGCCGCCCGCCCCCGTTGAGGCAGTGATCGCGCTGAGTATTCTTTTTGTCGCCTATGAAGTACTTCGAAAGAAGGAGAATCCGGATGGACTGGCGCAGCGCAAGCCTTGGCTGGTCGCGTTCTCGTTTGGCTTACTGCACGGCCTCGGATTTGCTGGTGGTCTCAGCGCCGCGGGTCTGCCCGCCGGTCATATTCCGCTTGCTCTCGGTTTCTTCAGCGCGGGTGTTGAGGTTGGTCACTTTTCGTTTGTTGGGGCTGCGGTCTTAATCATCGTGACGTTTAGAAGTAGGTTGTCCCGATTACCTTCTTGGTCCTGGCGAATCGCGCCCTATGCCATCGGCAGTTTTGCGTCTTACTGGCTTATTGGACGTCTCACCGCGTTCTAGAACCTGATCGGGGCGTAATTCGCGCTTGGTGCCGTGCCTCTGACGAAATATCGACTTGCGTCAAAGATAGATTCCAGGGGCAAGCGGATCTCAGGTTTTCGTTTGAAAGGAGCATAGAGATGCGAATAGTTCGTTTGCTTTTCCCAGTATTTGCTTTATTGCTCGTGACGACACTCGTCTCGACTACAGTTGTACACGCACAGACAGGCAAGCTCGAAATCATTAAAGCGATCTACGGTAAAGAGGGATTGGGGAACGACGTAACCCAACGCCTTCAGAAGATGATTAAAAACAACACGCTGGATATAAAGGTCACCAATATCACTATGGGCGGAGATCCGAACAAGGGCGCGGACAAGACCGTGAAAGTCGATTACACCTATCGTGGACAACGTAAGCAAGTGGTAGTCAAGGAAGGCGATCGGCTGACACTGCCCTGAATCCCCGCATCTACCAGAGCAGCGATTCAAAGAATGCGCGGACAACAGGAACAGGTGAAAGAACACAAGCGAGGAGACAGAAATGGAAAAGAGAGACGCAGCTTTTGATAACAACAGTGTGGCGAGGCACCTCAAATCGACCCGTCTGGCCCAAATTGTCGTCTCAGCCATGTCGCCGGCTTGGGTGCTGATGCTGGTCTCTTTGATCCTGGCGCCGCTCGCGCTCGCTCTGAGCCAGAGCACGCAAACCGTCGACACGCGCATCGGCAAGCTTGACCAGCGAAGACCTGGCTGAAGTTAATCTTTTTGCGACCGAGGCAGATGCGGCCACAGTGCGTAACGACAATCGTTCTGTCGTGGAAGGGGTAGTCGATGT
>Ga0307475_10002907_pt1 | contig 10357 bp, 8 predicted proteins | sample atmos_gasesECM1C_FD_203317 | JGI IMG/M metagenome (GOLD analysis project Ga0307475, IMG submission 203317) | Hardwood forest soil microbial communities from Morgan-Monroe State Forest, Indiana, United States - atmos_gasesECM1C_515 | ecosystem: Environmental > Terrestrial > Soil > Temperate...
CGGCACCAGGCATCTCGAATATTATACCCGCCCGATCTGGCTGGATAAGAGCAACGCCAACGGCGCCAACTGCTTCGCGCTGCCGAAGAAGTAGCCGAGACAAGGCGCGCCGGCCTGCACCAGATGCGGGCCGGCGGTCTCGCGCGTTGTGACCGGGAGGTCTTTTCCGATGTCGATGGCTGTGGATTCCTGGACCGCCTCGGTGCGGCGCTTCTCGCCTCGCCTGCTGTTGTCGGAGCTGCTCCTGAAGCAATGGTTCGAGCCGGTGATTCCGTTCACGGTCATGATCGGGCTCTGGCTCTATTTCGCGCTGACGATACCCAACTACGCCACGGTGCAGAACACGCTGTCGCTCTTACGCCTGTTCGCCGAATTCGGCTTCGTTGCGCTGGCGATGGGCTTCTGCCTGATCAGCGGCGGCATTGATCTCTCGGTCGGTGCGATCTTCGCCTTCTGCAATTTCTCGGCGCTCTACTTTCTGTTCGTGCTTGAGCTTCCGGTCTCCCTCGCGATCCCGGCGACGCTCATGGTCGGCGCCGCGCTCGGCAGCATCAACGGCTTCCTGATCGGCTTTCTGAAGACGCGACCGTTCCTGACCACGCTGGTGACACTGATCATCCTGCGCGCCTCGGTCAATCTGCTCAACACCCGCTACGCCCAGGTATTCGCGACCAACTCGGTGGACAGCGACGCCTGGGATTTCCTCGGCGTCGGCAGCGTCCTGGGCATCCCCATCAACGCGGCGACGCTGCTCGTCGTGCTGCTGGTCTGCCACATCTTCCTGTCGCGCTCCCGCTACGGCTGGCATCTCACGGCGATCGGCGCGAGCCGCAAGGCGGCACGGCATGCCGGCATCCGGGTCCGGCTGATCCTGTTCTTCACCTATGTCCTGTCGGGCACACTCTGCGCGGCCAGCGGCATCTTCTACGCCGCGCGGCAATCATCAACGGACTCGACGACGGGTGTGGGCTGGGAATTCCAGGCGCTGACCGCGGTCGTACTCGGCGGCGTGTCGCTCGCGGGCGGCAAGGGCACGGTGTGGCGGGCCATGATCGGCGCGTCGATCATCTTCCTCCTGATCAATGGCCTGGTGCGGATGGGAATCCCCGGCTATGTGACGTCGGCTGTGATCGGCATCATCCTGCTCGCCGCCGTCGGCATCGACGTCAAATGGGCGAAGAACCGCGGCAAGGCGATCCAGAAGATCTACGTCAATCCCGCCTTTGTCGCGTTCTCGCCCGCGCCGTCGGTGCAGCCCGGCTCCGCCTCGCCCTACGCGCAGAACGACCGGCTCATCAACGCGCAGGCGATCGGGCTCAATCAGGTCGAGGGGCCCGAGGATGTCATTCTCGACCGCCAGGACCGCCTCTACGGGTCGACCCGCGACGGCAACATCATCCGCTTCTCAGGCCCCAGTTTCCAGACGCGCGAGGTTTTCGCCCATATCGGCGGCCGGCCGCTTGGCATGCAGTTCGACCGCGACGAGAACCTGATCGTCGCCGTCGCCGGCATGGGCGTCTACGGCGTCAAGCCGGATGGCGAGGTGTTCAAGGTGACCGACGAGACCAACCGCACCTGGTACAAGCTCAACGACGATTCCCGCCTGCGCATGGCCGACGATCTCGACATCGGCCCCGACGGAAAAATCTATTTTTCCGACTGCACCACGCGTTACGAGATGACGACCAACACGCTCGACATTCTCGAGGCGCGTCCGAACGGCCGCATGGTCTGCTACGATCCCAAGACCAGGACCACGCGCACCATCATCAACCATTTCTATTTCCCGAACGGGGTCTGCGTCTCGCACGACGGCAGGTCGCTTCTGATCGCCTCGACCTCGCTGTGCAAGATCTTCCGCCACTGGCTCGCTGGTCCCAAGCAGGGCAAGACCGAGGTCCTGATCGACGAACTGCCCGGCAATCCCGACAACATCAATCGCGCCTCCGACGGCAATTACTGGCTGGCGCTGGTCGGCATTCGCACGCCGACATTCGACCTCGCCGCGCGAAAACCCGGCTTCCGGCTCCGCATGGTCAAGCAGGTGCCGACCGACGAGTGGCTGGCGCCGGCCCTCAATCACGGCTGCGTGCTCAAATTCAACGAGCAGGGTGAGGCGCTGGAGTCCTGGTGGGATCCGACCGGCATTTCGCATTCGACCTTGACCTCGATGCGCGAGCACAAGGGCCATCTCTATCTCGGCGGTCTCGAGAACAACCGGATCGGGCGCATCAAGCTCGATGGCGTCGATGAGAGCTGGTGTGGATACGATGCCTATTGGGGCGCCAAGAGCAGACTGACGGGGTAAGCGGCCGTGGGACTCTTCGACCATTTTTTGCGCGACATCCGCAGCGTCATCCATCGCGATGGCGAGCAGAACGCGATCCCGCCGCTCGACGGCGCGCTCAGCCCCAACGACCGGCTGGATGCCTGCACGCCGATCGGCGACCCCCTGCCCGGTCTCGACGACGTCGTCGCGGACCGGGACGGCTCGCTGCTCGTCTCCGCAGGTAAGTGCGTTCTCCGGCTGTCGGGTCCGGGTTTTGCCACGCGCACCCTCGTGGCCGAATTCGATGGCGACGCCGGAGGGCTCGCGATCCACCCTGATGGGCGCCTGCTGGTCTGTGTGGCCGGACGGGGGCTTGCCGCGCTCGATCCCGCACGGCCAGATCCGCGCCGGCTGAGCGCGGTCGACGGACAGCCTTTGACTGGGCTGACATCGGTCGCAGCCTCCCCGGACGGCCGCATCTTTGCAGTCGAAGGCAGCTCTGGCCGCCCGCTGGAAGATTGGCGTCGCGACCTGATGGAGAAGGGTCACAACGGCCGGCTGATCGCCTGCGACGCCTCGCTCGGGTCGCCAGCAACGCTGCTGCGGGACCTCCATTACCCCCAGGGCATCGCAATTGTGCCGGATACCGGGCAGCTCTGGTTCACCGAGAGCTGGGCCCATCGCGTCAGTCGCATGGCGCTGTCGGCCGATGGTTCCGGCCAGCCCATCGTCGTGCAGCGAAACCTGCCCGGCTACCCGGCCCGCCTGACCGGCGACGGGCGCGGCGGCTTCTATCTCGGCCTGTTCGCGCGGCGCACGCATCTGATCGAATTCGTGCTCAAGGAGGACGATTTTCGTGCCGAGATGATCGCGAACATTTCGCCCGATTACTGGATCGCGCCGGCCTATTCCGGCGGGAGCGACTGCCTCGAGCCGATGCAGATCGGCGGCGTGAAGGCACTGGGCATCCAGAAACCTTGGGCGCCGCCGCGCTCCTATGGGCTTCTCGTTCATCTCGATGGCCATGGCGACTTGACCGGCAGCATCCACAGCCGCGCCGGTGGCGCCTTCCACGGCATCACCGGCGCCTGCGCAACGCCGCAAGGCACGGTGATCGCAAGCCGCGGCGCAGGCCGCCTGCTGCTCGAGCCCGGAGATCTCAAATGAACGACGCTGCCACGCTGGCGGACGCGGCCAGCGCCGCGGATCAGGGCCGCAAGCCGGTGCTGCAGGTCATGGGCGGAGCCAAGATCTATGGCGGCGTCCACGCCATCGAGGCGATCAATTTCGATCTCTACGCCGGCGAGGTGCACGCGCTCGTCGGCGAGAACGGGGCCGGCAAATCGACCCTTTGCAAGGCCATCGCGGGCGCGATCCAGCTGACGTCAGGCGACATCCATGTCGACGGGGCACGTGCCGATTTCCAGCAGCCGCGTGACGCGCTCGCCGCCGGCATCTGCATGGTCTATCAGGAGACGAGCCTGGTGCCGACCATGACGGCGGCGCAGAACATCGAGCTCGGCAATGAGAAGCTGCTGACCCGGTTCCGCACCCTGAACATCCAGGCGCAGCAGCTCTTGCAATCGCTCAATTTCCATGTCGACCCGGCGACGCCCGTTGCCCTGCTTGGCACGGCCAAGAAGCAGATGGTCGAGATCGCGCGCGCGATCTACAACAAGGCGCGCATCATCATCTTCGACGAGCCGACGGCGAGCCTGACGCCGGAGGAGATCGTGCATTTCTTCCATCTGGTGCGCGACCTGCGCGCGCGCGGGGTCGCGATCATCTACATCTCCCACGCGCTGGAAGAATCCCTGCAGATCGCCGACCGCATCACGGTGTTGCGCGACGGGCGGCTCGTGATCACCGCGCCGGCGAAATCGCTCAATCGCGACGCGCTGGTGCAGCACATGGTCGGCCGCCAGGTGGCGCAGACGATCTATCAGCGCAGCAAGGTCGTCCCCAGCCAGCGCCGCGAAAAAGTGCTCACGGTCGAGAACGTCACCATGGGCATGGTGGTGAAGAACATGTCGTTCTCGGTCTATGCCGGCGAGGTGGTCGGCATCGCCGGCCTGATCGGGTCCGGCCGCACCGAGATCGCAAAGATCATTTTTGGGGCGCTCAAGCGCAATCTGGTCAATGGCGGGACGATCCGGCTGCGCGGCAAGCCCATTCGCTATCGGGTGCCGCGCCAGGCGATCGACGACGGCATCGCCTACATCACCGAAGACCGCAAGGCCAACGGCTTCTTCGAAACCATGATCGTCGACGACAATGTCTATGTCGGCAAGCTCGCCACAAAATTCGGTTTCAGCTTCCTGCTGTCGCGCGCGAGGCGCTCGAAGCTCGCGAACTACTGGGTCGAGCGGCTCAAGATCAACGCGCTCCAGCGCAAGGCGAAAATCGTCGAATTATCCGGCGGCAATCAGCAGAAGGTGGTGCTTGCAAAGTCGCTCGGCCAGGATCCCTCGATCGTGATCTTCGACGAGCCGACCAGGGGCGTGGATGTCGGCACCATCCCGCATATCCATGCCGAGATCCGCAGGCTGGCCGACGAAGGCAAGGCCGTGGTGGTGATCTCATCCTATCTGCCGGAGATACTCGCGGTCTCGGACCGTATCCTGGTGGCCCGGACGGGGCGCATCGTCGCCGAGTTCGACGCGGCCGAGGCGACGCAGGACAAAATTCTGTACGCCGCCGTGCATTGATCTTGGCCATCAAGCGCCAGCGCTGATTCGTGCGCGCATGGCCGGGCGAAAGCGGGTCGGTGCCGGGCCGCGCGGCCGGACTCACGATCATCAGGCGCGAGGCCAGTCAAAGTTGCGGAAACCGGCCGATGCGACGGCGCCAACACCGGTTCCACGTCCTGTTTTCGGAATCTCGAGCGTCTTGATAGCGCTGCGGCACAGGCACTTCTGATATTTCGGCGCGACTGAAAGCCGGTTTGCTCCGTGGCATCCTGCGATCGCCGCGGCAATGCCGCGGGCACCCGTTACCACCACGACATTTGCCGCCTTCACTGTAAATTAAGGAGTTGCGGAACACATACCGAACATATAGTGTTCGTTCATGATTTGTTTCGAGAGCGGTTGTAGGCGTATCTGGGACGTCTGCTCGCAAGCGCGACAATCGAAGGACGCCATCACGGGGGACTTGATCGCGATGCTCACGCGCAAACAGTACGAACTTCTGCGTTTCATCAACGAGCGGCTCAAAGAGGCCGGAGTTCCACCCTCCTTCGACGAGATGAAGGACGCACTCGATCTGCGCTCGAAGTCCGGCATTCATCGGCTCATCACCGCGCTCGAAGAACGCGGGTTTATCAGGCGCCTGCCGAACAGGGCGCGCGCCATCGAGGTGATCAAGCTGCCCGAGCTTTCGGCCGCCGGCGGCACCAGCCGTCGCGGCTTCACCCCGAGCGTCATCGAGGGCAATCTCGGCAAGGTGCGCAGCAGCAGCGCCGGCGCGGATGACGGAGGCGAACGCCCGGTGGCGGTGCCGGTGATGGGCCGCATCGCGGCCGGCACGCCGATCGAGGCCCTGCAGACGCGCAGCCACACCATCAGCGTACCGCCGGACATGCTCGGCTCGGGCGAACACTATGCGCTCGAGGTGCGCGGTGATTCGATGGTCGACGCCGGCATCCTCGATGGCGACATGGCGCTGATCCAGCGCAACGAAACCGCGGAGACCGGCGACATCGTGGTGGCGCTGATCGACGACGAGGAAGCAACGCTGAAGCGCTTCCGCCGCCGTGGCGCCTCGATCGCGCTCGAGCCCGCCAACACCGCCTACGAAGTGCGCATCCTGCCGCCGAACCGAGTCAAGATTCAAGGCAAGCTGATCGGCCTGTATCGAAAGTACTGAACGGGATCGAGAGTGCTGAGCGGGATGGCCAATGCCGGATGCCGCCATCGGGCCTCGGCGGTCGCGGCCTGATCGATCGCTGTGGCTCGCACAGACTATCGGGCACGGTCGGGGTGCGGACGCATGATTTACTCCGCAGTCGGGCGGCTGCGTTCGGCTCCACGACGAGCCGGGATTGGGCTCGCGGTGCGTCGCGTTGGACGACGACGCAACGGGTCGCATCGTCGACCGCGTCCGCGACGTCTGTCATTCAGCACGCGTGACTCATCGTCGCACCCGATGAAAACAGTCTGAGAATTCGGAGTTGTTGCTGCGAGCTGACGCTACGCTCATTTTCGCGGCGCATCTTATTGCGATGCGCCCTTGTGAGTACTTCGCTGCGAAAATCTGTTTCCTTGCCGCGAGGCAAAGGCAACAACTCCCTTCGATCGAAACGCCGCTCAAGCAAGAGCGCGTCGATCCCATCGAAATCAGCCCTTCATCACATACACAGTGTAAACCTTTGCGATCGCGCGCGCACGCACACGCAAGCAACATCCACGCATTTGTGATCGAACGATTGCGCGCGTTGATCGTAGAATTGCCCACAATGTAGCGAACAATAGAACGCTGTTGTCCACTGATAGAGGCCAGTGCCTCTCGGGGCGCTGGCTCTATCGAAAACGAGGAGCGGACCAATGTGTGACTATAGCTTACACGCCGTCGCGACACGCCCGGCGAAAGTTGGAGAAACCTTGGTAACCACGACATTCCGCGGCACCGCGACGCGCGGCTTTGCCGCCCAGAGCGATCTCAATGTCGCGGTCTGCATGCTGCCTGGAACTGAACTCGCGTTCGCCGACGACGTCCGATACGACAACCGTTGGATCTGGACCAAGACGATCGAGTCGCGCGTCGGGAAATTCAACCAGATCGATCGCGATATTCCGTATCGGCACCACGACGCGGTCGAATTCGCGGACGGCAGCTATGTGCTGGTGACGCAGCTCTGCGAAGGACAGCGTGTCACCGTCCTGCAATTGCCAGTGACGCACGCGCCGGCCGAGCGCAGGCACGAGACGCCGACGACGCCGGTTGTTGAACGGACACCGATCGGATAAGCTCTCGTTGAGACTTTCGATAGCAATTTTCCAGCCCTCGGCGAGGTGTCGCTGGTTCGCCGAGGGGAGATGCTTTGGTCAACAAGATTTCGTGGTCAACAAGATTACGTGGCAAAAAGCCGGTCGGGTTACCAAGCCCGGGCGCTATATGTTTACATTCGGGTGGCTCACGGTCACGGCGGACGATCTGGCTGTTTGGGAAGTCTATCCCGAGGCGTCGTTCACGCTGGTCGAGGTTGCGACCGATTCTGACGCGCCCGATGAGTTCAGGCTCGGCACATTCGATCTAGTGGGATCATCGGCGGATCATCCGCCGTAGAGCACGCGGACCCGGAGGGCCGCGTTGAGCGGCAAAGTGCTCAGCAAAGTGCGAAGCGTGGATCTCCTCGTCCACCTGTCTAATCGTTCGCCTGAAGGTCCGTCTCGGACGGCGTCGCGTCCTCCCCACGTGGCAATGACGGTTTCGGCACGAATGACGTGTCGGTCTCCGCGCTACCGTCTGGTGCGGGCGACCACGGCCGGTCCATCCCGCGCGGCCTAACGGCGTCCACCACGAAGCCACCACGCCTCTGCCAAACGGCATGGCGAGAAGCCCAATGAGGCCCGCCGGCATCACGACCGCTGGTACCACCGGCATCGCCGCGAGATTGGCGAGCACGCCATAGGGCGTCACTCGGTGGAAATGAAAGGCCGCATAGGGCGTGGTGGCAAACCCCGCCACCAGCGACGCCAGGAGCAGCAGCATGAGTTCCCGTCCGCCCCACAGCGCCGCGCGTCGCCGCCGAACTCTCGGCCGAGGCAAACAGCCGCGGCATGCCGAACTGCACCAGCGCCACCAGCCCAAGCGTCGCCGCAAACGACATCCCAAAGCTCGGACTCCAATTCCGGATCGCACAATAAAGGCAATGGCTTAACCGGCCTTGCGCCCGGCAGTCTGGGACTTATTCTGGGACTTTGCGGTCCGGGCCTTCGCGATGGCCTCGACCGCATCGGCGACGTCGGTATCGAGCACATGGGCGTAACGCAGGGTGCTCTTGATGTCCCGATGGTTGAGCGCCTTCTGGACGAGTTTCAGGTTTCCGGTCTCGCGAAGGAGCTTGGTCCCGAAGTCATCGCGGTAGTCGTGGAACCTGAAGTCCTTCACCCCCGCCTTGGTTCGCATGCTCTGCCAAGCCGACTTGGCCCCAGGGATCGTCAGGGGATAGCGCTGACCCCGTACCCTGCCGAGGCGCTTGTTGCCGTGGACGGCGACGTAGGTGAAAACGAATTCCGGGTGCTGGCCCTGAAGCGGGAACAGGATTTCTCGGATTGTCTCGGTGATCGGGAACACAACGCGGCGGCCACCTTTCCCCAGCCGAACGACCTGGCGCGTGGCGAAGTTCACCTCCGATCATCTCAGCATAATGCACTCCTTCTGCCGCATGCCGCTGGCCCGGACGAACTCGAAGAAGGGCTCGTAATCGGCCCGCATGGCGTTATCGAACGCCGCGACTCATCCTCCTGCAGCTCTCGGACCCGCTCTTCCGGCTCCGGCAGAAGAAGCTCCTCCCATTTGGGCTCGGCGTCGAACCGGGCGCCCTCGTCCTTGGCAAACGAGAAGAGCCGCCGAAGCACCGCGATCGTCGAGCGATTGACGGTCGCATTGGAGATCAGCGGCAGCGCATCCTTTTGCTCCTTGGTCAGCTTGCCGCGCCGGGAGACGCGGTGCCCGCGGCGCAACGCGACCATCTTCTTCGCCTTGGCGTGGTCAATGTCCGTCAGCGCCGTCGTTTTGCCGAAATATTCGACGAGCCGCGCGAGGTTGGTCTCGGTGGCTTCCGGGTCAGCGTCGTATTGCGCCCGGTCGTTCCAAAGCCGGGCGGCAATGTCGTCTATCAGCAGCGACTCGCGGGACCGCGCCATCGCCTTGACCAGCGCGTGGGCTTTCTCGCGCTCTACGGCTTCGAAGCGTTCCGCCGCCCGAGTGCGGGAAATTCATCCAGCATCATCAGGAGCTGGCGATGCCCGCCGTTAGCTGCCTTCGTATTCAACGTTTCAGTCAACCGGCGGCCGATCTGATTGAGGATCAGCCGGATCAGCGGCTTGGTGCGACTGATGTCCGAGGGCGGAACAAAAAGGTAGAGCGTGACCGGCTTGTCGGCGCGGACAAGATCGGCGATGCGCCAGTCGCAGCTTTCGGTGTTTCGGCTCACGACCGGATCGCGGTAGAGCCCAAGAAAGCTCACGGCCGTCGACAGAACACCCGAGCGCTCGTTTTCGGACTTGTTGAGGAGCTCCCGCGCCGTCGCGGCAACGACGGGGTGCACCTTTGGCTCAGCCTCCGTCCCAAGGTGGTTGGTGGCCAGCATGATCCGCAGCGTTTTCTCAAAGGACTGAGCAGGATCTGCCAGGATCTCGGTCACCCGGGTGAGCGTCTTCTGCTCTTCCGCATAGAGAACGTGAAGAATGACGCCTACCAGAAGGGAAAGGCTGGTCTTTTCCCAATGGGTTCGGCGCTCGAGCGCCCCTTCCGGGTCGACCAAGATGTCTGCGATGTTCTGGACATCGCGCACTTCCGCCGTGCCCTTACGGACCTCAAGCAGCGGATTATACCGAGCGCTTCTTGAATCGGTCGGGTTGAACAGCAGGCAATGCGAAAAGGTCGAGCGCCAGCCGGACGTCAATTCCCAGTTTTCACCCTTGATGTCGTGCACCACCGCGGACGAGGTCCAGGACAACAATGTCGGCAGCACGAGTCCCACGCCCTTGCCTGATCGCTGTCGGCGCAAAGCACATGACGTGTTCCGGCCCATCATGGCGAAGGTAGTTGTTCTCAAGGCGCCCGAGAAACACGCCCTTAGGCGCGAACAGGCCAGCCGCCTTGATTTCCTTCAGTGTGGCCCAGCGTGCCGAGCCATAAGTCGTCACCAGTTGACTTTGCCGTGCCCGCCACACCGAGTTGATGATGGCAAACAGCGCGCCTGCGATGCCGCCGCCAGCAGCAATGACGCCGCCCTCTTCAAAGATCTCAGGCGCATAGGCCTCGTAGGCGAACCACCATTCGAACAGTCGCCACGGTAGATAGATCGAACAGTCGCCACGGTAGATAGACCGGATATCCGGCCATCAAGAACCAGGGCGC
>Ga0307475_10002909_pt1 | contig 10354 bp, 11 predicted proteins | sample atmos_gasesECM1C_FD_203317 | JGI IMG/M metagenome (GOLD analysis project Ga0307475, IMG submission 203317) | Hardwood forest soil microbial communities from Morgan-Monroe State Forest, Indiana, United States - atmos_gasesECM1C_515 | ecosystem: Environmental > Terrestrial > Soil > Temperate...
GAGTGCGCGCGATCGGCCAGTTTCGGTCACCCACACACGCTGCACAAGTCGCGTGTGACCGGACATTGGCAGCGGCTGCTCCAATGCGTTTGGACGGAGGTCTTGTATCGTGAGCGGCTTGCTCAAGAGCAGCCAAATGTCACGGTGGAGTTCATCAGGGGAGGGCATCGCCTCCCCTTTGAACGACTGGACGAGCTAGGTGAGCGGGTACTGGATTTCTTGAGCGCGAAACGGCGTTAGCTCGATGTTTCGTCGCAGTACCCGTTGCGGCCTCCACCGCTTATTGCTTTGTCACGGTGATGCTGTTTCCGTTGGTTGTCAGCGTGAACCCGGCTGTCTGCTTCGTGAACGATCCGCTAAGCGAGCCGGCCGTCCAAGGCATGTCGTAGCGGTGTGGCAACAGCGCGTCGATTCGACTGGCTGGCTGCGTCGGCAGCCGCGTAAACACGTCCTTCGGGTAGGCATACGGGTCCTGGCCGTTGAGCTTGGCCGACTGGATCAGGCTCATCACGGCGGCGGCGCGCTGACCGGCGCGCAGTGATGGTCGGCAGCTTGGAGCACGTCTGGGCTGACCGGGATCCAGTTGACGCGGTGGATACGACTCTAACCTCTACCTCCAATCTGGCTAAGTGCAACGCCTTCCTAGCGTTGGTCTCTGAGCGTGCCGCGAGGAGGAACTGCGCTGCGGAGGGCGGGAGAGTTGAGACAGAGTCCGGCGTGAAACGCGGTCGCCACGGCATCGGTTTCGGTGTCGTTTCCCCTCAGCCCGATGAAAGGCGGATCGAATGCCGTCACGTAGCGGTCAAGCATCGGCCCCGTGTCGCGTTCCGGGTCGATCGTGACGAAAAGCACCTGCACCCGCTGCGCGTTCCTGCCCACCCGGAGCGTACCTCGCCGCTCTCCGGCGGTTGAGGACCACCGGAGGCCTCTATAGGGTGCGTTACCGTGCCGCGAGCGCCGGCTTGGGAGCACCGTTTCGCGTGTCGGCGGGTGCGTTCGCCTGCGCCATCCTGCCTCGGGCCGCTGCCCACCGTTCGACGTCGGCCGCGCTGACATAGTCGTAGAAATACAGACCGTAGATCGAGAACGCCGGGTCGGTGAAGCGGCGCAGCTCGTCCGGCGTATCGCCTTTGGCGAGTTCGCAGGCGTGCCGTTCTGCGGGCGTCGATTGCACGCCGCAACGGTATTCAGCCTGCGCCGTGACGGGAAGAGAGGCGGCCATGGCGACGATCAATGCCAGGATCGAGGCGGTGGAGACGCCGGCGGCGTTGAGTCGCGGGGTTTGCTCGTAGCGCTTGCTCATGATATGTCTCCCGGTCTGAATCGGGGTCCGTTCCCCGATGGCGCCAATGTATGGATGCGCCCGACGAACCGCCACGCGATTGCGACAAAGCGGCGATTGCGGCGTGCGAAGCGGAAAAAGAACGGATCGGTGGAGCGAAATCGCTCTTTTTGCGACGAATCGTCGCGTCAGACGGAAGCAGGGGGATTGCAGGGTCCCATGTTTGGGTGGGTCTGCGGGGGGCGGCGCTAGTCCGTCTTGCCCTTTCTTATCGGTGATCCAAGCGTTCTCGATCACGGCGCGATTTTGCGCAATTCTCCAATGCGAACAACGGGCAAGGCAAAAATCATCTTTGTAGCCGAGATCCTTGCAATCCTTCTTGAATACCGCCTATCCATGCGGCGCCGGTTCCCGGCAATCAGATTAATCGAGGACAACCGGCATTCGACAGGTTTTACGCGAAGCAGATCTGGCGTTAGTGGATACTAACTAAGAGTCGCCCGCGGCGACGCGGGCCTCTAGGGTCGGCTGCGTCACCGGACTGTCGGCACTTACAGTTGCCTGAGCAGATGCTCCCTCGGCAACAAGCTCGTCGAACTCGCGGAGCGGAGAGGTACTGATTGATCTCTCGGGGGTAGCTCCACAACATGCCATGCACGTGCATGCACTGACGTGCACTGGACTGCACGCCCGGCTCCGTAGCCTTCGGGGGAAAGTGCACACGGGTGCAGGCGACAGCCCTGGCGTCGGGGGAAAAACGGGGGTTGCGGCACGAACCGCCTTGAGATCAAGCACCGATGCGGACTATTGACTCGTCCGTCTCCGCCAGCGTGCAAGTGCGCATGAGTGGCGAGTCAGTGCAATAAGCCGCTGATTTGCAAACGGAACTCGACGAAATTAACGTCGAGTCGGTGCCGCCGAAATGACGCTCGCTGCCTATGAACGGGGTCGATTTTCGGGGGTACGGCGGGGGCACGGGTTCGATGCACGTAGCGGATTCGAAGCGCGGATGCAGATCGCATTCAAACTCGCGCGATTTCGGTTTCGGTCGCGGACTCCGGGCGAACACGACCCCAAGCGATCGGACGAGTTGACGACGAGCGGACATCGAGGACAGCCAACATCGGCCGCGAGAATTATTGCGTCGGCCACAGCCCTGCGGGGGCCAACATTTGCAGCTCTTCCAGAAAGTGCTGGCGTCCGGATGCGAAGAACCACACCACAAATCGCCGGCGGCCTCGGAAGAGCAGCAGGAGTGACCCATTCCTCCTATCGAGCCACTGAATCGCTTCGAGCTGGGGCATCGAATAAGCGCGCCTCGGAAGCGGCCACCAGGTGTGTTCAAGGCAATCGACAGTCAAGACGGACTTTGCTCGGAGAAGAATGATGGCCGATACGCAGAATGACGCTGCTATCGCTGCGTAGATACCCAACAAAATGTCCAGCCCGGGCATACTGCTATCGAAGAGATTCGTCACCGAAAGGCATGCCGCGAGGAAGCAATAGACGGCAACCCCGAGCATATCCGAGTGCGGGGCGACCGCCGGCGTCGGTAATCTTGCGAGGTTTGGGCAAATAAAAGAAGGCCAAACCCGCCACCACCACCAGCAATTTTGGCAAAAGCATCGCGGTCTATGATGTGCCGGTCGCCAGATTCGATTGCCGGCTCGTCCTCGCCGTCGTCCTCCGCTTTCACGCGTGGATCGCGCGTTCTGCTCTTAGCGCCTCGATGATGGTGGATATTTGGTTCCCTGTTACTCATCTCTGCCCCGTGGGGTCCATAGGTAGCCGTGAATCTCCCCGGAAGAATCAACGTAGGATCCTGTAATTGCTTCCCCCGGGTTGATAGAGCGGTCCTCTACAGAGGCAGCGTAGCTCGCGAAAACGCCGTCGGGAGACCTCAAGAAGCCGAAAAGGCCACCGCTGGTGCTGAAGTAGCTTCCAGAGATGGCACCCTCAGGGTTGATGGCTTCAGCCCCGCTGACCGCAGCACCTGGAAAATCAATTGTCGTGAAAGTCCCGTCGGGAGACCGCATAAAACCGTGAAAGTCTTGGCAACCGGAGTCGTAATAAGTTCCCACGATAAAGCCCGCGGGGTTGATTCCTTGGGCAAAAGTGCCATTTCCCGTATGGCAAACGTCAGGAGCATCGAATGTCGTAAGGGTGCCGTCAGGGTCCCGCACGAAGCTATGTACGAGACTATGTGCATCAAAGTAGTACCCTGTGATTGCACCTGCAGAGTTGATGATGCCGGACAGATTTTGGATAACAGATCCGGGCAGATCGAATGTAGTGAAGGTGCCGTCGGGAGCCCTCAAGAACCCATAATTGTGGACGAAGTTGGCGTCATACCAGACCCCTGTGATGGTTCCCGACGCATTGATGCCGAAGACCGCCGTGTACGCAGCGCCCGGAACGTCGAACGCTGTCAGGGTTCCACGCTTGTGCCGCAGGAACCCGTGGCACGTGACGGCATCACAGTAGTATCCAGTGACCTGCCCAGCCGGGTCGATGCCATAGGGGTACGTACCGCCGACGGCGCTTGGAGCATCGAAGGTTGTGATAATGCCCCCCGGAGCCCGCAGGAAGCCGTGGCACGTGACAGCGTCACAGTAGTATCCCGTGATTTCTCCCGCCGGGTTGATGCCGTAAGGGTACGTACCGCCGATGGCGCCCGGAGCATCGAACGTGGTGAGGGTTCCGGCCTTCGCCAAACCGCAAAACAGGAATGCTGCGATTGCTGTGATTGAACGTCTCATGTGTCCCCCCGCATAAAGGTTGTTCAAGAAAGCGAGCACAACGAATGACCGAACAGTCGATCTGTCTCGTCGTCGCTACCCGGTCCTTCCTACGCGATGAGCGCCTCTCTGCCGGAGAGATCGACGGCCGCGTCGTCTGGCATTCGGCCGCGGGTCCGAGTCAATAAGGATGACGATCAGTGCATGTCGCGTGTTCATGCCGGAGTCTCGGATTCGGCACCCTTCCAGATAGGACGTGTAAACGCGGCCATCCCGGAAATCTCGCTCACCAAACACGCTGGCGGAGCTAGAGCGAATACGTGGTTGATGTGCGAGATGAGAAACAGGGTCACCCCGATTCCGACCAGCAACAGTGTTGTGCGCGTCCAACTGATTCCTCGTATTTCGATGCGCTCGATGTCTTTGAGCGGTATGCGCTGCTCGCCACTGACCAGTGCATCGGTCTCGACCGCCGTCACTCGAAGTTCCGGGCGCCGCCCGTCCTGCAGCCAGACCCGTGCGCGATCGCCCGGTGCGACGTTTGCGCTGAGGGGCTGGCCGCCGCGAAGAGCGACCGGGCGCATCGTGTGGCAGCCTGACAAGGAGGTGACGACGCACACAATCCAGATGGCGACGGGACGGACGTTCATACCTGACCTTCTTCTCCTTAGGAGGATGGCGCCACGCTCGAATACGCTGAGGGCCGGAGCCTGACGCATCCGATCCTCCTACTCGATGGCCGCTTCGACAATGTGCGCAAGAAGCTGGTGGCCGGACTGGCTGGCATGTTTGTCGCATAGATTCTGGTTTTGCGGACTCGCGTTGAGCAGCCCCGTCACGCACGTCCTTCCTCCGGCAAAGGGGTTCGATGCGGCGTGCTGGAATGCCGAAAAGCCATCGGCGACCCTTGCGCCGTGGACGCTGGCCACGGCTGCCACGGTCAGATTCAGCGCGGCCGTCGCTTCAGTGACCAGCGCATCGGTGTAGTCCGGCGAGTAGTAGCTGACGACGATCAGTGGCCCGCTGAAGCCGGTCGCACGCAAGCCACGCAGGATCGTGTCCATGTTCGAGCTCACACCCGCCAGGACCGGCGCGAGGCCCGATTGAATGCACGTGGTCGGGTCGGGGGAACTGGCGCAAGCGTCCTGCAACAGGATCAGGTCATTGGCTCCGAGGGCAATAGTCACCAGGCGCGTTTCCGGATGGGCCTCGAGGAACGTGGTCGCGAATGCGAGCTGGGTTCCCGTATATGCGACGTGCAGCGGCGCCCTGGCTCGGAAGGATCTGCAGCCCTCGTCGGCAACGCTCGCCGATATGAAGCTGCCGCTCGTTTCCCCGGGGCACGCGGAATTCACGGTCTTCAGGTGCAGCGCAGCTCCAACGTAGGCGGGGTAGCCGAGGAAATTTTTGGCGTTGAGGTACTCGAAACCAGCCTGCGTGATGAAACCGAAAGCAAGGCTGTCACCAAGGGCGAGGTAGGGAAGAGCTTCCTCTGGCGCGGCGCGGTTGTCTGATGCGAACGTTGCCGCCCCCGCCATCAGCAGCCCGACTGCTGCGACGCCCAGCTCGATAGCACGCTTTACGTCAAGTGCCTTCATTGCATTCTCCTCATCCTGCGCGCTCGCCTCTGCCGGCGGCCGCGGCGCGCACGCACCGCCGTCGGATTCGGATAAAAGTTCGCTGCCCTTCAATCCCGCCATAGCCACTTGCAGGCTTGTCGAAACCCAACGCCAAGACACGCTGTGGCGGACAAACGCGAAATCTGACGGACGGAATGACGCCAATCGAGCTGCGATCTGATCCGGCGTCCACTTCCTGGAGCGTGGCGCATGACTTGTCCCCGGATTTGAATCATTCGTCGCTTCGCCTACGTTGCAAACGGCGCGCAGACCCATAGGAGCAGACCCGCTGCATGCCTTTCCAGACACCTCCCAAGACACGGATCCACGCCGAAACCGGCCACTTCCCGTTTTTCGCAGCTTTTCGAGCCCCAAGCGCGCGGGCGAACGGGTGTGCACCCCGGAACTGGCTTAACCGGACCGTCTTGCCAACCCGCACTGACCGCAGTTCAATGAGGCCGGTTGGGACAAGTTCGTTGGGGGCGTTCGGGGTGACCCAAATCACGCAGCTGCTGCAACGGATGCACGCCGGCGAGCCCGCAGCGCGCGATGCCCTCTTTTCCGCGGCGTACCGGGAACTGCAGCGCCTGGCTCATGCCCGGCTGCGCGACGGCGGCCGCAACACCGTGCTGGAGACGACCTCGCTGGTGCATGAGAGTTACCTACGGTTCGTCAGCGCCGGGGAGTTGCGCGCTGAGGACCGCAGGAGCTTTTTCGCCTACGCCTCGCAGGTGATGCGCTCGGTGATCCTGAACAGCGTGCGGGAGAGGGCGGCTCAGCGGCGCGGTGGCGATGTACCGCAGCTGACGCTGCACACGGAGTCAGCCGCCGACGTGGGCACCGACGAAGCCTCGATCTTGAAAATGCACGACGCGCTACTCCAGCTCGAGCAAGTCGACCGGCGCTTGGCGCGGGTGGTGGAGATGCGCTACTTCGGGGGCTATAGTGAAGCGGAGATCGCCGAGGCGCTGGGGGTGGCAGAGCGCACGGTGCGGCGCGACTGGGAGAAGGCGCGGCTAATCCTGCTGGAGGCGCTTAAATAGGATGGCCGGTTCGGACATCAGATCGTGTCCTTAGGATGAGACGGCTACGGGTAGGCAATGGCGTTGTCGACCGCTCAGATGGCCCGCATGAGCCGGCTGCTCGACGAGGCGCTGGAATTGGACGAGGCTGGGCGGCGGCGCTGGCTCGAGGCGCTGGGCGAGCAAGACCGGGACCTGGAGGGCGCGCTGCGGGCCGCATTGCTGCCGCGCGACCAACCCACCTTGGCAACGCTCCCGAAGCTGCCAGCGGACCTATCGGTCGAGCCATCCTTACGGGCCGGGGCGCGCGTTGGGCCATACGAGCTGGTGCGGCCGGTGGGCAAAGGCGGCATGGCGCAGGTGTGGCTCGCCAAACGAGCCGACGGGGCCTACGAGCGCGAGGTGGCGCTGAAGCTTCCCGTGGCTTTCCACCTGCGCGGGGATTTGGCCAAGCGCTTTGCCCGCGAGCGCGACATCCTGGCGGGGCTGGAGCATCCTGGGATCGCCCGCTTCTACGACGCTGGCGTTGGCTCCGACGGGCTGCCTTATTTCGCGATGGAGTACGTGCCGGGGAAGCCACTGACGGCTTGGTGCGACGCCGCAAGGCTGGGGATTGCGGAAAGGCTGAAGCTCTTTCTGGAAGTGCTGGAGGCGGTGCAGTTCGCTCACGAGCGCGGAGTGCTGCACCGGGACATCAAGCCCTCAAACGTCCTGGTGAACGAATCGGGACAGCCGAGGCTGCTGGACTTCGGCGTGGCGCGTATGTTCCAGCAAACCGACACGGCGCTGACGATGGAGTACGGGCGGGCGCTCACACCGGAATACGCCAGTCCCGAGCAAATGCGTGAAGCGGAGACGGGCCCGGTCAGTGATGTCTACTCGCTCGGCATCCTGCTCTACCACTTGCTGTGCGGAGAGCTGCCCTACCGGCTGGAAGGCGGCAAGCTGCCGACCGAGCTTCCCGCCGTGGAGAGGCCCAGCACGCGGGCCAATGCCCAAGCCGCATCCTCGCGGATGCAGACACCGCCACGCCTTGCGCATGCCCTACGCGGGGACCTGGACGCGATCGTAATGAAAGCGCTGGCTCCGGAGCCCGGCCGGCGCTACGAGTCGGCTCAAGCCCTGGCGCAGGACATCAGGCGCAATCTGCAGCGCCGGCCCGTGCTGGCGCGCCCCGCGACCCTTCCGTACCGGACGGGCAAATTCTTCCTGCGGAATCGCGCCGCAACAGTAGCCGGCGCGCTGGGCCTTACCGTCGCCGCGCTAAGCCTGAGCCATGCATACACGGTGCCGGAGCGTCGCACCTCTCCAGGTCTGGTCGTGAGTGACAAGTCGATCGCGGTGCTGCCGTTCATCGACATGAGCGAGCACCACGATCAGGAGTACTTTTCCGACGGGTTGTCAGAGGAGCTGATTGACCGGCTATCGCATAGTCCGGAACTCAGAGTGATCGCTCGGACGTCATCGTTCTCCTTCAAGCACAAGCGGACGACGATAGAGCAGATCGCCAAGGTGCTGAACGTGAGCCATCTGTTAGAAGGCAGTGTGCGCAAGTCAGGCACCACGATGCGCGTTACGGCTGAGTTAGTCCGCGCCAGCGACGGTACGAACCTCTGGTCGCAAACCTATGATCGCACCGTCGAGGACGTCTTCAGGGTGCAGGATGAAATAGCAGGCGCGGTCTCCTCCGCCCTGGAGATCACTATGAACTCCGAGAGCGGGGAAGGAAAGACTCACAGGCCGACCTCGAGGGCGCATGAGATGCTGCTGTTAGGTGACCTTCTGTGGTACAGATATCGCGTGGAGGATTCGCCGGCCGCCCATTTGTATTACCTCAAAGCAGTCGAGGCGGATCCCAACTACGCGCTCGCCTGGGCGCGCCTCGGAAAGTCCTATGCTTTCAACGAGTCCATAACCTTGACTTACCCAGAGAGGCTGCACGAGGCAAAGAAAGCGCTGACTGAAGGGCTGCGACTCGATCGCCAACTGGTCTCAGCGCACTGGACCCTAGCCAACATTTACATCTACTACGAATGGGACTGGGCTGCGGCGCAGGCCGAAATAGAGTCTATGCACAAGCTCGAGCCGAGCAATCAGTTCGAGTTGCCCGAGACAGTGGCTTCCCTTGCGCAGGTTCTTGGACGGACCGATGAGGCAATCAGTGCTTTTCGCGAAGTCCTTGCAAGGCATCCGTTTGAGCCTAACCGCTATTCGGACCTCGCTTCCGTGCTGTACCAGGCAGGACAATTCCCGGGTGCCGTTGAACAACAACGCCAGGCCATTCAACTTAATCCCCGTGGATCTTGGAATTACGGCTTCCTTGGCCTTTACTTACTCTACGCGGGTAAGCCGCAGGAGGCTCTTGAAGCGATGCAAACAGAGGGCGATGAAGCTACGAGGCTCGCCTGGCTTGCACTGCCGTACTGGAAACTCGGACGCCGCCAAGAATCCGATGCCGCCATGCTTGTAGCCGAAGAGAAACTCTGCGACAAAGCGCCGTTCGCTCTTGCGATGGCGCGCGCGTACCGAGGCGACGTGGATGCGGCGTTCAAATGGCTCGAGCGCGCGTATCGCCAGCACGATCCACTCCTGGCGAATTATGTGAAGCTGGAGCCCACTCTGCTCGATCTTCATTCCGACCCGCGCTTTGATGCTTTGCTAGCGCGGATGAAACTGCCAACGACGTAAAGTGCGGCCTGAGGTGGACGTCACAAACAACCTGACGGTCGCGCCGCAGGTGAACCCAGCTCGACGAGCGAGCGCAGAAGCACCTGATTGACCTCTCGGGGGTAGCTCCACAACGTGCCCTTCACGCGAATGCACTGACGTGCGCCGGACTGCACGACCGACTCCGTAGCCTTCGGGGGAAAGTGCACATAGGTGCAGCCGACGGCCCCGGCGCCGGGGGAAAAGCGGGGGCATGGACGCGAGTGCCCAGGAGATCGAGCGCTGGTGCGGACTATTGACTCGTCCGTCTCCGCCAACCGATCTGGGAGTCCATCACAGCAGTTTTTCAACCGTGATCGGCAGATCGCGAACCCTCTTCCCGGTCGCGTGATAGACAGCATTCGCGATCGCCGGCGCTACCGAAACTGCAGTCAGCTCTCCGAGGCCCTTCGAACCAAGCGGGCTTCCTTCTTCGTCGAATTCGCCCACGAACAGGGCGTCGAGTTCGGGAATGTCGGCATTGGTTGGAACCAGGTAGCCGGAATAATTGCGGTTTACGAAGCGTCCCAGCGTCGGGTCCGTTTCCGACTGCTCGAGCAAGGCCTGGCCCACGCCCCAGATGATCCCGCCGATCGCCTGACTGCGCGCGGTCTTAGGATTGATGATGCGGCCCGCATCGTAGGCGCCGACGACGCGGCTCACGCGAACCAGCCCAAGATCCGGGTCGACGCGCACCTCGGCAAACACAGCGGAAAAGCTGAAGACCGCCTTCGGTCCATTCACCTCCTCGACGGGGTCGTAGTCGCCGTCCCCCACGAGGTTCGAGAGCCCGTTGCGGGCGAGCAGTTCGGCATAGGTGGTGCTCAGATTCGTTCTGGCCAGTGAGAGCCTGCCATCAGCGACGATCACGTCGTCGGCCGCCGCACCGGCAAATGGCGCATCGCGGCCGTTGAGCGCCAGCAAGACCGCTTTCTTTCGTGCGGCCTGTGCCGCCAGCATGACGGCGGCCGTTGCGTTGGACACCGT
>Ga0307475_10002910_pt1 | contig 10352 bp, 10 predicted proteins | sample atmos_gasesECM1C_FD_203317 | JGI IMG/M metagenome (GOLD analysis project Ga0307475, IMG submission 203317) | Hardwood forest soil microbial communities from Morgan-Monroe State Forest, Indiana, United States - atmos_gasesECM1C_515 | ecosystem: Environmental > Terrestrial > Soil > Temperate...
CTCGCCTGCAGCCGCGCCCGCGCGCGGCGCGCTAATTACCAACACCACCGCCGTAAGTATCACCGCCGCCGCAATCGCCGTCCGCGTCGTGATCGTCTCTCCAGCTAACATCCAGCCCAGCAAAAGAGCCACCACCGGATTAACAAAAGCATAAGTCGCCACTTTCGAAGCCGTACTATGTTTAAGAATGTACAGATAAGCAGTGAACCCCATGCCTGACCCAAATACAATCAGGTAAATCAACGCCATCCACGACCGCCCCGAAATCGCAGCAAAATGCAGTGCGCGCACTTCCCCCGAAAATATCGCGGCAATCCACAGCGCCGTGCCGCCCGCGAGGCTTTGCATCGCCACCACCAGCAGCGGCGACGCTGGCACAGCACGCTGTTTCGACCACAACGACGCGCATGCCCACACAAAAGACGCCGTCACCAGCACGCCCGTCCCAATCAAATCGACTCGCCGCGCTCCTCCCAGATTTGCCGGGCCAACCAAAAGCGCCATCCCCGCGAATCCCAGTACCAACCCGACAAATACGCGTGGCCCTGGACGCGTACCTCGCGGCCTGAGCCAATCCAAAATTACCAGCCACAGCGATATCGTCGCCACCAGGAGCGCCGCAATCCCCGATGGCACCCTCTGTTCCGCCCAGCTAAGTCCCCCATTGCTAACGCACAGCAGCGACACCCCCATCACCGCGGCAGTCCACCAATTCGCCGCCGTTGGCCTGATCCCCGTCTTAATTCGCAAAATCGGGTAGAGAATCAGCCCGACCAGCGAGTGTCGAATCGCAGCCATCGCCAACGGAGGAAACGTCTCAATCGCAATGCGTATCCCGAGAAATGTCGATCCCCACAAGATGTAAACAGCCGCGAACGCCAGCGGCACCCAACGTGCCGATTCCGCGCGTGAAGATTTTAGAGGTGTGATAGGGCGTTCAATTTCTGTGCAGGTGGTAGCCATGCCGTCAGGTCTATCTCTACAAATATCTGCGTCGCACCCTGGCGTCCAGCACCATATTGGTTGGCCGCAGCATAATATTTCAACATCGAGCGATCAATTTTCTCTATCCGCCTTCGGCCGCCGAATCGAGTACTATTACTAAGTGTTTCAGGTTAGGACAACTTTCGAAATTTCTGCCGGTTGACTCGCACCCTGTCCGGTGGCATCTTAGCGACCCGATCCTAACCTGTGGATTTCTCCCACACTTAAGCTCGGCCGGCCAAGCACTTAGCAGCATCTCTGACATCTGAGGGGGAGATGAGCGCTACCAATCTCGCACTTGCAGTCAAGGCACCGTCAAAGCAGCCGCATCCTGTTGAGCCTGCTTCAGCTTCAACCGGTCCCGCACTCTGCTGCAAGCCGCTGCTTCGCCCAGAGCTTCCTCGACGCTTTATTCGCGTGCCTACTCACGCCGTCGGCGTCCATCCCGAGCATCGCGAATACCCGCGAGCCAGCCTCCAACTGCCATTAAAGCTCCAAAGCACCAACGGGATCGTTGAGGACTTTCCGGTGACCCTGGTGACTCGCGATATCAGTTCCACCGGTGTCTATTTCCTGTGTCCCAAGCGACTCCCCATGAATGCCGCCATCGAGCTGCAAATTGTCCTGGTAAGCCGTCCTCTAGGCAGAGGCAACGTTGTCATGACCAGTAACGCGTATGTGCGCCGCATTCATCCCGCAGCCATGCCTGGCTGGTTCGGCATCGCAGCAAATTTCGATGAAGTCTCCTTCGACCGTGACGACTTAATCCCGTCCCGCTTCCTGGGCGCCTAATTTTTTCGCTTCAGCTTGCCTTTTCCTGATACAAAACCTTCATTTGCAGCTCTGCGTCCAGGGAGCCCAGTCTCCAGATTGGCTGGTTTCAGACCTCAGCATAAAGTGACCATCGTCCTTTAAGAGTATTAGACGTGGGGTCTTTGACTTTACTCCCTGGCTCTGTGATGTTGATTGTTCATGCCCCGTGCCACGAAAAAAGAAACGAAAAAAGAAATCAAAGGCGTCCTCTTCGACTGGGATGGCACTTTGCTCGATTCCTTCCACGCCGATTCATCCGCCTACCTGGCCATGTTCCACGAAATGGGCGTGACCTGGGGTTTAGAAGAACTCTCTCAGCATTACTCTCCGAATTGGTACGACGTCTACCGCGCCGCAGGCCTGCCCAAGCACCACTGGGATGCCGCAGACACTGCTTGGCGCAAGCATTATTCGGGGTTCCGCCCGAAGTTAATCCCGGGTGCCCGAAAAGTCCTTACCGCCCTGGGCCGCCGCTACCAGTTGGGGTTGGTGACCAGCGGAGACCGCGGCCGCGTCCTTCGCCAGCTCCGCGAATTTCGCCTCACCAAGTCTTTTCGAGCTCGCGTATGCAGCGGCGACACCAAGCATAAGAAGCCACACCCCGGCCCGCTGAATTTCGCCCTTCAATGCCTCGGTCTGGAACCCGCGAACTGCGTTTACGTCGGTGATTCCCCAGAAGACGTGCAAATGGCCAAAAGCGCGCACGTGCGCGTCATCGGAGTTCTCGGCCCATTTCCCACCGAAAAACGTCTGCGCGCGGCAAAGCCGGACCTACTCTTAAACTCCATCTCAGACTTGCCCACAGCTCTAAAGCAACTGATGCCCCAAAGCGGAGTTTCAGGTCGACTATCGACTTGATTGAGCGGAGTTCGGGGCGTAGCAGTTGGTGGTCACGCAGATGGAGCTGCAGATGGCGGGGCAGGGGACGGCGTGGCACCCGGTTGCGGCGCTGGCACGGCACTCGGTGAAGACGCAGGCGATGGCGATGGCGAAGCTACTGGCACAGCGTCCCGCTCGACGGACTTGCCGCCGGCTTGGGCACGCTCTGCGCTGCGCCGGCAGGTTTAAAATCCGTCCACTTAATCACCAGCCGCACCGGAATGTCGCCCTCTTTGGTGTGCAACGTATCATCCGATCGCAAATAATTAGGAAACCAGTACTTCCCGTCCACATTTTCACGATAAGTCTCGAACAGCGAGAAAGGCAGTTGCGCAATCCCCCTCGTATCTCCCTGATCGGTCACCCACTTCCCGTAAGTTTTCACCACTTCCAGATATTGCGCGTCTACCCACACCACGCCTTCAAAATACGCCTTGGCCCGTTCCACCGTCTTCGGTTTGACCTGAAAAATGTAGCAATCTACTTCGTCCACTAACTCGCGCCCGATGAATTTCAAGTCGTACTTCGCCAGCTGCCCGCTAGTCAATGGATACACCGGAATGCGATCGAGCGCATCCAAATCTTCCGGAGCGAGATACACGCCTTGCAATGTCGATTGCGGTTTTTCGATGGCGCGCATCGCCACTCGACCGTCAGCCAACTTCTGATAATCCGTAACCCGCAAAAATTCTCCAATGGCGCTGCCATCCGGACCGAATTCCTGGATCCTCACAGTTTTGCGAAATCCGTAATTCGGGCGCGACTTCAGATATTCATCTTCCTTCACTGAAAATCGCCGAATAATTTCTTCCACCGGCAACGAAGGCGGCGCCGGCGGCTCAGGCTCGGTACCAATGCGGCTGACATGATGCTCCGCAGGCGCCTCCATCGGCCCCTGCGGACCTTCCTGCGCCCGCAACGCCGTCACGCCAACGCCAAACACACCAGCCATCGCAAATAAATGAACCAACACGCGTGGTGACAATTTCATATCAAGTTGGATGCGCGGCAGGCGTTACAACGCCGCTTACATCTTCAAGATTCTAGCGCACCGCCGCACATCCGATTCACCACACTTTCTCCCGCAAGCCTCCTCTCTGTTACAATTTTTTGGTTCGTGACCGAGCCAAAACAAGCCAGAAAGTATTTGATCTCCGGCACCGTCCAGGGCGTTGGATACCGCTACTTCGCACAGCGCGCCGCAACCAAGATAAAGGTTGGCGGCTACGTAAAAAACCTCAGCGATGGCCGCGTGGAAGTCTTCGTAATGGGCACCCCGCAACAGCTTCGCGAATTGCGTACCATGCTCGAACGTGGCCCGCGCTTTTCCAGCGTCACCGAAGTCAGTGAAGAAGTTGCCTCACCCGATCCACAGTACGACCAGGCATTTGTAATAGGCCACGGCGATTGAGCCTTGAACGGCTAACCATCCGTCCGCGGCCGTCTTACCTCATCAAACCGGCGCGGCCATAGGAGCCCTTTGAATGGACGAATTAAAAAAGATGATCCGTGAAGTGCCTGATTATCCGAAAGCGGGAATCCTGTTCTACGACCTGACCACCCTGCTGAAAGATAAGCGCGGTTTTCACACTCTCATCGATCGCTTGTGCGAGCACTACAATGGTCACACCATCGACATCGTCGTCGGAATCGAAGCCCGCGGTTTTATTTTTGCTCCCGCTCTAGCCTATCGCCTCAATGCCGGCTTCGTCCCCGTGCGCAAACCTAAAAAGCTCCCCGCCAAATGCGCCAGCGTCTCCTACTCTTTGGAATATGGCGCCGACACGCTCGAAATCCATGAAGACGCGATAAAGCGCGGTGATCGCGTCATTATCTGTGATGATTTGCTGGCCACCGGCGGCACCGCCGCGGCCACCGCCAAACTCATTCAACAATTGGGAGGCAAAGTCGCGGGCTTAGCCTTCGCTGTAGAGTTGACATTCCTGAAAGGCCGCACCAAACTCCCCGGCCTCGACGTCTTTTCCCTGATCCAATACGACAAATAATTTCAGCGCTTCGACCGCGCGAATTTTTTTGTGCCACTATTTCACTTTCCCAGCCCGCTGCCGCAAAGCCTCAAACAAAACCACACCCGCCGCCACCGACACATTTAGCGATTTCACCGGCCCGCTAGTCGGCAGCGAAACCACAAAATCGCAACGCTTGCGCGTCAATTCATGCAAGCCTTTGCCCTCTCCCCCTAAAACAATTCCCACCGGCGAGGTGTAATCCACCTGCGTATATGTTTTGTCCGCGGCCTCGTCCAGCCCAATCAGCCAGTAACCCGCTTCCTTCAACTCTTCCATCGCCCGCGCCAGGTTCGTAACCCTCGCAATCGGTAAGTGCGCCAACGCCCCGGCCGACGCCCGTGCCACCGTGTCCGTCAAGCCCACCGCGCGCCGCTCCGGTATCACCACACCCTGCGCGCCCGCCGCCAACGCCGTTCGTATGATGGCGCCCAGATTGTGCGGATCCTCCACACCGTCGAGCAAAACAATCAGCCCGCCGTGCCTGCCTGCTTTCGCGTGCGCCAGAATATCGTCAAGCGATCCTGCAGCCCGCGCCGCTGCCAGCGCGACGACTCCCTGATGATCTTTAGAATTCGCCAGCCGGTCGATTTGCCCGCGATCCTCAAATCGCACCGGGATCCCGCGCCCGCGCGCCAATTGCACAATCTCTTCCGTGCGCGTGTCCTGCCGCCCGCGCGCAATCACCACGCGATCAATCGCGCTACCCGCTTGCAGCGCTTCGCGCACCGCGTTAATGCCCGTCAACCGGTCAATCAGAGGAGTCATGCGAGCAGACAGTGTACAAGCCGCTGCAAATCGGCGAAAGCGCGGAACAAGGGGGAACACCCAATTGAAGCGCCCGCTGCAAAGTTTAAAGATTTAAAAATACTTACCTAATCAAGCGCGGAACAAAACTCCACTATCCGTGCACGCGCAGGTTTCACCGCCACAGCAAAAGGCAACGCCGCAGCTTCGTCAATCAACAAAATCACGCGATCCAGTTCTCCTTCACCCGCCCGGCCGGCCAACGCCAACCGAATGGGATGAAACAAATCCCGGCTCCGTAAGTCCGAACCTTCTTTCATCGTGGTGATTATTTCTTTGAATCGTTCCGAATCCAGCGGGCCACCGTCCAGCAGCAACAACGCCAGCCGCCGCACCACCTCTCTAGCCCCATATCGCGCCAGCACTGCATGGCTGTCCACCCGCTCCAGCACTCGCTCCGCGTCGTAGTGGAAGATCAAATCGAGCAGATCGCTGAGTCCAGCGCGCTCAGTGACGTGTGATCCGAGCATGCCCGCCGCGCGTTCGCACCACGACTGTAACTCTGAAGAAAACGCTTTGCCCGTGGCCCACCCGCGCTCGCGAAGAATCTCCCCCACATCGGCGCCAGTAAAAAGATTGGGCGCGGCAACCAAATCCCGCGTTCGCCGTTCGGAAGTCACGTGCGAAGAAGTCTACAGCAGAAAATTGTTGGCCGTTGAAAGCGCAATGGTACGAAACGTTTTGTAAACAAAATCGTCAGCGGGTCTCCAGTGTCGCCACCACATACGCGGCAATCGCCTCACCGCGTCCGATCGCGTCAACGCCCTCATTCGTTTTGGCCTTCAAGTGAATACGATCCGCCGTGACGCTAAGAGCCCTCGCCAGCGCCTCACGCATCTTCGGAAAGTGTGGACCCAGTTTCGGCCTCTCGAGTATCACCACCGCATCGACATGCTCAATCGAGAATTCTTTTTCGTCCAGCAGCCGCGCCGCGTGTTCCAAAAATTGCAAACTGTTAGCGCCTTTCCACTTTGGATCGCTATCCGGAAAATGCGTGCCAATATCGCCCAATCCCGCCGCCCCCAAAAGCGCGTCGCAAAGCGCGTGCGCCAAAACATCGCCGTCCGAATGTCCGGCCGGGCCCTTATCAAAGGGCACTTCGAGCCCGCCGATAATTAGTTTGCGCCCCGCTTCCAGCCGGTGCAGGTCGTAGCCGATCCCGCAGCGCACGCTCACTTTTTGGTGCGCTCGCGTTCGAGGTAAAACCGCGCCAGCTCCATGTCCGCGGGTCTGGTAATTTTGATATTTCGCTCCGACCCCAATACTACGTGCACATCGTGACCAATCCGTTCCACCAGGCCGGCTTCGTCCGAAGCATTCACTCCATCGGCTTCCGCGCGCGCAAACGCTTCCTTCAGAAGTTTCGCGGAAAATGCCTGCGGCGTTTGCGCCAGCACTACACGCTCGCGCGGAATCGTCCCAATGATCAGCGCCACATCTTCCGGCAAACTGGCGCGCTTCACTTCTTTCACCGTATCCATCGCCGGGATGCCCAGAATTGCCGCTTGGCATTTCCGCGCTTCTTCAATCACGCGCGTAATCTGATCTACCGTAACAAATGGCCGCACCGCATCGTGCACCAATACAATTTCAGTATCCGCAGGCACTTCGCGCAGCGCCTGCGCCACGGAATCCTGCCGCGAATCTCCACCGCGCACCATACGCAAAGATTGCGCAAACTTTTCCGCGCGAATCGTCTTCTGCAGCGACTCCATTACGTCCCCGCGCGTAGCTACAATAATGTCCGTGACCAGCGGGCACGCCGCAATCCGCCGTAGGCTGTGTATGACGATCGGCGTCCCGTCCAGCTCCAGAAATTGCTTGGGCGTCTCCGCGCCCATGCGCGTACCTAGTCCCGAAGCCGGAAGAATGGCAGTAATTCGTCCCATTTTATCGTTTGAAAGTCGTGTCGGTTAATCCGATGAACATTGATCCGACGAACGGTTGATTATATACCGAGTGGAAAATTCGGGGTTCTTTGACGCTTGTCAGCTAACTACGCGCTATTCGACTTCCGATTGCGGGGGCGTTCCTGAAGAATTCTGATCGCCACCAGGCGCCTCAGTCGCGCGATTATTTTCCTCTTCTCGCGCCGCATTTGACCCCGCGCTGTACGATGCCGTCGAATTAACGCCGACCCCACGCCCCGCCGCTGCGGCACGCGCATAAGGACCGACCGGCTCGACGCGCTCATCCACGCGGCCAAAAATCATCTTGCCGGCCGTCGTCTGGTGCACGGAAGTCACGATAATGTCCACACTTTTATTGATCATGCGGCGCGCGCCATCCACCACCACCATGGTGCCGTCGCTCAAATACGCCACTCCCTGCATGGCTTCCTTGCCCTCGCGCTGAATAAGAACATGCATCGTTTCGCCCGGCAGCACCGCCGGCTTCAGAGCATTGGCAAGCTCATTCACGTTCAATACCGAAAATCCCTGCACCGTCGCGACTTTATTCAAATTAAAATCATTCGTTACGATTTTCGCGCCCGTGCGCCGCGCCAGTTCAATCAACTTATGGTCCACATCAGCGGTATTCGGAAAATCATCGTCGACCACCCGCACTTCCACCTGCGGCATTTTCTGAATGCGCTGCAACACTTCCAGCCCGCGCCGCCCGCGTTGCCGCTTCAACGGATCGGAGGAATCGGCCACCAGCTGCAATTCATGCAGCACAAATTGCGGCACCGCCAGCACCCCGTCCAGAAATTGCGCTTCGCAAATCTCCGCAATGCGTCCGTCGATAAGCACGCTGGTATCCAGCAATTTCATCAGCTCGTTTGCGGGACTCTCGCTACTCCCTTTCGCTTTGCGCCGTGGAACGCGCCAGTGCTCGCCGCAACGAAAGCCCGTCACCATTCCCAGGTAACTGAATGCCAGCAAGGAGATAAAATCCAGAAACGACTTGGTGGAACCCGGCTGCGAGGTGTGAGAAATGATCAGCGTCAGCAACAGTGCCGCGCACATTCCCGCTAGCGCTCCGAACGCTCCGCCGATCAATCCGCCAATGCTCGCGTACGCCAGGCGAAACTCCGCAAACACAATAACCAGCGCAAGCAACAAACCAACTCCCGCCGCACTGCCCCGCAAACCAAACGGCGCGAAAGCGTAGCAAAGCACTCCGATCAGGACCATAAACAAGCCGCGCACAATCCAAAACTCCCAATGCGTCGATGGCTTTATTTTGGCCGGATCCGTTAAATCCGTAGTCACTGCGGAGTCAAATTGCGCGGCCGCGCGATTCTCAGCGGAGCGCATTGGAGGTGTGACTGAAGATGGTGACGAACGCGGTCTGGTACCTGGTGTTTTCCGGTTCATGCGAAATGGTTGTACGAAAATTTTCCAGCGATTTTGTAACGCCGTGAGCCTTTTTTCGTTGCGAGCTCACAGACTTACTCTACCGTTGCCCCCGACGGCGCGCCCTTAATCGCTTATATACTATGTCATTCATAACCGGTCAAGTCGGATATCGAACCTTTCGACGGAAAAATGTTAATCGCTCCGATGAAAATTACAAATGAATCTCAATATTCGTGGATAAACGACAGGAAATACAAATCACCGCTGATAAAAACGTGGAACACGCTCACTCACCGCGCACAACAGGTCGGAAGTAACCGTGCCGATGCTGCGCGCCACCAGGTTCGCAGGATAGCTAAACTTGCCGTCCGTGCCGTAGACCGTAGCGGTATCTCCAATCTCCACTCCGGGCACACCGGTAACATCAATCATCGTCACGTCCATGGAAATAATTCCAACCATGGGTGCGAGCGCTCCTCGAATCAACACCTTGCCAAAGTTGCTCAGCCCCCGATGAATGCCGTCTCCATATCCTGCTGCAAGTACTGCGATGCGCGAAGCCTGCTGTGGCACAAAACTTGACCCGTAACCAACCCCCGCGCCCGCAGGCACATCACGTAAACTAATAATCCGCGCGCGCAAACTCATCACTGGCTCAAGCGCCAGTCGTTTCTCAAATTCTGCGCGCCGTTCCACGGGATCGTATCCAGGGTGGTACCCGTACAAAATCACGCCCGGACGCACCATGTCCGCCCACGTTTCCAGACGCGTCACGATCGCTCCGCTATTCGCCAGATGGATAATGCCAGGATCAATTCCCAATGCGCGCAACCGCTCCAGCGCCGCAAAAAACCGTTCCTCTTGCTCGCGCGTTTGCCGCCCCGCCACCGTATCGGAAAACGCTTCCGACGAAGCAAAATGCGTCATCACTCCGCCCAACTGCAAATGCCGCGATTTCGCCAGTTGTTGAGCAAAACAATCCACGCTCGACGGCGTTATGCCCAGGCGATTCATTCCCGAATCTATTTTCAGATGAAACGAAACTTTCTTCTTCCCGCGCCGTGCCGCCGCCGTCTCCAGTTGCGACAATTGCTCGCAGCGGTGAATCACCGCCGTCAAGTTTTGTTCCAGCAATCGCTTTTCTTCGCCGGCCACAAAACTGGTCAGGATCAAAATTGGTTTGCGCACGCCAGCCTTGCGTAGCGCGATGCCTTCTTCCGTGCAAGTCACCCCAAACCAGTCCGACCCGGCCTTTTCCAGTGCTTTGGTCACCTCCGGCCCGCCATGCCCGTACGCGTTACCTTTCACGATGCACAATACTTGCCGCGGCGTGCGCCGCTTTTCATTCCGCGGGTTTACATAGGATCGAATCGCTTCGAAATTATGGACAAGCGCCGAAAGCGAAACATCCGCCCAAACGGGTCGCATATTTAATGTCGTGGGGTTTTTCGGTGCTCGCGCCATGTTTATTCCAGGGAAAATAAGTTTACGTCATTCACGCGGCGAGGGTGGTTTTACGGCTGAAAACTGCCGCGTGAAT
>Ga0307475_10002911_pt1 | contig 10351 bp, 5 predicted proteins | sample atmos_gasesECM1C_FD_203317 | JGI IMG/M metagenome (GOLD analysis project Ga0307475, IMG submission 203317) | Hardwood forest soil microbial communities from Morgan-Monroe State Forest, Indiana, United States - atmos_gasesECM1C_515 | ecosystem: Environmental > Terrestrial > Soil > Temperate...
GTTTCGAGGCGGGCGCGGGCGATATCGTCCTTGGCGGCCGCTGAGCGGCCGACTGTCATGCGCGCGGGGGCGACGAGGATGCAATGCGATTTCTGCGCGCCGCGGCCGATGCGTCCGCGAAGCTGGTGAAGCTGAGAGAGGCCGAAGCGTTCGGCGTGCTCGATGACCATGACGGTGGCATTGGGGACGTCGACGCCGACTTCGACGACGGTGGTGGCGACGAGAATTTGCGCTTCGTTTTTGCGGAAGCGCTGCATGACTTCTTCTTTTTCCTCGCTGGAGAGGCGGCCGTGCAAGAGGCCGAGTTTTAGATTTGGAAAAACTTCGCGCGACAAGCGCTCGTATTCTTCCATGGCGGCTTTCAGCTCAAGCTTCGATTCTTCGATGACGGGATAGACGACGTAGGCCTGATGGCTGGCGGCGACTTCGCGACGTAGAAATTCCCAGACGCCGGGGAGATGCTGCTGGCTGGTCATGCGCGTGACGATGGGAGTGCGTCCGGGCGGGAGCTCGTCGAGAACGGAAACATCGAGGTCGCCGTAGAGAGTCAGTGAAAGGGTGCGCGGGATGGGCGTAGCGGTGAGCACGAGGACGTGCGGGGTGTGGCCGTGGGCGGCGGCTTTGTCCATGAGGCGCTTGCGCTGGAGGACGCCGAAGCGGTGCTGCTCGTCAATGGCGACGAAGCCGAGGCGGGCGAATTCGACGTTGTCTTCGATGAGCGCGTGGGTGCCGATGACGAGCCGCGCTTCGCCGGAGCGGATGCGATCGAGGGCGACGGATTTTTCCGCGGCTTTCAGGCCGCTGATGAGCAGCTCGACGCGATAGCCGGCTTTGGCGAGGATGCGGCGCGCGGAGAGGAAATGCTGCACGGCGAGAATTTCCGTGGGCGCCATGAGAGCGGCTTGCGCGCCGTTTTCGATGGCGATGACGGCGGCTTGCAGCGCAACGATGGTTTTGCCGCTGCCGACGTCGCCCTGAAGGAGGCGATTCATCGGTGAGGGCCTTTCAAGGTCGGCGGCGATTTCGGCGAGAACGCGCTTTTGCGCGGCGGTTGGCTTGAACGGGAGGATGCGCTTGAGGGCTTCGCGGATAGCGTCTTCACGGAGGCGGAAGGCGATGGCGTTTTCCTTGCGAGTGGCTTGGCGGTCGAGCGCGAGGCTGAGCTGATAGAGGAAAAACTCCTCGAAGATGAGACGCTGCTGGGCGGGAGAGCGGAAGGTGTTGAGCGCGTCGAGGGATTCGCCGGGTTCGGGGAAGTGCGTGTGGATGAGGGCTTCGCCGCGCGTGGGATAACCGAGGCGGACGCGCAGAGTTTCCGGCAGAACGTCGGGCATGCGGTGATCGATGAGCTGGACAGCGGCGTACATGGCGCGGCGAATCTGCTTGGAGCCGAAGGTGCCGATGGCTTCGTAAATGGGAACGATGCGGCCGACTTCGGTGGAGTCGAGTTCCTCGCTGCTGAGGAGTTCGATCTGCGGATTGATCATTTCGAGGCGCGCGGGGCGGAGCTTATCGATCTCGGCTTTGCCGTGAAGGATGAGTTGCTGGCCGGGCTTGAGGCGTCCTTCGAGATAGCCGCCGTGAAAAAATTTGACGGGGAGCGAGCTGCCGGCTTCGTCCTGAACGAGAAGATGATAGATGGCGTCGCGGCCGCCGCGCATGCTGCGGATGGCCTGGCCGCTCATGACGCGCGCGCGAATGGTGTAGACGCCGTTGGGCTGGATGTCTTTTGCGTTGGAAAAATGGATGCGGTCTTCGTAGCGAAACGGCAGGTAGACGAGGAGATCCTCGAGCGTGTGGATGCCGCGCTGCGCGAGGAGTTCGGCGCGCTGCGGGCCGACGCCCTTGATCATGCGAACCTCGGTGCCGAGGTTCATCGTCATTGGTGAGCGCGAAGGGAAGGTACTTGACACATCCTCTTTATATCATTCCCGCGGAGAAGAGACAGGAAGAGCGAAACTTGCGCGGTTGGCATCCGTACCGATAGAGTGAGTGTCCCTTGTACCGAGCGGGGAGGTTCATGTGGCGGGAGACCGTCTGACAGGTTCCGACAAGAGAGCGCTGCTTTTGTGGGTGCTAGCGGGGATTATTGGCATCGTCTTTGCGCAGAGGTATTTTTTCCGAGCGTTCCCGGAAGCGTCCGTCAATTTTCAGGTCTCCCGCGAAGAAGCGGTTTCGCGCGCGGAGAAATTCGTTACCAGCCTGGGTGAGAACGTCAGCGGCTACCGATCCACGGCCGGGTTCGATGTGGACGACAATGCCAAAACTTACCTCGAACGTGAACTGGGGCTGCAGCAGGCGAATCAGATCATGTCGTCAGACGTTCATGTATGGTTCTGGAGTGTGCGCTTCTTCAAGCCGCTGCAGGTGGAGGAGTTTCGCGTTCGCGTGAACCCGGCGGGAAAGATCGTCGGCTACGATCACAAGATCGAAGAGTCGCGCGCGGGAGCTTCGTTGGACCGTGCCACGGCGCAAACCGCCGCGCAAGATTATCTGACCTCCAAACTCGGGATGGATGTGAAGGCCTGGGACATTCTTCCCGAAGAAGCCAATTCGAATAAGAGGCCGAACCGCCTGGATTGGTCGTTCACATGGGAGAAGCAAGGCTTCCGCGCGAAGGATGCGCCGTACCGGCTGCAAGTGGGCTTGCAGGGCGACCGCGTTGGCGGCAGCGCAGAGTTCCTGAAGGTGCCGGAAGCGTGGGAGCGGAGCTTTGCGCGGCTGCGTTCCGGGAACGACACGCTGGCGCTCGTTTTTACCGTGCCCTATATCGCCCTGCTGGTGGTTGCAGTCTGGCTGGCGATTCGATTCACAAAACGCGGGCAGACGTCGTGGAGGGGAGCCATTCTGCTGGGGTTGATTGTCGCGGCGCTGCTGTTCCTGCAAAACCTGAATGACTGGCCACACTGGGCATCGAGCTACGATACCAATCAATCTTACGGAATCTTCATTGCGCGGAAGATGATAGCGGCGCTGCTTTTCTCCGTGCTTTCCGCGCTGACAGTCACGCTGGTGCTGCCTTCCGCGGAGCCGCTGTATCGCGCTTCTCGGCCGGAGCGGATGCGGTTGTCGCGCGCGTTCACGCTGCGCGGATTGCGTTCGAAAGAATTTTTTTCGGCAGCGGTGGTCGGAGTATCCATGGCCGCGGCGCACATCGGCTACGTCGTGGCGTTTTATGTGGTGGCGAGCCGGTTTGGCGCCTGGGCGCCACAGGAGCTGAATTTCGATGATTCGGTGAACACCGCCTTTCCCTGGATCTCCGGCGCGGCCATCGGGCTGCTGGCATCCACGAACGAAGAATTCACCTTCCGCCTTTTTGCGATTCCTTTTTTCAAACGGATTACTGGTTCGCGCTGGATCGCAGTGATTGTGCCGGCGTTTCTCTGGAGCTTCTTGCACAGCAACTATCCGCAGGAACCGGCGTATATCCGGGGGATCGAAATCGGGCTTGTGGGAATCGTCGCCGGTATGGTTATGCTGCGCTGGGGAATCGTGGCTACGCTGGTGTGGCATTACACGGTGGACGCTTCGCTGGTCGGTTTGCTGTTGATGCGGTCCAACAGCCTGTACTTCAAGGTTTCGGGAGCGGTGGTGGCCGCGGCGGCGCTGGCGCCCCTGGCGTTTGCGTGCATTTCGTACCTGATGCGCGGCGGATTCGAAACGGACGAAGACCTGCTCAATCGCGCCGTGCCCGCGCCGGAAATCGATTTCACCGCGGAACCCGCTGCCGCGACCGAGGAAGCCAAATCGATTCGCTATGATGCGCTCACTCCGGCGATGATTACGTTTCTGGCCGTCTGCGTGGTGGCTGGCGGCGCGCTGGCATGGCGGCTGCATCCAAAGGAAATTGGCGACTATTTGAAACTCTCCGTGAATGCGCGCTCGGCTCGCGCGCGCGCGGACGAGGTCCTGCGGCAACGGCGCCTGGATCCGAATTCGTACATCCATGCAACCGTTCTCGCCGAAATCGCCGATCCGATCACGAACGAATATTTGCGCCAGCGGATTGGCATCGAGGGAGTCAATAAGATTTACGCTGACCAGGTTCCCGCGGCGCTCTGGCGCGTGCGTTATTTCCGCGACGGCCAGCCCGAGGAGTTTGCCGTCATTTTGCGGCCCGACGGATCACTTCATTCCGTCCACCACACCCTGGCAGAAGAAACTCCGGGAGAGTCGCTGACGAAAGAAGAAGCCCGGGCGCGCGTGGAAAAATTCCTAGCCGAAGAAAAGAAAATCGATCTCCAGGCTTGGACGCTCGTCGAATCCAACTCCGATAAGAAGCCCCACCGGATCGACCACTCATTGACCTGGCAGCAGAATGCGCCACTCGACGGGGGGCCTGCCGCAGTTTCCAACCCGGCCGATCACGCCTACGCCCGGATCGATGTCCAAGTCTTGGGCGACGAAGTGACGAATTACCGCACATATATCAAGATTCCGGATGAGTGGGTGCGCAAGCAGAAGGAGCTTACGCCCTCCCGCACCGTCATCAATTATGGAATTCCCGGGCTCTTTTTCGGCGGGCTCGGCATCACGGCGCTGATCGTATTCCTCAAGAATTTTAAGTCGGAAGCGGCGCGCGCGATTCCGTGGAGGCGGATTGGATTCTGGTCGCTCTGGGGACTTTGCGGCTATCTTGTGGTTTTCGCGTTTGGCAGCCGCATCGCCGATTTGTTGAACCTGTACGACACTTCGGATCCCTTGAAGTACACCTACGCCGGAATCGCCATCGCGGTGCTGTTCGGGGCTCCGCTGATTTTCGGCGGGATCACGCTCTTGTTCGGAACGGCGTGGTTTTACGCCGTGCGGGCCTTCGGTGAGGAGCGTCTGCCTGGCTGGCTTGGCATGCCGGCCAACTACTATCGCGATGCATTTTGGATCGGCCTGGGCGGAACGGCCGGTTTGCTCGGTCTGGAACGCGTTCTTGCAGTGGCGTCGGCGTACTGGCCAACGGTTCACCGCTCCCTGCCCGCTTCTTTCGGCCAGGAATTTGACGCCATCCTTCCGGCAGTCTCGCTTAGCGGCGGGACTATCGAGCATGGTTTGCTCCTCACAGGGATTGTCGTCGCGGTAGCTGCCTTCGTTGCCGCGCAAGTTCGCAACACCGGCCTCAGGATTCTGCTGCTTCTTTTCGGCGCTCTTTCTCTCGTGCCGGGAAACTGGGGCAACCCGGCGGACCTCGCAAAACAATTTCTGGCCCTACTCATCCTGCTCGTCATTTTCGTTTTCGGCGTGCGCCGGGTGATTCGCTTCAACATTTTTGGCTGTTTTCTGATCGTCGCCGGCACTTCGTTGGTTGGCGGCGTAGCGGAACAGTTGTCGCAGGCGGATTCGTTCTATCGCGCGAATGGCTATGCCGTTCTGGTGGCGGTGGTGCTCCTTTTTGCCTGGCCGTTTTTGGCATGGCGGATGAGTGATTCGGCAAACGTTGCTGGAACGGCTGGCTCGCTCCCGCAAACACGCTGAGTAAGGACTCAAGGCTGGCCCTTGGGCCAGATTTAACGGGAACCCCTGAAACAAAATCCACAGGCCTACCGTTGATATAGTGGGGCAGCGGTGCTCACCCAAGGCAGTAGGACTGCGTCCAAATTGGGTGGTCGTGTGGTGCGCGGCGTTAGCCGAACGGTGGAATTAGGGCTAAGCTGTTGTTTTGTAAGCGGCGTACGCCGGCGCACGCGAAAAGAAAGCGAAATATGCCGCTCCCCAGATGGGCTTTGGCTTTGGCCAATGACAACGGTCGCTCGGGTAGCACAGACGCCGCCCTGGCCTCGGTGATCTCCTTGTCCCATGTCGACGAGCGGGCCCTAGTCGCGGAAGCACAGGCGGGTAGCCGTGCGGCTTTCGAGGAATTGGTACGCCGGTTCGACCGGGATGTGCTGCGCCTGGCGCTGAACCTGATGAAGCGCCCCGAGGACGCCCGGGACGTCTATCAGGAAGCCTTCCTCAAGGTCTACCGCAATCTCCACCGATTTCGCTTCGAGTGCAGCTTCTATACGTGGCTGTACCGCATCGTCACCAACGTTTGTCTGGACCACCTGCGCCGGCGCCAGGCGCGCCCCGAAGACCAGTCTCCCGAGCTGAACTCCGGCGCCCATGAGGAAGGCATCACCGATTTCTTTGAGCGCCAGCGGGAACACCGGCCGACGCTGGACCCCGAGCGCAGCTTCATTGGCAAAGAAATCAAAGCGCGCATCGCCACAGCGATGGAGCGCCTGTCCCCACGCGAACGTATCGTGTTCGAGATGAAACACTACCAGGGCCTGAAACTCCGTGCGATTGGCGACGCCCTGGGCACCACCGAGGAAACCGTGAAAAATTCGCTTTTCCGCGCTACGCGCAAACTCCGCCACGAATTGGGGGGCCTGCGATGAGCGTTTTTGAAAAGAGCGTGGGCTGCAAAGACGTTGCGCCGCTTCTAGTTTTCTACGCCTGCGACGAAGTGACCGACAAGGAACGCAAACAGATTGAGGGCCACGTCGCGCATTGCGAAGCGTGCGCCGCCCAGCTTGGCGAAGAGAAGCATCTTCAGGAAGCAATGCTTGCCGCTCCGCAACCCGCCGATGAACTCGATTCCTCCGGGATTCTTCTTTCGCAGTGCCGAAGCGAGCTTGCCGAAGCCCTCGACGACCTTTCCGCACCTCCGATACAGGAACACTGGCGTCCATTTGGCTGGCTTCGCCAGTGGATGGCTTTGCGGCCGGCCTGGAGCGGCGCGCTTTTGGTTTTCTTCGGGATCCTGGTGGGAACTCAGCTTCTCCCGTGGATGCGGAACGGGAATAACGCCGCCAGTAACGGCCAGGCCATGAACGTTACGGCCAAGCCGCCACTGACGAGAGATCAATTGGATAAGATGGCGATCGCTGGGGTCAGTTTTTCCCCTTCCTCGGATGCTGGGTCTCCAAACGTACAACTCCATCTCAGTGCCGAGCAGCCCATGGTTCTGACTGGCAGCGTCGATGATAGTGACATGCGCCATGTGCTCACGTACGTCGTCGAAAATGGCGAGCGGTTCGACGCTGGTGTGCGCCTCGACTGCCTCGAAGCGCTGAAGACGGCGGCGCGGGACCAGCAAGTACGGCAAGCATTGATCGTCGCGAGCCGCAAGGATCAGAATCCCGCGGTGCGCATGAGGGCGCTGGAGTCGCTTCGGGATTCGGCGTCGGATGATGACGTCCGGCAAACTCTGCTCGATGCCCTGGAGCATGACGCCAATCCGGGCGTGCGCGTTGAAGCCGTGAACGTGCTTGTGGGTTCTTTGCACCGCGGCGGTGCTGATGAGTTGGCGCAGCATCCGCTCGCTACCATGGCGCCGCCAAAACCAAGGCGCCCCGAGGAAGACCAGTCGTTGGAACGTGTAGTAAGCGTGCTGCAACAATTGCAACGCCGCGATCCCAGCCGCTATGTGCGGTTGCGCAGCGCCGCTGCCTTGCGGCAGATTGGCCCGCGCGAAGTGCAGTGAACGGCCGGACGCCAAGAAATTTCGTTCGACGATGAATATGCGTTTCAATCAAAGTCTTTTTCCCTTCGCGCGCCGCGGTGCGCTTCCGCTGCTGGCGCTCCTCTTTTCCGGAGTATGGCTCGCACGCCCGGTCTTTGCCGCCGATGCCAGGGAACCAGCGACCATCGAACACACGCAACCTTCCGAGCCGGGTTCACAGCATGCCTCCGCTGTCCGCACTGGCGCGTTGAGCACCAGAGATGGCCTGACGCTGCGGCTGACGACGGATTTTGGGCCCGTCAATATCGTGCAACTCGACGCCGGCGCCGCGCCCGTCGTGCGTTATAACGTACACATCGAAACCGACGCACGCGGCCCCGCCGTTCAGCAACTCCTCGATTCGTATTCTCTCAAGGCAAAGTCAACGGCCACGGGAGTGGAAATCACCGGCACGCTTCCGCCGCAAGCGACGCGCTCCGCGGATGCGCAGTTTTGGGTGCAGTTTGAGGTCGCCGTGCCGCGCAACTACAGCGTGGAAGTGACCACCGAAGCGGGCGACATCACCACCGGAGACATCGGCGGCACGGCGTCTCTTCACACGCAAGGCGGAAACATCAAGACGGGCCGCATCGGATCTTCGGGAATCCGGGATGCAGCGTGGGGACGTTTCGCCGCTAAGGTGGAAACGGAAGGCGGACACATTCAGGTTCTTGACGTGGCGGGCGACCTCACGGCCTTCACCGGAGGCGGCCACATCAACGTGGGCAACATTGCCGGAGACGCTTCGCTGCGCACCGGGGGCGGCCATATCCGCGCGGGCCAGATCGGAGGCCGCGCCGAACTGGAAACTGCCGGCGGCAACATCACCGTCGCGCACGCCGGGAGTTTCGTCAGCGTAAAGACGGGCGGCGGGCAAATCGATTTTGGCGAAGTGCGCGGCTCAGTGCACGCGCAGACGGGCGGTGGGGGCATTCGCGTCATGTACGTCTCCGGCCCGATGGAGTTGGAATCAAGCAGCGGCAGCATTTGCCTCACGCGGGTGGCAGGGGCCCTGCAGGCGGCTACCTCCGGCGGCACCATTACGGCCTGGATAAATCCCGATCCGCCTCCGGGAGGCGGAAACGTGCGGCTCGCGGGCGCTTCGCAGCTTTCTTCAGGGAACGGTGACATCATCATATTTCTGCCGAGGAACCTCGCCGCAAACATCGAAGCCGTCGTGGTAAACGGAGGCGAGCACCGCATCGAAGCAGATCCCGCACTGCATTTGACCATGCAAGCGTCTGCCAATGCTTCGGGTTCCATCCACGCCGTTGCTGTTTTGAACGGAGGCGGCGCCCCGCTCAAATTGAAAACTACGAGTGGAAAAATCCGGCTTAAGTTCCTGGATTCGGATATTGCTCTTCATCAAATGCTGGTCAGCGAGCAGGTAGATCGGCTCAATCGAAGACTGGCAGAAAATGGTTTCACTCCCGCGCCTTTTTCTCTTGGAGCAGGACCCCCAGAACCAGCCCTGGCGGACGTGCCGCCTTCCCCCGATGCTAAAACGGACTGGCTGGAAAGCTGGCTCGACCGGTTCGAACGCGCGTTACGCGGCGGAATCAGCGAGAACCCTGACGATTTCCAGAGGCGGCTGGTGAATTCTCCGAAGCCTTCGTATCCGGCGCTCGCGCAGCGCGCTGGGTTGCAAGGCATCGTGAAGCTGCAAGTACGTGTGAGGAAAGACGGCAGCGTCGAAGTGCAGAAGCTTCTCGAAGGCGAGCCCGCGCTCGCCGATGCCGCCATTGCCGCCGTGAAACAGTGGCGGGCAAAGCCGGCGTCTCTTAACGGCCAGCCGGTCGAAGTGATTTCGACCGTGACATTTAATTTCCAGTTGCACTGAGCGGGAGTCTTCTCGGCGCACGCGAATTTCTAGTCCTCGGTTTTCGTTGGTGATACGAACTCGAAGGGGGTAGAACATTATGCTTCGTCCGGCTCTCCGCGCAACTGCAGTATCTTTGTTACTCTCCGCCGTCATTTGGGCCGCTCCGGGCCTCGCAATCAGCAAGGAGTTTAATCAGTCCTATCCGCTGCAACCAGGCGGTTCCCTGGAATTGCAGAACGTCAACGGAACCGTGGACGTGCAGGGATGGGACCGTAATGAAATTGAAGTCCACGCGGTGAAAACCGCAAAGCACACGGAGTCTGATCTCGAGCGCGTCTCCATCGAGGTGGACGCCAAGCCGGACGCCGTTTCTATTGCCACGCACTATCCGCAAAACGAGGGCGTGGAAGTGGCGGTTGACTACACCATTCGTGTTCCGCACAGCGCGCGCGTCGAGCATATAGGCACGGTGAACGGCACGCTGCGAATTGCCGGAGTCGAGTCCGTCGAAGATTTGCACACAGTGAACGGCAATATCGAAGTCTTCGACGGCGGTGGGACGGTTCATGCGCACACCACCAACGGTAACGTGCACCTGGAACTGACGCGCCTCCCCGAAAAGACCGGCGCCTCCGCCGAAACCACGAACGGCTCTCTCGTTCTGGCAGTGCCATCCGACATGCAGGCGGACATCGAAGCTCGATGCCTGAATGGAAACTTCTCTTCCGAGCTGCCCATGACGATGGAGAGCAGCCAACGTCCCCGGGAAATGCACGGCAAATTGGGCCGCGGGGGCGCTCCGATTCATTTGCGCACGGTCAATGGAGGGATTCGAGTGGTCATTCTGCGGTCAACCGTCTGACGCTTTTTCTCGTGCTGCGTCTAACGGCTAAGGAGGATGGGACGACAATGAACAAACGAAATTTACTTACGATTGGAGGAGCTGCGGCCCTCGGGCTCGCGCTGGCGGCTCTGCCCGCCAGTTCTGCAAACCCGCAGAAGCCCGTCGAGTCTGCAATCGCACGCTTGCAGCAAAGGATCGACGAGCTGGA
>Ga0307475_10002912_pt1 | contig 10351 bp, 7 predicted proteins | sample atmos_gasesECM1C_FD_203317 | JGI IMG/M metagenome (GOLD analysis project Ga0307475, IMG submission 203317) | Hardwood forest soil microbial communities from Morgan-Monroe State Forest, Indiana, United States - atmos_gasesECM1C_515 | ecosystem: Environmental > Terrestrial > Soil > Temperate...
CTCGGCTTTAGTCTGCAGCGCAAACGCGTCCGACCCCGATCCCGCTTCACTCAACGCGTACGCGCCAACCGTATCCGCCGCCATCTTTGGCAGGTAACGCTTCTTCTGATCTTCGCTGGCCCAGCGCAGAATCGCATTCGCTACCAGCGTGTTCTGCACATCCACAATTACGCCGGCGGAAGCGTCGGCCCGAGAAAATTCTTCTACTGCCAAGATCGCCTCAAAAAACTTGCCGCCCGCTCCGCCGTACTGCTCCGGAATCTCGATCCCCATCAGCCCCAGCTGAAAGAATTGTTCGAGCAGTCCGCGATCGAAGACCGCCTTTTCGTCCATCTCTTTCGCCAGCGGACGAATCTTATCGTCGGCAAACTGGCGGACGTTGTCGCGGAACAGAATCTCGTCTTCGGTAAGAGTGGTGAGCGGCGTGGGATTCGAAAGCTGCAGAGTTTCCGGCATGGTGACACCTCATCGTAGGGACACGGCTTGCCGCGCCTAAGCAGGACGGCGAACCAAAAATTGTAGCAGCAGCAGGCGGCAGGGAACCTGATTTCAATAAGTTAAGCGGAACTCTCCTACTACCTGAGCAGTATTGACCAGACTCTAAAGCGCCGAGAGCAGACAGTGATGTTAGCGGGATTCTGCCGATTTGAGTCTCGCACTTTAAGGAGAACGACATGCATCGTGGATACCGTTATCTCAGTTCATTTCTTCTGACTACCGCCCTTGCTGCACCTGTCGCGATGATGGCCGCTGCTCGCCCGCAAGACGACAGGAATCACGAAAATAGGCAAAGCGAGAACAACCGGCGCTACTACGACAAGAGGCACAAGGACTATCACACTTGGGACAGCAATGAGGACCGCTCGTACCAGCGGTACCAGACCGAACACCATCAGAGGCGTGCATTCATTCAGTTGAACAGCCGGCAGCAGAGCGTCTACTGGAGCTGGCGCCACAATAATCCAGATAACAGATAACGAATCGCCATGCGCGTTTGGGGACTGTCCTCGATGTGGGTGACATTCACCGGACACATCACGAACAGAAGCCATTACTGACAAACATTTATTTCACCGGCTGTAGCAGACGGAGCAACGTCTGCTAAAGTCGGTGATTTTTATGGCGTGCCCGGTTTCTCGCGGAAATGTGTTGAGCGAGCGCCGTCGACTGTTCGACCAGCTCAGAACACTGTGTGACCGGCCTTGCGGCTATGAGACAAAACTGCGTCGCACTTTCTTCCAGACCAAGCGGGCGGGTAAGAACAGGACTACGCCCCACAACAGCAGGCTCGGCCCAGTCGAAAGCAGGAACAGGGCCAGGCTCACAACTCCATCCGCCATGCTGCGATATCCCTCGACGGCAGCGTTGCTGAGACGGGTGGATGTCGAAGGCGGCACGACCTGCAGCTGGGCTTTGTAGTCTTCGGCGATGGTCGCGTTCAGGGTGGCGTAGCTTACCTGGTTCGACATGGTCTTTCTTTCCGCTTCCATCTGTTCGATTTCGCCGCGGACACGATCGAGTTCCTGCTCAACTTCGAGGACATCCGACAATTTTCCGGTGCGATTGCGAAGCAGGTCAGTCAACCGCTGCTCGGTGTTGCGAGCGTTGGCGAGCCTCGCCTGCAGATCGACATATTGTGAGGTCACGTCCTGCCCGCTCTGCGACTCGGACTCGACTCGGCCCAGCGTCTTGACTTCGGTCAGCGTAGCGTCAAGTTGATCGGCGGGAACGCGCAACGTCGCGGTGAGAGTACGCCCGCTGCCCGTGCTACCACCTGCCTTCAGTTCGCCGACATAACCGCGATGCCGTTTCAGTATTCCTTCGAGGTTGGCTCGCGCCTTGTCGAACTCCTTGGTGATCAGGCTGAGCTGGGCAGATCGGATGATCATTGGGCCGGCGACCAGATTGCGTTCCACCGAGGGTTGGTCCTGACTAAACTTCACCTGCGGTGCACTCTGCAGCTTTGCGAACTGTTCTAGCCTGTGACGATCTCTTGCTTGTACCGGCCCTGCAGACGGCGGCGGAGGTAGAGGTGCGGGCGCAAACGTCCGTGTTTCGCCTTGCCCATCGGAAGGCTGATTCACGACCGCATAGTCAACCGGTCTGCCGTGCGGCGAAAACACGTTGCCAGTAAGTCCCGTTTGGAACCTCAGGGTGCCCAACACAACCAGAAAGATGGCGACAACTGCGCCCACCCGCGCTGCCGCTGGCCAACGCGGGATCCAGTTCTTTCGCCGGCTCCGCCACGCAGGAAAAACGTTTCGCGACTCCGGTCGGCCTTCCGCTAGCGCAGTTGCGATTGCCTGCGGCATATCTGATTCCGCCAGCTCAGCCTTCCAGGTTTTCAGAATTTGAGAAACGCCTCTGAACCCGGCAACCGTGCTCTGGCACTCGGCACACTCGCCCAAGTGAGCTGCGGTAGCAGTTGCGCGATCGGCCCTGAGTTCGCCGTCCAGGTAGGCCATGAGTTCTTCGGGTGCGATCGGATGTGTGATCTTGTTCATATGGCCTCGCCTTCTGCCCGCGTTAGCTTCACGCTCTGCGCCACTCCTTTGGTTGCCGTAGCTTCAGCACTCTTTTGCTCTGGCTCCAGGTGCCCCTTCAACGCCATCCGCGATCGAAACAGCCGCGAGCGGACGGTATTCACCGGCAGCTTCATCAACTCAGCGATCTCCGCGTAGCTAAGCTGCTCATACTCGCGGAGCATCAGAATCTCCCGCTCCGAGTCGTCCAGCCTTTCGAGAGCCTCGCGAATCCAGAGCGCGCCATCAGGCGCGTGGTTAGTCACCGGTTCCGGAGCGAGCTCTCCCGGCGGCGGGTCGCGGAATTGTTTGCGCCGCTCTGCCGCCAACAGATTCATCGCAATACTGTAGAGATAAGTGCGGACCAGAGCTCTCGGTTCGTAGCGAGCCGACGCCCGGATGACCGCCACGAAGGTTTCCTGCGTCAGATCCTCGGCGCGTTGGTCGCCCTGCAGCCTCCGCCGAAAGAAGCCATAAATCGGGCCGCGATAGCGCGCAAACAGCTGCTCAAACGCGGGGTGTGAGCCGCACTGGAAGTCCAGCATCAAAGCTTCGTCGCTGATCATTGTTGTTGTCGGCGCCACAGTGTTCCCGACCCGCGGTCCCTGAAGTCTCTTTCATAAGATGTAATGTCGCAAGTCGGCGGAGAGTTCCCAAGGCTTGAACAAATTTTCGGGGGAACCCAGCGTCACGCGAGGATAGAGTCGTCGAGCCGTTTGCGGCGGAAGTCGGCTACGTGTTGTACGAACGCCATGATCAGCGGATGCGGGTTCGACTCGCTCGACGAAAGTTGCGGTTGGAATAACGTCGCGATGTAAAACAAGTGCGCGGGAGATTCGATGGCTCGGCATTCTTCCTTCGAGCCGCGGGCTACGACCGGAAAGCCCGCTTCCATAGCCATCCATTCGAACTCGGGATTCATCTCGTAGTTGCAGAAGAATTCTTCCTCGATCATTTCTTTTCCGTAATACGCCGCGAGGTACGACCCGGGACGGAGGCGGATCTGTTTAACTTTGCCCGAGAGCTTGGGCGCCTTCGGATCGCGGTTCGGCACGGCGCAGGCGACGGGATAGATGACGATATTCTTGGCGTTCGGGTCTTCCTCGGCGGTGGTGGCGTCGCGGATGCCGAGCACGTTCCGGGCGCACTCGATCAGCGCGTACTGAAAGCCTCCGCAGGTGCCGAGAAATGGCCGGTCGTGGACGCGGGCGAACTCGATGCCTTTGAGCATGCCGTCGAAACTTTTGTAGGGGCTGCCCGCCGAGGCCCACAGACCGTCGAAGGAATCGAGGGTGGCGACGGCACCCGGTTCGAGCAGCGAAGGCGTCGGAAGCCAGGCCGATTCTAGTTTGAGTTGGAGCTTCTGGGCGGCGTGCTGGAGCGAATCGTTGGTCGCGTGATGGGAGCAGAACTCGGAATTGAAGTCGCCGAGAATCCCGATCCGGACGGATTCGCTCACAGGTGACATTCTAAATTAGCGGTTCGCTCTTGGCATTGAACAGTTGGCTACCGGCTTCGCCGAGTTCGAAAAACGGTCGAAGGAACATTTGTGTGGTGGCCGGGCTTTGCCCCGCCGGAACGGGGCAAAGCCGCGTCACCACACAAGCATCTGTCGGCTAAAGCAACTCCATCTGCAACAGCAGCGTGTAGAGGCCGAGCAGCGTGACGGCGGCGCCTCCCCAGACCATGGCGGCGGATTTCCAGGCGAGGGCGCTGACAAATTCCTTCTGGCTGCGGAAGGAGATCACGAACGTGGGATTATTCGCGCCCTTCATCAACACGACCGGCGGAGTGAGATTGAAGTCGGATGGCTTGGGCTGCGCTTCATCGTGGGCGGAGTGGCGGGCGCCGTTGTCGGCGAAGACTGGTGCGGGCGCCGCGTTCTCTTCGACGGCTATAGCTTGGTACGGGACTCTGGCGGCGGACCACGCTTCTGGTTTGGTGATGCCGGCGCGAGTGAGCGCGGCTGCGATTTTCGCCTGCTGGGTCATCTCCTGAGTGGAGGAAGGAGTCGAGCTATTGGGAAGTCTGATGATCTGCGGGGCAGGAAGCTGCTCCGCAGAATTGTTAGGCGCCGAGTTGTGCGAATAATCGTTGCGCGACGAAAACGAACGCACCTGAACGCCTGGATTTTCCGTGAGAGTTCCGGCAATGAAGAGCGCGTCTTCAGGCTTGATCGAGCGTTCTTCGACGCGCAAGCGGCGGGCCGGCACGATGCCGTGGCGGGAAAGAAAAACGCTGACACGCGGCGGTACGCCGTCCTCGCCCAAGGAGAAGTTTGAGGAGAAAAACGACCTGGTGTATTCTTCGCGAAAGTCACGGTGCAGATCGAGATCGGCTCCCAGAGGCTCGACGAGCAACTGGCCGGTCGAGTCGTCGATGAAGAAGGGCAGGTGCAGCGTTTCGTCTGCAATTTTATCCCATTCCACATTCTTGCCTTCGCGCTGCTGCCAGGCGGTAGTGTGGTAAAGAAAGCAAGGCTTGCCCGTGATGGGCGCGGGCATGGTGTAAGGACCTGCGGCCATGCCATTCACCTCGACCAGTCCCATGGCGGCGCTGCGAATCTTGGAGGTTGGAGTGGTAAGCAGCAGGCGCTTGCGGGCGAGGAGACGGAATCCGGAAACGAAAAAATACAAACCGCCGGCAATCGCTAGCGACGAAAGAATCGCGAGCTCGTTGATCGGGATGAAGAGCGAAAGGCAGACGGACACAGTGTTTCCCAGATTGTTCTCGGATGAGCTGTTATGAGGATAAGAAGAGATTTAGCAAACGACACGGAGAAAGACGCGGGACAGGCTTACGGAAGTAACTGTTACTGAGTGACATTGTAGCCGAGACGCGGCAAGCCGCGTCTCGACATCGTCGATCGCTATGCGGTTACGGCGCGAGTTTTTAAAATTTCCACTACGGCCGCCATGGCCGCATCGATTTCGGCGTCGGTGTTGTAGAAGTGTGGGGAGAAGCGCACTCCGGCTTTGGGACGCCAGTCTACGAGGATGTCGCGGGCGAGGAGTTCCCGGCTCACCTGTTGGGAATCGGGCATGTCGATGGAGACGGTGCCGCCGCGTCGCTCGGGATCGCGGGGAGTATTGACGCGCCATCCGTGCCGGTCGGCGAACTCGATAAGGCTGGCGGTCTGGCGTTTCGATTTCTCACGGATTTTCTCTACACCAACTTCGCGAATGATGTTCAGGCCGGGACGCGCCGCCTCGATCGCGGGAATGTGCGTGGTTCCGTTCATGAATCGGTGCGGAGGGTCCGCATAGCGGGTGGATCCGGTTGCGAACTCAAAAGAATTTTCGTGCGCGAACCATCCGGTGAGCTTCGGTTCCAATTTTTTGCCGAGGTCGGGGCGCACGTAGAGATACGCCACGCCGGGACCACCGCAGAGCCACTTGAGAACGCCTCCGCAGGCGAAGTCGGCGTTCAGAGACTGGATGTCGACGGGGACGGTGCCAAGCGACTGGAAAGTGTCGAGAACGACGTGAGCTCCAACTTTGTGCGCCTTGTCGATGATGGCTTTGGCGTCATTGATGTAAGAGCTGCGAAAAATAACGTGAGAGATGGGGACGATCAGAGTTCGCGCGTCGATGGCGTCGAGCAGGCGGTCGGTAGGGACGGTGATACCGTCGTCAGTTTTGACCATGTGAACCTGCGCGCCGTACTGGCGCTGCGCTTCCCAAAAATACATGACGGAAGGAAAGTTCATGTCGCTGTAAACAACTTTGTTGCGCTTGCCGGTGAAGTCGAAACAAGAAGCGACTACAGCCTGGCAGGTGGTGACGTTCTGGTGGAGAGAGACGGAATCCTTGGGCGCGTTCATCAGGGCGCCGAGTTCGTTGCCAACTTCGAGGGCGAGCATCCACCAGCGTTCCATCCAAGCGCGGACGCCGCGTGTTGCCCAGATATCGGCGTAGGCATGGAGCGCGTCATAAACGGCTCGCGGCATAGCTCCGAGGGAGTTGGAGATCATGTAGTTAGTGCGCTCGAGGATCGGGAACTCGGAGCGGTAGCGCAGCAGATCGTCGGGCATGAAGGATATTGTAGTAGGGCAGGTCTCGGGTGTCAGGTCTCAATTTCGCGGTAAGGGCTTGTCTAGAGCGGCCCTCAGAGACTCGAGAGCACGCTTTTGATAGGGCTCGGCATCCTTCCGTGTAAACACAGGAGTCACGGTCTGAACATAGTTCCGCGCGGCAGCGAAATTGCCGCTGCGATAAGCGATTTCGGCTTGCGCCAACGTCACGCCTGCGCCCCAATCCGGATCGCCACTGAGCTGCGCTACGGCGGGCACATCGATTTGCCGCAAGAGCGCAGACGCTTCGTCTAATCTTCCCAGGCCGATCAGGCAGCTCGCGAGCGTATAGGCGGCGCCGCCGGTGAGTCCGGCTCGCGGTCCAAACGCTTTTGCCGATGCCTCATATGCTTTGCGCGCATTGGATTGACCCTCGCGATAGCGTCCGGCGCGGCATCGGGCAAGGGACCCATCTGCAAGCGTGGCCACGGCAAAGAACGAAAGAGGTCCCTGCTTACGAACGGCGAGTTCGTGGATGGCAAAATCGTCGCGAATGGCATCGTCCCAACGCCCAAGACTGCCTTCCGACTGCGCCCGCGTGGTCAATAACTGCATGGTAAGTTCGTGGTCCGCGCCCAGCCGGGAAACAAATTCTGGATAGATTGCGGTGGCTTCCTTGATCGCTTCCTCGTGCTTGTTCTGAATCATGAAGGCCTGGGCCAGATTCAGGCGCACGCGCAAAACATGGGGACTCTCCGGACCCGCGACACTCGTGAAGGCAGCAATGAGTTCGCGAAATAATTGCTCCGCCTTCGCCCCCTCGCCGAGGCGGATATAGGAAAAGGCCAATCTTTGCTTGAACGTCAAGCGCGCGCTCTCGTCGAATTCGGGAAGAACGGCCGCCCGGTCCACTGCCGCTTGGAAGTTTTCTGCCGCGGACTTTGCGTTGTTCTCAATCAATGCAATCATTCCCCGCGCAGAGGACAGCCAGACGGCCAGGTCAGGTCGCGAACGCGGCAGCCTTGCGATCAGCGCTTCCTGTTGTCCTAGTATGGACTTGGCTAACGCCAGCGAGCCACTTTCGTAACTTCGCGCTTCCAGGGTGGTTCGTTGCAGCTGTACGATGATCGCTTCTTGTGACAGCTCGCCATCCACTTGCTTGAAAAGACCCGCGGCGCGTTCGTACTCCTGTCGCGCATCTGGATAATCCGTTCGGTTATCGAGCGCTCGGGCAATAGTCTGGTGGAGACGCGCGGCGATCAGAGGCTCATTCTTGAATTGACGGTCGATACTGGGGGACGCCTGCTTGATTGCATCCATCAGCGACTCGCTGGACTTGCCTGTCGCAAACGGATTGCCGCGGCCCAGCAGATCGTCAGAAAGAAACCGGTTGATCGAGGTTGCGATCGCGGTTTGGCGATTGGCGTTGTCGCGTTCGCGAGCGGCTCTTCGATAGAGTGCGAAACTCAATCCCAATCCGACCGCCAGTGCAATTACGGCCAGCCCGATCCAGGGGCGGCGAGTGCGGGCCTCAGCCAGCTTGCGCTCGGCAATTTGTGCTCGAACTTTTGCAGTTTCCAGTTCGTCGCGTTTGATCCGGCGTTGATCGAGCATGCGCAGCCGCTCGACCAGATCGGCCGCGCTATTGAGCCGCTTGGCGGGATCGCCACACGCCGCATCGGCAATATCCTCGCGGAGCAACGGATCTTTAACTTCCGCTTCCCATCCCGGCGCAAGCGGCTTGCGAAAATCGCCGACGGCCAACTGGTAGAGCAGCACGCCGAGAGCATAAACATCGGCACCGGCACTGGGAGATTGGCCGGCCAGGACTTCGGGCGCGAGATACATCAAAGTTCCGGTCAACGTCTCGTTCTCAAGCCCAGCGTTCCGAGTGAATCCCAGGTTGGTGATTCCCAATGCCTGGAGTCGCGATGGATCGAACAGCGACGCACTACCGAAGTCTGCGATTTTGATCTGCCAGCCCCCATTGGCGCCGGGCACGACCAGGATGTTGGCCGGCTTCAAATCTTTATGGAGCACGCCGATGTCGTGCGCGGCGGCAACGGCCTGGGCGATATCTATTAGAAGATGGAGACGAGCGTGGAGCGTGGTTTTGCCCAGTCCACCCTGCGCGGTGGCCCATTCCGCCATGTTTGCCCCGGCGTATTCGCTTTCTAGAAAGAAGGGAGGCGTCTCGAAATTCCATTCCAGGATGCGGACGAATTCCGGACGATCGCCGAGCGATTCCCGCAGGAAACGAGAAATCGTGATCTCGCGTTTCAACCCCTTCAGGCGTATACCATCCGCTGCGAACTTGAATACCCGCTGTTCGTGAGTCTTCGGATTTTCGCCCAGCCAGACTTCGCTCGATCCGGAGATGTCCATGGGGCGCGCGAGCCGCCATTGCTCTCGCCCTGGAACGATGTCACCCGCTTTGAATCCAAGCTCGGGGCCGGCCGCCGCCGCAACCGTCTTGCAATAGACGGGCACAGCCAGCCGGTAGCCGACGCGAGGGACCGTAACAATCACGGGATGGTCTTCGTCTCCCATCGCCTTGCGCAGCTTGGAGACGGCCGTCGCCAACGATCCATCCACCACCATCACATCGGGCCATACGGACTCCAGTAGTTCTTCCTTGGTCACGACCTCGCCGGCATGGAGAAGAAGTTGCAGCAGGATGTCCAGCGGCTTCGATTCCAGCTCTACCACCCCACCCTGGACCCGCAATTCCCGTCCCAGTTCGTCAAATTCGTAGTTGGCAAAACGCCATAGGCGGCCGGAAGTCTCAGCGACTTCTCCTATAGCTCCCCTGTAATTCATAGACTTAGTCCCACTTTAGAGTTCTTAAGAATTCCGTCAGGACATGCAGCGGGGGATGGTGCAGACTGTCGCCCGACGGTCGTTGGTAAGCGCAAGTATTTTGCCACGAACCAGTTCGCTGAGCACGCAAATTGTGCAAGGGGATGCGCAGGCCAGGGGCAAGGGAACGGCTGGTCTATCGGAGCATCGGAATTCTAATGACGCAAGATATTTCACCTTGACACGGCAAAACTGGGCTGGGAATATACGTCCGGTCTGCGGCCCGAAGCGTTCCCCCCGGGCAACTGCCAGCAGCGCCGGCTTTCGTTAGCCATCAACCCGAATTTCGTTTGGAGGAGTTTATTTATGAAACGTCGTGGAACCATACTTTCGATGATTGCAGTGGCGCTCCTGTTTTTCGTGGGAACCGCGAGTGCTCAGACCTATACCCCTCTGTACACCTACCCAATCGGCTCCGGCAACTATAGCGGTATCGCATGGCCCCAAGTGATGTCGCAGGGCCGCGATGGCACCTTGTATAGCACCATCTCCAACGACGGAACGAAGAACGTCGGCACAGTGTTCAACATCACCACTGCGGGTCAGTTGAACACGATCTACAGCTTTTGCCCCCTAACCGGGTGCGCCGATGGTGGGTACCCATTCGGTGGCGTAACGCTGGGTTTCGATGGGAACTTCTACGGGACGACCCAGGGCGGTGGGAGTCACGCGGCCGGCACGGTGTTTAAGGTCACACCCACCGGAACCTTGACGACGCTGTGGAATTTTGCCAACGGCACCGACGACAGCGTCCCTGTCTACACGACGTTGCAGGGGCAGGACGGCAATATGTACGGTGTTTCTGTAGGGCAATATAACGGGCAGTACGGCGCCTTATTCAAGGTCTCTGCTTCAGGGGTATTTAAGGCGCTTCGCGACTTCACCTACACCAACGGTGCAGCCCCCAACCTTCCGACGCAGGGCACCGACGGCAACTTTTATGGCACCGCGCAAGGTG
>Ga0307475_10002915_pt1 | contig 10345 bp, 7 predicted proteins | sample atmos_gasesECM1C_FD_203317 | JGI IMG/M metagenome (GOLD analysis project Ga0307475, IMG submission 203317) | Hardwood forest soil microbial communities from Morgan-Monroe State Forest, Indiana, United States - atmos_gasesECM1C_515 | ecosystem: Environmental > Terrestrial > Soil > Temperate...
TCGAACCGGAGTTCCAGGTCGGGCCAGTATGCCATCAAGTGAGGTGAGGATTTGCGGCGACTTGTGCTTCTTCTCTTGTGCATCATTGTGCTGGTAGATGCGAGCCAGTGCTCAGCGCAGATTATTTTTCACAAAAAGAAAAAAGTGAACAAGTCCACGGACGCGTCGAATACCGTCGAACCGGACAAGCAGCTGTACGACAAGGCCATGGACGATATCAAACATGGCAAGCATGAGACCGGGCGGCTGGGGCTGCAGACCCTGATTAATACCTACCCTGACAGCGAATATCTGGCTAAAGCCAAGCTGGCGATTGCGGATTCCTACTTCAAGGAAGGCGGCACGGCTAATATCACCCAGGCCATCGCAGGGTACAAGGACTTCATCGTGTTCTTCCCTTTCCTGCCGGAGGCCGCTTATGCCCAGATGCAGGTGGCGATGGCCAATTACAACGAGATGGCCAAGCCCGACCGCGATAATACTCACGCAAAGGCGGCGGAAGAGGAGTTCCAGACGTTCTTACAGAAGTATCCCAAGGATCCGCTGGCGCCGCAGGCGGAACAGCGGCTGCGCGAAGTCCAGGAAGTACTCGCCGAAGGCCAATACCGTATCGCATACTACTATTACTTGAAGGGCGATCGCCGGGCGGCTGCGGGCCGCCTGATCCCGCTCACGCGCCGCTACCCGCTCTACAGCAAATCGGATACCGCACTCTGGATGCTCGGTGACATTTTCGAGAAGAGCGAGCGCAAGGATGTCGCGGCCAACTATTATGCGCAAATCATAAAGAACTATCCACTCTCGAACAAGGTGCTGGATGCCAAGGGTAAGCTGAAGGCGTTCGGCGTGCCCATACCTCAGCCAGACCCGAAAGCGGTGGAATGGATGACCGCCGAGCAGAACACACCGCGACCTCACGAGAGCCTTATTCACAAGCCTCTTGACATACTCCACAGCGGCCCGGACATCCATACCGCAGCCACGCATGGCCTACCTACTATGGAACCGGAAACAGATGCATCGGCAAACTCTGACGTTCTCTCCGGCGGTAACCGCTCAACGATGGGTTCGGGAACAGGCAAATCGGGCGTGGTGCTGACCGTGAAGCCTGGAGAACCCGCGCCCGCAGGCTCTAACGCAGCTGGCAGTTCATCCGAGGATGTAAACGCCAATCCCTCCGGCGACTCCTCTGCCTCCGCGCCTGCCGCAACGGATTCTTCCTCAAGCGACCCAGCAGCTTCACCTGCCGGAACGGAGTCGTCGACGGCGAGCCAACCGTCGAACTCGACCGCAACGGATAGTTCCAAGACCGATACATCTCAACCGTCCAGCGATGCGAACCAGAAGGAGTCCAGCAGCAAGAAGAAAGGCATAAAAAAGCTGATTCCCTGGTAGTTTTCAGACGAATTCATTGGTTTTTTGAGGAGGCGAGGAGCGCCCCAGGCCCTTGTCCCTTGGTACAGGTTGCATTTGCGGAAGCCGCCATGTCTACTTCCGACACACAGCGATTGCGCGGCGATTGACGCCTACAGGTCCTGGTGCTCCAATACAATTTGAGCTGGTTGTGTCGGTAGCGTGTGCTGCCCGGAGGACGTTCGGTGGCCAAAATCCTGGTTGCGGACGACAACAGTAACATTCAGAAGATGGTAGGACTGGCCCTGAAGGACCAGGGCATTGACGTCGTCGCTGTGGGCAATGGCGAAGCCGCGGTCCGAAAGATTGCCGATGTAAAGCCCGACCTGGTCCTGGCTGACGTGTTCATGCCCGTGCGCAACGGCTATGAGGTTTGCCGGTACGTGAAACAAGAGTCTGGCCTGTCCCATATCCCCGTGATTCTGCTGGTCGGAGCCTTCGATCCATTGGATGAGCAAGAGGCCCAGCGCGTTGGAGCGGATGGCGTGCTGAAAAAGCCGTTTGTTCCGCCTGATCCCCTGATTTCGATGGTGAAGTCGGCTCTGACGCGCGCGGGAGTGCCCTTGGGACCGACGTCCCACGCGGAGAAACCGGCAGCGGCTTCGTCACGCAGTGCCGCCGACCTGCTGGGCTCGGGTAGTTCGAAGCTGGCGGCGCTGAATCCCCAGCGGATTCCCGAAGCTATGCCTGAACCCGTTGAAGAATTCCCGACGCCGCCACCGAGCTTGAAGATTGCTGCGGGCCATGGGCCCGTGGCGTTCGGCAGCCTACTCGAAACGACTGAAGCCGAAGATGAGTCTGCTTTCCAACCCAAATCGCCTGTTCAACTCGGCAGTAAGTGGAGCGAGGAGGGGGACGAAGTCGAAGAGGAAGTGGAGGAGGAAGATTCGCCTCGCGACGGTTGGCATCCCAGTGCTTTGGAGGATGACCAGGATAAGGCCGCGGCCCCTTCTCATGCGGCCCCGGATTGGCGAGAGCAAGCCTTCCACGGAACCTCTCCGGCGAAGAGCCACAGTTCCCATGGCTGGACGCCGTCTCCCGAATTACCTCGCTTGACGGAAGTCGCGGAATCGCGTGCCGTTGCGATTTCTACGATTGAAAGCAAGCGTTCAGAAGGACCAGTTCCCTTTTCCGGTGATGCCTGGGCCGCAGCGATGGCTGCAGGGGCAGAAGAAAAACTCTCGGAGATCAGCACCACTGGAACTCCAGCTGCCGAACAACGAGGCACGCCACAAGCTCAAGAAGCCGTGACCGAGGAACCGCGAGCGTCTGAAACGACTTCCTTCCAGTCAACGAGCACCCCGGAAGCTTCCGACGAGCAAAAGGAAGCAGAGCCCGCCAGCAGTTGGTTTTCGGTTTCGCGCGCACCGTGGGAAGTTGAGGCAAGGAAGGCTAACCTGCTCGCTTCGACGTGGGACTCGCCGACTGCCAACTCCCCAGAAGAAACTCAAGAGATTTTCCCGCCTGTCGCCGAGGAACCCGCGACCCCATTGGAAAGTGTTTCACAGGCATCCGCGCAGGTTCAGCTTCCCGAACCGGAAACGCACGAACCTAGCGCGACAGCACCTGTGGAATCTACCACGACCAAAAACTGGAAGAGTGCCTGGGAAACTCCCGCAGCACCGGTTCTGTCCTTCGGCCCGGTGGTAGAACGAGTTGCGGAAGTCGCGGAGCCGAAGGTTGAGGAGAACCACGCCGCAGAGCCGCCGCATGCAGCGACAGCGATGCCGCAATCCACCGAGCCCGACATAGACGAGTTGGTTGCCCGTGTGCTCGGCAAGATGAATCCCGACGTCCTGCAAAAGGTCACTCGCGAAATCCTGAAGCCGGTTATCGAAGCCATCATTCGCGACGAACTCGACTCCAATAGGTCCTGAATCCCTCTAATCGCCCGATTCCTCTTTCTACCCGCCGGGCGCGACAATTGACGAGCCCGACTACCTGCCCGTATATTCAAAGATTACCCTGCGAACCGGAGCGCGTACCTTGCGCTGTTGCATGGAATCACGAGGAGAACCCTGCAGGATGCCCCGAGAAATTGCCAAGGCGTATGACCCACAACAGATCGAGTCGCACTGGGCGAACTACTGGGTCAAAGACGCCCTGTTCCAGGCGCCGGCAGGCCGGTCTGAACGAACCTTCTCGATTGCGCTTCCACCGCCCAATGTGACCGGTTCCATTCACATCGGGCATATGCTCGAACACACACAAATTGACACGCTTGTCCGGTGGCACCGCATGCGGGGATTCCGCACACTGTGGCTGCCCGGCATGGACCACGCCGGGATCGCGACGCAGTTCGTCGTCGAACGCATGCTCGCGAAGGAAGGGATCAAGCGACAGGACTTGGGGCGAGAGGAATTCGAGCGACGCGTCTGGAAATGGAAAGAAGAGAGCGGAGGGGTTATCAAGCAGCAGATGATTCGGCTCGGCGCATCCTGCGACTGGACGCGTGAACGCTTCACACTCGAACCGGCTCTTTACCGTGCCGTTTTGCATGCGTTTCTGCAGTTTTACCGTGAAGGCCTGATTTACCGCGGGCGGTACATGGTGAACTGGTGTCCGCGTTGTCAAACGGCCATCAGCGACCTGGAAGTTGTGCATCACGAGAGAACAGGCGAAATCTGGAACATTCGTTATCCGTTGATGGATGGGGACCATCCGAGCAGCACGGAATATCTCGTCGTGGCCACAACGCGGCCGGAAACGATGCTGGGCGACTCGGCAGTCGCGGTGAATCCCGACGATGAGCGGTACCAACATTACGTGGGCCGAAAGGTGATGCTTCCGCTGATGAACCGGGAGATTCCGGTTATCGCTGACTCGTACGTGGACCGGGAATTCGGGACAGGCGTCGTGAAAATCACGCCGGCGCACGATCCCAACGACTTCGAAATCGGCAAGCGGCACAATCTGCCCGAAATTGACGTGATGACCGACACGGGCATGATGAACGGGGCGGCCGGAAAGTACGCTGGAGTTGAGCGCTTCGCGGCACGCGCCCGAATTGTGAACGACCTGAGGGAACTGCGCCTGATCGAATCGGTGAAGGAACATGTTCATGCTGTGGGTACGTGCGACCGCTGCAAGGCGCTGGTCGAGCCGCGGATTTCGACGCAATGGTTTATGAAGATGAAGCCGCTAGCGGAGCCGGCGAAGCAGGTGGTCCGCGACGGCCTGATCGACGTGACTCCGGATAACCAACGCACGATTCTGCTCAACTGGCTTGAAAACATCCGGGATTGGTGTATTTCGCGGCAACTCTGGTGGGGCCACCGCATTCCGATCTGGCATTGCAGCAATTGCAAGGAAATGGTTCCGGCACTGGACTCGAAGGTGGAGATCGTGGAAGGCCACGCACGAGCGGCGAGTGTCCCGAAGACGTGCCCAAAGTGCGGCGGGTCGAAACTGAGGCAGGATTCAGACGTGTTGGACACATGGTTCAGCTCGGGCTTGTGGCCGTTCTCGACGCTGGGTTGGCCGGATGACACGCAAGACCTGCGAGATTTCTATCCGACGAGCTTGCTCATCAGCGGCTACGATATTCTGTTCTTCTGGGACGCGCGGATGATCATGATGGGCCTGCATTTGATGGGCAGCAGGGCCGCTGGCGACCTAGTGAACGCCATCCCATTCCGCCGGCTGTACCTTCACTCACTTGTGCGTACGGCCGAAGGCCAGAAAATGTCGAAGACCAAAGGGACCGGTGTCGATCCGTTGCAATTGACCCAGGAATACGGAACCGACGCCCTGCGCTACATGCTTGTGAGCATGGCGGCACCGGGAACCGACATTGCGCTTTCCGAGGACCGGTTGGGCGGAGCGAAGGCGTTCGCAAACAAGATCTGGAACGCGGCACGATTCATTTTTTTCAATTTTGACAAGTTTGAAGAAGGGGGAACTAAGCTCGAGGACGTTGCGTCTCCGAGTGTACGAGAGAAGGCTCCCTATGCGTATGAGGGAGAACTCCCCCTGGCAGACGAATGGCTGTTTGGGAGGCTGGCCGCGAAGGTAGATGTGGTCAACGAAGCCCTCGACGATTACCGCTTCCACGAGGCTGCCCAGAGCGTCTATCACTTTTTCTGGGGCGACTTCTGCGATTGGTATATTGAATGGATCAAGCCGGATTTGCAGGACTCGAACAAAGAGTGCGCACGCATCGCATGGAAGAACCTGTTCGCGGCGTTTGATCTGGCGTTGCGATTGCTGCATCCCTTCGTGCCGTTTATCAGCGAAGAACTCTGGCACCAACTGCCGCAGAATCCCGGAGACAAGTCGATCGCGCTGAAGGAATATCCGGCCGCAAGCGCCTACAATCCCTCAACGCAGAGGATAAACGAATTCGCGAACGTTCAAGAGATCATCGGGCAAATCCGGAATATGCGGGCCGAGATGAAGCTGGATCCCAAGAAGAGGGTGTCAGCGGAAATATACAGTTCGTATCCCGACATTCGAGGCCAGGTGGAACGAAATCGTGCCGGGATTGCTCGCCTTGGGTTTTTGTCCGAATTACAAGTTGCGACGGAACGGCTCTCCGAAACGGGAGGGCTGATTCGTTCGGCGGGCCTGTTTGACCTGCGCATCCCCTACGCGGCAGACAAGGTGGACGTGGCGGCCGAGCTGACGCGGCTCAAGAAAGAGATTGAGGGCCTGCAGAAAGCCATCCATTCGAAAGAAAATCAGCTCGGCAACGAAACCTTCCGCAATCGCGCCCCCCAAAACATCATCAAGCAAATGGAGGACGCGCTAGCGGGGCAACGAGTCGAGCTGCAGAAGCTGTCGGAACGGCAGCGGCAACTGGAATCCGGCGCTTAGGTCCTTTGCAACCCGCGCCGTTCAATATCTATGCACACTTCGTCATGGACTGGGATTCGAGTTACGTCGGAAATTTAATTGCGCAGGCACTGGCCGAAGATATAGGGCCGGGCGACGCCACCGTTGCTGCCACGATTCCAGAGCACGCCATTGGACGGGCTCACATCGTGGCGAAGCAGGATCTGGTTTGCGCCGGGCTGCCGCTAGCCGAACGGATCTTCCGCGCCCTGGATCCTCACATAAAGCTGGAGCGCCACGCGGAAGAAGGTCAACTGGTGCACAAGGGACATGATCTGCTGCGCCTGGACGGAAAAGCTTCGGCCATTCTTACGGGCGAGCGCACGGCTCTGAACTTCCTGGGCCGCCTCAGCGGTATCGCAACGCTCACTCACCAATTTGTCGAACAACTCGCGGGTAGTCGAGCAAAGATGCGCGATACGCGAAAGACCACGCCCGGGCTGCGGCTGCTGGAAAAATACGCCGTCAAAATGGGCGGAGGCGCGAATCACCGTATCGGTCTTTACGACGCCATTCTTCTCAAGGAAAACCATATCGCCCTTGCCGGGGGCGTGACGGCCGCGCTGGACCAGGCTCACAGTTACGCCTCCTCGCACGTGAGCCCACGCGCAACGACGGCCTATGAAGCCGTCGGCCAGATTCCTTCGCATTCCGAAGCTGCTTCCCTTCCCATCCAAATTGAGGTGCGCAACGCAGCAGAACTGCGTGAAGCCTTGAGCGCAGGAGCAGCCGCCGTGCTCTTGGACAACATGACACCGGACCAGGCGCGCGCTTGCGTGCAAATTGCGCAGGGCATCCGGCCGGATTGCGTCGTCGAAATCTCGGGTGGCATCACGCTTGCCAATGCTCGGGCCTACGCGGAAACAGGGGCAGACTATCTCTCCTCCGGCGCGCTGACGCATTCCGCCCCGAATGCGGACATGAGCCTGCTTGTCGATAGCCTCCAGTAAAAGTAAGCTTAGACTCCGGAAAGACGGGAACAGGGCCCGATGCCCCAAACACTCTCTCTACCTGGAACAACCGACAAGCGGCTGGCAGCGCTCCTCACGCTGCTATCAGAGAATGCCACCATTGTGATCAGCGGCGCCCGGATCGCACGTGAGATCGGCGTTTCGCGCTCCACACTCTGGCGTTTGGTTGAGGAATTGCGGAGGCTCGGCGTGCGGGTGAGGGGACAGCGCCGCACCGGTTATTTTCTCGAGCATGTACCTGACACCATCACGCCGAATCTGGTGCGCAAACGTCTCAAGGGCAATCTTTTCGGCCAGAAGATTTATCACTTCTTTAAAACTGATTCCACGAATCGGGTGGCCATGGATTTGGGTTATTCGAGTGCGCCAGAAGGAACCGTGGTGCTGGCCGAAGAACAAACCGCTGGCCGCGGGCGTTCTGGCAGAACATGGTATTCCGAGCGTGGCTCCGGGCTCTACGTAACGATGCTGCTGAGACCGAATCTTTCGCCCGCGCAAGCGCCGCTTCTAACCATGCTGGCAGGCCTTTCCGCGCACGCCGCGATTCAGGCACACGCCGCGTTGACTCCAGAACTAAAATGGCCCAACGACCTCCTGCTCAATGGCAAGAAGATCGGCGGGATTCTGACGGAAATGCATGCCGAACCCAGCCAGGTGCGCTTCGTGGTCGTGGGTATCGGGATCAATGTGAATCAGGAGAGGTTCCCGGCGGAGATTTCCTCGGTTGCGAGTTCGCTGCGAAAAGAGTCCGGGCGCGCGCATTCACGGCTGGAATTGCTGGTTCGGTTGCTCAGTCAATTCGAGACCGACTACAATCGTTTTCTGCGTGAAGGTGCGCCATTCGTGGTCCAGCGATTTCTGAGCGTTTCGAATTTTGCGAATGGGCGCCGCGTGCGCGTCGATTCTGGCCAGGAATCGTACCTGGGAACCACGGCAGGATTGAGTCCGGAAGGTCTCCTGCTGGTGGAGAAGGACGCCGGGCCGCTGGTAACTGTAATCGCCGGGGATGTGACTGAGGTTCGATAACCGATGCTGCTTACCATTGATGTGGGCAACACCAATACCGTCCTCGGTGTGTTTCGCGGTGAGGACCTTATCGCCAACTGGCGGCTGACTACGGCGCGCGCCCAGACCGTAGACGAGTATGGCGTTCTTACGCGGAACCTTTTCTCGATAGCCGGCCTCAACCAGGAAATGATTACCGGCGTAATTGTCAGTTCTGTGGTGCCTCCGATGAACTGGACGCTCGCCGAAATGGCCCGCCTCTATCTGGGCAAGAAGGCGCTGTTTGTCGAACCGGGCATAAGAACGGGCATGTCTGTTCATGTAGATAATCCGATGGACGTCGGCGCCGATCGCATCGTCAATGGCGTTGCGGCGTTTCAGCGATTCGGTGGGCCATGCGTGGTGGTCGATTTCGGAACGGCCATCACCTTTGACGTGATATCGGCAAAGTGCGAATTTCTTGGCGGCGTGATCGCGCCGGGGATTGGCATCAGCGCCGAGGCCCTGTTTACGCGAACCGCCCGGCTGCCTCGCGTGGAAATCAAGGATCCCGGCAAGGTGATCGGCACAAACACGGTCACGAATATTCAGGCGGGACTGTATTTTGGTTCCGTGGACCTGGTCGACGGCATGCTTGCGAGGATCAAGGCCGAGTTGAACGCTCCCGCAACGGTTGTCGCTACCGGGGGACAGGCCCGGCTTGTGGCACGCGGCTCCAAACACATCCAGCACGTGGACGAGTTCTTGACCTTGACCGGTTTGCGTCTTGTTTGGGAGAAGAACCAGCCGGTGGAGTCGCAGCGCGAAGCGAGCGTGCCGAGCCCGGCAAAAGCCGAACCGAGCGCAACAAGGAAAGTAAGGCGCTGACTGTTTCTCTGACCGATCGCGCCCACATCATGGACAACTGGAATTACTTCAACTATTTCACCGAAATCGAAGAGCATTTCTGGAAGAAGCGCGGCGCGCATCTGCTGGTTTCGCCGTTGGACTGGGCGATCATGGAGACCTGGCAGAAGGCAGGTGTGCCGCTCGAGGCCGCGTTAAAGGGGATTGACCGCGCTTTTGAGAGTTATCAGCGCTCGCGGCGCGGCGCGGGCAAGCCGCTGAAGAGTCTCGCCTACTGCACAGACGCCGTCCTCGACGCCACGGACGAAATCAATGAAGCCGCTGCCGGGGCGTCTTCGCCTGGAAAGGCGGCGCAGACAGAGGCATTCACTCGCGGGGATCTAAGCGTTTACTTCACAAAAAATGTTTCTCTGTTCGGTAGAGCTGCGGATCGTTGCGCTTCCTCTCAGCCTGGCCTTTGCGTTTTCTTGCGCGGGCTTGCGGAATCGCTCACCAATGTCGAGGTGCTCTTAGACGCGCCGGGGCGTCTCGATCTGGAGGATATCGAGCGCCGGCTAACCATTCTGGACGAAAAAGTGCATGCGGCGTTACTTACGCATGCCACCGAGGAGTTGCTGCTGAAAATACGCCGCGAAGTGGATTCTCAACTGGCGGCCTATCGGCGGAAAATGAAAGCCGAACAGCTCGCGCTGGTGGAGAAACAGTACCTGCAGAAGAGGCTGCTGGACGAATACCGGTTGCCGCGGCTAAGTCTGTACTACTTTTTGTGAGCATTGCGCGGGGCAGTGTGGCTTTTGCGTAGGACAGGAAGGTCGGATTGAACAACTATGGCTGATGAGTTATTATTATCTATTGAGAAGCTTATCTATGGCGGTAATGCTCTGGCCCATGCGCACGGAAATACAGTATTTGTTCCTTACGTGCTCCCCGGTGAGCAGGTCCTGGCCTCGGTGCGCACACGAAAGAAAAACCTTGTTCATGCCAGCCTGGTAAAAGTGGAACAGGCCGTTCCCGTCCGCGTCGCGCCTGTCTGCCCCCATTTTGGCGTGTGCGGCGGATGCCATTACCAACATATCGAGTTTACACAACAGGCTCACTACAAGAAGGAAATTCTGCTCGAGACCCTTTCACGCCTGGGCGGAGTATCCTGGCCCGGAACGATCGAAGTACACTCTTCACAGCCGTACGGCTACCGCAACCGCGCGCAGTGGGCTTTTCGTGACGCGATGCCGAGGGCTCTTGGGTATTTCCTCTCGGAAAGCGCACACATTCTTCCC
>Ga0307475_10002917_pt1 | contig 10343 bp, 4 predicted proteins | sample atmos_gasesECM1C_FD_203317 | JGI IMG/M metagenome (GOLD analysis project Ga0307475, IMG submission 203317) | Hardwood forest soil microbial communities from Morgan-Monroe State Forest, Indiana, United States - atmos_gasesECM1C_515 | ecosystem: Environmental > Terrestrial > Soil > Temperate...
CGCGGCTGGTGGCCTGCTCCGCACCGGTGTTCAGGTTGCGATCAAAACGTGGGAAATTGCTGCTGGAAACTTCCAGCCGCACGATGTGGCCCTTCTTGAATACGTTGCTGGTCGCCCAGAGATCCAGGGAAACTTTGTAGACCTGATTGGGATTCATCAGCACCGGTTTTTCACTGGACTCGCGATAGCGCATGCGCAGAATGCCGTCAGTCAGATTGGTGGCAAAGCCGTCAGGCGAAACGTCCACCAGCTTGGCGGTGAAGTCGGTATCGACCACCGATGATCTGACCCACAACTCCAGGGAAACCGGGCCGGTGACTTCCATGTCCTCGGCAAGCGGCTTGCTGGAAAAAACGAGCACGTCATTGCGATTTTCAGCGGCCCTTTGGTCCCGCGGCCCCGGTTCGTAGTGGTGGGCGTCGCAGCAGAGCGAGCCTCCGGTCGTGGGCACAGGATTTGCCGGGTCGTAAGTGAATTTATCCGGCGCTTCTTTTTTTGGCGGCGTCAGAGACAGACCACCGTCGCCGCGCAGAGAATTCGCCGATCCCGCTGAGTGCACGAAGTAGCGAGTTGGTTTGGCTTCCGGCGGAGGCCAGTCCGACTCCTGGTGGTAGGTGTTTTCGCCCATCACAAAAACATGCACGGGCTTTCCCGAGGCGGCAGACGAATCAACGGTAAATTCGTTTTGCACGCCTTTGAACAGATAGTCGTACCAGTCGATGACAACCTGAGTGGAAGGGAATTTGAGGGCTTGGTCGCCGAATTCGACGTCGCCGATGTGCCGTCCAAAACCGGCATGCCCGCCGATTTGTATTAGCAGCCGCTGACCATTGCGTGCGGCTTCGCTGCCGCCGTGGGCCTTTATCCCCATGTAATTGTGCAACGTGCCGCTCAGGAAAATGTCATACCAGCCGCCGATATGCAGCGCCGGGACTTGAATGTCGGAGAAGTGCTCCTCGATGGACCACTGCTTCCAATATGCGTCGTATGAGGGATGCGCGAGCCAATCGAGATAATACGGAGCGATTTGCGCGCTCGCTGCGGCTCCTGCGGGAAGCGAAGCGTAATTGAACAATGGATATTGGGTGAGAGGCAGCGTGGGCGCGCCTACCAGCGCGTTGGTGTCTTTCTCGATCCATCGCCACAGGGTGTTTGTCGCCAGTTGCGTGGACCAGTTCTGATCGAACCACTGTTCAAGCGCGCCGCCTTGATACGTCCAGTTTTCATGATAGTTGCTGGCAGTGACGACCGGACAGATTCCCGCAAGGTGCGGCGGATGGGCAATCGCTGCGAGCATTTGCGTCGCGCCGACATAGGAACCGCCCATCATGCCAACTTTGCCGTTCGAGTAGGGCAGCGCAGCGGCCCATTCCACCGCGTCGTAGCCGTCGGCTGATTCATGGCGAAATGTGTAAAATTCACCTTCGGATGTGTACCGTCCGCGAACATCCTGCACGATGACGACGTAGCCATGGGTCGCAATTTGATAGGCCGGAGAGGCTGCCCAGCCCACGCTCTTGTCGTAGGGTGTGCGCATCATGATGACCGGGAATTTTTCGTCGGACTTGGGGCGGTAAATGTCGGCGTAGAGGGTGACGCCGTCGCGCGTTTTCATGGCGACGCCATTCTGCACGATCACTTCATAGTTTTGCTGCGCGCGGACGCAGCATTGGACAAGCGCCATCGCGGCACAGAGAATGATCATCGCCCGTAGAACTTCTCGATGAAACAACATGCCTGCTTGCACCAAGCGAACTAACGACGTGCGCCGTATAAGATCCGCGAACGAAATAGCCGCCAGAGGAAACTACGACAAAGCAACTGAAGATGCAAACGGCATGCGGGCTGGACGTGCGGCGATCAGGGAGACTTGTTGTTGGCGCTCGACTCGAGCGGTGATTCAGCAAGGGTGCTACCCTCGACGCCATTCAGGCGTCCAAATCGAGAGAGTGCTCCATGGTACCTACGTCGAGGTGGCCGTTGCTGCTGGTTCTGTTATGCGCCGGAGCGTTAGAAGCGCAGACAGATGCTGGTTCGATTGCGATTACCCATGTTGCGGTAATCGATGTGGCAGCAGGGAAGACAAATCCGGATATGACCGTGATTATCCGCGACAATCGAATTGCGGAGATTGGGCCGGCAGATTCGGTGAAGGTGTCCGAGTCGCGGGTGGTGGATGGGCGCGGGAAGTTCCTGATGCCGGGCATGTGGGATATGCATGTGCATCTGGGGAATGCGACAGAAGCCATGCTGCCGATTTTTGTGGCGTATGGAGTTACCGGCCTGCGCGACATGGGTTCACCCAGCTTTGAGATGGTCCGGCAATGGCGCGTGGAGGCGCTGGCGGGAAAGCGGATTGCCCCGCGAATGGTTTCGCCGGGACCGATGTTGACGATGCTGACTCCGTTTTTCTGGCAAATGCAGGTGAAGAGTCCGGAAGAGGCGCGGCGTGCGGTGGATTATCTGGCGGGAATCGGCGTGGATTTCATCAAGATTACGGAAACGTTTGACCGGCCGACTTATTTTGCGATTGCGGACGAGACAGAGAGGATGGGGATTCCGCTGGCCGGGCACTTGCCATCGAATGACAACGGGATCGGCTTCAAAGTGAGCGCGATTGAAGCTTCGAATGCAGGACAGAAATGTTTCGAACACGGGCAAGGGATTCCGTTTCCGTTTGAGCCACAAGATCCGCAGATTGTGCCGACTTTGCTGCGGAATGGGACGTGGATCGATCCGACGCTGACGACATATTGGGTGCAGGCGCACATGGCGGAACTGATGAGCGCGAAGGATGAACGGCTGAAATACATTCCGCCAAGTTTGAAGCAGATGTGGGATGCACAAACGGCTGGCGGATGGGGGAATCCGGCGATCAAAAAGCAGGTGTTTCAGTGGCGGATGGAAGAGATGAAAGGGTTGAGTCAGGCGGGAGTGCCGTTGTTGGCGGGCACGGACTTGGGACATCCGTATGTATTTCCTGGCGAGGTTAGCAAAGAACTCGAGCTGTTCGTGGAGGCGGGATTGACCCCGGCAGAAGCCTTGCGAACGGCGACAATCAATCCGGCGCGCTATTTGGGCCGGGAGCACGAACTGGGAACCGTGGAAAGAGGGAAGTTCGCGGACCTGGATCTGCTGGATGGCGATCCGCTACGCGATATTCACAATGTGACGCAGATTCGCGCGGTGGTATTGAATGGGAAGTACCTGGATCGGGTGCACCTGGATGCGTTGTTGAGCCGGTCGCTGAATTAGCGTGCCTGGCGAGTTGAGAGTCGCGAGGGCCGCAGCGCTACGGGGCAAGGACGTCTTTGGGTTGCGATTTGACTTGGATGGCGGCGAGGCTGGAGGCGTCCCAGCCGCCGCCGAGGGCTTTGACCAGCAGAACGCTGGTGACCAGCTTCTGGCCGTGCAGGATGGCGAGTTCCTGTTCGTTGCTGAGGAGATTTTGCTGGGCGCTGACGACGTCGAGATAGCTGACCAGGCCACCGGTGTAGCGGCTGGTGGCGATATCGAGAGTGCGGCGGGAAGCGTTGACGGCTTGCTGCTGGGATTGCAAAGCCTGATCGAGGATGGTGAGGCCGCTGAGATCGTCCTGAACTTCCTGGAAGGCGCCGAGGACGGTGCCGCGATAGCCGGCGACGGTGGCGTCGTAATTGGCTTCCGCGAATTGCAGTTGAGCGCGGCGTGCGCCTCCGGTGAAGATGGATTGCGCGACGTTTGCGCCGAGCGCCCAGAAAGTGCTTTGCACGTTGATGAGCTTGGCGATGTCCGCGGCTTGCCAGCCACCGTTCCCGAAAAGATTGAGAGAAGGATAGTAGGCGGCTTTGGCGACGCCGATTTGCGCGTTGGCGATGGCCATCTGGCGTTCGGATTCGGCAATATCCGGGCGTCGCTCGAGGAGGTCGGAAGGCAGGCCAGCATTGAGCGTGGGGGGTTCGGCGCTAAGTTCGCGGGACGCGAGATGAAAATCGGGGGCGGGTTTTCCGACAAGGACGGCGATGGCGTCTTCGAACTGCTTGCGCTGCTGTTTCAGAAGAGTGAGCTGAGTGCGTGCGGTGTTGAGAAGAGTTTCTTCCTGAGCGACGTCCAGGCCGGAGGCTACTCCACCTTTGTAGCGGGAGTTGACGAGGTCGAGGCCCTTGGCAACGGAATCCACGGTGCGCGAGAGCAGGCTGATTTGGGTGTCGGTCTGGCGTAGAGAGAAATAATCGCCGGCGAGTTCGGAGGTGACGATGAGGCGAACGTTTTCAAGATCGGCGGCGCTGGCTTGGTAGCTGGCTTGCGCGGCCTCGATGCTGCGGCGGCGTTGACCGACGAGGTCGACTTCGTAGCTGACGGTGAAGGGGAGGGTGAAGGAATTCTGGGTGACCGGCGCAAGTTGGCTGATGGCGCCGCTTGCCGGGCGATTGCCGGAGAGGCGCTGACGCTCGAGAGCCGGAGCAGTCGCGAATTGCGGGAATTCGGTGGAGACCTGAACGGCGGCGAGAGCGCGCGCCTGCGTGAGGCGAGCCACAGAAACCTTGATGGTTTGGTTCGAAGCGAGCGTTTCCTTTTCGAGCGCGCTCAGTTCGTCGTCGTGGTAGACGGTCCACCATTCGCCCTTGCCGAGAGCGTCCTTGGGAGCGCTTTCGCGCCAGGGTTCGGCGACGTCCCAATGTGCGGCGGCGGGAACGTCTGCGCGCTGGTATTTGGGGCCGACGGTGCAGCCTGCGAAGCAGAAAGCGACCAGCCACGCGGCGAGGAAGGATAGAAACTTGCGATTCACTTCTTGGTCCCGGATGGAGGAGATGGTGCTGCCGCGGGCGAAGCGGCCCCAGCCGGCGGAGCACCAGTCTGGGCAGCGACTTCCTTTACGTTGACGTGCTGGCCGTCATCAAGGGAGTCGGCTGGATTGAGCACGATCCAGTCTGAAGCGTTGAGTCCCTGTAAAACTTCCAGCGTGATGCCGTAGTCGCGGCCGATGGTGAGCGGACGAAAATGGAGCTGGTGATTCGAATCGACCGCGATGGCGCGCAGTCCCTCGGAACGGAACAACAGGGCGTTGACGGGAACTTGCAATCGTTGGCCAATGATCTTGACGTCCAGATGCACCTGGGCGTAGCCCCCGGGGAGGAGTTCGCCGGATTTGTTGGGGACATCGACTTCGGTCAGCAGGGTGCGAGAGTTCAGATCTATGGATTCGGCAGTGCGCACAACTTTGCCCTGGAACTTGCGGCCGGGAAATTGAGTGAGTTCAAGGCCCGCGACAAGCCCCGGGCGAATCGAAGGAGCAGCGCTTTCTGGAACGTTGACATAAACGCGCATGGGATCGGTCTGCGAGAGGAAAAACAGCTGTTGCGACGAGCCGCCGTTGCCGGCGTTGACGAGCGTGCCGATATCCACATTGCGGCGAGTGATGACGCCGCTGAAGGGGGCGTAGATGTGCTTAAAGGATTCAAGTTCCTCGAGGCGGCGGACATTGGCTTGGGACGAAGCGACGATGGCCTGTTTGGCAGCGTAGTCGCCGGCGGCGTTGTCGACTTCCTGCTTGGAGACGCCGTCGGTCTTGATGAGTTCCTCGTAGCGAGTGGCGGTGATGCGGGAAAGATTGGCGTTGGCTTTGGAGGTCTCCAGATCAGCGCGCGCTTGCGAGAGCTGCTGATCGACTTCGGGAGTGTCGATGTCGGCGAGAAGTTCGCCTTGGCGGACGCGGCTGCCTATGTCGCGATACCACTTTTTCAGATAGCCGTTGGTGCGGGCGTAAATCGGAGATTCGACGTAGGCCTGCATGGAGCCTGGGAGAACCAAGCCCTCGTCGGGTGATTCGGTGGTGGGATGAATGATTGCCACGGTGGGGATGGTGGCAGCTTCGGTCTCTTTCGCCAGCGCCTGGTACTGAGAGCGGCGCTGCAGCAGGGTGAACGCGCCGAGAAGGACCAGCGCAATCACGCCGATCAGGAGATAGCCGAAAAACCGGCTCTTCTGAGCGCGGGGCTGAGTGTCTAAATCCGTAGCCATAAGGACTGCACCTTTCCTAGCAAGCAAATCATGCCGCAAACCGGCGTCAAGCGGAAGCCAAAGCGCGCCCCCGCCGCCGTTCACGCCGTGAGTGAATAATCGAGAAGACGCACGGCACAAAAAAGAGAGTCGCGAAGGTTGCGAAGATCAAACCGCCGATGACGGCGCGCCCGAGGGGGGCGTTCTGTTCGCCGCCTTCGCCGAGGCCGATGGCCATGGGCACCATGCCGATGATCATGGCCAGAGCGGTCATGATGACCGGGCGGATGCGTACGAAACCGGCTTCCAGCGCGGCTTCAGTGGCGCCCTTGCCTTCGGCCATCTGTTCGCGAGCGAACGATACCATCAGAATGCTGTTGGCGGTGGCCACGCCCATACACATGATAGCGCCGGTGAGCGATGGGACATTCAAAGTGGTGCGAGTGAAGAGCAAGATCCAGCAGATGCCGGCCAGAGCGCCGGGAAGCGCCGTGATGATGATGAAGGGATCGAGCCAGGACTGAAAGTTGACGACGATGAGCAGGTAGGCCAGAACGATGGCGCCAACCAGGCCGACACCCAGACCGATGAAGGAGTTGCGCATGGTCTGCACCTGGCCACGGATGACGATGTGACTGCCGCGCGGAAGGTCCTTTTCGATGACGGCGGCCTGCTTGAAGACTTCATCGGAGACGGCGCCGAGATCGCGGCCGTCGACGGAGGCATAAATGTTGATCATCGGCACGGAACTGTAGTGCGAGATGGAAGCGGGCCGCGACGTGGTGCTGGTGGTGACCAGATTTTCGAGAATTTGCGGGGTGGCGCCGGGAATGCTGCCGCTGACAGGAGTATTTTGCAGCGCCTGGTAGCTATCGACGCGATATTGGGGCGTCTGCACGGCGACGCTGTAGTTGATGCCATTGCGGGGATCGAGCCAGAAGGCCGGAGCGGTCTGAAAGCTGGAGCTAAGGGAGACCAGGACATTTTGCGCGACGTCGCGGGCCTGCATGCCGACGGACTGAACACGGGTGCGGTCAATATTCATGAACAGGGTGGGAGCATCGAAAGCCTGCTGGACGTGAACGTCGACCGCGCCCGGAATATGGCGCATTTGTGAGGCCAGCTTTTGCGCCACGGAATAGTTGCCCTGCTGATTCATGCCGGTGATGGCGACGTCGATGGGAGCGGGAGTGCCGAAGTTCAGAATTTGGGTGACGATGTCGGCGGGTTGAAAGAAGAACTGCACGCCGGGAAATCTTTGCGCGAGAACCGCGCGCAAGTCTCGGATGTAATCGGCAGTGGACCTGCCGCGTTCGGCCTTGAGCTGGACCAGGATTTCCGCGTCCGAGGTGCCGATGGTTCCGGCGTTGCTGTAGCTCAAGTTGATGCCGCTGTAAGGGAGGCCGATGTTGTCGAGAACGGTGACCAGTTCGTCCTGGGGAATAACCTGGCGGATGGTCTGGTTGACTTGATCGGCGAGGCGCGCGGTTTCCTCGATGCGCAGGCCAGTGCGCGCCCGCATGTGCAGGCGGATCTGGCCGGCGTCGACTTTAGGAAAGAAGTCGCGGCCGAGCACGAAGACCAGCATTGTGGAGAACACACAAAAAGCGAGAAAGACCGCGACGAAAAGATGCGAGGACTCGATCGCGGTTTGCAGCGCTTTGCGATAGCCCTCACGGAAAGATTCGAAGGCATGCTCGAATTTCTGCTGCATGCGTCGGAAGAAGCCCGGCGTTTCGCCTACGTGTTCTTCAGCGTGGTATTCGTCGTCGGCGCTTAGCAAGTACATCGCCATGGTCGGCACGATGGTGCGCGACCACATGTACGAGGCCAGCATGGCGAAGATGACCGCTTCGGCCAGGGGAATGAAAAGAAATTTTGCGACGCCGGAAAGAAAAAACATCGGAATGAACACGATGCAGATGCAAAGCGTCGAGACGAATGCGGGAACCGCGATTTGTTGCGCGCCATCGAGAATGGCCTGAACGGTTTCCTTGCCCATGGCCAGGTTGCGGTTGATATTTTCGATTTCCACGGTGGCGTCGTCCACCAGGATGCCTACCGCGAGGGCTAGACCGCCGAGGGTCATGATGTTGATGGTTTCGCCGAGCGCACTGAGCAGAAGAATGCTGACCAGAATCGAGAGCGGAATGGAAATGGCGATGATGATGGTGCTCTTCCAGTTGCCGAGGAACAGCAGAATCATAAAGGCGGTGAGGACCGCGGCGATGAGCGCTTCGCGAACGACGCCCTGGATGGAAGCGCGAACGAAGAGCGACTGATCGAAAAACTGGGAAAGTTGCAGGCCTTCAGGAAACGAACCGGAATTATAGATGAGCATGGCCTTGAGGCGGTCAACGATAGAGAGCGTCGAAGCGTTTCCGGTTTTGTAGATGCTCATCAAGACGCCGCGCTTGCCGTTTTCCAGCACGGCGTTGGTTTGCGGAGAAAAACCGTCGCGGATGTGGGCCACGTCCTTCATGTAAATGGTTGCGCCGTTTACGGTCTTCACCGGGAGGTCGTTCAGCTCGTTGACGGTACGGGGGCTGCCGTTCATTTCTACGGTGTATTCGAGGGTGCCGAGTTTCGCGGTGCCGGTGGGAAGAATGAGGTTTTGAGCGTTGACGGCGTTTACGATGTCCACCGCGGACAAGCCTTTGGCCTGCAGCGCTGCGGGATCAGTATCGACCGAGACCAGGCGCTGCTTTCCTCCGTAGGGAAAGGGCGTTGCGGCGCCGGGGATCGTCGCCAGTTGGGTTCGAATGAAATTATTGCCGAAGTCGAACAGCTGCTGCTCGCTGAGGGTGTCGCTGGTCAAACCGAGTTGGATTACCGGAACAGTGGAAGCGGAATAGATGATGACCAAAGGAGGAGTGGTTCCGGGCGGAAGAAAACGCAAGAAAGTTTGAGAAATGGCGGCAGTTTGCGCCAGGGCAGTTTGAATGTTGGCGTTTGGCTGAAAATAAACTTTGATGACAGCGATGCCGTTGAGAGACTGCGACTCGGTGTGCTCGACGTCGTTAACCAGCGTGGTGATGCCGCGTTCGACGTTGCCGGTGATGCGCTGCTCCATTTCCTGGGGTTCGAGGCCGTTGTAGGTCCAGACCAGGCTGATGACTGGGATGTTGATTTCCGGAAAGATGTCGGTCGGCGTGCGCAGCAGCACCACGGGCGTAAGGAGAATGATCACCAGAGCCATGACGATAAAGGTGTACGGGCGCTGCAGCGCTAATCGGACAATCCACATACTGGTTTTCGAGTTCCTTCTCAGGGTTGACCGTGAATGACCGCAAAGCGGCAAATTCAACGGTGACCGCAGAGCGGTCAACTAACCGGAAAAAACGGTGGCCCTGACTTGGCCGGTGGCGGCGCAGACAGATGCACTAGCTATTAGACCGTGCAAGTCATGCCTTTGGTTACGCCGAGCCGGCCGGTTGCATTGGTTCAATACGATACATCGTTGCGGGTGAAATCTCACTCATATCGATGCGCAAGGTCGCTGCGCGTTACGCGCAGCGATTACAACCAATTTGGACTGATGAAATTCTGAAAAGTTATCGGTAACTAGCGACGAACGATGATAAATAGGCGGCAGGAACTACTTGTGAGTCATGGTAAACACGCCGTCCCAGTTTGCGGGAGGCTCGTCGAAGAGATATTCCTGGCAGCGTTTCCAGTAGGCGCGAGCGGGGCCGTCGTCGGGCCACTGATCGAGAATGGACTGGAATGCCGCCTGAGCATCATTCCAGTCGCGTTGCTGGAATAGGGCGCGGGCGTCACGAAAACGTTGCAAGCGGGCAGTACTGTCGCCAGAGACGGACGCTGCGGTGCCGACGAGCTCGTAGATGGTGACCGGCTGCAGCTTGCCTTTGACGCGAATGAGATCGAGTTCGCGGAAAACGAAGTGCGAGGTTTTGACCGCGAGATAGGTGGTTTCATTGACAAGGATGTGCGTGCCGTAGTCCTTGTTGAGGCTCTCGAGGCGGGAAGAAAGGTTGACGGAATCGCCGAGCGCCGTATAGCCGTAGCGCAGCGAGGATCCCATGTTGCCGACGCTGGCGACGCCGGTGTTGAGGCCGATGCCGATGTCGAGGCGCGGCTTGCCCTCGGATTGCCACTTTTTCTGCATTTCGCGAATCCGGGCCATCATGTCCAGCGCGGTCTGGCAGGCCAGCGCCGCGTGTTTTTCTTCCTCGAACGGAGCGCCCCAGAAGGCCATCACCGCGTCGCCGATGTACTTATCGAGAGTGCCCTGGTGATCGAAAACGATTCTGGTCATGTCCGACAAATATTGATTGAGGAACAGCGCGAGTTCCTGCGCGTCGAATTTTTCGGAGATGGTGGTGAAGCCGCGAATATCGCTG
>Ga0307475_10002918_pt1 | contig 10342 bp, 9 predicted proteins | sample atmos_gasesECM1C_FD_203317 | JGI IMG/M metagenome (GOLD analysis project Ga0307475, IMG submission 203317) | Hardwood forest soil microbial communities from Morgan-Monroe State Forest, Indiana, United States - atmos_gasesECM1C_515 | ecosystem: Environmental > Terrestrial > Soil > Temperate...
TGTGTATCGCCGGCGACGCCGGCCCGGCATTCCTGGTTTGACGTACACGTGTCCACCTATTCTTTGGTGGACACGATCCTCGGCTCTGAGGGCCAGCTCGATCAATATGCCTTCACCGGTCGCTTACGCAGAAGGAGCCTGACCAATGGAGAACGCACCAGTAAGGGTGGTCGAGCGTCATGTCAGTCCCGACCAGCAGCTCGTTCTGATCGCTGGAATCGGTAACGACGGAGAAAAGGTAGTTGGCTTTGAAGGAGGTAATTGGCACACGCACCCGGATCTGATCGCCTATTGGCTTGGCGTGCCTGAAAGTGACGCGATCCGATCCTTCATTGACCGAGTGGTTCGGGATGAGCTCCCGATCATCACCAGCGTAGACAGGGGAAATACGATCAGCCCGTGGATCTCGGACAATCTGCCGGCCACACTAGACTCCACGGGCCGCACAAACTGCATCGTTCGGTATTGGTCCGGCAGGCCATACCTGGATTGATTCAGTACGCTCATTTCAAGGTGGTATCGGCCGGACGCTTACGCTATTCCGGAGAGACAGCATGAAAGCAGTTGCGACGTTGGATACCACGGCGAAGCGTGGAGGGGAGAGTTGGACCTACTTCTATGTGGCACTGGGTTTCGCGCTCTCGATCGAAGGGACCTTTATAGGGATGATCCAGCCGTTGGCCTTCCCTTGGAACCGTTGCGCGCCGAAGAATCGTCAAGATATCTTTGCAGGCCGCTTACGCTATTCCTCCACCACAAAACCGTCGACCTGACGGCGCCAAAGCTGGGCGTAGCGGCCGTTCCTTTCCAGCAATTCGGCATGAGTGCCATCTTCCAGAATCTGTCCTTTTTCCAGGAACAGTATGCGGTCCATGCCGCTGATCGTGGACAGGCGGTGGGCGATGGCGATCACCGTACGGCCTTCGAACAGCCGCCAGAGCGCGTCGTGGATGTAATGCTCCGTCTCCGAATCCAGCGACGCTGTGGCTTCGTCCAGAACCAGAATCGGGGCATCCTTTAACAGGGCCCGCGCGATGGCGACGCGCTGGCGCTCGCCCCCCGATAGTTGAATGCCCTGTTCCCCGACCAATGCGTCATAGCCTTTGGTGCGCCCGTTGATGAATTCTTCGGCATGGGCGTCTCTGGCGGACTGAGCGACTTCAACATCGCTCGCATCATCCTTCGCGTAACGAATGTTTTCCCGGATCGTGCGATGGAACAGGCCAGGCTGTTGGGGAATCTCTGCGATGGCTTGATTGACGGAGACCTGAGTGACCAGCGCAATGTCCTGCCCATCGATCAACACCCGGCCGGACTGCGGCTGGTAATGGCGGCGCAGCAGCTTGATCAGAGTGCTCTTGCCGGATCCGCTGGGACCCACCAGCGCCACCTTCTGGCCTGGAGGTATCGAAAGCGACAGAGCGTCGAACACGACCTTGCCATCCGTATGCGCAAAATGCAGTCCGTCGATTTCGATCGCGCCCCGAGAGGCGGCCAACGGTCCGGCCTTGGGTGCATCCGTAATCGCGTGGGGCACCAGGACGCTATCCAGCGCCGAGCTGAACTGGCCGACGTTTTCAAGCAGATCGAGCAGGCGCGAGGCGGCACCCCAGATATTGTTCATCAGCAGGACTGACAAGGACACCATCTTGACGGTGTCGCCCACGACCATGTGGCCGCGCACCGTCAGGTAAAGAGTAGCGCCGACCAGTGCGATCTGAAACAACTGCATCCCGGAATAGAGCGCCAGATTCATCGCCGTTGCGAACCATCTGAGACGCTGGGATGCGACGCGCTCCTTTTGCACCGCCTGCGCGACGTGCCGGCTCTCTTTGCTGCTGTTGGCGAACGATTTGACCAGATCGGCGTTGGTGACCAGATCGACCAGAACACCTGTCGACGCCGAGACCTGATCCTGGAATTCCTTCGACAAGGCCCTGCGGCGCCTGGCCAGCAGGAGCGAGAAACCGATGTAAACCGGCGTCCAGATCATCACCATGATCGCCAGGCCTGGGTGATCGAATCCGATGATCAAGACGCTGATGACCACGGAGGCGATCACCCGCACGAGGTCGTTCGTGGTCAGGCTCAAAATCGTGATGGAACTGTTGCCAGCCTGCTTGATCTTGGCGGCCAGCCGCCCGGCGAAATTGCTGTGGAAGTAATCGGGAGAGTGGTCGATCAGCCAGGAAAACAGATAGACCTGCATTTCCTCGCGCAGCGGCGGGCTGGTGTGCAAATCGACGATGTCGCCCAGCCGGTTGAACAGGGCCGACGCGATCCATGCTCCGGCGACCAGCCAGAAAGGCGTCCAGACCGCCGGTGACCATACCTCGTGAAACCGGTTCAGGCGCAGCGCTTCGACCAGGCGCCCCAGAAAGATGGGTTCCAACGACATCAGGCCGATGCCGCCCAACGTGCAAAGGACGGCAGCGGCGGTTTGCCAGCGGAACCGCATCCACACGAAGCGGGCGAGAAATCCCAGCGGGGTGCCAGGGACCCGGGCGCAACTGAGATTGCGATAATGAGCCGGAGGAAGATCCGGGAAGGGCAGGCAGGGCTTCATCGATTCGCCCTGAAGCGTACCTGAGACGGCGCGCTTGGTATTCTCGGTAGTTCGTTGCGCCATCACGTGTGCTGCCCATGACCTCCAACAGCAACCTGATTGCCCGCACGTTGCGCTCGGTCTGGCATCCGTGCACCCAGATGAAACTGCACGAATGGCTGCCGATGGTGGCGATATCGCATGGCCATGGCGCCTGGCTGTACGACTTCGGCGGCCGCCGCTTCCTGGACGCGATCAGCTCCTGGTGGGTCAACCTGTTCGGTCACGCCAATCCGCGCATCAACGCGGCGATCACCGCCCAGCTGGAGCGGCTGGAGCACGTGATCATGGCCGGCATGACGCACGAGCCGGCCGTCGCTCTGTCGGAGCGCCTGGCGGCTCTGACCGGCGGTCACCTGGGACACTGTTTTTTCGCGTCCGACGGCTCATCGGCGGTCGAGATCGCGCTCAAAATGAGCCACCATTTCTGGCGCAACCGCGGCCTGCCGGACAAGTCGCGCTTCGCGTGCCTCACCGGGGCCTACCACGGCGAGACCGTCGGGGCCCTGTCGGTGAGCGACGTCGCGCTGTTTCGCGATGCCTATGCACCGCTGCTCAGGCCCGGGATTACGGTGATGAGTCCGGACTGGCGCCACGCCGAACCGGGCGAATCCCCCCTCGACTATGCCCAGCGCTGCGCGAGCGCCCTTGAGCGGGTGCTGCAGCAGCGGCACGGCGAAATCGCGGCCCTGATCGTGGAGCCGCTCGTTCAGTGCGCCAACGGGATGGGGATGTACGAGCCGGAGTATCTGCAGCTGGCGCGCGCGCTGTGCGACAAGTACAACGTGCACCTGATCGCCGACGAGATCGCGGTCGGCTGCGGCCGCACCGGGACCTTCCTGGCCTGCGAGCAGGCCGGCATCCTGCCGGATCTGCTGTGCCTGTCCAAGGGAATCAGTGGAGGCTACCTGCCGCTGTCCCTGGTGCTTTCGACCGACGCGATCTACGAAGCGTTCTACGACGAGCAAGTCACGCGCGGTTTTCTGCACTCCCATTCCTACAGCGGCAATCCGCTGGCCTGCGCCGCCGCGCTGGCCACCCTGTCGATCTTCGAGCAGGATGCGGTGATCGAGTCCAACAAACGGCGCGCCGCCCGCATCGACGAGCTGGCGCGCCCGTTGCGGGCGCATCCGCGCGTTCAGAACTTCCGTCGCACCGGGATGATCTGGGCCTTCGAGGTCGACCCGGCGCCGCCGCTGTTCGCGCGGCGTTTCTCGGCCGCCGCGCTCGAGCGCGAGCTGCTGCTGCGGCCGATCGGAAATACCGTCTACTTCATGCCGCCGTACGTGATCGACGAGGAGCAGTCCGCGCTGCTGACCGATCGCACGCTCGAGCTGCTCGACCGGATTGTCTGATGAACGCCGCGGGGCCGTGCCTGTTCGTGACCGGAACCGACACCGGCGTGGGCAAGACGCTGGCGAGCTGCGCGCTGCTGCACCGGCTGCGCGCGCGCGGCTTGCGGGCGCTCGGGATGAAGCCGGTGGCGGCCGGCGTCGAAGCCTCGCCCGAGGGGCCGGTCAATCCCGACGTGGCCGAGCTGCGCCGGGCCAGCTCCTGGCCAGCACCGCTCGAGCAGGTCAATCCGTATCTGTTCGATCCGCCGGTCGCACCGCACCTCGCTGCTGCGGCCGCGGGCGTGCGGATCGAAATTGCGCCGATCAGACGGGCCTTCGAGACACTCCGCGCCAGCGCCGATGCGATCGTGGTCGAAGGCGTAGGCGGGTTCCTGGTGCCGCTGAACGATCGTGAGGACGCGGGCGATCTGGCCGTCGCACTGGCCCTTCCCGTTGTTCTGGTGGTCGGGATGCGGCTGGGGTGCCTGAATCATGCGCTGCTGACGCAGCAGGCCATCGTCGCGCGCTCGCTGCGGCTGGCCGGGTGGATCGCCAATTCGATCGATCCCGGCATGCAGCGCTTCGAAGACAACTTGCAGGCGCTGCGCCAGCGCATCGGTGCTCCGCTGCTGGGGGTGGTGCCGTTCCAGCCCACGCCCGATCCGGCCGCGTTGGAGCTGCGGTTACCTGGGGACATTCGATAAGGAAGCCGACACATGGATCTTCATGCTCCGGCGGGACACATCCGCTCGCTGAAGGAATTCCTGCTGCACATCTGCATTGTCACGATCGGCATCCTGATTGCACTCGGCCTGGAGCAGATCGTGGAGTCCCGGCATCGGGCCACGATCGCCGCCGAGGCGGTCGCAGGGTTCCAGCGTGAACTTGCGGACGACGTGGTGCATGTCAAGGAGGTGCTGAAAGAGATGGAGAAGCTGCGATCCCGTACCCAGGCCGAGATCACCAGTCTCTCGGCGCTGCCCGCCCGTGCGCCGGCTGCGTCGCCGATCAAGTATCCCGGAGTTCATTTTGACCTGGTCTCAAGCGCCAGCTGGGATACCGCGATCGCGACGCAGGCACTCATTGACCTGCCGTATGAGAAGGTGAGGCGTTTCGCGGATGCCTATGGCGCCGTGCACCTATTCCTGGAACAGGAGCACGTCGGGCTGGCCACCTGGCACAACTTGCACCGCTTCGGCGACAATGCCTCCGCCCTGACTGTACAGCAGCGATCCGAGCTGATCGAGCAATTCCGCCTTTACGAGAATTACACCATCCTGATCGAGAACGTCGGAGAACACACGCTGCAGGCCTGCCAGAGCGCGCTCAAGTGAGGCCGGGGCGCGCCCTCAGCCGGTGGCGCTGCGCGGTTCGGTCGAATGCAGTCCGAGCCGGCCAAACAGTGCGCGATCCGAATCGGTGCTGGGATTTCCGGTGGTGAGCAGCCGGTCGCCGTAGAAGATGGAGTTGGCGCCGGCCAGGAAACACAAAGCCTGCACCGAGTCGGGCATCGCTGCGCGCCCGGCCGACAGACGAACCACGCTGGTCGGCAGGGCGATGCGCGCGACCGCGATGGTGCGAACGAATTCGAGCGGATCCAGCCGCTCCGCCTGCGCCAGTGGTGTGCCGGAAATCGGCACCAGCAGGTTGATCGGGACCGACTCGGGTGCCGGATCCAGCGCGGCCAGCTCGGCGATCAGGGCAGCGCGCTGCGGTCGGCTTTCCCCCATGCCGACGATGCCCCCGCAGCACACCTTGATGCCGGCGCTGCGCACGCGCTCCAGCGTATCGAGGCGGTCCCGGTAAGTGTGCGTGGTGACGATCGATCCGTAGAATTCGCGCGCCGTGTCCAGGTTGTGGTTGTAGTAATCCAGGCCCGCTTCCTTCAACTGCTCGGCCTGGCCCGGACGCAGCATGCCGAGCGTCACGCACGTTTCCAGACCGAGCTCGCGAACGCCCTTGACCAGCTCGATCACGTCGGCGAGCTCCTTGGCGTTGGGACCGCGCCAGGCCGCCCCCATGCAGAAGCGCGTTGCGCCGGCCTGCTTGGCCTTGCCGGCGGCCTGCAACACGCGCTCGCGCGCCATCAGCGCCTCGCGCGCGACCCCGGTCTGGTGGTGCGCCGACTGTGAGCAGTAGCCGCAGTTTTCGGGGCAGCCGCCCGTCTTGATCGACAGCAGCGTGCTGATCTGCACCGCGTTGGGGTCGAAATGGCGCCGGTGCACCGATTGCGCCTGGTACAGCAGGTCGTTGAACGGTTGTTCGAACAGCGCGGCCACCCGCTCGACGCTCCAGCGGGCCGCTTCGGTTTCGGCAGACGGCATTGTCATCGGCGATACAGGGCGAGCCACGGCGGACCCCCTCGGAAGCGGCACCGACCGCTGCGCAGCATACTGCATCCGCGACCCGGCGTAACAAACGCTGTGCTGGCACGGATCGGGCTGCAATAATCGCGCCGATCGCTCGGGCGGGTCCCGAAACCGGACGAAGCATGCGCGTCGTACGCTGGACGTTGGCGGTCCTGTCGGTCGTGCTGGTGGCGGCGATTGGCGTGTGGCTCTGGTACCGGCAGGCGAGCCTGCCGGAACACGAGGGTACGCTGCGCGTGCTCTCGCTGGCGCGCCCGGTGCAGATCGCGCGCGACGACGCCGGCGTCCCGACCATCACCGCGCAAACCGAAGCGGATGCTTTGTTCGCGCTCGGCTTCGCGCACGCCCAGGACCGGCTGTGGCAGATCGAGTTCAACCGGCGCATCGGCCAGGGCCGGATCGCCGAGATCGTCGGGCCGGCCGGGGTCGACACCGACCGCTTCCTGCGTACCGTCGGCATCTACCGGCAGGCGCAGGCGATCGCGCATGGGTTCGATCCGGAAACCGGGGCCCTGGTCGAAGCCTACTGCGCCGGCATCAACGCGTACCTGGACGGACACCACGATCTTCCGCCGGCCGAGTTCCTGTTGTTGCGCGCACCTTATCCCGAACACTGGGTACCTGCCGACGTGGTGGCGTGGACGCTGATGATGGCGTGGGATCTATCGGCCGAGGCGATGCGCAACGAACTGCAGCGCCTTCGCCTTTCAGCGCGCTTCTCGATGGCCGAGATCGACGACTTTCTGCCGTTGTGGGACGAGTCCGCGCCGCGCACCGCCGACTATGTCGCCTTGTATCGTCAATTGGGGCTGCCGGGTCACACTTTGTCGGACCAGACGCAGCAGTTGGTGCGGCGTCTGCCCGAACTCGGTTTTGCCGCCTCCCAGGGCGAGGGCTCCAACAACTGGGTGGTCGCCGGATCGCGCACAATCAGCGGGCGGCCCCTGCTCGCGAACGATCCACACCTGGGGTTGTCGTCTCCATCGGTCTGGTACTTCGCCCGTCTGAAGGCGCCGGGCCTGGACGTATTTGGCGCCACGCTGCCCGGGGTGCCGTTCGTCGTGCTGGGACGCAACGCGCACGTCGCATGGGGATTCACGACGACCTATGCCGACACGCAGGACCTGTACCTGGAGCGGGTCGATCCGGACCACCCGGACCGGTATCAGACGCCGGAGGGCAGCGCGCCTTTCGAAACGCGCGCGGAAACGATCCAGGTGCGCGGCGGCGATCCGGTTTCACTGACGGTGCGCAGCACCCGCCATGGACCGGTGATCTCGGGCGCGCTGGCCGCGGCGGACGCGGCGCTGCCCACCGATGGGTCCCCGCGCGGGTACGTGCTCGCGCTGCGCTGGGCTTCGCTGGAAGCCGGGGATACGACGCTGCGCGCGTTTCGGGCCATGAATTACGCCGCCGATACGCGCCAGCTCGATAGCGCGCTGCGCGGGGTGACGCTGATCGTGCAGAACGTCGTGTTCGCCGGCGACGATGGCCACATCGGCTTTCGCGTCGTCGGACGGGTGCCGCTGCGCCGCCCCGACAACGATCTGTACGGCCTGGTGCCATCGCCGGGCTGGGATGAGCGCTACGACTGGCAAGGCTGGATCGCTCCGGATGAGCTGCCACGCAGCCTGGATCCGCCGCAGGGGGTCATCGTCACCGCGAATCAGAAGATCACGCCGCCCGGTTACCGCCCTTTCCTGACGATGGAGTGGAAGGCACCGTACCGGGCGCGGCGCATCGAGCAGTTGGTGCTGGCGGTGCCGCGCCACGACGTGGCTTCGTTCGAGCGGATCCAGGCCGACGTCACCTCGCTTGCTGCCCGCGAGATGATGCGGGCGCTGAGCGCGACCGAACCGGCTACGGCCGTCGGTCGAGCCGCATTGCAGCGCCTGCGCGCTTGGGACGGGGCCATGCGCGCGGACGCGCCCGAGCCGTTGATCTACCAGGCCTGGGTGCGCCGGCTGAAGGAGTTGATCTTTGACGACGACCTGGGTCCGCTGGCAGCCGATCTGGTCGAACCGGTGCCGCTGACCGCAGCGCTTCTGGGCGTTTTGACCGGTCGCGCTCATGCGCGCAACTGGTGTGACGACGCCGGCGCTCCCGACCGGCACATCGACTGCCTGGCTTTGGCGGCGGCCGCGCTGGATCAGGCCGCCGGCGAGCTGGCGCACGAGGCCGGCGACCTGGATCGGCTGCGCTGGGGCTGGCGCCACGCCGCCGTGTTCGAGCATCGGCCGTTCTCGTCCGTTCCGCTGCTGCGGCGCTGGTTCGAACAGCGGGTCGCCCACCCCGGCGACGGCGACACGATCAACGTCGGTGTCCTGCGGCTGAAGGGTGAACGGCCATTCGAAACTCGCGCGGCAGCGAGCTTGCGAATCATCTATGACATGTCGTCGAACGACGCTCCCGGCGTGTGGATGTTCGGCCCCGGACAGTCCGGCAATCCGTTTTCCTCCCAGTACGGAGATTTGCTCGAAGCCTGGAGCAAAGTGCGATATCGTCCGATCGGTCAACCCGCCCATCCAGCGCTCACGCTGACTCTTAAGCCATTTGCTCGATGAAGTCCGACGCCGCCGCGCTGGATCCAGTCGAAGCGATCGTCGCGGTCAACCGCGGGCGGGACCCGCTGCTGCTGGCGCGAAAATTCGAGGCCATGGCGACCGACCGCTTCGCTTTCCTGCGCGCGACCGCCGGCCTGGCGCACGCGTCGCTGGACCTGGCCGCGCTGCCGCCGGCGCCTACCGCGTGGGTTTGCGGCGATCTGCACCTGAACAACTTCGGATGTTTTCGCGGCCTGAATCGGCTCGTCTACTTCGACCTGAACGATTTCGACGAGGCGGCGCGCCTGCCACTGTCGGTCGACCTGCTGCGGCTGCTGGGCAGCATGCTGACGGCGGCCCCTGGGCTCGGGCTGACGCGTGAGGAGGCCCTGGCCCTGGCCGCCGACGCGCTGATCCACTACGCCGAGGCGTTGGCGCGCGGCAAGCCATTGTGGCTGGAGCCCGAAACCGCGCGCGGTCCGATCCGCACTCTGCTCGAGCAGGTCATCTCGCGGCGCCGGCGTGATCTGCTGGCGCGCCGCACCGACGTGCGGCGCGGCCGGCGCACCATCCGGATCGACAATCAGCGCGCGCTGCCGCTGCCGGCGGAAGACAAAATGCGCGATCAGCTGGCCGACGCACTCAAATCCCTCGGGCACCTGTACGAAACCCCGGAGTATTTCCTGCCGCGCGATTTTGCGCGGCGCGTCGCCGGGATGGGCAGCCTCGGCCTTCCACGCTACGTGGCGCTGGTGCGTGGTCGCGGCGACCCGGATCGCAACGCGCTGATCGACTTCAAGCTGGCGGCTCCGTCGTCGGCGTCTGCCGCGCTGCCGCGCTTTCAGCAGATCGCCTGGGCCGACGAGGCCCAGCGCGTCGTCACGGTGCAGGACATGTGCCAGGCGGCCTGCCCGGCGTTTCTGACCGCGATGCCGATCGGCGGGCGCGCGTTCGTGGTGCGCGAGCTGCAGCCGGTCGAGGATCGCATCGCGCTGGAGCACCTGGGCCGGCAGCCCAAGCGACTGGGCGATACCTGGAACACGATGGCCGAGCTGGCCGCCTACGCGCAGTTGCGTGGTGCCGGCCGGATGGGCGGCGCCAGTCCCGACGCGATGATCGAGTTCAGCGTCGAGGTGATGGCGCAGCCAAGGCCCTGGCTCGACGCTGCGCGCGAAGTCGACGCAAGGAATACGGCCGCCCACCGGCGCTTTCGCGCCGCCTGGCGCCAGCGCGATCCGCGCCTGACCCGCTGGTGCAAGGTGCCTGCCTGACCGGCAGGCCGAGCGTTCGGACTGTCGGGCATTCAGACGTTCAATCCTTCGCCGGCTCGAACGTCAGCGCCACCCCGTTGTTGCAGAAGCGCCTGCCGGTCGGCTTGGGGCCGTCATCGAACACGTGCCCCTGGTGGCCGCCGCAGCGCGAGCAATGGTATTCGGTGCGCGGCAGGATCAGGTGGAAGTCGCGCTTGAACTCGACCGCACCCGGCAACGA
>Ga0307475_10002919_pt1 | contig 10342 bp, 8 predicted proteins | sample atmos_gasesECM1C_FD_203317 | JGI IMG/M metagenome (GOLD analysis project Ga0307475, IMG submission 203317) | Hardwood forest soil microbial communities from Morgan-Monroe State Forest, Indiana, United States - atmos_gasesECM1C_515 | ecosystem: Environmental > Terrestrial > Soil > Temperate...
ACGGCGGCCTGGTAAACGCACTGGTCAGCGCAAGAACCGGGCATCCTTGGCGTCAACTATGCAAACGTGTGGGTTTGCCGCACGCCCTGCGGATTTGGCCGTAAACCATGCATTGAGGAATTGGCACGCGCGCTAGCCGTGGCGCGAATACAGCGGGAGCAGGCGGTTCGGGTCGTCTTCAAGCGCGCCGCGATCCCAGCGGCCGAGTTCGGCGGCCGCCTCGTACGTGGTCTGCAAGAACCGGGCTACCGCGCGATCGCTGTCATCGGCGGTACGCACGGCTTCATACGGCAGCACGAATTCTTTGAGGTCGTCGCTGTAGTAGGCGGCGTCTGGCTCGACGCGGTGGGCGGAGAAACCTTCCGGCTCCGGGTATGCGTAGGAGTAGTACGCGCCCTCTTTGCCGCCTCCGGGCCAGAAGCCGCAGCTGCTGAGTTCGCGTGAGTATCCCTCAGCCATCACCCAATCCGGGCAGTTAGGGGCCCCTCCCGGATGCAGGGGAGCCGGCCGCCCGGAAAATCGGGTACAGGCTAAATCCAAAGCACCCCAGAAGAATTGGACCGGGCTGGCCTTTCCGACGAACGCCGCGCGGAAGTTGGTCATGACGCGGTGCGCCTGCACCAGCTGCTGCCAAAACGCGTGCGCCGCAACCGGATCGTATTCGGCGTGTTGGTAGTCCTCAGCGAACGGGATAGCGGGTTCCACCTCGTTGGGCGTGCCGACGATGTGCGATTCAATGCCCAGGCTGTCCAGCGCCGAGAGCGTCTGGCCGTAAAATTCGGCGACCGGTTTGGCCGCCAACGGCACCGCCTGTTGACCCCCGTCACTACGCCGGATCACAAGCTCATGCCTGACGAAGTCGAATTCCATGTCGAACACCGCATCCCGGTACGGAACCGCGCCGGTGGTCAATCCCCGTGGACTCACATACAACGTCACCTGCCACCAGTGATTCACCAGCGGCATGTGAACCAGGCGAATCTTGCCGACGATCTGGGTCCACATGTGCAAGGTGTCGCGTGTGGCCGTCCATTGGTCCACCATCAGGGATGGCCAGTGGTAGGTCTCCACGGGCCGGTTCATGCCGTTCCCTCTCGGAGTTCGCCGAGCGTACGGACGATTGACTCGGTCGAAAAATCAAGACTCATAAGCTCCACCCGCCTTCGGTTCCGCTCTACCAGGCCAACTCGAGCCTGCTAGAAGCCCCGCCCCTTGTCCATATCGATGCGCACAATGTCGCGCCCCTTTCGCGGATCCCCGTGAACAACGCGAGCGCTCCCATCCGCCTGTGCCCGGGCATAAGGTTTCGGGTATGAGCGCCCCGCCCTACCCCGCCGGCTCCCGGCATGGCGCAACACCCGATCCGCATGTCACCAACCTGGGCAAACTCATGCTCGCGCGCGCCCCGGGATTGGGAAAGGCGATGGCGGATTTGCTCTGCCGCGAGATCGACGCATACCGCGACGGGACAGTCGTCACGACGGAACAAGTAGCCGAGAGTTGCGTGGCGAACGTGACGTTCATCTTCGACTCGCTCGCCGGGGACGCCGACGTCGACGTCTCGCCCGCCGAGCACACCGGAACCGCCCGCGCGCTCGCCGGTGTGCCACTGCCGGCGGTGATGACCGCCTATCGAATCGGTTTCCGATTCATGTGGGAGGAAACCCTCACCACCGCGCGCGCAGCGGCCATACCCACCGACTCGATCCTGGATGCCACCGCACGGGTCTTCCTTGCGCAAGACACCTTCACGCAGGCGATGGCCGGCGCCTACCGCCAACAGCTGACCACCCAGATTCTGGAGCGGGAGGAAGAACGATCGGCGTTGGTCGAAGCGCTCTTGGCCCACCGGATCACCGACAGTCAAAGCCTTTGGGAAGCAGCCGATTTGCTGCGGCTACCCACCTCGGGACCCTACGTCGTCGTAGCAGCGGAGCTGCCCGCGATCGGAAAGCTGGGATTGCCGAAAATCGAAAATAAGCTGTCCGTTCGTGACATTCGATCGGCGTGGCGGCTGCTGCCCGACTTACAGGTCGGCATCGTCCACCTGAGGGGCCCCGCGACCTCAGAAACCCTGGGCACGGTTATCGAGGTGCTCCGAGATGCCGCGACCGCCCGAGTCGGGATCAGCCCGCCGTTTCACGAGCTGTCCGACACCAGCGACGCGCTGCGATTCGCTCGGCTCGCGCTCGCCGGAAAACCGTCGCCCGACTCGCTCGTTACTTTCTTCGACGACGCCCCGCTCGCCGTCGCGGCGGTCAGCGCCCCGGAGGTCATGACGAAGATCAGGGCGTCAGTACTAGGGCAACTGAAGGAGCTGCCCGCCGAGGAAGGCACGGTGTTGCTCGACACGTTCCAGGCCTGGCTCGAAGCCGGCGGCTCTGCGAACGACACCGCGGCAAAGATCTTCTGTCATCCCAACACCGTGCGGCACCGGCTGCACCGTATCGAGGAATTGACCGACCGATCACTCTCCCGACCCAGAGACATCGCCGAGCTGTGTCTGGCGTTCGAAGTCGAGCGGCGACTGCCTTAAGCGCCGTGCCCGACGCGGTCCACTGTTTTCAGCCGGTGACGCACCTGGAATGCGCTGATGACGTCCATGATGCCGATCACGATCAACCACCAGCCCGCGACCAGGGTCAGGATGACCATCGAATCGATCGGGTAGATGATCAGCACCCCGCCGCCGACAACGATGATCACACCGGAGAGCACCTGCCAGCCCCGTCCGGGCAGGTGGTCGAAGGATAGCGCCGCGGCGAGCAGGGTCACCCCGCGGAACACCCAGCCGATGCCGATCCACAGGGCCAACAGCCAGATTGCCTCGTATCTTTCGCGGAAGCAGAAAAATCCCAGCACCAACGACACGGCGCCGGTGAGGAACGCCAACACTCTCATCGCGGCGCCGGCGTGCGCGCCGAAGGCGGCGAACATGTACCCAACCCCGGATACCACCAAGTAGATGCCGAATAGGACACCCGCCACGAACAGTGTCTTGCCCGGCCAGACAAGGAAGATGACACCGAGTGCCACCGCCGTGATGCCGATAAGGAGGAGCAACTGCCAGGTGTTACGCGCGAGCTGGTGCAGTGGACCTTCGAAAACGGTCTTTTCGCTGGTTGTCATGGGAAAACAATAGTTATTTAGCCGACGCGTGGGGGTTGTTCCCCGTCACAGAGTTATCCGCCTGATCTAGGTAAACGCGAACACCACTGCTCGGTGCGCCGACGGCCACGCAGCTTTGTCGCCCGAAGACAAGAACTCCTCGCAAATCATGACGTACTCGTCCCTCGCCGGAATGCTTGTTCTCGTTCTGTTCCCCGTGCTGATCCCGGCGATCATCACCGCCTTCCACATTTTCACCGGCCAGGCGCGGACCAGCACCCTGGACCGCGTTGCGGCCAGCTTCCCGCGGCGCACGGCATCCCCGCGTTTCGCTGTTCCCGCCATGGCGTGACGTCTGCCCCGCACCACCCGACCGGGCCCGCACCACTAGGTGCGGGCCTGGTCATTTCGGCTGCAGAACCGCGCTGCCGTACCAGTGACAGGCAAGCAACGCGAGTTCTACTTCGAGCCGGTCGCTGCCGATTTCCCGGCCGCGCCGTTCGACGGCACGGGCCACGCGATACTTCACCGAGTTGAAGTGCAGGTTGAGTTCCTCGGCGGCGACCTTGTAGCTGCCGCCGCAACCCAGATACACCCGCAACGTCTCGCGCAACCGCGCGTCGTTCTCGTTATCGCCGGCAAGATCCCCGAGCACGCCGGCGACCCACTCACGGGTGGTGGCTACCTCGTCACCGAGACGCGCCACCACGGACAACCCCGGATCGGTAGCGGCGATCACAGTCGGCGTCGAAGAATTTTGCCGGTCACTGATGATCGCGACGCGGCGGGCCTCCCCCGCCTCACGGTGTGAGCGGCGGAAGCCTTCGATGCCGCCCGCCATCGTCCCAATCGCCACATTCGGCGAATCCGGGCGGGTCAGCGCGAATCGGCGGACCTTCCCAACGACGTCAGCCGCATCGGTCACCACCGCGCGATACGGAAGCCAACCCCATCCGCAGCTTCGGTCGGCGGCAACGAAGAGCGGGCCGGCAGCGGTACCGGCGGCTTCGCCCAGCTCACGAAGAAATCGTTGCAGCCTGGCAAGGTCCTCCCCTTCGGTGCCCGGGTCCGGGTACCACATGAACAGCCCCAGATGGTGCCACCGCAGCGGATAACGGATCGACGTGGTTGCCGCATCGACGTCGATGGCTTTGTTCGCAGCCAGAACCTCGCGCACCCGCAGCGCGCGAAGGCTGTTCTGGTTCTCCAGCCATCGCTCGCGTTCGTCTTCATAGACACCCACCACTTGCTGCGACATCCAGTCGATGTACTCGAACATCGTGCCGGTGATCGCCTCGATTACCGCCACCCTCGTCGGCTCTGGGATGTCCATCGCGCGCAGTTCGGCGAAAACCAGCTCATTCATCTGGCGCTGACCGAGCCGGTAGGCGCGGACCAGCGCGTTGACCGGCACCCCGTGTTGCGCCAATCGGCGGGCGTACTCCAGCGCTGCGGTGGGAGCCTCGACACGCTCGACCGCGATGTCGTAGCGCAACGCGTGCAAGAGCGTGTCCACGTTGCCCTCGACGCTGTTCCCGAGCAACTCCACGAGCCCGGCATCGCCACGCAGCTCGGGGATCTGGTCCTCAAGCAAACGGAAAATGGCCGACGACGCGTCGGGCAACCGGTCATGCAATCGGCCGGCGACCTCGGCTACGTAACTGTTCACCCCGACATCGCTGTTAAGGTGCGGCTTCTTCACCCCATTGACGTTAGACGCGGTTGTCGCCCGGCAATAACACCGCCGCGCGGTTTTGTTCATTTACCACTGTGGCCCGCCGCGCAGGACTCGTAGTGTTATCGCCACCATCGGCAAACAATGTCAAAAGGAGCGAAGCCAATGGGATTCATCAAGCCCTACCTTCCAGATGTTGATCCGGACACCTTCCTGCAGAAACCGCTGATGGAGCGGGTTCGGATCCTCGGCGCCGACTGGGCTGAAAACGGCTTCGGCTCACCGAAGATGGTCCACACCATTTACATCGTGAAGCTGATCGCGTTCTTCGCGATCGGTGGCATCACGATCGCGACGTTGACGTCGGGGCTGCCCGCCTTCTGGCACGTAAGTGAATGGTGGAACCAACCGATCGTCTACCAGAAGGTCATCCTGTGGACCGTACTACTCGAGGCCATTGGCGTGGCCGGCTCCTGGGGGCCGTTGGCCGGCAAGGTCAAGCCGATGACCGGCGGCATCCTGTTCTGGGCCCGACCGGGAACCATACGGCTGCGCCCGTGGAAGTGGGTGCCGTTCACCAACGGCGACCGGCGCACCTGGTTCGACATCGTGGTCTATGTGGCACTGCTGGTGAGCCTGGCCGTCGCGCTGTTGTCACCGGGTGTGCACAGCGACTCGCTCTCGAAGGCGGTGCCGGACAACACATCCGGTCTGGTGAACCCGGCCCTGCTGATCGCGCCGATCGCGCTGCTGGTGCTGATCGGTCTGCGGGACAAGACCATCTTCCTGGGTGCTCGCGGCGAGCAGTACTGGCCGGTCTTGGTCATCTTCGCCGTGTTCCCGTTCGTCAACATGATCATCGCGCTGAAGATGGTGATCGTGGTGGTTTGGGTCGGTGCCGGCTGGTCGAAGTTCGGCAGTCACTTCTCCAACGTCCTTCCGCCGATGGTGAGCAATACGATATTCGCGCCCAAATGGGTGCGACGGGGACATTATCGGGACTTCCCGCGCGACATGCGGCCATCGCGGCTGGCGGACTTCATGGCACACGTCAATGGCACCACGGTCGAGATCATCGCGCCGCTGATCCTGTTCTTCTCCACCAACAAGTGGGTGACGCTGGCCGCGGCGCTGTTCATGGTGGGCTTCCACCTGTTCATCATCGCGACCTTCCCGCTCGCGGTGCCGCTGGAATGGAACGTGGTCTTCGCCTACACCACGATCTTTTTATTCCTCGGCTTCCCGAACGCGAACGGATACGCCCCATGGAACATGACGCCGCCCTGGCTGGCCCTCATCGTCGCAGCCGCGCTGCTGTTCTACCCGATCCTGGGCAACCTGCGGCCGGACAAGGTGTCCTTCCTACCCTCGATGCGCCAGTACGCGGGCAACTGGGCCTCGGCGTTGTGGACCTTCGCGCCCGGTGCCGAACAGAAGCTGAACAGGGTCACCCGCTCGGCGTCCAACCAGATCGACCAGTTCGTCGCGTTCGGCTACGAGCCGAAGTGGGCGGAGATCACCCTGCAGAAGACGATCGCGTGGCGCAGCATGCACAGCCAGGCGCGCGGCCTGTACTCGCTGCTGTTGACCCACCTGCCCGACATCGACGTCCGCACGGTGCGTGAGGGCGAGTTCGTCTGCAACTCGCTGATCGGCTTCAACTTCGGCGACGGCCACCTGCACGACGCGGACATGATCAAGGCCGTGCAGGACGAAGCCGGATTCGAGCCGGGCGAGTGCGTCATCGCCTGGGTCGAGTCGGAACCCTTTGCCAGCGGCGTCCAGCACTACCAGTTGATCGACGCCGCACTCGGGGTGATCGAGCGCGGCACCTGGAAGGTGGCGGATGCGGTCAAGGAACAGCCCTGGCTGCCCAACGGCCCCATCCCGACTCAGGTGAGCTGGTCGCTCAGCGCGTCGAAGCCGGCCGTCCGTGGTGAGGCCCGTGAAGAGCAGGAACGCGGTCACGGAGCGCTGGCGTGAGTAGTGGACTGGTGGTAGGCGGCGGGCCCAACGGGCTCGCCGCCGCCCTCTCCCTGGCCGCCGAAGGCGTGGAGGTCACCGTGCTCGAGGCCGCCGACGAAGTCGGCGGTGGCACTCGCAGCGGCGAAGCCATCATCCCCGGCCTGCTGCAAGACCACTGCTCGGCGATCCACCCGATGGCCGTCGGCTCGCAGTTCCTCAGCGGCTTCAACCTGGACCGGTACGGCCTGACGTGGCGCTGGCCGGAGATCGATTGTGTCCACCCCCTCGACAATGGCAGCGCCGGCGTGCTGCACCGCTCGGTGGAGCAGACCGCGGCCGGCCTCGGTCGCGACGGGTCGCGGTGGCGGCTCGCGTTCGGCTACCCGGCCGCCCGGTTCGACGCACTGAGCGAGGACATCATGCAGCCGCTGCTGCGGTTCCCGCACCATCCGCTGATGCTGGCCCGGTTCGGGGCGCCCACCGTGCTTCCCGGGTCTACGTTCGCCCGGCTGTTCCGCACCGACGAGGGGCGGGCCTTGTTCGGAGGTGTTGCGGCCCATGCCTTCCGGCCGCTGCACTACCCGATGACCTCCGCCATCGGGATGGGCATCATCGCGGCCGGCCACCGGCACGGCTGGGCGGTGGCAGAGGGTGGATCGCAGTCCATCACCAACGCGATGGTGGCGCTGCTGGGCGATTTGGGCGGCAAGATCGAGACCGGTATCCGGGTCCAGACGGCGTCTCAGTTACCGCCTGCGGATGTCACGATGTTCGATCTGGCGCCCGGTGCGGTCGCCGGAATCCTCGGCGACCGTCTTCCGCGCCGAGTTTCCCGCGCCTTCACCAGGTTCCGGCGTGGACCCGGTGCGTTCAAAGTCGACTTCGCCGTCGAGGGCGGCGTCCCATGGACGAACCCCGATGCGCACCGGGCGGGCACGGTGCACCTGGCCGGGACCTACCCCGAACTTGCCGCCACCGAGCGCGAAATCCACGCCGGCCGCATGCCCGAGCGGCCGTTCGTCCTGGTGGGTCAGCAGTATCTGGCCGATCCGCAACGCTCGGTGGGCAATACCCACCCGGTGTGGAGCTACGCGCACGTCCCCAACGGCTACGCCGGCGACGCGACCGAGGCGATCATCGCCCAGATCGAGCGGTTCGCCCCCGGTTTCCGGGAACGCGTTGTCGGCCACACGGTTCGCTCGACGACGCAGATGGCCACCTATAACCCCAACTACGACGGCGGCGACATCCTGACGGGAGCCAAGGACATTCGCCAGCTGACGTTCGGACCGCGAGTCACGCTGTCGCCGTATAGCATTGGCGTGCCGGGGATGTACATCTGCTCGGCGGCCACCCCGCCGGGACCGGGCGCTCACGGCATGTGCGGCGCCAACGCCGCGCGGCTGGCACTCGCCTACCTGGCTCGGCGAGCGTAACGCGGCAGCACACGAGATTGTCAGCGACCCTTGCGTGGAGTGTAGTCAGATGACTACACTCCACGTCAACGCTGGTCCGCATGCCCGTGACGGAGCGGCACAGGGAGCACCGCAGGAGGATTGGATGGTAACGGAGCGATCGATCAAGACGATTGTCGCGGCCGGCATGCTGGCTTTCGGGGGGCTGATGACCACCGGCGTGGGCATCGCCAACGCCGGTACGATTCAGACCGAGGGCAGCTATCCCAGCCATGAGGCCTGTCAGAATGCCGGCCCTGGCGTGAAGGCGACGACGCCCGGGAACTGGAACAATTTCTGGTGTGTCCCGCATCGAGTGGCCGCCGGCAACTGGCGCTTGGTTCTGAGCAACTGAAACGGCTGCTAGCGCGGTTCAGGGCTGCGGATAGGTGTAGAAACCCTCGCCCGTCTTGACGCCGAGCTTGCCCGCGTCGATATAGGACTGCAACAAGTCCCGCACGTTCTCGGGCAGGTGCGGGAACTCTTGCGCGTAGTGGTTCTCGATGTCGAGCACAACGTCGAGCCCGACCAGGTCCATCCTCTGGAACGGCCCGGTCGCGACGCCCCAATTGAGCTTGAACATCCCGTCGACATCCTCCGGACGGGCCACCCCCTCGGCGACCACGGCCAGCGACTCGCGCTTGATGGCTGCCCAGATGCGGTTGTAAATGAAGCCGGTGGACTCCCGGCGCGCCTCGAAGGGATGGACACCGAACTCGGGCAGCACGGTCAGCAGCGTGTCGAGCAGGCCGCGGTCGGTCTGGCCGTCGGACATCAGGTCGACCGCGTTGATCTCCGGTGGCATGTAGAAGTGCACGTTGCACAGCCGCGTTTTATCCCGCACGTTTTCGGCCATCAGACGTGACGGGTACGACGACGAGTTGGTCGCGAAGATGGTGTCCGGCGGTGCCGCTTGGTCGATCTGACCCCACAGGGGAATCTTGATTTCGAGCTTCTCCGCGACGGATTCGACGACAAGCCAGGCGCCGTCCAACGCCCCTTCGAGGGATCCCGCGGCCGTCGCGCCACCCACTTCGCCAAAGCCTCGGTCGGCCACCATCTTCGGCAGCGTCTCGGTCACGTACTGCGTCGCGGCGGCAAGCTGTTCGGAGCGCCGCGCGTGAATTCGCACGGTTCCGCCGCGACTCGCGAACATCATCGCGATGCGGCGACCCAGCGTTCCCGCTCCGATCACCGCGACCGGGCGGTTCTGAATGTCTTCGAATGTGTATGTGTACGAGCCAGTCACACACGCATGCTAAGCCCCGGCCGCCTGCCCGGATCCGCCGCCAACCGATAAAGTTGGCCAGACTGTTGTCCGGGTAGACAACGCGGCCCGACGACAGCATCGCTTTTCGACCGGCATCGCGATATTTTGTGGCTGTAACAGAGGTCAATGGTTTTCCGCGTGAGATAGTGACCGTTGATGGCCGACGTCGATCAACATGCTTTGCAGAGGGATCGGGTCCCTGACGTTCCCGCGGAACTGCGCGACGCGGGCTTCGAAGACGCCGCCTAAATCGGACGGGGCGGCTTCGGCGTCGTGTATCGCTGTACCCAGCCGCGGCTGGACCGCTCGGTGGCCGTCAAGGTATTGACCGCCGATCTTGACCCGGAAAATCTCGACCGCTTCCTGCGCGAGCAGCACGCAATGGGCCGGCTATCCGGCCACCCCAACATCGTGACCATATTGCAGGTCGGCACCACGACGACGGGTCGGCCGTTCATCGTGATGCCCTTCCACGCGAAGAACTCGCTGGAGGTGCTGATCCGTCGGCATGGGCCGCTGGATTGGCGCGAGACGCTGCGCATCGGCGTGAAGTTGGCGGGTGCGCTCGAAGCCGCCCATCAGGCGGGCATCCTGCATCGTGATGTCAAGCCCGGCAACATCCTGCTGAGCGAGTACGGCGAACCGGAGCTGACCGACTTCGGTATCGCCAGGATCGCCGGCGGCTTCGAGACGGCAACTGGAGTAATCACCGGCTCACCGGCATTTACCGCGCCCGAAGTGCTCGACGGCAAGACGCCCACACCCGCATCGGACGTGTATTCGCTCGGCGCGACGCTGTTCTGCGCGCTGACCGGCCATGCCGCGTTCGAGCGCCGCACCGGCGAAAAAGTGGTCGCTCAGTTTCTCCGC
>Ga0307475_10002922_pt1 | contig 10336 bp, 6 predicted proteins | sample atmos_gasesECM1C_FD_203317 | JGI IMG/M metagenome (GOLD analysis project Ga0307475, IMG submission 203317) | Hardwood forest soil microbial communities from Morgan-Monroe State Forest, Indiana, United States - atmos_gasesECM1C_515 | ecosystem: Environmental > Terrestrial > Soil > Temperate...
GGCGCCTGTTGCGCTTGGGCGGGAAGCAAAAGGATCGCCCCGGTTGCAAGGACGGTTAGCACAAAGATCGATGGCTTTTGCATCTGGACATTCTGGCATTGGTTGGGACGATTCGCAAGCGAACTTGGGAGAATTGGGAGAATGGGAGAATTGTGTACATCTTCAAAACCGGAACGCCGCGGGATAGCGAAGGCTCGTTTCCGGCAAGGATTCGATCTTCGGAAGGGAATGGATGCCGCCGCGCGCGCCGACGGCTGTACAGTTGAGCGCGGCGGCAGCACAAGCGAAGTCGAGCTGCTTCTGCAAGGGCCAGCCTTGCAAAAGCGCGTAGATGAAGCCGGCGTGGAAGAGGTCGCCGGCACCGGTGGTGTCGACGGTGTCGACACGAAACGCGGGAGCGTAGTGGAATTGCGCACCGTCCCAGGCGAGCACGCCGTCGATGCCGAGTGTGGCGGCGGTGAGGCGGCAGCCGAAGCGGCGATGGACGGCGGGGAGGGATTGTTGCAAATCGCCAGTGGACGCAAGCTTGCCGGGAATATCACGGCTGGTAATCAGATAGTCGACGTGTTCCAGCAGCGCTTCGACGCCGGGATAGAGTTCGTCCAGGTCGGCGATGACGGGCACGCTGGCGGAGCGCGCCCAAGCGGCGGCTTGGGCAGCCGCTGCGGTGTCGTGGCCGTCGAGGTGAAGCGAGCGCGCGTTGACGATCCAATCGCGTTGAAGTTCTTCGGGGCGCAGGGCCAGGCGGTGGTCGCGCCGCCACAAGACGGTGCGCTCGCCGGAATCGTCCACGAGAATGAACGCTTGCTGGCTGGGACAATCCGGCGCGGTGAGGAGATGCGCTTCAACGCCGAGGCGCGAGAATTCCGCAGCGTGCAGCGCGGCCGCACCGTCGCCGCCGATCTTGCCAACGTAGCGTGTACGGAGTCCCCATTGCTGGCAGGCCACGACTGCGGTGGCGGTTTGGCCGCCAGGTAGAACGGTAGTCGGGCGAATTTCGACTTTTGTGCCGCGCGCGGGATAGTGCGCGACGGGGATGAGCGTGTCCGTGGCATTGAGGCCCACGCCGACCAAATCGACTTTTTCCACCTTTGAGAGGGCTGTCATCTGACTCCACGCCACTCTAGAACGAAGCGGGCAGGATTGCCAAGTGGAACCGTTGCAAGGACGAGCGAGTGCAGCGTTCAGGAGTAGCCGCACCACTGCTTAGGCCGAGCCACATCCCTCAGGCCTGAAGGCCTGCGCTACTGCGCGGGGGATGACACTCAGGGGGAAACTGCGAAGCGAGGACGATTGCAAAGCAACGGGCAACGTTAATTGAAGCGCGTGGTGCGCCAGAGGGCCAGGGTAGAGATAAACAGCAGCAAAAGCAGTAAGGCAGTCAAGAGAGCGGCGGGGCCCCCATGCAGGGGCATTTGCGGAACCCGAGCCATCCCGGCAAAAACGACAAAGATGGCGCTGGCGGCAGCGACGAGAAGCCAGTCCCAGAGGCTGCGGGAATGCGCCAACTCATCCGCAGCTTGGCGTCCGTCCATGCGGGCTTCGAGGTATTCTCGCGCAACGCCGTAACGGCGGCCTTCGCGCTGCGCCGCTTCTTTCCAGCGCGTTTGCTCCTCGCCCGAAGCGGAAGAAAATGCAATGGCGGCGACTCCGAGCATCATCAGCAGGGAACCGCCAACCACTCGTAAATAGATGGAAGAACCGCGACCGTGCAGTTCGCCAAAGACCAAAATGCCCCAGAGCAGACCCCAGAGTTGATTGGAATTGGAAAGCGGAATACCGCGGCTGATGCCGACATATTTTGCGGCGTACTGCTGGAAGAGATCGCCGATCACCCAGACGAACCCGCCGAGCATCAACCAGAAGATCACGCCGCGAGCGCTGAGCAATTCCTGCCAAAGCGAGGCCAGGCCGGTATAGCCAATGGCAAGCGCGGACATCATGCCCACCTCGCCAAAGGTGAAGAAAGTTACGAAAGAGAGTGGATTCATTCCGGTGAGATAGGCTTTGCGATAAGGAATGTACATCGTTCCCCAGAGGACGCCTGCACCGAGCGCGGCCCAAACGCCACGCAAGGAATGTCCTGCCGGGCCTTGCGTGGAAGAAGCGACGGCGAGAAGCGTGGCGCCCGCGCACATCACCAGCGCGCCGCCGAGCACGCCGGTCCAGCGACGCCAGCCGGCCTGGCGAAGTTCGTTGAAGAAAAGAAAGCCCCAAAAAATGCCGAGCAGGCTGTTGGAATTCCAGAGCGGGAAGGCGATGCTAAGGCCGATATCGCGAATGGCAAAGATAGTCAGCGTGTTGGCAACCGCCCAGAGGCAGCCAGCGAGAACGGCCCAGATAATCAAATGCGGCGCGCGGCGGGCATCCGCGCGAACGGACGAGGTCCCGAGTATCAACGCAGGAAGACTCCAGCGTGCCAGGAAAACGCCGACGACCATGATGAGGGAAATTGCAATGGGGGAAATGCCGATGGACACAAGTTTGGTGGGTGCCTCGGCGGCACCGAGCCACGCGCCCGCCGTAAAGCCGGAAAGAATACCGAGGAGCTGCAGTGTTTTGGAACGCGATGCGCTTTGCGCTTCGACTGAGCTAAGAGGTTGCGCCGCAGATGTCATCATTATTATCTGATCCGGTTCCTAATGCATGGAGCTCAACAGCAGCAACCCAGCAAGGAGCACTGCAACCGGCACCCAAAAGTGAACATCGGTGAACACACTGCCTAGCCAGCTCGAGTTTGCTTTCGGATTGTCAGTAGCTTCCATCCCGACTCCTAGCGAGCGGTGCTTTGGTCGGCAGCTAGTAGTTTTCGCGCCGAGAGTGCGCCGCGGTCTGTTCGCCTTTGTAAGCTCTCCAGGCTTGGTCGATGACGTAAGCGTGAATGGCGTCGGCTTCCTGGACCGTCAAGTGGGTGTTGGGAAAAGCGAATTTTGGCGGATCGGCAAGGCCAGGCATGCCCTTCGACCAATGCGAGCCGCCCATCACAATTTGATACCAATCTTTATGGACTTCGGGCGGCGCGTAGCGCAAATCCGGGACGGCGCCGTCTTCCACCCAAGCCCCGCTGCCGTCAATCCCGGGCGAGTGACAGCCTTCACAATAAAACGAGACGTAAAGTTTTTCGCCCTTGTGAATGGTGTCCGAGCTGGCTCTTTGTTCGGGCGGTTTCGGAACCGGCGGGACTTCCATTTGCGGATAGGGGAATGGTGCGCTTCCGCCAAGCCTGAAAGCATAGAGACGCGTGGGACCGCGCTTCGACTCGGGCGTGGCCATGGTGCGCGCGGGCGCGAACAAGCGCGAGCCGGAGCCCCAACCGACCGAAGTAATGACGTATTGCTCACCCTTCGCGGAAAAAGTGACGGGTATGGAGTCGATCGCGGACTTCGTCTGTATGGACCAGAGTTTTTTCCCGGTGTCGGCGGCATAGGCGGCAAATTCGCCAGTTCCCTGTCCTTGAAAAACCAAGTTCCCGGCGGTCGAAAGAACACCGCCATTCACGGCGATTTCTTCTTCGACCGACCAGCGCGGGGCCTCAACGATAGGATCCCATGCGATGAGACGGCCAAAGAGGCCTTCGCCGCTCTCCCCGGCCTCGACGGGCGCTTTGGTGTCCGGGCGGCGATCGGTGGTCGGAATGTAAACAAGGCCGGTGAGGGTGTGATAGCTCATGGGCCACCAGTTGTGCACGGTCCACTGGCGACCGCCGCCTTCCGAAGCAGGCATCAGGATGGGTTTTTGCGTTTGCAAGTCGTAAGCGGAAGCCCAAGTCGTTTTCACCAGTGGCTTGGCGGAAAGCAGCTTTCCAGTCTTCGCGTCGAGAATGTAAAAAAATCCGTTCTTGGGGGCGGTCATCGCGACGTGGCGCCGTTCGCCGTTGATCGTCAGGTCGGCCATGACAATTTGATTGTTCTCGTTGTGCACGCCTTCGGTGCCGGTCTGAAAATGCCAGGCGTATTTTCCCGTTTCCACGTCGACGGCAATGATGCATTGCGAGAAGAGTTTTTCGCCGGTGATTTGCGTGCCCGCCAATTCTCCGTAACCAACGTCCGCGCCCGCAGTGCCGAAAATCACGAGGCCCGTGGCGTCGTCATAGGTGATGGCGTGCCAGACATCGCCACCGCCAATTTTCCACGCGCCTTCGCCGTGCCAGGTTTTCGCGGCCATCTCGAGCTCTTTCGTTTCATACGGTTTGGAGGGATCGCCGGGGACGGTCCAGAAACGCCAAACTTCTTTGCCGGTCTCGGCATCGTAGGCAGCCAACGCGCCCCGGACGGCATCGTCCGAACCGTTGTAGCCCATAAGGATTTTTCCCTTGGCCACACGAGGCGCTCCGGTGATCCCCGTTTGCGTCGGTTCGCAAACCGTGGCTTCCCAGATTTTGACGGACGTTGCGGCAGCAATCGCAATGAGGCGACAATCCCCGGTGCCCACGTACACTTTTCCATTCCAGACGGCCACGCCGCCATTGGTGCGCGCCGAATAGGAGCCGTTCAGGGCCTGATCCAGCCGGATTTGCGGATCATACTTCCATATGACTTTTCCGGTGGCGGCATCCACGGCGTAAACCTTCGAGAGGGGCGCGCTAACGTAAATAACGCCATCCACGACGATGGGTTCGGAAACCACGCCCATTTGACCGTCGTAATCCAGATACCAGGCCAGGCCCAGATTGGCGGCGTTCGAGGAATTGATTTGCTTGAGCGGGCTGAAGTGCTTGGAGTCGTTGGTGCGCCCGTTCACGAGCCAGTTGTCGCCCGTGACGGCCTCCGCGGAGATGCGCTCGTCATTCACTTCGCCGGGCTTCATCGCCGCGGGCGCTGCGGAAGAGGGCGAAAAATGCAGCGCCAGCGCAGCCCCAATCGCGACAAGAACGAGTGTAAGGCCCAAGATTCGTCGTGCTTGCATGCTGAAACCTCTCTCCGAAGTTGAACTGCGCCCTTGCTCTCGATGAGGGAAAGCTTCCGCGTTCCGGTTTGGCGCGGGATTACCGGATGTCATGTTAGGTGCGCGGCGGAAGGAAAGTCAAACACGTACCCACGTCGCGAGCGGCCTCGGGTCTAGGCGGCCACGCCGCCCAGCTCTTCTACTCTGTCTGGGATCTTAATGTCCCCAGCACCGTCCCCGGAAGCCCCGAAGAGGACAAACCTAGCCTTCAATTGTGCCGCTCTTCCCGCCGGTTTTCTCGTCGCATACGGCTGCATGCCGGGAACCGTGGCCGCTAGTCAACGCATGTATCGCTCTCAACGCACTTACCCGTGTCCCCGGAATACAAACGCTTTGAACCAGAGGTCGCGGTATTCTTCCGAGTCGTACCCTCGCCGGGCCTGATCCATTTGCTCGTGCTAGCAAGTTGGGGTTATGCCACAAGGTACGACACAGATTCCAGCCGGAGTCTAGACTTACGGCCCGTGGGGCCTAGTTGATTACGTCGAATGTGCCATGGAGCGAATGCCATGATTTTCATCCGAGGCGAACCCGACCATTCGACCATTCTCGAGGTTCAGCACGACTCCTGAGAGTGTGACCTGAGGCACCCAAGTACGAGATCGCCCATGTTCGGTCATTTACTCTGACCCGCGGTATGGCTCTTCCGTCGCTGTCGTACTGCCCATCTACGATTCGCCACGTCACGGTGCCATTCGCATTGAACGAGTGCTCAAGTGTCGTTCCCGCAGTCGGCCATCGACAAATGTCCACCTAATCGTCTTTCCAGTTAGGGAATCCATTCGGTGCCCCTCCGCGTGATGTGCACCGTGTGAATGGTTGTGGCGCGGCAGTTTGGCATTATCGTTCCCCGCTTCTCGTCATTTCTGGATGGACATAGTCGTTGTCGCCGATGGAATGACGGGGAGGATGATCTGAGATGGATGCTTCGCGTCCAGATAGATCGTGTTCTCCGCAACCTGCGAACGGCGGTTGTTGTTGAGCGGCTCTCCTGTGTTTGGGTTGATGTCGAACCTTGGAAAGTTGCTGCTCGAGATGTCGAGACGAATCCGGTGCCCCCGTTTGAACACAAGCGATGTCGGATACATCTCAATTGTGAACCCGTAAGGTTGCCCGGGCGTCAGCAGTTCGGCCTTGCCGAAACCGTTGCGGTAGCGGGCGCGCACGATGCTGTCGGCAATGTTGATATCCACTCCGGCCGGAAAGTCGGCGTTGGGAGGGTATACGTCAACCAGCTTGGCCGTGAAATCGGTATCGAGGACGTTCGAAGACGCCCACAGCTTTACGATCAGACGGCCCGTGACCTCCATGTCATCCGCAAGAGGAGGCGTCTGGAATACCAGTACATCATTTCGTGCCGACAGAGGCTTTGTGTCCGAGCACAGCCAGAAATCGAGCCGACACCGCTGGTCCGCCGCTCCCTGGAACATCAGCGTTCCTTGCGAAGAAACGTTCCCGCCCAGCGTCGGTACCGGGTTCCGAGGGTCGAACTGATAAGTGATGGGTTGATCTTCCAGGGGCTTGTCCGGCGAGAGGACTCCCTTTGCGCGCAGATAATAAGGGGTTGGCGCCGTCCGTGCCAGCGGCCAATTCTGCTCGTCTCGCCAGTGGCCTCCCACGAAAATGCGCCCCTCGGCCGTCTTGTGAGCGTCGCCTCCGCCCATCACGTAGATCCGCACCGGAGGTTCACGATCCACACCGTTGTCAATGCCCTTCAACCAGTGATCGAACCATCTCAGGTGGAACGCCGTGAGATCAAGCGCTGCGTCGTCGGTGAACTGCGCTTGGCCGGCGTAGCTGAGGTTCTCACCGCTGTGGATCCACGGTCCTATGATCAGCCGCTGGAGACTTTTCTTTTCCCTTCGCAGCTCGACATAATTCAAGTTGGCCACCTGCGTGCCCCAGGAATCATACCAGCCGGTCGTGTGGTACTCCGGAACGTCCTTGTATTCCGCCAGATGGTCGACTACGCTGGCGCCCGCATCCTTCCAGAATGCGTCGTAATCGCTATGGCTCATCGCCTCAATCAGCCAGGCTTCGTAATCCGGAGCAAACTTGAGCGGAGTGGTTCCCGGCCGCAACGGAAGACCGCGCACATATTCAGGAACGTGCGTACCCATATCCACGAGGGCTTGCGCAGCCTCGGGATTGGAAGCGGCACGTTTGGCGGCCAGGAGCGCGTTCGGAGTTCCGCTAGCGTTGCCGAGAGTGAAGACCCAGTTAAAAAAGCGCAGTTCGAAAGCTCCGCTGTGCCGGACACCGTAGCGACCGAAGTCCGACATCGCATTACGCGGAACCATCGCCTTCACATAAGGAGCGTTGCTGATGGCGAGCGCATGTTGCGTGGCACCGGCATAGGACGATCCCATCGTCCCGATCCCGCCATCGCACCATGGCTGTGACCCAATCCATTGCGCGGTATCAAATCCATCGTTCGGATCGTCCACCAAGGGACGCCAATGCCCCTCGGACTTATAGCGGCCACGTACATCCTGCAGCACGACCACGTATCCGTGTGGCACGAAGGCAGTTGCAATATTCGTTGCGTCATCCTTGTTGTACGGTGTGCGCACCAGGATCACGGGAAACTTGTTGTCGATCAGCCGACCGTTTTGTGTGGGGCGGTAGATGTCAGCCGCGAGCTTTACTCCGTCTCGCATCGCCACCATTACGTTCTTCTCCTCGGCGGTCCCGTAGCCTGCATCGACTTGAGCGTGGAGCGACATGCAAACTGCGAGCACCGGCAGCGGGCACACAAAGGAGGAGAAACCTGCGACGAACCTGTCTTTAAGGCTCCGCATCAACGTGCGTCTCCTTGAGGATATTCTTAGCGCTCCCTGGAAGTGAATCGTCATTGCCACACAGTCTGCAATGTTAAAGGACCCGAGTGCAAATTCAAATTTCGCTTGAGTACGCTTGGTTAATGAGAAGCCCGGAAATATCGATTCTTCCGCCCGATCAGTGCCAAGAAACGATACGCCAAACTACGCGGGGAGAAAACCGCACTGAGGCGCGCTAGAGCCACCTCGAACGTTGAGTCAGCCGCGGTGGCGAGGCAGCGGCACCGGTCGTCGTTGAGCCGCAGTCTTCGGGTAGCGACCTGCGCGCGCGGAACCAATCAGATCCGAGTTTCTTGGACATTACGCGCTTCAAAGACGTCTTATGATGGTTCTTCGGAAGGGCTACGACGGTTCGGGTCTCCTGACGTGTTGTCTGTGCGTTCGACGGCTCGGTCGAGTTGGTCATTCCTGAGATTGTCTTGCGGACCGATCCAGATGAGCAGCACGAGGGCTGGCACGGTCGCCACTGTGGTCAGCAGGAAGAACGGCACCCAGCCGAGCTTCTCAGCCAGCACGCCTCCTGAGGATGCCACCAGGGTGCGGCCCACCGAAGCGAGCGAGGAAAGCAGCGCGTACTGGGTCGCGGTGAAAGCGGGCGAACATAGACTGGAGAGATAGCTCACCAAGGCTGACCCTGCCATTGCGCCAGTTACGTTTTCCGCAATGACACACAGCGCAAGGTAGCCGAGCCGATGCCCGCCTACAGCCTGCAGCACGTAGAACAGGTTGCCGGCAGACTGGAGCACTCCGCACAGCATGAGCGAGTGCCGGGCGCCAAACCGCGCCGCCACCACCCCGCCGATCAGAGCCCCCGCCACGATCGCAAAGGACCCGACCAGTTTGGAAACGGCGGCGATTTCGTCGAGCGAAAACCCGAGCGAGATGTAAAGCGGCGTTGCCATCACGCCCGCCAGCGCTTCCCCCAGCTTGTAGCCGACAATGAAGATCAGGATGACTAGCCAAAGCGGCCGTCGCATGAAGTCGGTGAAGGGGCCGATCACTGCGGTGGCGAGCGATTGGCGAACTGCCTCCCATCCGGCTGCCCCGGAATGCGCAGTTCCCGCCGGCACTTTTGGCTCGGGGCCAAACAGGAACACCAGCATGCCCACTCCGAGCAGCGCCGCCATGGTGGCGTAGGCCGCGAACCACCCGGCGCGCGCGGCGATCACCAGTCCGCCCGCACCGGAAACCAGCATGCCAATCCGGTAGCCGGTTTGGATCATGCCCGCACCGGGACCCTGCAGGTCCATCTCTAGGATCTCCACGCGCCAAGCATCAATGACGATATCCTGGGTCGCGGACAGAAAGGCGACGAGCAGCGACACAGCACCCATCCGAGCCAAGTTGTGCTGTGGATTGCACGATCCCAGGCTGAGTATTGCGCCAATCAAGAGGATCTGAATCGTGACTCCCCAACCGCGTCGCCGCCCCAACGGCAGCGGTGGCGGCAGGCGATCAATCAGCGGCGACCACAGGAACTTGAACGCGTAGGGCGTGCCGACCAGGGCGAAGGTGCCGATTGCTGCGCGCCGCACACCGGCTGTCGCAAGCCACGCCGAAAGGGTCGTGTAAGTGAGCAGGAGAGGCAGGCCGCTGGCGAACCCGAGTGCCAGTACCTGCAGCACACGCCGGTCAGTATAGGCCGCGACCGAGCGCCGCCAGTTCGTTGCGGCGCGCCCTTCGGTGATGCTGGACAATTCCTTCATCGCAGTTTCTGGGCACCCTACTTCAGCCTCTTGGGAAGGATCGCGGTGAGCGATCACGCCGTCGATCAGGCTACGACCCGGAAAGTCAGCCATGCTTTCAGGCCGACGGCTTCGCAGACAACAAAAGCAACGACTTCTGCCTCGGTCTCGCGGATGCGCTTCATCGTCTCCCGGCGACGATGATGGCAGCGCAGCAGCGCGTGAGCCACTCTGGCGCACGAGACGGCGTAATGCGGGACATATTTCTCATAGCCGAAATGCTATGTCAAGAATCAGGCGAGGCAGGTGTGCGGATTCTGTTCTCAGTTCGGTGTGAGATCGAGGCAGCTGCCCCGATCAGTACCGACAAACGCTAGCGCACTTAACGGCACCTGCCATCTCGGTTTCCGCTAACCGCGAACCGATTTTTGGCTTTGCTCGCTCGTGGAGCACTCCGCAGGAATAATTCACTACCTCCTGCGTCCGAGAAATGGTTGAGAGCAGGGCGAGAGCACGGGCTCGCGGACGACTAGGGCTGCCCCAGCCCCTACCGCCATAAGCAGGGAGACAGTCCGCCTCGGGGCGAGGGAGCGCGCTGAAGCGATGTAGGCCAGCGGTATCGCAGGTAAGCCTCTGGTCTTCTCGGCGAGTGTTCCGCAGATGTTGATTCCGTCGCTTACCGTGGTCTGACTACTCACCGCAAGCCGACTCTGTGAAAGGCGAAGCGCGTTTATCTGTGCGGCCGATGCAGCAGGCTGATTACGGCGACTCGGGTGGTACAGGAAAAAGCCTGGAAACGGCGGGCACCAATCTTCAAGTACTCGAATGAGACGCCGTTTCTTTATGAGCTCTTCGACTTGTTGCTCG
>Ga0307475_10002924_pt1 | contig 10331 bp, 10 predicted proteins | sample atmos_gasesECM1C_FD_203317 | JGI IMG/M metagenome (GOLD analysis project Ga0307475, IMG submission 203317) | Hardwood forest soil microbial communities from Morgan-Monroe State Forest, Indiana, United States - atmos_gasesECM1C_515 | ecosystem: Environmental > Terrestrial > Soil > Temperate...
GCGGAGCGTAGCAACGACATGGCTTCTTCCCAATCGATGGTGCCTTCGCCGATCCACAAGTGTTCATCGCGCTCGCCGTGATTGTCGTGCAGGTGCGTGGAGCGAATCTTGTCTTGCATGGTTTCGAAGCTCTGCCGCACGCCTTGCCCGAAATGGGCATGGCCTACGTCGAAGCAGAACCCGACATCGTCAAAATGTGCCGTGCTCACGATCTCCTGCAGGCGGTCTGGAGTGGCGATTTCGTTGGGGATGTTTTCCACCAGCACGGTCACACCCAGCGGCTTGGCGAAGACGCGCAGATGTTCCAGTGCGGTGATGGCGTACTCCATCTTGCGCGGTTCCCACTTTTCCTTTGAGATACCGAGGTGCTGCACCAGAAAGAGAAAGGGCGCCTGTTCGGCGAATTCGATGGCACGCTTGACTTCATCCATGGCGGCGACGCGCTGGCGCTTCTCGCCGGCGACGACGTTTACTGGCGGCGCCATGTGGCGCCCGTGATCGGGTTCGCTGTAAATGGGCGAGTGCATGGAGTGCAGCATGCCCGGATGCTCGCGAAACCAGGCGGCAATCTCTTTGACCCGCGAGCGGTCGGTGTAGTCGAAGTGCTCTTTCTGGCAGAAGAGTTCGATTGCCTGGGCGCCGCCGCGAACCATTGCTTCCAGGTGGGCGATCTGGAGGCGCTCGCGCACGCGCACGTGAGTGGACATGGCCCGCAACATCAGAATCCCGCCGCCTTTCCGTAACTATGCCGCTCGTCATGGCCGCCCAGACGCTCTCCCGTTTTGGGATCAATCATGATGCACTCCGAGTCCCCCCAGTAGAAGTTGTGGTCGTCTATGGCATGGCCTTCGCTCCCAAGCAGCTTGAGGGTGTCTGGGGAGAATCGCTTTCGTTCGACCGCCACCTTGTCCGGCAGCCACTGATTGTGGAAGCGCGGCGCATCGACCGCCTGCTGGATATCGAGACCGTAATCGAGAACGCCCATCAATACGTTGGCGACAGTGGTGATGATGGTCGGACCGCCGGGCGAGCCGAGCACCAGGAAAAGCTTGTCATCTTTGGTGACAATCGTCGGAGTCATGGCCGACAGCGGACGCTTGTTAGCTCCCACGGCGTTGGCCGGTCCCTGAATGAGTCCGTACATGTTCGGTACTCCGACCTTGGCCGCGAAATCATCCATTTCGTTGTTCAGCAGGAATCCCAGTCCTTCCGCAGTCACTGCGGAGCCAAAGGTGCCATTGAGGGTGGTGGTCACCGACACCGCGTTGCCGTCGCCATCGACCGCCGAGTAATGCGTTGTCTCGTCTGGCTCAGCGGCGGTAGCCGCCTTCGCGACTTTGTCGAGATCGTTGAAGCTTCCAGCCGGCCGCTTCAAGTCCTTGCTGAGGCTGGCGTGCTGCGGATTGATCGATTCGCGCCAAGCATTGGCATAACTCTTATCGATGAGCTGTGCCACCGGAACTTTGGCGAAATCGGGATCACCCATGAAGTCGGCGCGATCCATGAAGGCTCGACGATAGGCTTCCACGGTGAGATGCATCGCCTCCGCAGAATCCGCTCCTAGCGACGCCAAATCGAATTTCTCGAGAATGTTGAGGATCTCGACCAGCGCGACCCCGCCGGACGATGGCGGGGGAGCGCTATAGACGTCGTAGCCGCGATAGGTTCCGTGGATGACCTCGCGCTCTTTGACCTCGTAATTCGCGAGATCGTGCGCGGTCATGATGCCTCCGCCTTTTTGCACGGCAGCGACGATTTGCTGGGCGAGTTGCCCACGATAGAAGTCGTCAGGATTGGCGGCGATTCGCTCCAGCGTGCTCGCTAATTCCGGCTGTTTGAAGACTTCACCGGCTTCGTAGAAATTCCCATCGCGCTGAAAGATCCGTTTCGATTCGGGAAACTCGCCAAGATGCTTGTCGCGAAAATCTCGGGCGTACTCCCAAGGCAAGGGAAACCCTGCGTACGCGAGACGAATTGCGGCTGCCATGACCTTGGCCAGGCCGAGCTTTCCCCACTTCTTTTCGGCCATCACCATGCCGGCGACCGATCCGGGAACGCCGATAGCTTTGTATCCGACCGTGCTCAAGCCGGGCACAACATTGCCTTGCTTGTCCCAGTACATGTCCGCGGTCGCAGCCGCAGGAGCCTTCTCGCGATAGTCAAGGAAGTGCAGCTTGCCGTCGGAGAGTCGAAGAAGCATGAATCCGCCGCCGCCGATGTTTCCCGCCTGGGGATGAACCACCGCCAGCGCAAATCCCGTGGCCACGGCCGCATCGATCGCATTTCCCCCCTGCTGCATTACTTCGACTCCGGCATCGGTGGCGAGGGACTCAATGCTCACCACCATCGCCTTTTGAGCATGCGTCGGACGCATGCTGGCAGTCATGGTGCTGGCGAAAAGGCAGCAGACGGTCAGGAAGAAGGCGAATCTGAGGTGGAATCTGGAGTGATCCATAGCTCGTAAAAGATCGTAAAGCGGGAGTCCAAATCCGGTCTGCTGCGCAAAAAGCCCGGGTTGCAGAAGCCGGCAAAAATCTAAGAGCGAACTTTGAGGCTAGCCCACGGTGAACTCGACAGTCAAACGAGGCAAAGGGGAATCAGCGTCTCCAACTAGTAACTCCCTGTACATCTTCCAAGTGCATGTAAATTGACTGTTTAGGCCCTAGCTAGCGTATACTCAGCGAAAATTTTGTTAATTTCGGGCGCTTGGCGCTCGGAACGACGCGGGTTCAGTTTCAGGCATTATGGTAGTTGGACGGAAGCGGGGTCATAGGGATGCGAGTGAAATTCTGGGGGGTGCGCGGCTCCACGCCGACTCCTCAGGCTGAAAATCTGCGCTATGGCGGGAATACCTCCTGCGTGGAAGTCCGCATCAATGGCCAGATTTATATCTTCGACTGCGGTACCGGCTTCCGCAACCTGGGCAAACATCTCAACCAGGAATTTGCCGGCAAGCCCATCTACGCGCACGTCTTTCTCTCCCATTTCCATTGGGACCACATCCAGGGGATCCCATTTTTTGGGCCATTGTACGGCAGTCCGGACAACTACTTTTTTTTCCATTCTTCCAGCCGAACACGAGGGCTGCAACGGGCGATCGAAGAGCAGATGTCGGACCCCTACTTCCCGGTGGACATGAGCGAAATGGCGGCTCATCGCAACTTTTATGACATCGAAGAAGACCGCATCGCCTTCGACGAATGCGTAGTGCAGTCGATGTGGCTCAATCATCCCCAGGGATGCCTCGGATTTCGCATCGAAACGCCCGAAAAAGTGGTGGTTTATGCCACAGATAACGAACCTGGACACCCCGTTTTCGACAAAAATGTGCGTCAATTGGCCGAAGGAGCCGACGTTTTAATCTACGACGCGCAGTATTTACCCGAGGAATATGAGGCAAAAAAGCGCGGATGGGGCCACAGTCACTGGCGCGAAGCCGTGAATATCGTGATGGAAAGTGGCGCAAAAGAGCTGGTTTTGTTCCATCACGACCCCGATCATGATGACGCTGTGGTGGACAGCGTGGTGAAAAAAGCCAGCGAATACTACCCTAAAGTGCGCGCCGCGTCGGAAGGATTGGAGATCGAATTGTAGTTTTTGGTCCTATTTCTTGCCCATTCCGCTGTCCATTGCCGCATTTGCGAGCCTGTCGGCGTGCTGATTTTTGACTCTAAGCACGTGCTCGATGGCAAATTTATCAAGCTGGCGGACCAAACTGCGCGCCTTGTCATATAGCGGTTTCAGGTCGGCACTATTCACGCGGTATCTTCCCGTCATTTGTCTGACCATCAATTCCGAATCGCTAATGACCTTCAAAGCGCGATAATTGTGCGCAATTGCATACTCAAGTGCCGCTAAAAGCGCGGAATATTCCGCAAAATTGTTCGTTTTGTGCCCTAAATATTCACTTAATCGCGCGATGGGCTGACCTTCGGCGTCGCGAATATACACTCCGTAGCCCGCAGGTCCGGGATTTCCCCGCGCTCCGCCATCCACATTTGCCGTGATCCATTGCGCTGGAGATGTACCGGCGGCGCGTTCCGGCGCGCTTGGTGACTCGGAGATTCCATTGAATAAGGACGGAATGTGGGAATCGGATCGACCTTTAGAAGGCATAAAAAGAGTTTACGTCAGCGGCCATCGGCCAGACGTTCAGCCAGCCGCGGCGGAAGACCTGCGTCGCGAATGTCCTTTTGAGCCGCGTGAATGTTGTACGGAACGCGATAAAAGATCGCAAGATTGTCGTCGGAATCATACAAAGCGAAGCCGGAGCGCGGATCGCCGTCGCGCGGCTGCCCGATGGAGCCGGGATTAATCATGTATTGAACGCCTTTTTCCAAGCGAAATTCGATGCGCTGCGGGTGTTTGGGATCGCGGAAGGCTGGTCGAAGAGCATGAATATCGCCGTCATTGTTGCAGAATCCGCCTTGAAGATGCGTGTGTCCGAAGAAGGTATGGCCAGCTACGGGGTGCATAAGGGGCTCAATAGCGTCGTGAAGGTTGATCACGTATTGATCTTCATCCAGGGGGGAGCCATGCACACAGGCGACGTTAGTTGAGTCTTCCGGCTGGATTGGACCTTGGGGCAGAACCTTTAGCCAGGCCAGGTTGGCTGGAGTCAGAATCTTTTTGGTCCAGACCGCCGCTAACGCAGCAACAGGATTAAATCCGGCAAGATCGCTGACGCCAGAACAGGCTTTGTCGTGATTGCCGCGAACAAAAATCTTCCCTAACTCGCAAGAGCGCGCGATTGCCTCGTTTGGATTCGCGCCATAGCCGACCACGTCGCCAAGATTCCAGACAACATCATGGGCGGGAAAGGCTTCGATGCAGGCATCAAGAGCATGAATGTTCGCATGGATGTCACTGATGATGAGAACGCGCATGGATCAGCGGGCAGAACTCGCATTGTACAGCCTTGCCGCGCTGGGATTGCGCTAGAGCTCTGAAGGGCCGGGCTGCCACTTATAGCTGTGGCCGTTCCAGTAGAGAAAGGAACTTAGAACGCCGGTTTCTTCCACGCTGATATCGTCAAAAACCTTTTTCTTCTTCAGCACGTGTCCGACGGAAATATGGTCGAAGGTCATGTTGATCAACACAAAACGATCTTTCGGTTCCTTGGCGTGCCAACCCTCTTTTCCGGTGCCGTGGATGATCAGGACGTATCGCGGACCGCCAGGATAAGGAGACGCAAATTGTGAAGTGATCTTAGGGTCGCCGATACCGAAGTATTCGCTCGAGGGATCAATCACATGGAACCGGTCATTGCCGACATCAACTCCGCCCTTCGACGTGACCACAAAGGCGGCATCTTCCGATCCATCGCCGTTGAAGTCTCCAGTGAGCACGGGAAAATTCTGCAATAGCACGAACTGCGACCCGAACTGAGCACTAATTACGGTCTGAGCGTCCTTGGCGGGACCTTGGCAAAAGCTTATTGCAGACACGAAGATGCAAAGGCACAGAAGAGCAAGCGCCGCACTCTTGATCATGACTTTACTGTAAGCTCACTCCCGGTCTTGACTAGTGCTGAGTGTGAGTCACGAAAGTATCAGATAGGAGTCACAGAAACGTCAGAGTCTCACAATGAGATTTCCTAACTTTTGTGGAAATCCTTGTGAAAAAGAGAGAGGCTGGAGAGCAACGCTGCTTGATTTCAATAATTTACACTCTTTGCATACTTCGCGCAGCATGAACAAGTGTCACAGAATCAGTGTCTTACAAGACAGATATTGAACGGCCCGATGGCTCGATTACTCCCATTTCAGAAAGATGAATCCAAGTGGTTTTGCACACTTACGTTAGTCTTGGGTCATTTTATTGCGGAATACTGCTAAGGGTGGGGAATCACCGCGCCAGCCAAAAAATGCGGCCCCAATATCTTGCCAACAACAGTAAAAGAATAAGGACCGCGAGCAGGACCAATCCTTGCGCTTGACGCCGCGGAGCTTCCACACCCTAGTTGAGTTCGCCGCGGTCGGGGTTGTAGTAAAAGCGGAAACGCAGCGCCAGATAGGGCCCGCTAAACTCTTTGGGAAGCGGAGGAAAAGGATTCGATGCGGTGATGCCGCCCCAGGCCGCCCTGTCCAGAGCGATATCGCCGGATGGAGCGATCAGTCTCATGCCTTCGACCGACCCGTTCTTGTCGATCACGAATTGGATCGCAAGCTTACCTTGCTTGAACAACGGGGAACGTGCCTCTTCGGGAATCAGGTTGTACCAATTCCTCCGAACGTCTTCCAGCACACGGGCTAAGTACGGACCAAAATCCACGCCCAAGGTGTCGCTGAGAATATCCACTGCGCCTTGAGCATTCGTGTTTGGCGAAAGCGGACCAATACCGTAGTCTCCGCCGGCTCCATGCCCGGCTGCGGCTGCACGCGCAGCTTGCTGGATCGCAGAACCTGCAGAGCCGGTCGTGCTAAATACGTTGCGATTGACGGGTTTTTCCTCCTGCGGCTGCTCGAGCTTAGCGACCGTATTGGAATTATCTGGAGGCTTCTGAGCAGAGTTCTGTGCTTGCTGCTGTTGCGGCTGCTGAGGAGCGGCGGCCATGCTCGGCTGTGGCGGAGCTTGCATCCCCTTGGGTCCCGGAGGCCCTTGGCGCCGCGCATTCTGAAGCTCTTCCAGCGTATGGCGATCAATCGTAGGAGTACGCGCCTGGGCCACCCGATTCTTGTCGGAGATGATATTGGTTTTGGGTGGCGCCACGTTCTGCGCATCCTTCGGAAGCGCCAGAAAACGGACATCCTGATCGTCCAAGCGGGGGGACACGAGCGCAACTTTATCCTTCGCAAACCAATCCGGGAAAAACTTGGGCTGAAGAATGATGCCGATCACCAGCAGCAAATGGAGGATAACGGAAATCCAAACCGACTCGCGCCAACGGCCTTTGTCTCTTTCGTCTTCGAGCGCCTCAATCAGGAGATGAAGCTCTGCGGGGTCCTGAGGCAAATCGCGAAACAGTGGGATCTGTTCGGATGGCGGTTTTGGTGGCGCCTCAGTGACTGGCATTCGTACCTGACTTCCCGGGCCCGGTTGGCGTGGCTGCAAGATTAGCTTCTTAAGATTGTCGCATTACTCCATAGTGTGTGCACTCAGGCCGTGACCCTAACCCCGCACGTGAGTACGTATTAGACGTGTACCTGCTGCACAAAGTCGCGCACATCGTTGGGTTTAGCAGGCATTTGAACAACACACTGTAAAGAAATGTTACTGGGGAAGAACGTCCCAAACAATTTGTCGCTTGGACGCGATCGGGATGAGCTACGCGTTTGGAGTCTGCGCGTAAAGCTGGGCGATTAGTTCGGCGATGGAGCCGAGCAGCAAAATGTCGCCGCCCTCGAAATTGCCGGGAAGCGGTGAAAATGTCTCGACAATTCCGATCACTTGCTCCTGAAGCCTTACGGGGACGATCAGCAATGAACGGAAATCCAGTGCGCGGCGCAGTTCGCTATCCACCCGGGTGTCATTCTCAGAATCGGATAAGCTGACGATGTTTCCTGTGCGGTAACACTCGCCGGTCAGGCTAGAAACGACATCTAGTTTTGCGCCGATTTCAGGCGCATTCCCGGCGCTCGCCTGGCAAATCACATTGCCCGCTTCTCGCCAGGCAATTGCCGCTCCGCTCGCCCGGGTCAGGTGAAGCATTCGCTTGGCGATCAAATCGAGCGCCGCCTGTCGTCTTAAGTTTTCGGAAGTAATTTCCTTGATCAAGTCCGCGACATCGGAGGAAGCGCCGGGAAGAAGATGCTCAACCTCGACCGCTCCACCCGCGCTCTTCGTCTCCGGCTCGGATCGTTCGGCTGCCTCTGCCTTCAGCCAGCGTTTGAGGGCGGCGGTGGAGTCGGGCTTGATTCGCGTGAAGCGCACACCCGCTCGGCCAGATGGCTCGCACCATGCAATCACTCCGATGGCTTCGATGACGGCATTGGCTCCGGGAAATTGAAAGGCCACAAACGTCGTTGCGCCCAGCTCCAGGCGCGAGCTACCGGAGACGCTGAGTCCGCCTTCACCCAGATCGTCTAGCCACACTTCCTTGCCGGGAAAGAGTTCGATGGGGAGCGGTAAGGCTACTTTTTTGCGAAGAAAGAGGCGCTGTTCGACGATTGCTGGTTGCTGAGAGTCAAAAGGAGCGTCCGGAAAGGATCTCACTCAGGAACATTGACCTCTTATGGAAATTGTTTTGCCGAGGCCCATGTATTTGGTGTCGCCGCCGGAGCTGCGGAGGGCCGCGCGGCCGAAGTCGCGTTGTATGTCGGCGCTTCGTGCGCCACCGCCGGGGCAGGCGCAGCAATAGCGCGAGTCGCTTCACCTCCATCGTCGAGCAGCCGGGCCGTCAGTCGTAGAGCTTCCAGTTCCTTCTGGATGCGTTCAATGTCTTTCTGCAATCGGACGGTCTCAAGTTCTCTTTGACGGATCAGTTCGTGGATGTCCCTCACTTGGGCTCCTCTTTCACCGAAACGGTTGAACTACTCTGCATAATCCCTCAGATTCGTTTGCAAGTAAAGAGACAAGTGAGGCGCTGCATTTATAATGCGCCGCCAATATGAAAAATATCTTTTGCCTCGTCATTCTTTCAGTCGTCGTGTCTGTCCTCACAGATTCGACGAACGCCCAACAGGCTCCGCCCGCAAATCCCAAGGTCACGGTCGTTCACGCCGCACATATGCTGGATGTAAAGAGCGGCCGCACCATCGACAACCCCGCCATTGTGATCACCGGCGACAAGATCACCGCCCTTTCCGGACCCACGCCGGCCGGCGCCACAGTCATCGAGCTGCCCGGCGCCACGCTCGTGCCGGGCCTGATCGATGCGCATACGCATATCACCTTCGAACCCAAGTTCGGCTACGAGGAGCTCTCCGTCTCAATTCCAAAGGAAGCGCTGATCGGCGCAAGGAATGCGCGCGTCACTCTTGAAGCGGGCTTCACCACAATTCGCAACGTCGGCGCTCACGGGTTCACCGATGTGGCTTTACGCGATGCGGTTAATGAAGGCATGGTTCCGGGGCCGCGCATGTTAGTCAGCGGGCCGCTGCTCGGCATCACTGGCGGTCACTGCGACAATAATCTTTTGCCCTACGAGTACCACGCCAAGGGAGATGGCGTCGCCGACGGCATCGCCGCCGGGCAACACCAGGTGAGAGAGAACATCAAGTACGGCGCCGACCTCATCAAGATCTGCGCCACCGGCGGCGTTTTATCGAAGGGTGACGATCCGCAAGCGTCGCAGTACACGCTCGAAGAATTGAAGGCGATTGTCGCCGACGCCCATCGTCTCGGCCGTAAAGTCGCAGCACACGCGCACGGGGCCCAGGGAATCTTGTGGGCGACGGAAGCAGGCGTCGATTCCATCGAGCACGGTTCCTACATCAACGACGAATGTATCGCTGCCATGAAGCAACACGGGACGTATTTGGTGCCAACCGTCTATCTGCAGACCTGGATGCTGGAGAACGCGCAGTCCATCGGACTGCCTCCGATGTATGCCGGCAAAATGCGGCAGATCATCGAAATCGCCCGCAAGAACCTCTCTCACGCCTTTGCCAGCGGAGTAAAGGTCGCGTTTGGCACCGACGCCGCTGTCTATCCGCACGGGCTGAACGCGCACGAATTCAATGAGTACGTCCACATGGGCATGACGCCAATTCAGGCGATCCAGACCGCAACCGTCAACGCCGCCGACCTGCTGGGATGGTCAGACCGAATTGGGACACTCGATCTCGGCAAGTACGCCGACATCGTTGCCGTCAACGGCGATCCGACCAAAGACGTGACCACGCTGGAACATCCGGTATTCGTGATGAAGGGCGGGCTTGTGTATCGAAATGAAATCCGTTAGATGGATGGCTTCTAACGGAGTTCCTGAAATTCTTCTAACGTGATCCCGAGCTGTCGCAGGATTTTGAAGAACAACGGCGGTCCTATTTCGCGGCCCCCATGGATGGGAATAGTAACGGCACGGCCGTCGGGATGGTTCCATCTTTCGTGACTGCCTGTCTGTCTTGTTCTAGCAAATCCCAGACACTGTGCCACGTGCTGGAAGGTGCGCGAAGTAGCGCTAGGCATTCACGATTTCAGTGGAGTCGGCAGGCAGTGAGATACCCTTCTCGGCGTATTCTTCTGCGATCATCTCAAAGACGGCAGTCAATTCTCGGAGCGCCTCGTCGCGAGTGGGCATCAAGGCGTAGCAGCCGGAGATTGCCGGAATCTCCGCCACCCACGAGCCATCCTCCTGTCGATAAAGCACAGTCTTGTAATCTTCCAATTTCATGAGCGCGCCTCGCTGCCCGCGTATTGGACTAGTTTCAAACGTTTTCCCGCGCACC